>Ga0182024_10022998_pt1 | contig 11196 bp, 7 predicted proteins | sample P32metaG_FD_120480 | JGI IMG/M metagenome (GOLD analysis project Ga0182024, IMG submission 120480) | Permafrost microbial communities from Stordalen Mire, Sweden - P3-2 metaG (Illumina Assembly) | ecosystem: Environmental > Terrestrial > Soil > Wetlands > Permafrost | place: Sweden: Stordalen... | reverse complement strand
GGACCGCTCATGAACCGGCTAGTGGTCGTGAAAATTCTGACGCAGCCCAATGGTCGCATCACGTTCGTCGATATTGAAGCCGACGCAGTGGACGGGTAGGCAGCTCCCTGGCTCCATTGGATTGTTGAGCCTGTCAGGAGTCCCAAGCACTTGCTACTTCGTGGCTGTGCCCGGAATTGTCCCTGTTGATTCTTACCGATCTGCGGTTTCGTAGGCTGCGATGGCTCGTCGAAGTCGCTGATGAGATTCGCCGGGAATGGGTGTTCTATCCACTCTCTCAAGTACCCGTCCAAACCCCACTTGTCGAGCAATCCTTGAAGTTCTCGATCTACTTCGTTGGCGAAGTCGGGAATCTCCGCTTCACCTGAAAACATCACCTTGTCCAATACGAGTTGCCAATCGTTAAGTTGCCAACCGTTGCGTTCTGGGTACGTCCGAACGTCATTCCACCATTCCACCCGAAGCTGAACTCAATCTCCGTTCCTGGAGAAAAGCCATTTTGCTTCGCCGTGTTCCTTCTGCCAGACGCACTCCGCACTATCGGCCGTAAAACAGGCTACGGTGGCGTCCACAAGACCACGAAGTGCATCGCACAGGTAGGACGCAGGAATTGTTGCGGAGTTCGTGCCATCATTCAAGTAGGCGTCTGCCCAGCCCGCGTCTTCAAGTTCGTACCGAAACGAAATCATCCGACTTCAGCATGTCACTTCAAGTGGCTGCTTCGCCGCTGTGAGGCGTGCCACTTCACCTGGCTAGCCCGGAGACGAAGACCTGGGATTGATCGCACCTGAGGTCTTGGAAGCGGGCTCGCTGGTGATTGAGGAAAAGCTAGACGGATCGAATTCCGGCATCAGTTTCGACCGCGACGGATCCCTCGTCCTGCAGAGCCGGGGGCATGTTCTCACGGGAGGTCCGCGCGAACGTCAGTTCAATCTGCTGAAGCGTTGGGCGAACCACCATGTTGCGGCGCTCCGCGATATTCTCGCGGGTCGTTACGTCATGTATGGCGAGTGGCTCTACGCGAGACACACCATCGCATACAATCAATTGCCGCATTACTTTCTGGAGTTCGACATGCTCGATAAAGACAGCGGTGAATTTCTGAGTACGGAGCGCCGCGCATCGCTACTCGCCGGAGGTCCTGTCTTATCGGTTCCGGTCTTGCGGACGGGATCAGTCGGCAGAATCGATTCGTACGTCGGACGGTCGCAATTCTCCTCCACCGAGACAATGGAAGGTCTGTACCTCAAGCAGGAAGAGGAGGGGCGAGTAGTCGGACGCTACAAATACGTTCGTCCCGGATTCCTTCAAGTCGTGGCGGATTCGGACTCTCACTGGATGGATCGGCCAATCGAGCCGAATATCTTGCGTGACAACGTTGACCTATTCGCATGAAGGGATTACCTTTCTGTTGTCCTGCTGCTCCGGCTTGGCACGTTGATTGGCCAGCTCTCACTGAAAAGTTTGAGTGGATTCGTGCAATGCGTGACTGTCCGCAGGATGAAGTGTTTCACGCCGAGGGGACAGTGTGGACGCACGTGGGAATGGTGTGCGAGGCTTTGGCAGGGCTCGACGAGTTTCGTGCCTTGCCGGAACTGGACCGGTACATCCTGTTTGCGGCCGCCCTGTTGCACGACGTGGCTAAGCCATCGTGCACAAGGAATGAAGAAGGCCGGATCACGTCGCGAGGGCATTCTCAGCGTGGTGCCATTGCCGCCAGGCGCATCCTATGGGAACTGGGCTTCAACTTCACCGCGAGGGAGCAGGTTAGCGCATTGGTTCGGTACCACCAACTGCCATTCCATCTGATCAACAGGCCCGACGCTCAGCGCATGGCTTTTCTGATCAGCCAGACAGCTCGCTGCGATCTGCTCACCCTGCTCGCGAAGGCTGATGTCTTGGGCCGGGAGTGCACCGACAAGGCCGATCTGCTGCTGCAGGTCGAACTGTTCCGCGAGTACTGCCGGGATCAGGATTGCATTCACGGGCCCCGGAAGTTCCCATCAAGCCACAGCCGGTTTCTCTACTTTCGGACCCCAAGCCGCGACCCTGGATATTTGGCTCACGAGACCACCAGATCCGAGGTAACCGTCATGTCTGGACTTCCCGGTTCGGGGAAGGATACGTGGATCGCACGGCATGCTTCGGAGCTTCCCCAAATTTCGTTGGACACGATTCGTGAGGAGACGGGAGCCGAACCGACTGGCAACCAGGGAGCCGTGGTACAGGCTGCTCGTGAAAAAGCGCGGGTGCTCCTCCGCTCAGGGGACGATTTCGTTTGGAATGCGACGAATCTCAGCCGTGAGATAAGAGGCCAAGTTGTCGATCTGCTGACTGCGTATCACGCCCGTATCAAGATCGTGTACGTGGAGGCCAGCCGTGATCTTTTCTACGCGCAGAACCGAGATCGGAACGCGGTGCTTCCAAGAGCAGCAATCGAGCGCCTGATCGACCGGTGGGAAGTGCCAGATCCAACTGAGGCTCAACAAGTCGAATGGTGGGTGGATGGGCATCCACTTCGAACAGACGGCGCCGAACAGGAAACCGCGTGAAGGTCTGTATGGACCGGGTTCGGCGTTGCAATTTCTTGGGCTCCAAAAGAGCCGCAAACTCGTCAGACTTGGGGTTCGCCGAACGATTTCGCCGTTACCTCGTTTACCTCAATAACCAGGCTGCTGGAAAGGGCAGCGTGAAAACAATAGACTTATGTGACCAGAAAACAGCGCCATTGACGCCTAAGTCATTTATTTACAATCGACGCTCATATTCCCAAGCTGGACGCAGTGGGTTCGGGGTTCGGTTGTGCCTGATCGGGCTCATCCACCGGCTCATTCTGTTGCGAAATCCCTTCGAAGTATCGAAGCATTGCCATTCCGGATGAGAAGTTTGGCCGCGTGAGAATCGCTTAAAGGACATTCCAAAATGCTTCCACGTCACGCGGCTCCAACGGACGCCATCCGCAGGGACTTCCGGGAGTCCGTTGCACCCTCCAAAACCATCAGATTTCGGAAGCAAGCAGCTCGCGCCACCCAGATGAGCACTGATTCGCTTCAATCAGCGCTGACAATGTTGCCGGCCTCGAGTTTTCTTGTGCTTCCGGTGAGATCAATCGGGATTTGTGTGCATCATGTGTGCCGCAGCCCTGTGGTTCTGGAATATCGAGCTGCGCTCGACAAGTCCCAGTGTTTTCGACTTCGAACAGCACCTGAATACGAGGCTTTTTGGAAGGGAGGCACGGTCAGCAAGCAGCTTCACGTGTTTGCCGAAAGGACATGGCACGGCCTAGCTTCGCGATGGATGGCGATCCCTTACGGGACGTGGGCGCGGCGATGAGAGTAAAATTCGTGATGAAAGCTGGAACGGTCTTAAAGCAGCAGTGATGTCAGGCTCCCAGTAACGTGAGCCCTCCCATGCAGGAGTCCTGCCTGAATAACAAGTCCAGGACATTGAGGTGTTGTCGTGAATCATAAACTGGCGGTCATCGGATTTTCGGTCGTCGTCGCGACGGGCCTGGCTCAAACCGTGGACAAGAGCTTCTTCCGGTCGCTGGAGTGGCGCTCCATCGGACCGCCCATTGCAGGTCGTGCTCCGGCAGTGGCCGGCGATCCACGCGATCCGTCGGTCTTCTATTTCGGCTCAGCCGGCGGCGGCGTCTGGAAGACGTACGACGCGGGGACCTATTGGCAGAACGTCTCCGACGGCTTCTTCACAACCGGTTCAGTGGGGGCCATCGCGGTGGCGGCGTCCGATCCCAACGTCATTTATGCCGGCACGGGTGAGGTGTGCACGCATCCCGATATCGAAGGGGGCGACGGCGTGTACAAATCCACGGACGCCGGGAAAACCTGGACCAATGTCGGGCTCAAGGAAAGCGAGCACATCGGTGCCATTGTGATCCATCCGAGGAATCCTGACGTGGTGTACGTGGCGGCTTTGGGACACCATTACGGATTCAATCCCGAGCGTGGCGTCTATCGATCCAAAGACGGCGGAAAAACCTGGAGCCGGGTGCTCTTCAAGAGCGACAAGGCCGGCGCCGTTGACCTCTCGATGGATCCGAGCAACCCTAACGTCATCTATGCCTCCATCTATCAGCTCTTGCGGCAGCCCTGGAGTGAGCCCAGCGGCGGTCCCGACAGCGGGTTCTACAAAACTACCGACGGCGGCGATACCTGGACCGAGATCAGCAGAAACCCCGGCCTCCCTAAGGGCGTGCTGGGTAAGATCGGCGTGGCGGTATCTCCGTCTCGGCCCAGCCGGGTCTATGCAGTGATCGAGGCCGCGGACGGCGGACTTTTCCGCTCGGAAGACAGCGGTGCTAATTGGCGCCTGATGAACAACCAGCGCGATTTTCGATGGCTGGCTTCATCGTATACACACATCATCGCGCATCCAACCGAGCCCGACACCGTGTACCTTCCGTGGATGCAGCTCTTCAAGTCGACCGATGGCGGGCTCACGGTGACCACACTTCCCATGCCACACTCCGACCACCACGCGCTGTGGATCGACCCGCACCATCCCGAGCGCATGATCGAAGGCAGCGATGGTGGTGCGATCGTGACCGTCAACGGCGGGAGATCCTGGTCGTCGCAGTACAACCAGCCTACGGCGGAGTTCTACCACGTGACGGTGGACACGCAGTTCCCGTATCGCGTGTACGGAACGCAGATGGATAACGCCGCCACCAGTGTGCCGAGCCGGACTCACGGGGCCGCCATCGAATGGAAGGACTGCTACTCCGTCGGAACGGGCGAGAGCGGGAACATTGCGGTGCGACCAGACGATCCGAACATCGTGTTTGTGGGCTCGATCGGCAGCTCGGGGGGCGGCGGCGGGAATCTGCTGCGATACGACCATCACACCGGCCAACAACGTCTGATCGCGGTCTGGCCAGAAGATCAGTACGGCTCGGCGGTGAAGGACGTCAAGTATCGCTTTCATTTCACCTATCCGGTGCTCCTTTCTCCCCAGGACCCGAACGTGCTTTACGTGGCGGCCAACAAAGTCTTCCGTTCGTTAACGCAGGGAAGTAGTTGGGAGGTGATCAGTCCCGACCTGACGAAGAACGATCAGAGCAAGATGCAGGAGATCGATGGTGGCCCGATCACGTCGCAAGGGTTCTCATCGCAATACAGCAGCGTGATCTTCGCTCTTGCCGCGTCACGGTTGAGGCGTGGGGAATTGTGGGCTGGTTCAGACGACGGATCGATTCATCTCTCTCGCGACGACGGGAAGACTTGGCAGGACGTGTCGCCGAAGGACCTTCCAGAATGGACCAATATCAGTACCATCGATGTGTCGCCGCACGATCCGGGCACGGCGTATGTTGCCGCGAATCGCCATGAGCTCGACGATCAGCGCCCCTACGTGCTGAAGACCACCGATTATGGTCAGACCTGGCAACACATCGAAAACGGGGTCCGCTCGCGCGATTTTCCGCGAGTGATTCGTGAGGACACCGTGCGCAAAGGACTACTATACCTGGGCACGGAAACTGGAGTGTACGTTTCGTTTAACGCGGGGGCATCCTGGCAGTCATTGCAGTTGAACCTGCCCACTGTACCGGTCCACGATCTAGTGGTCAAGGACAACGACTTGGTTGCCGGCACCCATGGCCGGGCGTTTTGGATACTGGACGACCTCACTCCATTGCGTGAGATGACGCGTGAAATTACCGAAGCCCCGGCTCACCTATTCAAGGTGCCACCCACCTATAGGCTGCTGGGCGGGCGTGGGGGTGGAGGTGGCGGTGGCGGCGGGCCAGCTTCCGGACCTGATTACCTTCGCATATCGGGGGATGGAATCGCGTTGCACGAAACGCGAAGAGCGGATGGCACCGTGGCGAGAACGTATGTGAACGCCGGGAATAATCCAGCCACGGGTGTCGTTGTGACCTATTACCTGAAGGAGAAGCCGGGAGATGACATATCGTTGACGTTCCTGGACGCAAACAATCAGGTGATCCGCCGTCTAACCAGTGCGGGCGGCGAAGGCCGTCCCGGAGTGCCAGCCGCACCGGGCACGAACCGTTTCGTGTGGGACATGACTTACCCGGACGCAAGGGAAATTCCGCCAGGGCAATTCCTCCCCTTGGAGTGGGCGCGCGCACAGCTTCCAGTAGCTCCGCCGGGAACATATACAGTGCGCTTGCGCGCTGGGGGCCGGGACTACGAGCAGGCATTCGAGATTCGGAAAGATCCTCGCGTCTCAGCCACGGAGCAGGATCTCCGGGCGCAGTTTGCATTGATGATCCAAGTCCGGGACAAGCTGTCGGAGGTCACTGATGCCGTGATTGAGATTCGAAAGGCTCGCGGCAAAGTGGCCCAAGCCGCGAAGCGAATGGAGGCTGGTTCCGGAGCAGCGGCGGCGAAGGAGGCCGCGGCCAAGTTGGATGCGAAGCTTCTGGAGATCGAGGGCACTCTCACTCGACTCCTCGGACCTAATCCCATGCGTGTTCCGCCGAAGACCCTGAACATCCGACTGGCGACGCTGACCGCGGTGGTTCAGAGCTCCGACGAAGCACCACCGCGGCAGGCTTACGACGTCTTCGAAGATCTGGCCGGCCGCGCCAGCGCGCAAATGACGGAGTTCAAGAACCTGAAAGATCACGAGATTCCAGAATTCATGAAGATGGTGGGAGCAGGTCGTTAACCCTCTACTGAACGCCCTTAAAATCGGCTGTGGCGGATTAGTTTCGGTCCAGTACGCCGCAAGGACTACGTCATACTCCGCAGACCTCGGAGCCGCCGGCTCTGTCGCCGTCGCACTAATACCACAAAATGGCTGTTTCGTGGTGTGATGACGACTCACGAGAGTCGGGCAGCCACCCTCAGTACTCCCGTGGGTTTGGATGGGATTTCGCGCGAGAACTTTGCCGCGCTGCGCGACGGGCAACGTGATCGTGCAGCGGTCTGGCTCTTTGCGGCGCCCTATCGATTGCTCCGCTTTGTTCCGATTTGTTCCGGAACATCGACGCGATGCCGCGGCGCTTGAAGAACTTCAATAGGCCATAGAGTTCGGAGTCTCAAAACTGAAATCTTCCGAAGGCTCGAATCTCCACTCGATCGCAAGCCTTCTGCAATTTCAAGTACTTGCGGTCCGCAACGAGTCGCAATGTTCCATCATGTTCCGGAATGGGTATTCGCCAGTCTCTGCAAGGGCGGAATCACGGCTCTGAAAAACGTGCAGTGCTAACGGCGACCACATGCGGCAACCACATGTGCGCGCCATTAACGCGGGCGTGGAAGTCATTTTTTGATGAATAAGTTGCGAGTTTGGGAGCGCTAAGACGCCCCAGAGTGTAGTCGAAATTGTAGCTGAGATTTCCACAAACTGAGGTCGCCAGTCCCAGCGTTGGTGGCCCATCTGACGCGACCACCATGCCGAAGGACGTCGCGAATAAGCGTTCACGACCTCCGAGTTCGACGACGTCAAAGGCCGGCCAATCCGAGCTTCTTCTTGGCAGACGGAACGGCATACGCGGCGGGTGGGTTGTGTCCGCGGGTCCCAGCTGCCTTGCGGTAATATTCCATCGCCTTGTTTTTGTCGCTAAGCTTTTCGTAAACTTGTCCGATCAAACATTGAATAAAGGCATCCTGTTGTGCCTTTTCTAAATCCGCCAGGGCATTCTTCAAATCGCCCAAGTAGAACGCGACATAGCCGGTCAGATAAGGGAAGAACGGCTCCTGTTGCGCGCGCAAATCGCTCATCTTCTCAAGCGCCGCCAGCGCGGCGGCTACATGTTTCTGCGCCTCCGCCCGATTACCACGGCGGGCCGCGAGGCGGGCCTGCGCGTGCTCCCAACGGAAGTCCCACAGCGCTTTGCGATCAGAGGAAATATGGGGTTCTTTCAATCCGAGGTCGTGCCCTTTCTCGTACCATTGGGCGGCGGCGGCGAGATCGCCAGAGTCAATACAGACGCGAGCCGCTTCATCGGCCATTTCGCCTTGCTGATAATACGCGTTCCCGGGTTGGTCGTTTTCCTGGCTCGCCCAGTAATCGATGATCCTTTGCTCGTACTCGATGGTCTTCTGGCAATTGCCGTCGAAGGCCCAGGACATGGCCATCGCCCGCTGGGCGTTAGCCGTCGCCGCCGGCGTAGCAGCCGAGTCGATGGCTTTCTGCAGGAGTTGGCGCGCGTCGGCGCCCCTGCCTTCCAGATCGAGCTGAGTGGCCTGGCGGATGAGTTCGGACCCGAAGCTTCCGCGGCCGCCAGGGACTTGTGCGGCGAGGACAGTGGAAAATATCAGAAGTTTAGTGAGCCACATGCGAAGACTTTATGCACGACACGTGCCAAGAAAACGCTGCGGGCTCGCGAATGAAGTAGCGTCCGCGAACCGCCCTGTTCTTTTCAGTCTGTTGCGCGGGCTCATGGGCAACGCCCAGGGTCGCGTGTTTTCTGAGATCCAGACGCGCCAAATCGCGTAACCCGCAATCGCGCGCGCACGACACCGCTAGTATTGTGCATGCATTTGGTCAACGGCGTAGGCGGCGCCGGAGCCGTGGCAGACGTTGCAGGCTTCGCCGAGCGAGGTCGTGTTCGCGAGCGTATGAGATGCCGTGGGCAGATCCATGTGGCAACCGGTGCAAGCCGAGGAGAAGTGCTGAACCGGGTTGATGGGACCCTGCGGATCGACTACCGCATTGAGACCGGACAACGTCAGGTTGTTTTGCTCGGTGCTGTTGACGTGGCATAACGAGCAGTTCGCCGTATCGGCGGGATTGCCGGTGGGATCCAACGCGGGAAACAGCACGCCGCTGAAATCATTGTGGCTGCCCCCGTAACCGACGACAACATACGGCCGATTGGACGGCTGATTGATGCCGTAATGAATCCGGTGGATCAGCAGGTTGAAGTGAATGCCTTGCGCAGGCTGCGTTCTGTCAGACGCAACGACCGACGTCGGACGCACCGCCGCATCCGTGTTCGATGGATTGTGGCACATCACGCAGTATTCGGTGTTGTTTCGCAACTCGCCGTGATGGTTCAAGCTCACATGGCAGTTTCCGTTACAGTTGTTAAGCGCCACCACATCCCGTCGCGGCGTCACCGGAGAGCCATCCACCGAGAAGTACGTGACGATGTTCGGCGCGCCATATTCGACGGCCGTCTGCACGGTGGCTCCATTGATCAACTCCGGCACAGTGTCGGTTCGCACCGCCTCAATGCCGATCGCATAAGTACCCGTGGCTTTGGCGGGAATGGTGTGAGTGAACGTGTACATGCAGCTTCCGCCCGCGGAGCAGGTGGCTCCTTTGGCGCTCTCGGACACGTAGCCAGGCGTGGTCAAATCGCTTCCGAAACTGGTGTAGCCGTAGTCCGTGGTTGGCCCGGCGATGGTAAGGGCGATTGAGCCCAACGCCGAAAGCGGCACCGGATTCTTGTTCTTATCGACGACCGTGAAAGTGACGACCGGTGCGCTCCCGGCGGTTCCATTCTGGACGTTGGTGATATTGACCGTCAGTCCGGAGAGCAGGCTCGAGGCGATCGGCGCCATGTGCGCTCCCTTGATCGACGCATCGAAGTCTGTTTCCCCCTGAGGGATGTGGCAGTTGGCACATTGCGTGTCATCGTTCTGGATGCCGCCCGGGTGATTCGCGCCAGTGGCAAAGTTCACATTGTCGTGACAGGCTCCGCAGGCCGCATGCGACGGATTGGTCAAATAGGCGGTCGCTTGCGCGGCTCCAGTGGTCTGCGAGTGGCATTTTTCGCAGCGGCGCGGGTCGAAGGGATCCGCGGGAAAAACAACTTTCGAAAAATTAGAGCCATTCACCATGAGAGGCGTTCCCGCAACAACGCTTGGCAGACTCGCCCCCATGTGAATTTCGTGAATCATCACCTTCAAGTCAAGCGAATTGCCAGTTGTCGTATCGACGTTCTGCTGGGTATGACAGAGCACGCACATCTCGACTCCGCGCCTTCTGCCGCCATGATGCGACAACTGGTCGTGGCAGCTATTGCAACTTGCGGTCCGGATGATGTCGTGCGTGCGGGTCACAGCGGCTCCGTTCGGAACGAAACTAAAAACCGCGCTGGCGTAATAAGTGCTCAAGTTGAACGAAGTCAGGTTCCGCGACGCCTGGATGCCGATAGTGTGCGTCGCGCTGGTATCGAAGCCGGAGGGCGCTTTCGCATGAAAGACGTATTGATATTGCCCGGGTGCGAGCTGCGTAGCTACACCGCCCGAATCGGTGCTCGGTTGATTCGTGGATGCAACAGCAGTGCCTGACGCCGCGCGTGTCGTATATGCGCTATATTCTTCCTGGTTGTTGGGAAGGACCGCCGCGATGTAGCCTAAGGTCACCGCACCCGGAGTAGTCGCGCCCGCGGCGTCTAACGGCAAGCCGGTCGGATCGGTGATGCTATAGACAGTGGTGATTGTGCCGTCACCTGCGATGCTGGCCGAATTGACGGTGACGACCAAACCGGGTTGGACGTATTCCACCGTAGCGTCGCTCAAATAGTACGCCTTCTCCCGTGGCGAATAGACCCTCTTCTGCGAACCCGTCAAGGTCAACGCCATAAGCGCAATGAGTCCTATCGCCCGCTTTAGAATGCTAAACGCTGTCATACTCCTCCCTTTTTTTCCCCTATGACGTCAATAGTTTTTATGAGTCTTGATTGCAAGTGCTGTCGAGTCGACGTCGATTCAACCACGATTCCTCGCGAGCAAATCGAACGCCATCTTCGGAACGTGTCAATTTACTGTTCTGGGAAGAACCGATTGAAGTTGCAAGTTGTTTGAGGAATCCGGAAACCGGCGGGCGCGTCCTATAAGCGGTCGCCGTCAGAGAATCGGACGCCGCATTCGTCGGAAAGACGGCAGGAGGATCGCTTGAGCATCAACGCCGCGGTTCGTTCAGGAAGCTGACGAGATCTCCGATGTCCGTAGGCAGGAGCGTGGGCCACGGGATGCTTAATTGTTCGCTACGATCGACCATCCGTGGACCGTGCTTCCATAGCGCCGTGGTGAGCGAAACCGTAGTGTAGGCTTCGCCCATTGTCTGGATGCGCGGGCCCAGATCCGTACCCTCAGCAGAAGCTCCATGGCATCGCGCGCAGCCGCGCTGGTTGAAGATCCGTTCGCCGACGAAGGGAGATCCGGACGGTTCGTAATAGCGGAGGCTGGCAAGGAACGCCACCAGATCCGCCATCTGGGTGCCATCGAGAGTCGGCGGCGCGATTCCTTTTTC
>Ga0182024_10022997_pt1 | contig 11196 bp, 10 predicted proteins | sample P32metaG_FD_120480 | JGI IMG/M metagenome (GOLD analysis project Ga0182024, IMG submission 120480) | Permafrost microbial communities from Stordalen Mire, Sweden - P3-2 metaG (Illumina Assembly) | ecosystem: Environmental > Terrestrial > Soil > Wetlands > Permafrost | place: Sweden: Stordalen... | reverse complement strand
TGTAGAGGTGCTCGGCGATGTGCTCCACGTCCAGGACCTCAGCGAGTTCCTCGATGGTGGTGCCCTTGGTCGCGTGATCCTGCAGCAGGGACCGGACCGCGTCCGCGATCTCCCGGCGGCCGCCGTAGCCGATGGCCACGTTGACCACGAGGCCGGGATTGGCGGACGTGGCCTCCCCGGCGTCCTTGAGCACCTGCGCGGTCTCCGACGGGAGCAGGTCGAGGGCGCCCATCGGTTTCACATGCCAGCCGGCGTCGGCCAGCGCCTGGACGGTGCTCTCAATGATCTTCAGCAGCGGTTCCAGCTCCGCGGCGGGGCGGGACAGATTCTCCGTGGCCAGCAGCCAGAGGGTGACGACTTCGACCCGCGCCTGGCTGCACCAGCCGAGCAGCTCGAAGATGTGGTCGGCGCCCCTCTGGTGGCCGTTGCTGACGTCGGTGAATCCCGCCAGGCGGGCCCAGCGGCGGTTGCCGTCGAGGATGACGCCGACGTGCCGCGGCCCGGAATGCCCGGCCAGGGACGCTTCCAGCCTGCGCTCATACAGCCGGTACGCGAGATCGCGGAGTCCCACCCGAAACTCGCTCAGCCCCATTCCGAACCTACTCCCGCCGCTTCGCCACCGGCTGCTGGGCATGGCCTGCCCGTACCAAGGATGTCACCACTGGAGCGGGCTCGTAACACGAGCGGCCCGCCCGGGATGCACCCGGGCCGCAAAGCTATCTAAACAGAACGTAGCGACGGTACAACGATTCGTTACAACTTATTCACCAAAGCGAGCAGGTCACTTGGCACAGGCAGGGACGATGCCGCCTCCGGTCAGCTCTGGGGTCCGTCGGCGCGAACCTCCTCGACCCGGCGCAGGGCCTCCCGCAACTGGCCGAGCCAGGACTCCTCGTGCTCGCCGACCAGCCGGACACACCAGGCGAGCGCGTCACTGCGGCTGCGGGCCACGCCCGCGTCCACCAGCGTGTCGAGCACCCGGCGCTCGGACTGCCGCAGGCGCGTCATGACGGGGACCGACACTGTGGTGAACATCACCTTCCGGCCGCCGCAGATCACTCCCCAGGACACCTTGCGGCTGAACTTGAGCTCGGCCTCCCGGGCGATCTCGATCCGGTGATCCCGGGTTTCCTCCCGGAACCGGCGGGCCCGCCCGTCCGCCGCGGCCGCCTGCGCGGCGGGCGACGCGTCCGGAGGCACGTCCAGCGCGCCGAGGGGACCGACCACGGTGATTTCCTCCCGGTCCACGAGGACCTCGGGGGCCCCGGTGAACCAGCCGTCGGGCAGCCGGCCCGCGAACCAGCCCCGTACCTCGTCGCCCGGCGCGGCCTCTTCGCCGCGCTTCTCAGTACCCATGTAATTATGTAATCACGACGGTTGGGTGCAAGCAAGTAAGACGTCCGGGTGCAGGCAAGTAACCCGGGCGGCTCGGCCAGGTTCTGCGCTGCGGGGCCGCCAGCCGGGCCGGGCCCGCCGGGCCGGGTCAGCCGACCGGCGAGGCGGCCACCTGCGCGGCGATGGCCGGCGACACCCGGACCGCGCCCGCGAACTCGCTGCCGAGCGCCACCGGGACGATCTGCACGTTCTCCCCCGGCTGGGGCGCCTGGAGCATCAGCCCCTTGCCCAGGTAGATGGCCACGTGGGAGATGTAGTCCGGGGCGGTGGGGTCGGTGCGGTAGAAGAGCAGGTCACCCGCCTGCGCCTGGCTGAACGGGATCGCCGGCCCGGTCCGGGCCTGGTCCGCGGCCACCCGCGGCATGACTACCCCGGCCTGGCGGAACGACCACTGCACCAGCCCGGAGCAGTCGAACGTGGTCGGCCCCGAGCCGCCCCACACGTAGGGATAGCCGACCCGGCTGGCCGCCGCCTTGAGCATCGCGATCAGTTCGGTAGTGGTCAGCGCCGCCTGCCCGTTGGCCGTGGCGCTGGCCGCGGTCCCGGCGGCCACGGAGGCCCCGGCCACCCCGGCCGCGGCGGGGGTGCCAGTGGCCGAGGTGGTGACCAGCGGCTCCACCACGGCTCCGTGCGGCATCCGGGCCTTGATCTCGTGCACCAGCGCGGCGACCCGGTCGTGCGGGGCGCTGACCACGATCGCGTTGCCCTCCGGGAAGCCGAGCGAGCGGGCCTCGGTCCGGGAGATCACCGCGTCCACCCCGCCGATCCCGACCGTGCCGAACCCGGCGACGCGCAGCGACCGCATGGTCCGGCCGGCCACCCGGACCGTCCCGCCCGCCGGCAGCTTGTCCTGCTTGCCCATGGTGTAGGAGACGGCGATCGCCCCGTCCGCCACGTTGCGCCACAACGGGCTGGACGAGGCGGTCGGGCCCGCGGCGAACGCGCGGAACGTGGCCGGGTCCACCCCCAGCACCGCCGCGAACGTCCCGTTCACCCGGATCCGGGCCGCGTCGACCGCCCGGGCCGCCTCGACGCCGCGCAGCCGGGCCACGCGGGCCACGTCCCGGGCCGGCAGGGCCTGCTGCGCCACCACCATGACGTCCGCCCGGAGCAGCTTGCGGGGCGCCCCCGCGGCGGTAGCCGTGGCTGAGGCTGTGGCCCTGGCGCCTCCCGGGACGTACTGGACCCCCGCGCCGGGCTCCGGCACCCGCCCCGCGGCGGTGCCGGCCAGCGCCGCGATTGCGATCACGACGGCACCCCACCGGGGCGCGAGCGTACGCAGGCGGGCACCACGTCGTGCCGCCGCCGCGGGAGCAGAAGTCACGACGCCCTCTATACCCAGGCGCCGCCGCCCATACCAGGGCGCGGCCAACCGGCTGGCCGCCGTGCCACGTCCCGGGCGTACGCCCAGGTCAGCGACGGGCTGCCGGACCGGCGGCGGCAAATTTTAGGGAGCTGTTTACGTAGCGCCCGCCCAACGGGCCAGGTTGGCTGACCGGATCAGGCCGTCTGGCCAGACAGCGCCGCGCGCAGCGCCTCCGGCTCGGTCACCGGGGCGAGGCAGGTGAACCCCCGGCAGACGTAGGCGGCCGGTGCCCCGCCGACCAGCCCGCGCCCGGTGAGCAGGGGTATCCCGCCGTCCGATTCCCCGGTCCCCCGCGCGAGCACCGCGCCCGGCGGGGCCGCCTGCAGCGCCGCCACCTGCAGTCCGGCGGTGCGCGGGTCGTCCGCCGGGCCGACGACCGCGATCTCGGCGGGCCCGGAGATCAGCGCCTCGGCCACCGCCAGCCCCGAGCCGGCGGCCTGGGGGAACCGCGCCGCGATCGGCGCCAGGACGCCCAGCGCGGCGGCCGCAGCCTCCCGGTGCGGCATCGACCCGGTCAGCGCGGAGTAGCTGAGCAGCGCCCCGGCCACGGCGAAGGCACCGGACGGGGTGGGGCCGTCCGTGGGATCAGACGGCCGGTAGACCAGCGCCTCCCCGTCGTCCGCGGTGTCGTAGAAGCCGCCGCTGCCGTCACCGAACCGGGCCAGCGCGGTCCCGAGCAGCTCGCCCGCGAGGGACACCCAGCGCGCCTCGCCGGTCACCCCGGACAGGGCCAGCAGGCCCTCAGCCACGCACGCGTAGTCGTCCAGCACCCCGGCGCTGTCCGAGGCCACCCCGTCCCGGGACGTCCGGGCCAGCCGCCCGCCGGACACGTGCACCCGGGCCACCAGTTCCGCCGCGCGGCGGGCCGAGGTCACGAACTCCGGCTCGCCGAGCAGCAGCCCGGTCTCGGCCAGCGCCGCGATGGCCAGGCCGTTCCAGGCCGCGACCACCTTGTCGTCGCGGCCGGGACGGACCCGCTCCCCGCGGGCGGCCAGCAGGGCGGCCCGGACCCGCTCGAAGCGATCGGGGTCACCGGGATCGGCGCGGCGCTGCAGCACGGAGCGGCCGTGCTCGAAGGTCCCCGCCGCCGTCACCCCGAAGGCGGCCGCGGCGTAGTCCGCGTCCTCGGCCCCGAGGATCCCGGTCAGCTCCTGCGGCGTCCACGTATAGAAGAGGCCTTCCGCGCCGTCGCTGTCCGCGTCCAGGGCCGACGCGAACCCGCCCTCCGGGGTGCCGAGCTCGGCGATCATCCACGCGCAGGTCTCCCGGGCCACCCGGCGGGCCAGCGCTGACCCGGTGCGCCGCCACAGGTGCGCGTAGACCCGGGCCAGCAGCGCGTTGTCATAGAGCATCTTCTCGAAATGCGGCACGACCCAGCCGGCATCCACGGAGTACCGGGCGAAACCCCCCGCGAGCTGGTCGTACAGGCCGCCACGGGCCATCCCGCCCGTGGTCCCCTCGACCATCTCCAACGCCATCGAGGGCGGCTCGCCGTTGCGCTGCCGCGCGCTCTCCGACTGCCGGAGCAGAAATTCGAGCACCATGGACGGCGGGAACTTAGGTGCCCCGCCGAACCCGCCGGCGCTCCCGTCGTAGCTCTCGGCCAGGGTGACAACGGCCTGGTCGCAGACGTCGGCCAGGCCGCCGGCGGTAGCTCCGCCCGGCGCGGCAGCGCTCGTGTCCAGGCCCAGGCCCCGCAACGGTGCGGCCCGCTCGGCCAGCACCGCGGAGATCTCCCGGGCCTGGCTGGTGACGTTGCCGCGGTCCTCCCGCCAGGCCTTGGCCACCCCGAGCACCAGGCGCTGGAAGTGCTCCCGCGGGAAGTACGTCCCGCAGAAGAACGGATCACGGTCCGGGGTCATGAACACGGTCATCGGCCAGCCGCCCTGGCCGGTCATGGCCTGGGTGGCGGTCATGTAGACCGCGTCGACGTCAGGGCGTTCCTCCCGGTCGACCTTGATCGCGACCAGGTTCTCATTCATCAGCGCGGCGGTCTGCGGATCCTCGAACGATTCGTGCGCCATGACGTGGCACCAGTGGCAGGCCGAGTAGCCCACGGACAGCAGGACCGGCACGTCACGGGCCCGGGCCGCGGCGAAGGCCTCGTCGGACCACGGCCACCAGTCGACCGGGTTGTCCGCGTGCTGCAGCAGGTACGGGCTGGTCGCGTTCTTCAGTCGGCTGGCCATGCTCCCATCTTGGGGCTACGGCGGGCCCGCCCGTGACAGCGGGCCCGCCGCAGCGCCTGCCCGGGGAGGCGCCTGCCCGGGCAGCGGGCGGTCAGCAGCTGCGCAGGGCAGGTGACTGGTTCAGCAACTGGGCCCGGGCGGAGATGAATTCCTGGTAGGCCGCCCCGCGGTCACCCGCCCGGAACGCGGCGACCCGGTGGCAGTTCTGGAAGGCGAGCCGGACGCCGAAGTGACGTTCCAGGCTGCCCCGGATGGAGTCGCTGGCCAGGGCGCGCAGCAGCTGCCCGCGCTCGGCCTCGCCGGGCGGCGGTACCTGGTTGTCGGCGAAGGCGGCGTCGTCCTGGCCCAGCCCGGTGGCGAGGCTGGCGATCAGGTCGTAGGCGTACGGCAGCGACGTCCGGACGGTGGCGACGAACGCGGCCTCGCTGACTTCGCCGTGGCGGGCCTGCTCCAGCAGGTCGAGGGACACGTCCAGGGACATGGCGGACTCCTGTCTGTTGATGAACATGGTTTTCATTTGCATCCGCAGTGTCATGGGCCCGCTGCGGCCTGTCAAGGACCGGGACCGAGTTTGCGAACAGAAGTCATAACGGTTATCGTTTTCATCAGCGCGCGGGTGCCCGCCCGCCACTGAACCCCGTCACCCGGAGAGCGAACCCATGCCCGTGCTCAGGCCAGCAGTCCCCCGGCCCGTCCTGCTCGCTGCCGCCCTGGCCATGACCGGGGCCCTGGCCGCGGCGTGCTCGTCCGGTTCCGGGACGGCCCCGGCGGCCAACTCGAGCGCCACCATCACCGCGGTCGGCGCCGAGAACGAGTACGCGAACGTGATCGGCCAGGTCGGCGGCAAGTACGTGCACGTCAGCGCCATCGAGAGCAACCCGAACACCGACCCGCACACGTTCGAGGCCAGCGCCGGCGTGGCCAACCTGATCAGCAGCGCGGGCCTGGTCGTGCAGAACGGGCTGGGCTACGACACCTACATGAACAAGATCGAGGCCGCGGCCCCGAACTCCGGCCGCAAGGTGATCGACGTGCAGCACCTGCTGGGCCTGCCGGACAGCACCCCCAACCCGCACCTGTGGTACAGGCCCACGACCATGCCGGCCGTCGCGAAGGCGGTGGCCACGGACCTGGCGGCCCTTCAGCCCGCCCACAAGGCGTACTTCACCGCCCGGGCCGCCGCGTTCGACCGGTCCCTGCAGCCCTGGTACCACCTGATCGCGGCGTTCAAGGCGCGGTACCCGGGGACTCCGGTGGCCACCACCGAGCCGGTCGGCGACTACCTGCTCCAGGCCGCGGGCACCCGCAACCTCACCCCGTTCGCCTTCCAGGCCGACGTGATGAACGGCGTGGATCCGGCCCCGCAGTACGTCTCGCTCCAGAACGGGCTGTTCTCCGGGCACAAGGTCAAGGTGTTCCTGTACAACCAGCAGGTGACCGACTCGCTGACCGCCTCGTTCCTGGCCGCCGCGCACCGGGCCGGGATCCCGGTGGTCGGCGTCTACGAGACCATGCCGGAACCGGGTTACACCTACCAGTCCTGGATGGTGGCCGAGACGACCGCGCTGCAGCGGGCGGTCCAGCACGGGATCTCCACCGAGAGGCTGAAGTGAAGCGCCGGCCGGGCGCACTGCGGAGCGCCGCCCCCCACACCGGCGGCGGGCCGGACGCCGGCACGGTGCTCGACGTGGACGGCGTCAGCCTCTGGCTGTCCGGCCGCAAGGTCCTCGACGACGTCAGCTTCAGCCTGGCCCCCGGTGAGTTCGCAGGCCTGATCGGCTCGAACGGCGCGGGCAAGACCACGCTGCTGCGGGTCATCCTCGGCCTGCAGGCCCCGTCGGCGGGCACGGTGCGGGTCTCGGGCCAGCCGCGGACCCGGCGCGGGTCGCTGATCGGCTACGTCCCGCAGAAGATCCTGCTCGACCCGGATATGCCGCTGCGCGCGCGCGACCTGGTCGGGCTGGGGCTGGACGGGCAGCGGCTGGGCATCCCGCTGCCGTCGGCCCGGCGCCGCCAGCAGATTGACGAGATGCTGGAGGCGGTGGGCGCGGGCCGGTTCGCCGACACCCGGGTCGGCCTGCTGTCCGGCGGTGAGCAGCAGCGGGTGCTGATCGCGCACGCGCTGATCAGCCGCCCCCGGCTGCTCCTGCTCGACGAACCCCTGGCCAACCTGGACATCGCCAGCGAGCAGGACGTGGTCGAGCTGCTTGGCGGGGTCGCCCGGGAGCAGCAGGTCGCCGTGCTCATCTCCGCCCACGACATGAACCCGCTGCTGCCGGTCATGGACCGGATCGTGTACATGGCCGCGGGCCGCGCGGCCAGCGGGACCACCGCGGAGGTGGTGCGCCCCGAGGTCCTCAGCGACCTGTACGGCCAGCACGTGGACGTGATCAGGGTGCACAACCGGATCCTGGTCGTGGCTGCCCAGCGCGGGGAAGGGCTGGACGTCCCCGAGCCTGAGCCCGTGGTTCACGAGGGCGCGTAGTGCTGAACGCGGTCTTCGAACCCGGCTTCTTCTCCAGCAGCCCGGTGCACGTCGCCCTGGCCGTTGGCGGGGTCGTCGCGCTGGTGTCCGGGATCGTCGGCTCGTTCGCCGTGGTCCGCGGGCAGTCGTACGCGGGCCACGCGCTGGCCGACATCAGCGTGACGGGGGGCTCGGCCTCGTTCCTGGTCGGGGTCAGCCCGCTGTGGGGGTTCGTCGGCGTCGGGGTCCTGGCGGCCGGGGTGATGGACATGATCGGGATCCAGCGGCCCCGGGGCCGGGACCTGGCCACCGGCATCGTCCGCGGGGCCGGGCTGGGCCTGGCCGCGCTGTTCCTCTACTGGGACACCACGAACAGCAACGTCACCGGGGCCACGATCACGATCCTGTTCGGCTCCCTGTTCACGGTCAGCAGTTCCCTTCTGCCGGCCATCGTGGGGCTGAGCGTGGCGGCGGTGGCCATCGTGGCCGTGCTGTACCGCCCGCTGCTGCTCAGCTCGGTCGCCGGTGACCTGGCCGCGGCGCGGGGGGTCAGCGTGCGCCTGGTCGGCCTGGCGTGCCTGGTCGCGATCGCGCTGGCGGTCTCGCTGTCCGCGATGACGATCGGCACCATCCTGTCTACTGCGCTGCTGATCGGGCCCGCGGCCATCGGGCTCCGGCTGAGCAGCCGCCCGGGGCTGGCCATGGCCTGGTCGGCGCTGGCCGGCCTGGCCGCCACCTGGCTGGGGGTGCTGCTGGCCTACGACAGCTTCTACTGGCCGCCGGGCCGGCACGGCTGGCCGGTCAGCTTCTTCGTGGTGACCCTGATCTTCGTGGGCTACGTGGCCGTGCAGGGGATCACCACGCGGGTGAGGCGGGCCTGAGCCGATGTTCAGCGGGTTCATGACCAACGCCTGGCTGGTGGCCACGATCGTGGCCGTCGTCGCGGGCGTCGTCGGGTTCTTCATCGTGCTGCGCGGCCAGGCGTTCGTCGCGGACGCCGTGCCGCAGGGCGCGTTCGCGGGCGCGGCCGGGGCCAGCCTGCTCGGGATCAACACGCTCATCGGGGTGGCGGCGGCCGCCCTGCTCGGCGCGCTCGGCATCGGCTGGCTCGGCCGCCGCGGGCGGCGGGACGTGGCCACCGCCCTGGCCCTGGTGGTCCTGCTCGGCCTGGGCGCGCTGTTCCTGAGCTTCAGCACGGAGTACGCGCCGGAGATCTACGCGCTGCTGTTCGGCGAGGTGCTCGGGGTGAGCGCCAATGAGGTACTGCCGATCGCGCTCCTCGCCGTGGTGTGCGTCGCGGCCATCGCCGCGCTGTACCGGCCCCTGCTGCTGTCCTCGGTGATGCCGGAACTGGCCGAGGCGCGCGGCATCCGGCCCGCCCGGGTGGAGACCCTGTTCCTCGTGGTGGTGGCGCTGGCCACCAGCATGTCCCTGCCGGTCGTGGGGGCGCTGCTGATCTTCAGCCTGATGATCGGCCCACCCGCCGCGGCCCGGTCGGTGACCAGCAGGCCGCTGCCCGCGCTGGCGCTGTCCGCGGTGATCGCGGTGGTGGTGGTCTGGGCGTCGATCGCCGCGGCCTACGACACGAACTGGCCAGTCGGCTTCTTCGTGGGCGCGTTCGGGGCGGTCTGCTACGCCGGCGGGCGGGGCTGGGCCGCGCTGCGTGGCCGGCGCCCGGCCCGTGGGTGGCGCGAGGCCGGGCCGCACGGGCCTGAGGAGCACGGCGTACCGGCTGCTAATGTGCGTGTGTGATGACGCCGGTGCCCGCTAAGCGTTCGCTGGGCGGCACCCGGGTGCGCGGGACCCGGCAGGCCGAGGCACTGTCGGCGGTCCTGGGCGGGCTGCCCGGGTTCTGCAGCGCCCAGCAGATCCACGCTGAGCTGCGCCAGCGTGGCGAGCACATCGGGCTGACCACCGTGTACCGGCACCTGCAGGTGCTGAGCGAGGACGGCCGGGTCGACACGATCCGGGACGCGGGCGGCGAGACGCTGTACCGCCGGTGCGAGAGTAACGCCCACCACCACCACCTCATCTGCCGCAAGTGCGGGACCAGCGTCGAGGTCGAGGGCCGCGCGGTGGAGCGGTGGGCGGAGCAGGTCGCGGCCGAGGCCGGCTTCACCGCGGTGGACCATACCGTGGAACTGTTCGGGCTGTGCCCAGCCTGCAGCGGAGCGTCCCCGGGGCCATGAGCAGGCCTGGCCGGGCGTCGGCCCGGGAGCGCGTCCGGCAGGAGCGGGAACGGGCGGCCCGCCGCCGGCACCGCAACCGGGTGCTGATCGTGGTCGGCAGCGCCCTGGGCGCGATCGTGATCGCGGTCATCGTCATCGTGGCGATCCGGCCCGGCAGCAGCAGCGGCACCGCAGGCAGCCCGGTGCACAGCGCGTTCTATAACGGTCCGTTCGCCCCGGTGACCAAGAACGCGGACCACAGTGTGACGATGTCCCAGCCTGCGGTGAAGTCTCCGGTGCTGGACATCTACGAGGACTTCCAGTGCCCGATCTGCGACGCGTTCGAGAAAGCCAACGGCGCGGTCGTGCAGAAGCTGGCGGACCAGGGCAAGGTCCGGGTGATCTACCACCCGTTCACGATCTTCCTGGGCGAGCAGCCGGCCCAGGACAACTCGGTGCGGGCCTGGGCGGCGGCGCAGTGCGTGCCCGCCGGGAAATGGCTGCAGTACCACAACCTGCTCTACTCCAACCAGCCCAGTGAACGGGCCCAGGGCGGCTTCCCGATCAGCCTGCTGCTCGCGCTGGGCCGCAAGATCGGGCTGACCAGCGCGTCGTTCACGCAGTGCGTGTCGTCCCAGCGGTACGCCCCGCTCGTCGTGCCGCTCAGCGAGCGGATCATCAAGAGCGGGATCACCGGCACGCCGACGGTGAAGCTGGACGGGAAGACGGTCAGCAACGCCACGCTGGTCCAGCCGGGCACGGCCGTGAGGAACCTGATCCTGGGCGCCAGCTGACCTCGGCCCGTGCTGGCCGCGCAGCAGCGGGCTTCTACGGGCGCAGTATCTCCAGGGCGAGCCGGACGAGTTCGGCGTTGCCGCTGACCGGCTTGCCGTCCGGGCCGGCGGTGGTGTCCTCCAGGCCGATCCGGGTGGGCAGGCCTTCCCGGGCCGCCTGGGCCACCAGCGGCCAGCAGCCCTCGCCCTCGCCGTGCAGCAGCCGGGGGATCCCGTGGACCGCTGAGTCGCCGAGGGCGCGCAGGATGTCCCCGGCCACCCGGGGCGCCGCGTCGGCCGGCTCGCCGGAGACCTCGATCAGGATCCGCAGCGGCAGCCGCGCCAGCGCGTCCTCCTCGACGGCACGGGCCAGCACCTGCACGTCAGCGACGGACCACACCCCCGCCTCGACGGCGATCCCCGCCGCGCCGAGCGAATGGACCACGCCGGCCCACCCGTCCTCGCTGACGTTGACGGACGCGAAATCGGGCCGCGCGCCGGCGGCCAGGCCCGCCCATCCGGAGACCCCGGCCTGGCGGGCGGCCGCGTCCCCGCGGGTGATCCACAGCCCGGTGGACACCCCGACCGGGGTGCCCGGGCAGGCCGCGCGGACCGCGGCCACCGCCGCGCCGACGTCGTCGGCCCGCACCGACTCGGCGCCGTCCGGGCCGCGCGCGTGCAGGTGGATGGCCTCGGCCCCGGCGGTGACGGCGGCCGCCGCGGCCGCGGCGAGCTCGTCCGGCGTGACCGGCACGGCCGGGAACTCGGCCGGGCTGCGCTTGCCGTTGAGGCACGCCTTCAGGAGCCTGATGTCGCCGTTCATGTGGCCATGATCCCAGGC
>Ga0182024_10022996_pt1 | contig 11196 bp, 9 predicted proteins | sample P32metaG_FD_120480 | JGI IMG/M metagenome (GOLD analysis project Ga0182024, IMG submission 120480) | Permafrost microbial communities from Stordalen Mire, Sweden - P3-2 metaG (Illumina Assembly) | ecosystem: Environmental > Terrestrial > Soil > Wetlands > Permafrost | place: Sweden: Stordalen... | reverse complement strand
CGCGCCAGCTTATTGGCTAAGGCCACTGCCGCCACGTTACGATGGGTGCGCGCCGTGAGTTGGGCCAGCCCCGCACTCAGACCGGAAGATTGCTTCGCGCTCGGTTGCAGGACGGCACCCGCCCCTTGCACGAAAAGTCTTCGCAAGTAAGAGTTCCCGCGTTTGCTGATCCCGAGCAGTCTTTGCTTGCCGGCGGTGGTATATTCGCCCGGGAGTCAGCGGCAGCGCCGCAGCAGATCCGAGAGCGGCTCTTAAAGGCCGGCGAAAATTACTGGGCGCGGCAGGTGGAAATCCAGGAGCTTGCGGTCCGGGCATGGGCTGCGCTGGCGGAGGGTAAGAAAGAGGAGGCCCTGCGGCAGATGAAGTCGGCGGCGGAACTGGAAGATGGGACGCAGAAAAGCGCGGTGACGCCTGGTCCGCTGGCTCCGGCGCGCGAGTTGCTGGGCGAGATGTTGCTGGAGATGAATGAACCTGCGCAGGCATTGGAGCAATTCGAAGCGACGCTGAAAAAGGAGCCGGGACGCTTTCGCGCACTCTATGGAGCGGCGCACGCGGCGCAGCTCAGCGGAAGTCGCGATACCAGTCAAAGGTATTTTCGCGAGATGTTGAAGGTTTGTGGTCACGCCGACAAGCCTGGAAGATCCGAGGTGAGAGAGGCGGAGCGGGCGATTTTGCAGGGTTAGTCTGGCGCTTGTATCGTGCGTTCGGGCCGAATTGTTCAGAATGAACGTGAGAGGCTCACGTAAACACTCGGTTCTCAATTCGGGCGCTCTGCATGCCAGTCTCCATTTAACCGCTATCCATCGCGTGGATCGCGAGAAGGATGGGCTCTTCCGCCTTTCATTATCCACTGTCGCCATGACAGCGCCCTCAGTGGATCGGTCGTTAACTTAGATGAACAAACAACGAGGCAAAAGGAGGAGATTTCGCTATGGCTTCGCTTGCAGATGCTCTGGTCAGACAGCTGTTGGACAGCCGACGTGTCGCGTCACTCGCAACTGAGAATCCGGACGGCTCCATTCACATGGTTGCGGTGTGGTACTGGTTCGACGGTACACATATTTTTGTGGCCACGTCCTCGCGTAGCCGAAAAGCACGAAACCTGCAATCCAACCCAAAGATCTCCTTAATGATCGACGCTCGCGATCCTTCAGCATCCTGCGGCATCACCGTAGCGGGGACCGCGCAGATCCTGACCGGCGACGTATCGCGGAAGAGTAATGCGGAGATTCATCGCAAGTATCTGAGCGAAGCCGCACTTGCGGACGCGAGAGTGGGTCCGGTGTTCGCCGCATGGGACGATGTCACAATCCAGATCGCACCGGGCTCGGTTATCGCTTGGGACATGCGCGAGGCAGACCGCCAGTTCTTCGGCGGCGTTCTCGAGAGAAACCCCGCATACCTGTTACCGCTGCAGCGCTGACCTCTCCACTAAGAGGGTGCTTGAAGAGCTATGCTAAGTCCTGATCAAGACAATTCACGGCTGCCGCTTAATGGCCCGCTTATGGGCACAGAACTTTCAGTCAATCTTCCCTGGCGCGCCACACGCGGGGCAGAACTCAAGGACGAGAGAACGCCAATGCAAACAAACTCTCTTGTTACGATTCTCGCATTGTTTCAATTGTTGTGCGGCCTGACACTGGCGCAGAAGCCCTCGATCGGTTCGAAAAACGAAATGCCGCAGTCACTTGTCGAAGTCCAAAATGCTGCTGCAAGCAGCTCTGGTACTTTTCCTGGAAATTCTTGGAAACAGGTTTCATCCCTCGAAGGAGCAGGCTGGTCGAAGGACAAACTCGCTGCCGCCCGCCAATATGCGGACTCGATTCATTCCTCGGCGCTGATGATTGTCCAGGGCGGAGAGGTCGTCGATCTTCTTCGCGCCCGCTCGGGTATCTATCATCCGGTAGATTTCGAGAGTGATGGTCAGAAAAAGACACGCCCCGCGCGCGGAAGCCACGCGCCTGGAACCTTCTGGTTCTACAACAATTGGGACTTCAACGTCCTCGGGACGATTTTTGAGAAAAAGACGGGCCTGAAAATCGGAGAAGCGTTCTACAAGCGCATCGCGTTGCCAGTCGGGATGCAGGATTTCAAGCCAAACGATGTGTATTATCTGGGCGGAACGGCCTCGATCCACCCTGCCTATCATTTTGAGATTACGGCACGCGACTTGGCTCGCTTCGGCCTGCTCTATCTTCGTCATGGTCGCTGGAACAACCAACAAGTCGTGCCCGAAGCGTGGATCGAAAAGAGTACTCACGCCAACGAGATGATCAAGTTCGGAGGGGTAGAAACGGGTGGTTATGAATACCTTTGGTGGGTGGAGTACGGTGGCGCTCACTTTCCAGAAGCGTCACTTCCCGGTATGTACTCCGCACTTGGGGCAGGCGGGCACTATCTCCTCTCGTTCCAACCCTCGATCTTATCATCGTGCACCGTGTTGACAACGATCCCCCGACCAAGGATTCAAAGACGGTATTGGAGGTGGGCCAGCGTCCGTTAGTGAGCAACGCTCAGTTTGGCCACCTTGTGAAGCTGATCCTCGATGCGCGCACTGTTCGCTGACTATGGAATCGCTGAGGAGCTTGCCGGAGTGGGAACTGATAGTTGACGAAAAGGCAATTACACTCACGACCGGTCAATGCTTGAAATCAATGGTTTCGTCACTAACCCGACTGGAAGAGAGGCTTCTCTTGCACAATATCAGGCGTCTGCCAGAGAATCGTTTACCGAAAGTGGGGTGGTAACTCTTGAAAAATCTTTTCTGCTTGTGGTTCCTGCTTTGCTGCGTCGCCGCGGCCGCTCCAGGGCAACAAACTGATCCGCAGTTGATGGCCTACATCAACTCCATCAAGGCGGTGGACAATCACGCCCATGTAATTGCGCCGGATGTCGCAGACGACAAAGGATACGACGCTCTGCGTTGCGAAGTGCTACCTTCCACTCCGGGACTGGCGCCGGCGAACCTACGCTTCGGCGCAGACACGCAGACCACCTGGAAAGCGCTGTATGGGAAAGTGCCCAAGACGGGCGAGGAAGCCGAGCAAAAGCGAGAGCAGATGCTCGCCGAATTGCGCACAGCCCATGGCAACGACTACTACAACTGGATTCTGGACCAGGCGGGAATCGAAACAGTTCTCGCAAACCGGGTTGCCATGACCGCCGGTCTCAAGCCACCCAGGTTTCGTTGGGTGTCCTATCTGGATGCGTTGTTGTTTCCTTTTGACAACCGAGGAATGGAAGACAATCCCGATCGGCACGAGCTCTTCTTGATGGAGGACGATGTGCGCCGGAGCTATTTCCAGCAGGCAGGCGTGAACGGACCTCCGCCGACGCTGGACGAGTACTCGGAAAAGGTCGTGCTTCCGACCTTACAACGGCAAAAAGAAGGTGGAGCCGTGGGAATCAAGTTCGAAGCTGCATATCTGCGTGCGTTGGACTTCGCTCCTGCTTCTCATGCGGATGCCGATGCGGTGTATCGGCGATCGGTGAATGGACCGGCACCGAACCCAGTCGACTACAAGATGCTCCAGGACTATCTGTTCCACCTGATCGCAGCAGAAGCGGGAAGGATTGGCCTGGCGGTCCACATTCACACTGGCGGAGGTTGCGGAGAATTCTTCGATATTGCTGGATCCGATCCCATGCTGCTGGACAAGATGTTCAACGATCCAACGCTGCGCGGAACAACGTTCGTGGTGCTGCACGGCGGTTCGCCTTTTGAGCGGCACGTTACACCATTAATCGCGAAACCCAATGTGTACGTGGATACATCGGTGCTGGAGCTCGTGTTCTCACCTTCCGAGCTGGCACGCATTATGCGCCCCTGGCTCGAGTCCATGCCCGAGCACATCATGTTCGGCACGGACGCCGATTTCTTTAGCCCTGGCATGGGCTGGCAGGAGACGACCTGGTTGGGATCGCGAAATGCGAGGCTGGCGTTGGGTATCGTGCTGACCGAAATGGTGAAAGAGAACGTCATCTCCATGCCTCGCGCCCAAGAAATCGCCCAGCGTGTGCTACGTGGAAACGCATGGGACTTGTACCACCTCGGCGCGCAGCACTGACCCTTCAACGAGATCGGCGCCCGCCAAGAGTTGATGGAGGTGCGACCGAAACGGACCTGGGAGGGCGCCCACTTGGAGCCTCAGAAATTACCTAGTAGCGCCCCAATAGGGCTCGCGTCTACCATCGCAGTCCGCACGAGCGGACTGGGGAAGATTTCATTTCTAGACCGGTCAGGGTTGTTGGTGTAATTGATTCCATGACAATGTCGGCTCCCACCGCCCGAGTAAACTCTGGTGATGCAAACCAACCAAAAGGCTCTGGAGAAAGGAGCCGATCAATGATCATTATTAGGATGCGATTATCACCCGGGCTGCCAACAAATTGCGTTTGTGGATACTGAAACTGGGGAACTGCAAGAGCGGCGACGGCAACACTGTGAGGAAGCGGAAAAGTTTTATCGCGATCTCGCGGCGCAAGGAGCCAAGGTGCGTGTAGGGATGGAAGCCAGTGGACATGCCCGCTGGTTCGAACGACTGCTCTCGGAACTGCAGTTTGAGTTGTGGATCGGAGATGCAGCCGAGATCCGGAGCCCGCGGGTGCGCAAGCAGAAGACGGATCGCCAGGATGCCCAGCTGATACTGAAATTGTTGCTCGAAGATCGCTTTCGGCAGAGGCCATTTCGGCGGCCGAAGTAGGATTCGCGCAGATGGTGCCACCAGGCATCTCAATAGAAACGAAGGAGATTTCCCGCGACCCTAAATTCAGTCATCGTAAATAATCTCACTCTTATCCCCAACCCAGCCGGCGGGCGCAGTCTCGCAATATTTCAGCTTCCCATGTGGGTCGCTTCGGATTTTTAGGATGCACCAGAGCTGAAGGGATTCTTCCAGTCAAATGTAAAAATGCAGCAGCGGAATTCTTATACGCCGGGACCGGATCGCGAAAGGCAACATTGCCTAGATATTGCAGGGCATCTGAAAGCGCGTAATATGCCGGATTCCCTGTCTCCCACAGGCGGTCGCGCTCAGCGAATTTTTCCGGCGCGAAGCTTGCCAGGCCCAGCAAATAGTCTGACCCGTACTCGATCATGTTGATGCCCAAGTCGTTGCCCGTGTAAATACGAAAGTCCGGCCGATGGGTATCACGCAGAGCTAGTCGATCCAGTTCGATTAAACGATCCAATGAGGAGTGCTTCATTCCTTTGAGCTCAGGAATGTCCATCAGACCGCGGACAGTCTCCTCATCGAAAATTTCGCCGTTAGGCGCAAACATCGGACCGAGTTCAAATGCCAGCACATGCGGATATCCCTTGCAAACCATCCGGTAGATTTCCGCTTTTTCTTTCGCTGATTTTCCGTGCAGCCGGGCAGTTTGAAACAAGATTGGTATGCCGCCGCTAGCAACAATAAGCTCTATCTCCTGCCGGTAAAGCGTGACGACATCGCCGGTTTGATTTTCGATATAAGCACCCGCCACGAATGCGGTGTCTTTCCCCAAGGCTTCTCGCGTCCAGCGCAATACAACTTGCTTTTCCGCTTCACTCAAGTAATTCACATAGCCGGTATCCATATTGACTGCATTTATCAGTCCGGCACTGTGCGTGGCGACAAGATCTTGCTTAAAAGCTTCGACTGCAATTTTCCCGTTTGCTTCATATGGCAACAAAGCCGCTGCGATCCCTTGAACTTTGCGGCGAAGCTGCCGCCGTTCGATCAACCCTTCGATGGTTATTCTTGAATCTCGCATGGTGGCGTGGTCAGCGCTTCTTGGCGATCGCCAACTGCTCGGCCTCTTTGGAATTTTTGTAGTAGTCGTCCAGCGGGTAGCATCCTGAAGGCAGTCCGTTTCGTGGACCGGTGGTGCAGTCACTGAAAGTCCTACAGATTCGTTTGCGTTGGATCAAATTTCCCGCTGAAGCGTCCCAAAGCAGTTCAGGATAGCTCAATATCATTCGTCCCAGTCCTACCAGATCCACCCAACCTTCACGCACGGCGGCTTGCGCCACGTGCGGCAAAAAATCTTGCAGGTACGTGTATCCCGATCCCACGAATATTAGATTTGGAAATTTCTGTTTCAAGTGACGCACCGTTTCCATCTGGCGCGCCACGCCTGCGAGGGGATCTTCCGGTGGCAAATATCCATCCGATGGTGGATACAAAGTAGGCCGCTGGATATGCGGGTTGTAGTACGGGCTTCCGGCAGTAATATTCACCAATCGAATGCCGAGTTCCTCAAGAAGAGAAAGAAAGCGAACCGGTTCGCTCAAGTCTGTTTCAGTGGGATTGAGCGGGTTGATGCCGAATCCCCAACGATAGGGAATTACATTTTCGGCCGTCTCAGGAATTCCACGCTCCGGCTTTCCATTCGACGATAGCGCCGGATCAGGGTGAAACGGTACGCTGTCGAATGCAGACAATCGCACGGCGATGTGCAATCCCGGAGCTACGGAACGGATGCCTTGCACAATCTCTCGCAAAAACCTGGTGCGGTTTTCAAAACTCCCGCCGTAGCGCCCTTCCCGTGTATGTGCGCTAAGGAACTCGTGGCCCAGGTAACCGTGGCAATGCTTGACATCCACAAAGTCAAAACCCAACTTCCAGGCCATGAGTGCTGCGAGGTGGAAACTTTCAATGATGACGTCAATCTCAGCATCGGTAAGCACAGGATAGTCAGCGGGCAACGCTTGACGCCGATCCAAAATTGGATGGCGATAAAGAATTCGTGCCTCGTGCCGGCCGTACGCATTGGGGCAGCTGTAGCGCCCGGAATGCGTCAACTGCAAGCCCACCAACAGCCCGTCGTCGGAACCTGTCTTGAGACGATGTTCTTCGGTCAAAGTGATCCGTAATTTTGCGAGGCCTTCTTGCGTGTGGGGTGCGGCCAAAAGTTGATTCGGGCTGGCGCGGCCGTCACGGGAAACAGCAACAGCTTCTCCGCCCCAGATCAATTTTGCACCGCTACTGCCGAAACGGCGCCAGCGACGGATGGTGTTCTCTGTAGGATTGCCGTCCGCCGTGCCATCCCAACCCTCCATGGGCTGCACCACGATTCGATTACCAATTCTGATTTCGCTACGCACCAGCGGCATTCGCAGGGGTGAATCTTCGCCCGAGACGAGTGCGCGATCACATGGGATTGTCAGCCCAAGCGAATGCAAATGCTCCTGAAATCCAGTCACACTTTTTACTGTTCCCATTCGCAGAATCGGTAATACACTCAAGTTGACTTCCTCCCTTCAGGCAAACCTAAAACCGCTATTGCACCCAGCAAGGCAACGCCAACTAGCAGAAGGCAGCTTTGCGTGTAGCTTCCGGTGGCGTCCCGCAGGTGCCCCATCAACCATGGCGACACGGCGTCCGCGACGCCCCCGGCCGTCAAAATCACTCCGAGCAACCTTCCCAAGATCCGCACGCCGAAGATCTCCGCGGTCATCAAAGGAATGATCATATAATCTCCGCCGAGTCCAATCCCAAATACCATTGCGGACGCATACAGACTAAAGTTGGTGTGGCCCAGAAATAGAAATGGAATGCCGGCCGCAACCAGCAGGTATGTCAACAACATGACATGCTTTTTGGAAAAGTGATCGGCCAGCCATCCCATCAACAAACGTCCGGCGATGCTCGACGCTAACACCAGCGACAGTACCCGCGCCGCCTCGCCTTGTGTAAAGTGCCGATCAAGACTGAGAAAGAGTTTCAGATTCTGTTGCGTGCCGCTGACCGCGGCAATTGAACACATGCTTCCCAAAGTCAGTAGATAAAAAGAAACGGTCTTAAAAGCCCTCGTTACCTCTGCCTCAGAAGTGTCTTGATCTTGGAGCGGCCGCGGAGCCTCTTCCACAAGAAACGCAAAGGGAAGCGACACCAGCACGATCAACACTCCCAGTAATCGCAGTGCCATCTGCCAACCGAAATGCTGCACCAGCGCATGCGAAATCCAAGGTACCGTTGCGCCTCCCACTCCGATGCCCACGTACGCGAAGCCCATCGCCTTACCGCGTGACTTGTCGAACCAACGACTCAAGAGCACCTGATTAGGCAGCGGTCCTCCGCACACGTAACCCAAAGCGTTAAAAACATAAAAGAAATAAAACATTCCGAGGGTCGAGACCCAGCCTAGTCCAACCAGCGCTACGCCCGCCATCAGGATGCCTGCCATCATCACGCGGCGTGGCCCAAAACGATCGATGATCCACCCGGCGGCAAATCCAAACGCCGGTCCCACGATTAATCGGCTTAGCGCATTCCCTGAAGTCACCTGCGCCCGTGTCCAGCCAAATTGTTGCACCATGAAATCGTAATAAAAAGGCAATCCCCAAAGCGCGAGTCCGACCACGCAGAATAAGACGACAAAAGCAGTGCCCGCCGCTTGTATTGCGCCGCGTTGCAGGGCCGTGTCGTCTGCCGTTGCGGGTAGGGCGCCATCTCGTAAGTCGAACTCAGAGTTCTGTAACAAACGTTTGTCCCGTCACGCCGTTTTTAAGATTATTAGTCTGCCTGACGATACATTCCAAACTTGGAGCCTCTGCGATTATGCTGGGCGATTCCGAAGCTTATGGAACGCAAAACATCCGTCTTAGCTAATTGCATAAGTGTCAAATGGTAGTCGAACGCACCTGCATTCGCAAAGACACGGTGGATTACAGTTCTTCATAAACCGTCAAAACACTCCGGCAGCAAGACCTGGCCCGTTCGGATCGTTTAACACTCTCCACAACCTAAGCATGTTCTCCATCAATGCGAGCGCTTGTTGCTGGTTCAGGGGTACCCACGAGGGCCGCGAGCAGCTGCCACAGCAGCCCGCAAGTTGGACCCCGCGCAAGGCAAGGGCAAGGAACTGGCCAGAACCAAATTGGGCCAGCCTGCGGATATGTACTGGAAAATTTCGCCTGACGGATCCCGCGTCGCCGTTTTTGGTGGGGATCAGCCTGGCGGCCACGTCCGCATTGTCGACTTGGAGAGGGGAAGCGAGCGCAACCTCCAACTTCCGCATGGCTGGAGTATCTGGAACCTAAGGTGGGCGGTGGACAGTGGCGCTTTGTTGGTGGCGGCTCAGTCTAAGTCAACTGGATGTCTTATTGTGCGCATCGGGCTCGATGGAAAATCCAGTGTGCTGCTTGATCGCGGCAGAAATCAGTGGCTGGGGTTTCCTTGTCCGTCACCGGATGGTCGCCGCCTGGCATTCAGCCAGCAGACCTTCGAGACCAACGCCTATCTCCTAGAGAACTTCTAGCCGCTGTGTTGCGGGTAGCCGGCACAGTCCGCGCGGCAATTGTACCCAAAGCGACTAGCTACCCGGAAGCAATGAACCGGGTGATCCAAACACGTGGAAATCGCTAACTGATGTTGTAAACAGGGTCGAAAATCACTGCCTTCCGGGCCGTGTCATCATAACTCTAAATTTTCATAAGGTTTCGCGGGCCGGATGGCCCTAAAGGACAGGCGTGGCTGATGTTGAAAAACTCCCTTTCGAGTGTCTCAGCAATCAAAGTTCGTCCGTAAGTCGTTGAATGTACGTTCGCGGAAAGCGCAGAAATTCACCGAAATTGCTGCTTTGGTTCCTTTTCAGTAGCCACAGGCGATTTCACTCACCACCCCGATTGTTGGTGAAATGCGATGTTACGCCAATAATCCGATCCTAGGTCGCGGCGTTGGCTCATAACCCCAAGCGCGGCGGGCCTTTCGGGTCATCCCTCGCCGTAGGAAACTAAACAACCAGTTGACTTTATGAGGCTGGGAGGCTAGATTGCCGCGACTATGGTTTGCCAAGTTCGAGCTCGATCCAAGGCAGCTTCTCTCGTCGCGATCAGTGTGTTTCTAGTGCTCTTGGTTCTGCCAGCGGTTGATCTTCCTGAAACCAACTTCGACAAGGCAAACACTCCTCCGAACGAGATGGTGGTTCAGGAGCACTCCGCTTGTTTTAGATGCATCTCATCGTGGAGAGCGTTTGCAGCGAGGATATTTAAGCGCGTGCGCAGGATTCAGGCGAGCAACGCGCCTTCGGTCCGGCCCGCGCAATTGACCTACTCACCCTGTTCCCAAGTACCGCTTTGCACGCTTCGCTGTTAGTTCGTCCGCTCCACAATCTGGATACATACGCCAACCAACTTGGCGAGTCGTAGGCCGTTTCTCTTCGCGTCACGGCTCGTCACGTTTTTCACTTCGAACAAAATGGAGGTTCGTATGAAAACTGCAACTCTTGTTGCATTTTGTGCCGTGTTACTCGTGACCTCGTTTCTTCAAGGACAAACTTCACCTAATGTCTCGGTCTTTGCGACCGGATTGAACAACCCGCGCGGATTGAAGTTCGGTCCGGACGGGAACCTGTACGTCGCGGAAGGTGGTGCAGGTGGTTTGATGTCGAGCGTCGGATCGTGCGTCCAAGTTGTGGCCCCGATTGGTCCGTACACTGGTGGCTTTACAGCTCGGATTTCCAAAATCACCGCGAACGGAACACGTACAACTGTCGCGGATAACCTACCCTCAGATCAGACCACTGCCGCCCAGGGCAGTTTGGTTAGCGGTGTTGCCGATATCGCCTTCGTTGACAACACGATGTACGCGCTTTTGGCCGGGGCTGGCTGCTCCCACGGACTTGCCGGCACGGACAACGGCGTGCTTCGCGTGAATTCAGATGGCAGCACAACGCCGATTGCCGACCTGTCCGTGTTCCAAAAGAGACACCCGGTCAAGAATCCAGAACCCGATGATTTCGAGCCCGATGGCACGTGGTACAGCATGATCACCGTCAATGGAATCTTGTACGCGGTCGAACCGAACCATGGTGAGCTCGATGCGATCACGACCGGCGGACGCATTCGCAGAGTCATTGACATCTCTAACATTCAAGGCCACATCATTCCCACGGCCATCGCCTACGACGGAGAGAACTTCTTTGTCGGCAACCTCGACAGGTTTCCCATCGAGGGCGACTCGTCGAAGATCATGAAGATCACGCCCTCCGGTACTCTCACCACGGTGAACATCGATTTCAGCACCGTGCTGGGATTGGCCTTCGACGGCAAAGGTCGTCTTTACGTGCTGGAAAACACTACCGGAAACTCGTTTCCCACGCCGGGTACGGGAAAAGTCTTGCGAATCGATGCGGAGCATACGTATACCGAAATTGCTACCGGACTGTCCTTACCTACCGCAATGACGTTCGGTCCGGATGGAAACCTGTATG
>Ga0182024_10022995_pt1 | contig 11197 bp, 12 predicted proteins | sample P32metaG_FD_120480 | JGI IMG/M metagenome (GOLD analysis project Ga0182024, IMG submission 120480) | Permafrost microbial communities from Stordalen Mire, Sweden - P3-2 metaG (Illumina Assembly) | ecosystem: Environmental > Terrestrial > Soil > Wetlands > Permafrost | place: Sweden: Stordalen... | reverse complement strand
GGTGCGATGTGGCGGGGGTTGGAAACGGGTTCACGGTTCGGCTATTGAGGCACTCCCAGAGGAAACGGGGAGCAACAGCTAGGCTGGACCTTCGGAATATCGCGCCAGTCCCCGACCCTACCAACCGAGGACAGTGAACTCGTGGATCGCAGAGGAAGTGTCCAGGATTGGAAGGGAGGCACTATTGAATTCACTCTCTCACGCTCGTGCGCAACGAATTGAGCTCGAAGTTGCTTATTCGGATAAATTTCTCCGTCTTCGATTTCGCGACGACGGCATCGGAGTCGATTCAGAGATCCTGAAGAGCCGCGGGCGTGAAGGTCACTGGGGAATGACCGGAATGTATGAGAGGGCAAAAAATATTCATGCACGCCTGAGCATCTGGAGTAAGCCTGGCACCGGCACCGAGGTCGAGCTGACGATTCCTGCCCATATCGCCCACGGCGCGGCGTCGTCGCGCGTCCGGTTCTTACTATCCCCCAAAAAGGAGCAAGCGCATTATGCCGAACGGTTCTGATCCCATCCGCATTCTCATCGTTGATGATCACCCACTCTTACGAGAGGGCATTGAGTCACTCGTCTGTAAGCAATCCGACATGACCGTTGTGGCCGAAGCTTCCACGGGTAGAGAAGCAATTGAACTGTTTCGCATACACCAACCAGATGTGACTCTGATGGACATGCGCATGCCGGACTTGAGTGGCATTGATGCAATGACCGAGATCCTTCGAGATTCTCGGGAGGCGAAATTCATCGTTCTTTCGACCTACGGTGGAGACGTTCAGATCCTGCGCGCACTCAAAGCTGGAGCCAGGGGCTATTTGCTCAAGGGTTTCTTGCGCAAAGAACTGCTGTACACGATCCGCAGTGTCTACGGTGGCCGCAAGAGAATTCCGCCGCAGATCGCCGCTCAGATTGCCGACCACGCTGGTGAAAGCAACCTTACAGAGCGTGAAATGGAGGTCCTTCAGTCAATCGCTGCCGGAAATCCCAACAAATTGGTAGCGGATAAGTTAAGAATAACTGAGGACACAGTCAAAGCTCATGTAAAGAGCATTCTCTCCAAGTTGAGCGCGAACGATCGCACGCATGCAGTCACCATCGCCCTTAAGCGGGGAATTATCGACCTATAGGTACTCGAAAGAGTAGTTTGCACCATACTCTTCTTGGCGTTTCACGCGCCTTCGATTCGCAGGTACCGTTGAAAGCAAAAGGGGGATGCCTCCTTGCAACGCCTGTTTTCGATCTTTCCAAATGGGTGGCCGGGCGCAGGGCTGCTCGTGCTGCGAATCGCGTCCGGAGGGTATTTGCTTGCGGACGGAATCGCCGTGATTGCAGCTTCTGGATCTCGCAGCCCAGGCCTGCTCGCGCTCGCTTCAGCGATTCCCGGCGGGCTCCTAATCGTTGGGCTCTGGACACCGGTCGCCGGAATTCTTGCGGCGCTAGTCGAGGCATTCATGATCTTGATGGGCAGCCGAGAGCCGAAGGAAGGGATACTGCTCATTTGTGTTTGCGTGGCGATTGCCATGCTGGGGCCTGGATGCTGGTCAATCGACGCCGCCTTGTTCGGTCGCCGTCGGCTAGACGTAAATGATTAATGAATACCGCTCCACGTGATCAGTTCACGTAGGCTCTCGAGTCCCATTGGACTCTATTCCTTGGCTTTGCGTTCCCAATCTTTCAACGTTGCTGTGTACGCAATCCCGCTTCGTGCTGTGTTTCTTCGCGATAGATTTGGGCGAGCATACAGAGAAAAGTCAGCACTCCTGACGCACCGAGTAATAGTGCCAGAGATTGGCGCACCAGCTGTACGCCGGCATATGCACCGGAAAACATCATCAGGATTGAGCCAACGCGTCTGCGCCATCTGGGATTCCCGCCCGGCACAAGCGAAAAGTCGAAGGCCAGTGCGGCAACCGTTAGCGTAAGTACGGTTGTCGTCAACTCCGGCACTGCGAGCCGTCTGACAGTGCCATTGCGCATTCCCATTCCGAGAGCCGACAGAGCAATAATCCCATAGAGCGCGGTCGTGATATGCTGTCCTCCACGTGGTTCAAAGTACCCGGCAACCGCAGTCGCCCCAAAGAGAAGCGTTGCTTCTATCCCCAAGGCTGCTGCAAGCCAAGAGTTTCGACGCCTGCTACCGAGCCACACATCAAGCTTGCCTGCTAGGAAAGCGCCAAGAAGTGCGAAGCCGAGAGCCGTCGATGACCTGCCAATCGACAAGCCTGAGACGCCGCCAACAGCGAAGCCAAGGAAAACAATATTTCCTGTCATATTGGCGGTGAATACGTGGCCCATTGCGACATAGCTGCCGGCGTCAACGAGGCCCGTGACGAACGTCAGACAATAGAGGGAGCCGTGCAAGACGCGTTCACTGTTCGTCAGAGAATCCATGTGAGCTCCGCTTTAGAATTTGTAGCCCGCCCAAACTGCCCAATAATTCAAATTCCGCCCCGGTTGTGTTTCCTTGAGAAACTTTCCGGCGTAGAAGATTCCGTAGTCTCCCTGAAACCAAAGATGCCGATTTGCCTGCCAATGCACTTCAGTTCCTGGTCTATCTCCGACAAAGCGAGCTCGACTGCCATCCGCAGCTCGAATCAAGAAGCCGGGTACGGCATACACCCCGTCGTCCAGGCTCTGTCTCCACTGAAAGATCCAATCGGCAGATACGGAGATATTGTGTGGAGCCCATGCTTCTACATGCGGATGTACATCAATGAAGTTGATTGGGCCGGGCCCAGTTGTTGCCAACACGCCAAAATAGTTTCCCTTGGGGTAAAGAGGATTGAATGTGCCCAGCGTGTTCGTCGATGGATGATCTCCGCTTGAGATATCCGCCTTCGCGCTGAACCGCGGTTTCAGAGGAATTGTCGGAACCCTGTACCCGGTTTCTGTTGCCAGGGTCCATGCGCGGATGTCGGCCGTTCCAAAGCTTCCGAACTGCCACAGAGCTTCATCATCGAAGTCCCAACCTGGTCGCTCGCTTGCTACCGGCCTTGATAGCCGCGTTCCGAAAGATTGACGGACTTCATTCGCTGTTCCTCTCTCAAATGCTGCGTCCTTGCGATCCTGGCCCAGGTAGTAGACGTCCAGTTGGGACTTGGCGGGTATCGGGTGCGTCCCATACACACCCCAGAAACTCGCAGTGTGATCTGGAGCATTGTCAAAAAAACCAGAATTGTCTTCATCGGGTCGTACTGCAATGCCGTCTACCTGCCACGAATGAACTTGAGCCCGTACCAGGAAGCCATCAAAGCTGAGCCGTACATTCGGCCCCTCACGGACATCTACGAGCCGACCGGACCCATACTCCAACTCTTGACGGCCTGCGCGTACTTGGATCGATCCCCACGATGTGTCGTCTCTGACCTCCAGGAAACCTGCTTGAAAATCGAGTCTTTTCTCATCAATGGGGCGCGGACCGCCAGCTCGCCAAGAGTTGATACCACTTTTCAATTCGAGGAATGTTCGAACATGAGGACCGTAATGGAGATCGGCGTAAAGCATGTATCTCTCGTTGAGATATCCGTTCCAAAAGGGTGATTCGCCCCAATTGTCGTTGCCGATTTGTTCCCAAACCTCACGCGCTTCTCCCCCAAGAGTGAGGTACCAGTCCTTTTTACCGGTCTGGAGGGGAATATATTTGATTGGATCCCAAGAATCCTGACGAAGACTTTTGTCTTGAAGAAAACTCCAGTCTTCATCTTCGCGCAAGAGCTTGTACGTTCGATCAGGGGAGGGCTTGGGCGCATCGGTTTGGGCCAGCGACTTGAAAAGCCCTGGCTGCACTAGAAAAAACAAAAGAACGAAGAAACTCAACTTGGTCGACATGCATTCTCAATCTGCCCGCGGCGATACGGAAACCTGTTCTGCTACCTGGGGAGGGGGATCCCAGTGCTTACCGGTAAGACAAGTCGAAGCCGCCTGTGCGACATTTACTTTTTTAGCATGAACCCATGTACCGACCTGTTCTCCGAGTACCATTCCGAGCAGTCCTAGCAGAGCAATGATAGGCGGCGCAGGGCTTTTTACCTTAATTACCCCGTACAACAAGCCAACGAAAGCTCCTACCATAAACGATATGAACAAATCCTTCATTTTTTCTCTCCTCGCTTTTTGCGCCTGCAGCTTCGAAGATGCATTTGCTCAGAACGCGAAGCAATCACACCCTAGACCCCAAATTGCCTCACCTAACTTCTGTGGCCGACTTGCACTGTGAATATGGCCATCGCATCGATGCGTATGAATCGCTGCAGATGCGCTTCCTTTGCTATGGTAGCCACCGTAGTGCCCAGTTGGAGCCCAATCCCTCGCGGCCGGAAGCGCTGGTGGCGCCATCGTCATGAAATCGTTGCTTGCATGTACTATTTCTCCACCTACTACGGTCAGCTCCGATTCCAGGTGCTTGATCTCTTCTTCCGGCACGCTGAAATAGTCGCCATTCAACACGGCGAAATCGGCCAGTTGTCCTGGATATAGGCCACCCTTAGTACCATCCTCCGTAGAAAACCAGCTGCTGCCCTGCGTGTAAAGTTTGAGGGCCTCTTCGCGTGACATGCGATTCTCCTCCGGATAAAGCTCGAGGCCCCCAACAGTTTTTCCGGATACCAGCCAATAAAGCGAAACAAATGGATTGAAGCTGGCAACACGCGTCGCGTCAGTGCCGGCTCCTACAGGCACACCGAGTTCCAGCATCCGCCGAATTGGCGGGGTCCTCCTGGCGGCAGCTGCGCCGTAACGGTCCACAAAGTATTCGCCTTGAAAAGCCATCCGATGTTGAACTGCAATCCCTCCACCAAGTGCCGCGATGCGCTCAATATTCTTATCACTGACAGTCTCTGCGTGGTCGAAGAACCAGTGGAGACCGTTGAACGGGACATCGCGGTTCACGTTTTCGAATACGTTCAGGAATCTCTCGATCGATTCGTTGTAAGTGGCGTGGAGTCGAAATGGCCAGCGCTGCGTGGCGAGATGTTGAACTACTCTTTCAAGCTCCTTTTCTAGTACTCCATCCAAATCTGGTCGAGGCTCTAGGAAGTCTTCGAAGTCTGCTGCCGAGAAGACGAGCATTTCACCGGCTCCGTTGAGACGCAATGTTTGGTCTCCTTGGAAGAGCCTGGTGGTCGATGTCCAGTTCTCGAAGTCTTCGATCTCATGCTTTGGTCTCTGAGTGAAGAGGTTGTAAGCAATACGCACAGTCATTTCGCCACGTTCATGGAGCTCAGAGATTACCTTGTAATCCGACGGATAGTTCTGAAAACCACCGCCTGCGTCGATCGCGCTCGTAACACCCAGACGATTCATTTCTCGCATGAAGTGACGTGAGGAAATCAATTGATCTTCATGCGAAAGAAGTGGACCCTTTGCCAGAGTGGAATAGAGGATCCCCGCGTTCGGACGTGCAATCAACATTCCAGTTGGATTGCCGGCTTTGTCGCGCTGAATCTCGCCCGCCGGCGGATTCGGAGTGTCTCTTGTATATCCCACCGCGCGTAACGCCGCTGCGTTGAGGAATGCACGATCATACAGGTGCAAGACGAATACCGGCGTATCCGGAGACACCGCATTGATCTCATCTAACGTTGGCATCCGCCGCTCTGCGAATTGGAATTCGTTCCATCCTCCGACCACGCGCACCCACTGCGGCGCGGGAGTCCTTGCTGCCTGCTCTTTCAACATACGCAATGCATCGGCTAGCGAGGGTACGCCATCCCAACGCAGTTCGAGGTTGTAGTGCAGGCCTCCACGAATGATGTGGAGGTGCGAATCATTCAACCCAGGAATTACTGTGTGACCTTTGAGATCCACTATTGTTGTGTCGGGAGTCTTCAGTTGAAGAATTTCACCACTCCGTCCGATGGAAGCAATTTTCCCATCCTCAATGGCAACAGCCTCTACGAAATAAGGCTTGGAATTGGTGGCAATCTTGCCGTTATAAAAGATCTTAAGTGCTCCCATAGACACCTCCGCGTGTTTTCAGTCATGGAAAGGAATGGGCCGGCGGTCACCGGCCCTGTTCGTGATGCGGCTAACTGTGGACAAGTTCGTCCGGCACTTCCCAGCCAGGATGAACAGTTGCTGGCGCATTGTGGACCATCGTGTAGGCGTACTCGACTCCCATGCCGTACGCGCCCGCATGAGTTTTAACCACGTCCATGACGGCTGCGTAGGTTTCTCTCTGAGACCAGTCACGTTGCCATTCGAGCATTACCTGAATCCAGGTGACTGGCTTCGCCCCGGCCTGTTCTACTCGCCGCATGGCAGCCTGATGGGTCTTCTCATCCAGATCGCCGCACAGATCTTCCACGACATATACTTCGTATCCGTCGTGAATTGCCTGAACTGTCGGGAATGCGACGCAGACTTCAGTCCACAAACCGGCAAGCACGATTTTCTTGCGGCCGGTCTTTTTCACAGCAGCAACGAACTTTTCGTCATCCCACGAATTCATGCTGCTGCGCTCAATCGGCGTCTGATCAGGGTAGATTGCTTGAAGTTGGGGCCACAGATTCCCACTGAACGCCTTTGTTTCTACCGTACTCAGAATCAAAGGTACGCCGAAGATTCGTGCGGCTTTGGCGAAACCGACGACATTGTTGATCAAAGACTGCCGGTCGACGCTTGCCACGCCGAACAGCATTTGAGGTTGATGGTCAATGAGGGTGATGACACAGTTATCTGGCGTCAACAGCCCCTTTTCACTTCTCGGTTGCAGTTTCATGTCTCCTCCATTCTTCATTTGCTGAAGGTGGCTCGCTGGCTCTTGCTACCGCCGAGTCCAATCCCCGCCGTGATTGTTGCTGCATTTACGCCGCGACCGATACTCCAAATCGAGGTGCCTCTTCCTCACTTAAAGGGGTAATTTCGGAGCTATTCGCTGCGTACTAATACTGTGGCCAAAATCGGAAATGACCGACTGCTATTCACGCTATCGGCTCATGCAATCGTTGTCTTGCCTCAATATGGGCGGTTCGACTCTACCCTTTCGAGCAGTGAAGCCAGCAACCAATTCCGTTACCCGAAAGGGGGATGATTCGAAAAAGGCAGGCTCATATTCTGGAGACTCGACGAGTTCACATCACGTACGCACATACAGGTTGAGGTTCCAATGAATGGTGCTGAAACACTCTTAAGTCCGGGGCAGTGTGTAATGCTGTTCGTGGATTTTCAGGCTGGACTCGCGTTTGGTGTGGAGTCCACGGCACGGCAAACACTGCTTAACAATGCAGTCGCGCTGGCTCGCACATCGCAGGTTTACGGTGTACCCGTTATCGTCTCGACTTCAGCATCACGGGTATACAGCGGACCTCTGTTTCCCGTCCTACAGGCAGCTCTGCCCGGTGTCGAGCCAATCGAACGGCGAAATATGAATGCATGGGAGGACGAAGTAGCGCGGAGCGCCGTTCTGGCCGCCGGCAGAAAATGCCTTCTGGTGGCGGGATTGCTGACAGAGGCATGCGTATCTTTTCCTGTGCTCTCGGCGTTATCAGAAGGCTTCGAAGTATTCGTGGTAGGGGATGCCTGTGGAGGGCTCACGGCTGTCGGCCATGAATTGGCGATGCATCGAATGGAAGCAGCTGGGGCAAAACTGACGAGTTGGCTTCAGGTCCTACTCGAATTCCAGCGCGATTGGACGCGGCATGAAACCTACGCAGGCGCCCGGCAAATAGTCGAAGAGCATGGAGGTGGATACGGAATTGGATTAACCTATGCGCGCGACATGATTCACCCAAGTACAAAATAGGAAGCGTAAGCTAATTTTGCTCGATGATTTCTGTGATTCACGGCACTTATGGAGAATTGCATGCCCGAGCCTATTGTCGGACTACACCACGTTACGGCGATCGCCTCGGACCCGCAGCGCAATCTCGATTTCTATTGCGAAGTGCTTGGACTCCGCTTCGTCAAACGTACCGTGAACTTCGACGACCCCGGTTCATACCACTTCTACTTCGGCGATGATGCTGGTTCGCCAGGCTCAATCTTGACCTTTTTTGCGTGGCCGCATGCACCCCGTGGTCGAGTGGGAGTTGGGGAGACTTCTTCTGTCGCATTTTCTGTACCGCAATCATCGCTCGAGTTTTGGGAAGAACGCATCTTGGCCAATGGATTTCCAGTGGAGCATGTAGGCGAGCGCTTCGGCGATCCTGTTCTTAGGCTCCGCGACCCTGACGGAATGCAAATTGAATTGATCGGACGGGGGAATACGCCGGATTTGGTAGCACCACGCAGCAGCAATATCCCTGTCGAGCACGCCATTCATGGATTCGATGGAGTTACCCTTTGCGAAATGGGTCTGGAACTAACCTCATCAGTCCTAGAAACAATGGGGTTCTCAAACGCTGGTGAGGAGAAAAATCGCATTCGGTTCAAGTCGTCGGCAAGCGTGCCGGGAAATTACGTCGACATTCTTGTTCAGCCGGAACTGGTCTATGGAGACATGGGAGCCGGGACAATACACCACATAGCCTTTCGTGCACCGACCGACAGTGCTCAACTGGAATGGCGACAGGTCCTATCCAAAGTGACTCTCAATGTCACTCCGGTGCGCGACCGCACTTACTTTCACTCCATTTACTTTCGCGAGCCTGGAGGCGTTTTGTTCGAAATTGCCACTGACCTCCCCGGATTCACTTTCGATGAGCCGATTGAGCATCTCGGCGAAGCCCTCAAACTGCCGCCGTGGCTCGAAGAGCACCGTGAAGACATTGAACAAGCGCTTTCGCCCATCGATTTGCCGCACCTCCGCAAAGAACAAGCCGATGCTTGACCCGCATGCACAAACGCAGATCGCTTACGCCGGCCACAATCTTAACGGCGCAAGTTGTGGAGTGATTCTTCTTCATGGTCGAGGCAGTTCGGCAGAAGATATCCTCGGTCTTGCCGATGCTTTCTATGATGAACGCATATCTTTTCTTGCTCCACAGGCGGCAAACAACACATGGTACCCGAACTCTTTTCTTGCGCCCGCTGAACAGAATGAACCTTGGTTATCGTCAGCGATTGCCAAGGTCGGGAGTCTCATTCAAAGATGCGTGGCTGCTGGAATTATGCGCAATCGCATCGTCCTATGCGGCTTCTCTCAAGGGGCGTGTCTTGCGACTGAATCCGTTGCTCGTCACCCAACCCGCTACGGAGCCCTAATCGCATTCACGGGGGGCTTAATGGGGCCCTCTGATCTCGGAATCCATCATGAAGGTTCGCTCGCTGGAACTGCAGCGCTGCTTAGTTCCGGAGATCCCGATCCGCATGTCCCCTGGTCCCGCGTGGAAGCCTCGGCTATCGAGCTGGAGCGAATGGGAGCTCAAGTCGAACTGATGCGCCACCCCGGAAGGCCTCACACAATTCTCGGTCAAGAGCTGGAAGCCGCACGATCTTTGATCCAGAGCCTGCTCTGAATCGATCTGCGTGTTTGTCACTCAAAAGGGTGAAGAGGGCTCGCCCGTAATGAGTGATGCCTGAGAAGACCACAGCTATTATGGTAAATTCTGGAAGCCGAATTTCATTAGACCGGAGTCGGAGGTGTTTCATGCAGAAAGAACCCTTAATCCGTCGTTGCGCAGTTGTTCTTTTGATCGTCAGCGCTTCTATATGTTCGGCTCAGTCGGCTCCGACCCTCGCTGTCGCCCCTCAATACGACACCACGCATGTCTACGTAGCGCCCGAAAACGTGAACGCATTTGTGAAGGCATTTCTCGGCACGTTCGGTGGCACGAGTACAAAGCAGGTAGTCGCTACCGTTACCCCAACACCGAGCAGTACCACTTCGCAGCTCCTGCAGACACCTGTGGGCACGGTGTCTCTCTTCGGCTTCAAAACCCCGATTCCGTATCCCTTTGGCGCGGAGAGGACCGGATACCTCGTAACGGATCTCGACGCTGCAATCACCGCCGCAAAATCAACCGGGGCCGACGTGCTCGTAGAACCGTTTCCTGATCCGATTGGCCGCGATGCGGTCATTCAATGGCCTGGCGGAGTTAATACTCAGCTCTATTGGCATTTTAAGACACCGTCGTATCAGCCCTTTCAAACGGTCCCTGAGAATCGCGTCTATGTGTCGTCTGTTCGAGTCGGAGAATTCCTGCAGTGTTTTATCGGTTTCTCTCACGGGAAAATCGTCTCGGATGATCCGCACGCACCCGGTGTCGAAATTGGCCGCCCGGGCGACTTCTTCCGGCGTATCCGTGTTGAGTCCCTTTTCGGGAAACTTTCGGTCTTCGTGACGGATGGGCATCTTCCCTACCCTTATGGGAGGGAGATAACTGGTTACGAGGTTCCCAGCCTTGCCGGTACGCTGGCGAAAGCCCAGGCGCTAGGCGTTAGCATACTTGTCCAACCATTCACCTCAGATGGACGAACTGCCGCCATGGTCGAATTCCCTGGAGGATACATCGCAGAGATACACGAGATTAGCAAGTAAGCTCCGCTGGAATTACGACAGAAACAGCGCAGAAGCTTCGAATGAGGGATCTCGCAGTAGAAGAGAACTTCGGACGATCGAGTTCAAGCGATTGGGTGGTTGCAACAGGTCAATTCAAAGGCGACGGCCATGACAGGACAGATGATCGGGTTGCGTGGCGCAAGCGGTTCTGATTGGTGCGTTGCCCACCAATCTCAGGGAAGTCTGCGACCGAACCCAGCCGGGCTTCAATTGAAAGCGTTGACGAGGGAAACTGCGACCATGCACCATTTCGTCCGTTTGAAACTCGCGACGAGAAAAGCCGGCCCCCATGAGCACTTCAGCGATGAAGTCCTTGTATCCGCTGCGCAGGCCGGCCAGGAGTGGGCATTCGCGGAGCTCTGTTCTCGATGCTCGAATCGTATCCTCGTTTCGCTTTACAGGATCACCAAGAACCGAGAAGACGCCGAAGACGTGCTACAGGAATCGATTCTGAAAGCCTTCATACATCTACGATCCTTCAATCGAGCTTCTACGTTTTCAACGTGGCTTACACGCATCAGTATCAATTCGGCATTGATGATGCTTCGAAGGAAGCGTATTCGTTCTCAAGTTTCAATCGAGGTGCCGTCTGATGTTGGCAACGAAAGTCTCCGGTGGGAAATCCCAGACAAATGTGCAAACCAGGAAGATCTCTATATCCAGCACGAGAACAGAGCACGTCTAAAAGCGGCAATTTCCCATCTTCCAAGAACCTATCGCGACATAGTCGAGTTCCGCCAGGAATCTGAAGGC
>Ga0182024_10022994_pt1 | contig 11197 bp, 8 predicted proteins | sample P32metaG_FD_120480 | JGI IMG/M metagenome (GOLD analysis project Ga0182024, IMG submission 120480) | Permafrost microbial communities from Stordalen Mire, Sweden - P3-2 metaG (Illumina Assembly) | ecosystem: Environmental > Terrestrial > Soil > Wetlands > Permafrost | place: Sweden: Stordalen... | reverse complement strand
TCTCGGCGAGCACCGAGTCAAGGTACGACGGCTGCTCCTTCAAGGGCGCGGCGGGGAGGATCGAGCGCGCGACGGTGAAGCGCTGTTTCGCACCTTGCGCGGCGATGCCGCGCAAGACGAGCTGCTCGACGATGCCGGGAATCGAATCGCTCCAGCGCGAGAAATACCACAAGCTGGAATTGCCGACGAACGCGACACGGAACTCTCCCGGCGCTACGGGCTGCGGCAGCGCGGCGGAGTTGTGCACGTCGTGCGATCGATCGAGACCGTGCAGCCGCCGGATACGCCGGCTGCCCGCGTCGGCGATCGCGACGTCGCCGTTGGCGGCTATCGCAATGCCGGTCGGGGCGTCGAAACGCGCACCGTCGCCGGGCCCGTCGCGGAAGCTCCCCGTTTGTCCGGTGCCGTCGAAGACGTCGAGTCCAGCGAGAAGTTGCTCGCCGGCCGAGTCCCAGTTGAAATAGCGAATCGCGTTGCCGCGAACATCGGTGAAGATCGTCGCGCTGCCGTCGAACGCGGCGACGGCGAAGGGATAGCCCAGCGGACCGTAGCCTTGCACGAAACGGTTGGCGTCGCGATACCCGTGCTCCGCCGTCGCCAAGGTTTCGACTCGGCCGCCCGGCAACTGGCGCGCCAGACCCGATGGACTGGTCGCGAAGACGATCGTCCCGGCGGGCGAGTCCGCGACCGCAACGCCGAACGGGCCGGCGCCGAAGTTCGGGATCGTTCTCACTACGCCGTCGCGGATGATGCGAATTCCGAAGTAGTCGGCGACATAGAGCGTCCCGGCCCGGTCGACGGCGAGCCCGGTTGGACGATCGAACGTCGCAGTCGCAAGCGGACCGTCCGCGACGCCGCGGTGCTCGGGCGAGCCGGTCAAGGTTCGCACCGTTCCGTCAGCGGCGACGGTCCGTATGCAATGGTTCTGTGAGTCGGCCACGTAGAGCAATCCGTCGTACCAGACGATCCCGGCCGGCACGTTGAAGCGCGCCGCCGCGCCGTTGCCGTCGCGGTAGTCGCCGCGCACCCACAGGCCGTCGGCGACCGGGTCGCCGCCGCCCGCGATCGTTCGGACGCGGCCGGACGGATCGACCGAACGCACCCGCTGCGCGGCAGCATCGGTCACGTACAAGACCCCGTTCGCGCCGTACGTAACGCCGAACGGCATCAGAAACGTCCCCGGCACGCCGTCGGCGATTCCGGCGGCGCCGGATCCGGCGATCGTCGAGACGGTCGCATCCGGCGACGTCGTCATCGCCGTGGCGCGGGGAGCGCCCGACGCGAACAGCGCTGCGACCAGGATGATGACGAGTTTGAGCCCGCGCATGCTCGCGCCGTCAGACCGCGGTGAGCGCGAAGCCGAGGCGCTGCACTTCCATCGGCGCCTCCTCGATCTCGGCCTCGGTGCGCAGCTGCCACGTCGTCTCGCCCGACGCATCCTCGCCGGCCGGCAAGAAGCCGAGCTTCGCGTAGTGCTCGCGCACCATCCCATTGCGCTCGGTCGGGCGGTACACGCCGATCAGCCGGCGGACGCCCATCGCGCGCGCGTGCGCGATGATCTCGCGCAGCACCATCTGCTCGACGCGCCGGCCCAAAACGCGACAGCTCATCAGCCAGGTATCGATCTCCCACGCGTCCGCGCCGCTGGGACGGCAGACGATCACGCTGATCATCCCGTTGTCGCCGAACGCGTCGACGAGGCGCACCTGGAGCGTGAAGGCGCTGGGGTCCGCTTCGAGCTCGGCGACGTCGCCCTCGGTGTACCGCCGCGTGGTGAGGTTGAACTGGTTCGATTTGTTGATGAGCTGCGCGATGCGCGCGCGACCGGTCGCGTCGAACGGGGCAAAGACGATCGTCATTCGCAGCGAGGCGAGATAGCCGTCGAGATCGCCGACCTGATCGCGCAGCGTCGCACGCCGAGCGTTGTCGCGGTAGAACGTCGCACGCTTGCGGTCTTCCTCGGAGAAGGTCACTGCCTCGAAGTAGCCGGCCGCAGCGAGCGTGCGCGCGTACAGCGCGGGGTCGTCCGGCAGCTCCGGGACGGCAACCTCCGGCAGCCCCTTGCGCACCAAGTCGCGCTCGAACGGATTGTCGTCGAGGAAGACCATCGACTCGAGCCCCAGCGAGAGCTCGGCGGCGATCGCGGCGATGTTCGTCGCCTTGTCGTTCCAGTTCGCCTGGAACACGGCGATATGATCTTCACGCAGCAGCATCTCGGGATGTCGCAGAAAGGCCGACCGCGCGACATCGTCCTCGTTCTTCGACGAGACCGCGAGCACGACGCCGCGCTCGCGCAGCGCGAGCGCGGCGCGCTGCACGTCGAGGTACGCTTCCCCGGTCGCATCGCCTTGGCCGATGACGATCCCCTCCAAGCCGTCGTCACCGATCACGCCGCCCCAGACCGTATTGTCGAGGTCGAGGATCAGGCAGCGCCGCGCTTTCCCGCGCAATGCGGCGATGATGCGCGCGACGTGGTCGGCGTACAGCGGGAGATACTTCGCATCGAACGACAGCTTCGCGACGTTCCATTGCTTGGGCGAGTGCCAGGCGGACAAGCCGACGGTCTCCGCGAGCGCGGCGACGTCGAACAGGACGTCCTCGCCGCCGGCCAAGCTCTCGACCAAAGCCGCATTGAACGCAGCCGTCAGGTTCCGGGCGGTTCCGGGCACGGCCCGGTCGAAGCTCCCGAACAAGCTCTCCGGCGCCGGCGCGATCGTCTGCACGATGCTCGTGGCTCCCCCGTTCGCGCGCAGCGCTCGCCGCAACGTGCGGACGAAGCCGACCGCTTCCTCGACGTTCGCCGCGACGTATTCGGCGTCGTGCGTCCCCTCGCGCAACGGAACACCGCGATGATCGAGCGCCAACAACACGGCGTCGGGCCGCGCCTGGTTCACGGCTGAGTCCGGCGAAAGCGCGTCCTGCATGGTTTGGGCGAAATCGGCCTGGACGCAGGTCAGCGCGATGCCGTGCCGCGCCGCGCTCGCGACCAGTGCCGGCACGAGCGGTTCGAGGGTTGCGTTCCCGAGCACGCCGAGCGTGAACGGCGTCAGCGGCGCGAGCGAGCCACCACGCGACCGCACCGTTTCGATCGCGGCGGCGAGACGGCGGAGCTGGTTCTCCTCGAGCGCGTACTTCGCCAGACGCGCGATCTCACGGCCGGCAGAATCCGACGCTAGGACGGCGCGACATTCCTCGCGGAACGCCGCGGTGGGCTGTGGCAGCCATGCGAGACGCGCATAGAGATCGGGCGGCATGGCGGCCTTCTTTCGAAGCGCCGCGCACCGTAACCCGCCCGCGCGACGGCTCGAGCGGTCCGGGTTCGCCGAAGGGTGACCGAGGCACAACGCAAGGGCCTTTGATCGGCGCCCTCGTTGTACACGAGGCTTTACGTCCTCGAGGTTGAGCGTGGCTCGGATTCGATGGTGAGCCCTAGAGCTATTTCGCGCCCGTCACGCGGCCGATCGCGTAGATCTACATGGTCGAGCTATCCGCCGCACTTGATTGCCGTCAGCGCGTGCGTTGCCAGAACCAGCAGCGACGATCGACCTCGACGAGTTCGTCGGTGACGCCGTGTGCCGCACGGAACTCGTCAACCGCCTGCCTACAATACGTCCACTCGTCCTCGCCGTAGTCGTCGATGATCGCATACCCGCCGATCGAAAGCTTATCGTAGAGGCTGGTAAGCGCATCCATCGTGGATTCGTAGTAATCCCCGTCGAGGCGCATCACCGCGAGCCGCCCAATCGGCGCGGTCGGCAACGTGTCCTTGAACCAGCCCTCGAGAAAACGTACTCGTCCGTCCAGCAGACCGAAGGCTTCGAAGTTGGCGCGAACGTCCTCGAGACTCGCCGCGAAGTGCCCATAGCCCTTCTCCATCACCGCACCATGGTGCGCCGACGCCTCGATCGGGAAGCGGACGGCATCCGGCTCAGGGAGACCTTCGAACGAGTCCGCCACCCAGACGCTGCGGTCGGCATCCTCGAATGCCGCGAGGATCCCGCGCATGAAGATCGTCGCTCCGCCGCGCCAGACGCCCGTCTCGATCAGATCGCCCTGGATTCCTTTCGTGATGACGTCGGTGACGCAAGCCTGAAGGTTGTCCATGCGCGCCAGCGGCAGCATCGATATTGCCGGGCCGTTGACATAATGGCTCAAGAAGCGCGTAACGAAAGTGGCCTGACTCGCGTTCACGTCGGGCTCCTCGGCGAAGAGCGTGTTCGTCAGTACCCGCTTGAGCAGGTCGAGATAGCGTTCGGGCGCGGTCACTTGGCAAAGGTACGGTGTAGCGGTCCCATCGTCAAGGAGGCGCCGAGCCGTTGCGCCGAATTGCGTTCGGACCGTTCCCACACTGGAGGATTCCGTGAGAGTGCCCCTCGCTTCGTTTGCGCTGGTCGTGGCGGCCTGCCTGGCTACGTCGTCGGCTGCCTCCGCCGATGAGGTCCCTGGGCACGCGGTGCTTGCCAAGCCGGACCGCGACGCCCTCGTGATCTGGGACGCCAGTCCCGTTGTCGCTTCCATCGTCAGGGGCAAGACCAGCGATGCCGACGCCAACGATTTGCTCGAGCGAGACGCCGCTCACGTGCTCGCTACCATGACGCCGAACGTTGACAAGACCGCGAAGACGATCACCGTGCGGGTGATTTACAGCAAGACGGGCGCCGTGAGCCCCGTCTACGGAACGCCGACCTTCATGGGAATCGAGCGTTATGCAACGTTGACCGTACCGGCTGCGGATGCCCAAGGTGATCGTGACAAGTGGAAGGAACTCGACACGAAATCGCCGGTCCCGAGCTGGTTTGCCTTCAAGGTCATCGGCCTGCTCCCGCCGCGCTGACGCGAAGGACGTTATGACGCCGCTCGATTCGATCTACGCAAAGCTGACCGAGATTCTCCGCGAGGTCTTCGACGACGACACCATCGTCGCGGGCCCCAACCTCACCGCCGATCAAGTCGACGGTTGGGATAGCTTCGCGCACCTTCGCGTGATGTTTACCGTCGAACAGACCTTCGGGGTGAGCTTCTCGGCGTCGCAAATGTCCGGCCTCAAGAATGTGGGCGAACTGGCGGAGCTCGTCGAATCGAGGCTCGCGGCGCGCTGACAGCGCAGCCGCCCCAATCCGTTCGTCCGGAGAACCCTTGCGTCAGGCTCGTCGTTTCGGGCGCCCGATGCAGGCATAGTTGATGGGAGTTCGCTCGTCCTCCGGGCCGGCGCCGTCCTTCACGTTCAACACCAGCTCGGAGTCGATCGTAAAATACTTCTCGATCATGTCGCGCGCCTCACGCGCCGAGACATAGAGGTAAATGTGATCGATATTCGCCGCCCATATGGCAGTGGTGAGAAATATAGAGCCTTCTGGAGCAAGCAGGCGAGCGAGCTTTCCCAGCAGGAGCTCAGGCTGCTCGAGATGCTCCAATAACTCTCCACAGATGATCCGATCGAAGCGCCTGTCCTCGGGGAGTTCAAAGACGTCGCACTTGATCGCGTTGACGTCGGCACCGTTCAACCGGGAGACTTCACGCGTAAAGGCTACCGAGCTCTCGCTGAGGTCGAGTGCGGTAGCTGTCCAACCGGGATTCATTCGCGCAAATTCGGAGATGAAAATTCCCGTGCCGGACGGCACCTCGAGGAGCGTACCCGCCGCCGATGACGGATGGCAGAAGTGCTCGGTGAAGTACATGAGCATCTTGTAGTGATTGATCCAGAACGCCTGTGACAGCAAGAGACCGTTGAGATACCGGCTCTCCATCACCTCGGCGTTGTCGTACACCGCGGCGCGGACCTCGTCATAGTTGGAATATTTGTAATGACCCGTCGCATCCAGCTCGATCTGAAGACGCACGAACTCCTCCGACAGCGCGATGAAGTCGCGGAGCGCTTTTCCGTAACCATCCAAGTCGCGGTTGGCCTTTTCGAACGCCAAGTTGCAAATGCGTTGCGCAAATGCTTGATCGTAGCTCGGTTCTTGCAAGCGCCTGGGAATGCTCTGCGTGGCCCAATGGCCTTCGAGCGCCTGATGCGCGATTCGCAGAAGCTCTTCGTCAGCAATGGTCACGTGGACTAATGCCGCCGCCGGTGCCCGACCGAATAGCCTTGAATGTTACCCATCCGCGTAATCGGAACCATAGGAATCGTCACCTTCTGATGTAGCGATCGACGTAACCGGGAATTCCGATAACGCTAGCGTCTACGTGTGCGTTCGTTGCATTTGGCTTTGCCCCCTCCGGGAAGAGCACGTCCATCCGCCGGGGTCGTAATGTGGAGGGTCGCAGCGGACGGCGGTCTAAACCCTGCGTTTCGAAGCATGTCGTGGCACAGATCTCGCACCCGCAATGAGCGATTAGGACGGAATCAACCGCTGAGAAACGAGAACGGAGCGAGTCCGTGCGCCGGGGCTAGGCGCCACGTTCCGCGCGCGGAACATCGATACCGGACACTTCGGGGCTGAACCGGCCGTGAACGTGCCTTCCTACGAATTTCTCGCGTTCGCTGCGATCGTCGCAGTTCTCGCAAACCTTTCGCAGCGGGCTGCATGGCGTCGAGCGGTGTTGCTCCTCGCGAACATCGCTTTCTTATTGACATTCTCGCATTCCGCCGCGCAGCTTGCTCCGTTCGTTGCATTCCTGGCGTTCGGCTACGGCGCAGCCAAACTCTTGGAGCGCTATAAGAGCAGGGCTATCTTTGTCGGACTCATCATCCTGATCGTCGCGGCATTCTGCTGGCTCAAACGCTACACGTTCATTCCAGAATCGCTGTTCTTGTCGTTCCCGTACATCGCGATAGGGCTCTCGTACGTCTTCTTTCGCGTTGCGCACCTCGTCATCGATGCGTATCAGGATGCGCTTCCCGAGCGCCTCAGCCTTGCCTCGTACGTCAGCTACACGCTGAACTTCACGTGTTTGGTTTCCGGTCCGATTCAACTCTTTCCGGATTATCGCAAGACGGAGTCCGTTCGGCCCGCGAGCCTCGCGCGCCGTGACGTCGCCGCTGCGTTGGAGCGCATCGTAACCGGCTATTTCAAGGTTGCCGCTCTATCGCCGCTACTCTGGGCCGCCCACGTTTACTCGGTGACCGCTGTGGGGAGCGCGTCCGGCATCGCGGACCGGGCGGTTTGGGGCGCTTTAGTCCTTACGATATATCCGTTGTATCTTTATATCAACTTCTCCGGTTACACGGATTTCGTGATCGGAACAGCGCGCTTTCTGAGGCTCGAGCTGCCGGAAAACTTCAACCATCCCTTTGTCTCGGAGGGCTTCATCGAATTCTGGGGCCGGTGGCACATGACCCTGTCGCATTGGTGGAAGACGTACGTTTATTCGCCGCTGTTCCTGGCGCTCATGCGACGCTTCCCCTCCCCGCGCGTTCAGCCGCTGATCGGCGTGGTCGTCTATTTCATCACATTCTTTTTCGTGGGTGTCTGGCACGGACAGACTTCGATGTTCCTGTTCTTGGGAGTATTGCTCGGGCTTGGCGTCAGCGTCAACAAGCTTTACCAGATAGAAATGATGCGCCGGCTTGGTCGCGCCCGGTACCGGGCCTTGTGCCAGAACCCCGTGTACTCGTCGCTCTCGCGGGGCGTTACGTTTTCGTACTTCGCGTTCGCGTCACTTTGGTTCTGGTCTTCGTGGCTCCAACTCGGCGGCTTTGTCTCACACTTAGGTGCGTTGGGACTCGGCGCCGTTTGCGTCCTGACGATTACCTGCTCGACGATATGCTTGGCCGCATTCAAGGCCGCGCTCGACTGGTATTCTCGCAGCGCACAGGTTCGTGCCGCATCGGTGCCGATGCTCTACTTGAGAACCGCCTGGATATCTGCCGCCGTCGTCATCGTGCTCTCAGTCACCGTGGTGTTGAACGCTCCGGCGCCGACCATCGTGTACAAGGCCTTTTGACGGCCTATGGCTGTTCGTGCCGACATGTTTGCGAGCTCCGAGCAATGCCTGTGAAGCCGCCGTCCGACCTCGATGAACTTCGTCGCCCGTCAGTCCGGTTCACGGCGCTGACCGTCGCGCTCGTGGTCGCGATTCTCGTCGTCGCTCTTCAAGACGTCCTCATCGACCGCGATTTCCCGCATCTCGCTCGCCTGACCACCGATTTTTCGCCGGCGTATCTCAGACGTGAGATACTCTCGATGGGTGACACGCGAGCCGTCGTCTTCCTTGGGGACTCCGTCTTATGGGGCTATCGTTTGGCGCCCGATCAGAACGCGGTTTCGTTGCTTGCTGTGCGTGGCTGCTCATGCCACAACTTTTCATTCAAGAGCGCTAATCCGGCCAATGCGTATGCACTCGAACGGCTGATGCTCGCCTGGAACGTCGTTCCTCGTGTGGTCGTCATCGAAGTTAACCAAACGGTGTTCAATCCGGCCGACATGGAATACCAAACGCTTCACCCCGCCATCGCCGCATTGGCAACTCCCCTCTTATCGCGGGACGACTTGGCGCTGCTGAGCCTTCCGCCGGCGCCCGCTCCGGCCGCGCAGCGTGTCGATCGTGCGCTCTCGTCGATCTCGGAGCTCTATGCGATGCGGGCCGACGTCAGGGAGACTCTCTACGGAGACGTGCAGCCCTCGCCGATCCCAAACTTGACCGGTGACATGTTCGAGGGAACGTACGACCTTGCTCCCCTCGATGAATCGAATGTCGGAGTTCACTTCTTGGAGAGGGCAGCCGACCTGCTGCGGCAGCACCACATCGAACTCGTCGCTTTCATGACGCCGACGAACCATGCGTTGCTACACGATTACATCAACAATCGGCAATACCGCGCGAACGTGGCATACTTGACGCGGTTGCTGGCACACCGCGGCGCGCGAGTCCTCAATCTCGACGACGCCTTCCCTGCGGACGAATTCTTCGACAACGCTCACCTCACCGCGGCCGGACAGCGCCGGTTGACATCGCTTCTCGCAACAGCGCTTCGGCACTGACGAGGCGCCCTGTTGATTTCAACGGCGGCGCAGCTTTCGTCGCTCGGTCAACACGACGAGGGGCGGCAAAAAACCGCGGCGTCCACGGTGGGTTCTCCGAGAGCGGAGGCGAAGGACGTCCTGCCGAGTTTCTAGCGGCGGGAGGTGGCTACTCGTGCTCACTCGTCATCATTACGGACGTTTGGTCCGAACGATTGAACGGCCGTTCGACGTTCCCGCCCATCGGGCTCCCCACGCGCCGGGCGCGCTAAGCCGCGTATTCGCCGTCGCCATGCTCTGCGTCTCGTGCTTGCTCTTCCTGCAGCTCACCGCGAATGCGAACGATGTCTCCGAAGTCTCGGGAGGCGGGCTCGTATTCCCGACGGCCGTCGCGCCGTACGGTAAAGACAGGTACGTCGTAGCCGATGCGGCACTTCAACGAATATTTATCGTCGGAAACAACGGTACGATAACACTGCTCGCCGGTGGCGGCGAGCCGAACGCACTCGGCTCCGCCCCCGGCGGGTACGCGGACGGCACGCGCGACGTTGCTCGCTTCGACGCGCCGCAAGGGATCGCCGCCGACGCAAAGGGGAACGTGTACGTCTCCGATACGGGTAACCACTGCATCCGCAAGATCACCGCCGGCGGAAGGGTATCCACTCTGGCCGGCGATCCCGCGCAGGCAGGTTCCCGCGACGGAACCGCCACGATGGCAAGGTTCAGCGTGCCCCGTGGCATGACGCTCGATCGCAACGGTGACCTGCTCGTCGCCGACATGCTCGTCGGCATCCGCCGCATTTCGGCGTCGGGAGAGGTACGCACGTTGCCGCTCCCGGTGAGCTTACCGTTCGATATCGCGATCCTCGGTGACCCGAGTGGAGCGACGTACTACGTCGTCAGCGATCTCGAAGGCTTGCTCATCGGAACGCCCAGCGGTGCGTTCTCGCGCTACGCAACCGAAAACACACAAGTGAAGAACGACCGTGGAACTGCCGGCGGAACGCCGATCGGCCATCCCTACGCCGTTGCAGGATACGGGTCGCACACCATCATCTATACGGATCGCTTCACGAACACGGTGCGCATCATCGACATCGACCACAACTACGTCCGAACGATCGAGCCGCCGGCGAACGACGCGACGATGCAATTGAGCGAACCATTGGGAATTCGCCTGCTCCCAGATGGGCACAGCGTCGCGATCGTCGACGCGGGACGTCGCCGGCTGAGCGTGCTTCAGCTCGGCGTCGACCGCGCCCCGTTCAAGCCTGGTGGGCAGGCGCTTCCATCGCCACCCGATCCCTCGAAAGAGCGGATCGCACTCATCGGCGACTCGATGGTCTGGTGGGCGACCGATTGGACGACCTCCATCGAAGGCCGCGCCGAGATGATTCTGAACGCTCAGCCCCGCCAGCGTCCCATCGAGGTCCTTCCGATCAGCGCGCCCGCGTCGACCGCCGCCGCGCAGCTTTCGTACGTCGGCGAGATCTGCGACACACATATGGCGGATGTCGCAGCCTTCGATCTGAACTCCTCGACCTTACGAGACTCGTATTCGTTCACCGGTCCCGTCTCGTCGCCCGCGGCGGTTGCAGCGTGGTCCAAGCCGCTGAAGGCCAACATCGCGGCGATTGCGGAAAGGTGTCGTAGCGCGCGAGTCCGGTTCGTCGTCGTGATTTACCCGCTCTTGAACGAGGTGAGCGCGAACGAGGACGGCCTCAGGCGCCTGCTCGAGGGCAACGTGACGACCGACCCCGACGCGCACGCGAGCTACCTCGCGGCCCTGAACGGGCTTCCGGTCGTCGATCTGTGGCCGGCCTTCACCGCGGCCGAAGCGGCCGACGGCGGCGATCATCCGGGACTCTACCTGTTGTCCGACGCACACCTTAGCCCGGCCGGCCGAGCGGTCTTCGCGACCGCGTTCGCCGACGCGATCGAGCGTCTCGAGGCCGGCTCCTGACCGCGTTAGAGAGTTGCTCAAGCCGGGCGGCGTGTTCTGCTATACGACCAGCAACTGGCATCTCGGTGAGGCGCGTCCCCGGCACACCGTACGTGATGCCGGAAGGCCGTGGCTCAAGTGAGGGGTGCACCGGGCGCCGGCTCCCATACGTAGGAGCGTCCGAGCCGTCGCTGCGAACCGCGCCGGTGACCTTTGTCCAGCTTCGCTTCATTTTGGGGTCTCACATGCGCGCCTCCGTCAGCTCCACGATCATCGCACTGGCCATCGCGCTTGCTCCGTCGCCGCTCCTAGCCGGCGAAGCGGTACCCGGCAATGCGGTTCTCGCCCG
>Ga0182024_10022993_pt1 | contig 11197 bp, 15 predicted proteins | sample P32metaG_FD_120480 | JGI IMG/M metagenome (GOLD analysis project Ga0182024, IMG submission 120480) | Permafrost microbial communities from Stordalen Mire, Sweden - P3-2 metaG (Illumina Assembly) | ecosystem: Environmental > Terrestrial > Soil > Wetlands > Permafrost | place: Sweden: Stordalen... | reverse complement strand
CCGAGGTAGTACTCCCCCTGCTCGCGCAACACCAGATCCACGAGCAGCTCCGCTGGCGCGGCCTGGTCGACCCCGTCAGTCGCCCACGGGGCCACTACGTACTGGCCACGCAAGACCCGATAAAGCGACTTGCGAGCGGCCATGCGATCCAGCAGACGAGCGTAATGGGGCGTGATCTCAGCCAGCCACTCCCGGTCACCCGGCAGGCTGACGGTACGAGACTTCGCGGCCGCGACATGCTCGAGCACGGCTGATGCCTCGGACGAGACCGTACGGGTGACAACACTCATGCCGAAGATTATACACGATTTCCAGACTATAACGGTCTGCTAGCCGTATAGAACTACGTATTCTGCTGTAGATCATACGGAAGACGGACCAAAACGGTCTCCTTACCCTATAAAACAGTGCGCTTGAATGTCACCGCGACCGGATCGAAGGATGGCTCCTCTATGGCAAGTGAACCTGTCGGCGAGAGACGCTCGGGTTGGGTGTCTGGTGGGCTTGGCACGACGTATCACGTAATCTGAGATAAGACCTCACGTTATGAGTGATACGCGACGGGTGGGTAGTGCCACCTTGTTCCCGATTGACTACTCCGGATTAGTAGGTGGTCCTACTCCGGATTTGTAGGGGGGTGCTAGTCCGAGATTGTCGGTCTTGCGTACACCCGCGGCGGGGCGAGCTGCGGAGGACTGCTTCCCGCACCATTCGCATGGCGCCATCATGCCAGCGCTACTGAACCTCGGTCGGGTAGCGGATAGTAGTGCTATGTGCTAATCTAGCGCCGTATGGTACAGCGAGAATTCTGGCTGGAGCGCCTTGAGCGCGCGTGGCGCACGCGCTCGGTCCTCTGGCTTGCGGGTGTACGCCGGGCGGGCAAGACGTGCCTGTGCCGGAGCCTCGATGACGTCGAGTACTTCGACTGCGAGCTGCCGCGAACGAGGCGGCAGATGGACGATCCGGAGGGGTTCCTCGACGAGCTGAAGGGACGCCGGGTCGTCCTCGACGAGGTGCACCGCCTCGCCAACCCATCCGAGCTGTTGAAGATCGCCGCCGATCACTTTCCCGACGTGCAGGTCCTCGCCACCGGCTCCTCCACGCTCGAGGCCACGGCGAAGTTCCGGGACACGCTCGCCGGGCGCAAGGAGAACGTGTGGCTGACCCCGATGCTGCTCGCGGACATCGACGAGTTCGGCGGCAGCGGCCTGGAGCGCCGTTTCTTGCACGGTGGCCTGCCGCCCTTCTACCTCGCGCAGGAGCCCCCCGCGCGCGAGTTCCAGGAGTGGATGGACGCCTACTGGGCCAAGGACATCCAGGAGCTCTTCCGCCTGGAGCGCCGCTCGTCATTTCAACGCTTCACCGAGCTGCTGTTCACGCAAAGCGGAGGCATGTTCGAGGCCACTCGGTTCGCCACCCCGTGCGAGGTCTCCCGGCAGACGATCACCAACTACCTGACGGCGCTCGAGGCAACGTTCGTTGCTCATGTCGTACGCCCGTACAACACCCATCGCGCGACCGAGATCGTGGCAGCGCCAAAGGTGTACGGGTTCGACACCGGCTTTGTCTGCTACCACCGCGGCATCGCCACGCTGCGCCCAGAAGACAAGGGCCTGCTGTGGGAGCACGTCGTCCTCAACGAGATTCAAGGTCGCCTACAGCACCGAACGCTGCGGTACTGGCGCAACAAGCGCGGAGCCGAGGTCGACTTCGTGCTCGAGCTGCGCGGCCGGAACGAGCCGATCGCGCTGGAGTGCAAGTGGCAGGCCTCCTCATTCGATCCCTCCGCGCTGCTCGCATTCCGCCGCGGCTATCCGCAAGGTGAGAACTACGTGGTCGCGCCGGACATAGACCGCGCATACACACGCACCTACACAGGCATACGCGTGCGCTTCGTCTCCCTCGAGGACCTCATCGTGCGCCTCGCACACGAGCCCCTGGCCTGAGGCCGCTCGTCGCCGACTGGCCCAGGGCGCCTCAGAGCGCTCATCACACAGCACCATACGGCCACCGACGGGAGCAGCACGAGATCGTGGCCGACCCGCTCGCGCAGGCGTCTGACGTATGGAGAGATTCCCACGGACCCGAGCCTACCGGCCGTCGCCCAAAAAGTTGAGATTGGCTGTCCCGTTTGGGCGATCCCGTCGGATAAGGGAGTAGGGATGTCCACGAAACCGCACAAACCCAAGCTCCTGCCGGGCGCCAAAGAGGCTGGCCCCACCCTCGCCGCGATGCGCAGGGCTCGCGAGAGCGAAGACGCGTACGAATTCGAAGACTCGCTGCTCAACGACCTCGAAGTAGACATCCGGACCAACCACCGGGCCGTGGCCCGCAAAACCCTGCTGTTCGAACGTGCGCTGAGGTTCCTGGCGTTCGCGATCCTTGTGGAGCTGGCGGGACGGGTAGTACAATGAGCGGCATGGAGCCAACCACCACCGTCCGGTCCACCCGGCCCTATCCGAGGACGCCTGACGGCAAATACAAGTACACGACGCTGGACGGGCGGCCGCTGCACTACGAGCCGTATGTCATCCCCGACATCATCGGACCAAATTTCCTGATCCCCGCGTCGGTGACCAGGTTCTTCCGCAAGCTCTTCCGGCGCCAAGACACACACGCCGCGCGATAACCCCGCCACGCAGACGAACGGATTACCGGACGCCACGGTCGAACCGTGGCAGACGCCACGGTTTATCCGTATCGGCTCAGCGTCTCGGAGCGCCGACGTCGCCTGCAGGCGCCGGAAGACCACGTCAACCCAGACGAGTGCAGAGGCTTCAACAGAACTAGGCAATCTGCTTGCAGCAGCGCGGCCGCGGTGGACGGCACCCATGTCGGATCGATGCCCTCGCTGAGGAGCAGCTCGGCTTGCATCGCCAACACGTCCTGGGCAGTTTGGTTCTCGCCCAGTGTGTACACGCCGAACACACCTACTCCGTGGGCGGGTGGGACCTTAATCATCTCACCACCAGCTTGTAGATCTCTTCGTTTAGCCATTCTGGCCTCTCAGACAAGTTTCGCCGGCGCCTGACCATCAGGAGTGCATAGACATTGGCAGCCAGCTCGTGGGTGTATCAGCTGGGACGATACCCCCCATAACGGTCTGTTAGACCCTTGGTAGCCCTTGGGGCGTAGCGGTGGTGCAGCATTAGCGAGTTTCCATCGGGATCGAAAAAGAACGACATGTGGCGGCTCCAAGGTAAGGGCAGTCACAGGGTGACGGCCGCCGATCGAGAGAAACGTCCCAAGCGTTTGGGAGGATCGGCCGATGCCACAGACAGCCCCTATCGAGCGTGTCCGCGCCGACGCGGATTTTGGCCCGACCGCAGCTTTTGCGCCGAGCTTCGACGACCTGCTTGCCAGCGGGGAGCCGGAGCTGATGCGCGGGGCGCTGCGCGGATGGCTGGCCATGGGAGACCGCGGGGGAAACCGCGCGGACGCGACCTACGTGTACGAGGAGTGGTTGAAGGCGGGCGGCGAGCCGGAGCTGATCCGCGAGTCGCTGGCCCAGTGGCTCGCCGGCAACGCGACGACCGCTCCCAACGCGGCGGCCGAGGAGGCGAGCTTCGTGTGTCAGGCGTGGTTGAGAGCCGGCGGTGAGCCGGAGCTCGTGCGTGATGCGCTCGGCGCATGGGCCGAGCTCCATGGCCAGCTTCCGGTGGCGAGCTTCCTCTACCGCGCTTGGCTGTCGGCCGGTGGCGAGGTGCAAGCGTTCTCGGGGCCGATCTGCGATTGGCTCGCCGCGCACACGAATGATGAGGGCGAAGCGCACAGCCTCTATTGCGCGTGGCTCGAGCATGGCGGCGAGCCGGCGCTCGTCGCGCCCTCGCTCGAGCGTTGGTTGGCCGCTCATGCGCAGGACGAGCCGGTGGGCCCAGTCTGCGCGTCCTGGCTGAGGGCGGGCGGCGATCCGCGTCTCATCGTCGAGCCCGCCGTGCGCTGGCTCGGCGCCCATGCGCAGAGCGAGCGGGCGTGTTTCCTGTATACGGCGTGGCTCGACGCGGGCGGCCGGCGCGAGCTCCTCAGAACGCCGATCGAGCGCTGGCTCTCGGTTCACGGCGACAGCCTCGGCTCGAGCTTCGTGTACGACGCGTGGCTGAAAGCCGGCGGTGAGCCGGAGCCGATCCGCGCTTCGCTGGTGGGGTGGCTCGAGGCGAACGCTGCTGCCAAGGGCGCGAGCTTTTTGTACGAGGCGTGGCTGAAGGCCGGCGGCGAGCCGGCGCTCGTGCGCGATGCGATCGGAGTATGGCTGGCTGAGCACTCCGGGCTGACGCCCGGGGTGCCGTATCTCTACGAGGCGTGGTTTGCGGCGGGCGGGGATCCGGAGCTCGTGCGCGAGCCGATCCGTGACTGGCTCACCGTCAACGCGACCAAACTGTCCGCGAGCTTCGTGCTCCAGGAATGGCTGGAAAACGGCGGCGAGCCCGCGGTCATCAGCGATAGCCTTCTGCGCTGGATGCGCGTTCACGGCCAGAGCGTCTGCGCCCGGTATGTGCGCCGCGCGTGGGTCGAGGCGGGACAGCTGCCGGTGACGGCCACCGGTCAGTGAGCGCTACCGCTGATCGGTGGGACGAGTGGGTGAACACTCACTGCGCTGCGGCCCGATTGGCTGTCCCGTTTCGGCGCTGTCGTCGGATAGGACTATATGGCGCCCCCTACGCTCGAGGAGCTGGTCTACTCTGCTGCGCAGCGCGCGCTCGATCAGCAGAGCACGGCCCTGTCCGATCTGCGTACCCGCACGAGCACGCTGATCGCGGCGGCAACCCTGTCGGCGAGCTTTCTCGGTGCCGCGGCGATCGGGCGCGGAGCGCCGGCGTGGGCGGTGGTGCTCGCGATGGCCGCGTTTCTGCTGACCGGCGCGTTCGCGGGCTGGGTGCTGTGGCCGGCACGGGTCTCGTTCGTGATCGATGTCGATCGCGTATTCGAGGAACTCGATCCGGATCGCGAGGATCCGGCGGCGTATCTTCTGCGAGCCGCATATGGCCTGCGCAATACGTATCTGGAGAACAAGGCGGCCATCAGGCGGCGGGGGGTCGTGTTCAGGCTCGCCCTGATCGCGTTGGGGACGGAGACGCTGCTGTGGACGCTCGCCCTCGCGCTAACATGACTGCTATGTCCGATCACCCTGCACCCGCTCGCAGATCCGGCTTGGCGCCACGTAAAGTCAAACCGATATCGCCTGACGCGTTCTTCTACGAGAACGAAGGGTCGAGTGAGCGCGCCGAAGCGCGTAAGCGCGCCGTCAAACGGTGGCTGAATCGGCTCCTGAAGCGCTCACCCCAGCCGAGTTAGTCCCCGCGCGCCCTTACGGGAGCCTCGGGTGGATAGCGATTCGGCCTCGGCGAGCTCGGCCGCGGTGAACGGCACCCATGGTGGGTCGATGCCCTCGCTGCGAAGCAGCTCGTCTTCAACCGCCAAAAGGCGCTTGATGGTCTCGCCTGTAGTCCACGTGTACAACACAACACCGGATTCTGGATCTCTGTGTACAGGCATGAATGGTCCCTCCAATAACTCCTGCCGGCGCCTGTCCGTTAGCAATGCATAGGCATTGGCAACCAGCTCGTGAGTGTCTTGCCTGAAACGATACCCCCTCGGCGGATGACCTCACGGACATGCAGCTCACTACACGGGCTGTGTAGTACACGGGCTGTGTAGTACACGGGCTGTGTACCCCATTCTCGCTCCATGCATCGGCAAGTTTGTGGCGGAGCGTTTTCGCGCCAAGTTTTTGGTGCGAGGTCCAGTAAATCCAGGGGGTTGAGCCTCCGATCGGACTCCCGGCCGAGCGTTTCATCCCATGTTGTGAGTAGCGTCGCCGGTCATGTCCATTGGAGGGATCACACCCGGCTTCGTCGGCGGCTTGCGCTCGTTGGCGGCGAGCCGGCTGCACGGACCGATCGGGGTTCATGCCGCGACCGGCGGCCATCCGCTCGAGTTCTGGCTGACGGTCGTGCCGGCGGCCTGCGTCGTTGGTCTTGGCTGGTTGTGTCTCGGGCTGAAGGCCATCAACCGGCTGTGCCGCGACGCGGCTCAGCCGGCGATCCGTGCTGGGTGGATCAGGATCGAAGCGCGCGGTCAGCGACCCCGGTGGCATCAAAGGATCGCCTGGTGGCTATGGTCTGCGATCAAAGCTGGTACATGGCCGGACGACATGTTCAGCCTCGGCAACTGGATCGCGGTGAGCACGGTCATTGGTCTCACCATCGGCTTCGTGCTGTACCTGTGGATCGGCTAGCATTCCTATGGTGACCGTCAGCGAATACAGTCCGGCTCGCCTACGCCGGAGCCCTGCCATCCGCCGTTTCGCGGTTGTATACATCGCCGCGATCGTGTGCATGCTCCTGCTCGGTCTCGCAAAGGAAATCGTGGGGTTTTCCGATGCTCTATTCACCTACCTGGGGATTGGACTGGCGGTCCTCTTCAGCCTCGCCGCTGGACCTATCGTCTTCCTTGCACCGTATCTACGCTCCAATCGCGACCAGCCAGACGCTTGTCCTCCACTTCTGCGCATCCCGCTGGCTCGCTACGGTCGTCTCGCCATCGACATCCTCACGATCGGCGTTTCCATAATTGCGATCGTTCAAGGACCCACATGGGTGCTGGCGCTGGTTATCCCATTGTTGATCGCCCTTGCAGTTACCTCCTGGCGTAACGATGCGCGTGTCATCGAGGATCTCGCCGCGCACGTCTTCAACCGTCACCCCGATCACGAGCGCTGACACACTGCTTTCGGACGCCACGGTCGAACCGTAGCGGACGCCACGGTCTATCCGTATCAATCACCACCCTTACCCACGAGCAGCTGAGCCGGCGGGCTCGAGGACCTCTTCGGCGTATACGTACACCGCGCCGTTGCGGTAGGCGGTGGGCAGGTTGCGCGCCCACTCCTCGCCGTCGGTGTCGAAGTCGATGAGCCGGCCGTAGCGCTCGCTGTAGACCGGCATGCCGCGTTGGATGAAGTGTGCGTCGCCCTTGGTGAGGGTGAGCTTTTGCCCACGCACCTCAAACACAGCCGCAAGATGGTCGACGAGCTCGCCTTCGGCGCGGATCTCGTTGGCGAAGATCTGCAGGAGGATCATGTTGGCATCACCTTCCAGGAAGTCAGAGTGGCCCAACAGGATATGTCTGTTTATCAAAATCTGGCGCTGCGCACGGCAAGCCCTCGGCCTCGAAACCGCCCGACTCGTCGATGGGGCAAATCTTTAAAAACGGCCCTATTTGGGTAAACAGTAAATTGCGAGAGAGTCAAAGTTTGGTGCTTTGCGACTACCCGGAGCATCGGTGCGCGGGTAGCGATTTTCGCCCCGCGCGGCCAGTGATATCCTGGGTCCATGGCCAAGACCAAGAAGGAATCGGTCCGGTCAAAGGTTTCCCGCAAGCAGGCCGCGGCAAGCGCGCTTGCGTCGGTTCGCGCGGAGGGGCTCGATCCAGGTATTGCTGAGCCGCTGCTGGATCGGTGGGCGAGCGAGGAAATCACCGATGCGCAGCTAGACGAAGGGGTCCGGCGGATCGTCGCCGGCGAGTCGCTGACCGATCTGCTCGGGCCGGTTCGTGCCTGACCTGGGCGAGAAGGAATGTTGCAACGCGGCGTTGCAACATTCCCTGGGCTAAGCTGGGTCGATGAGTGCCGCTGACCTGGAGGAGATCGCCGATTTGCTCGCGGCCAAGCTGAAGCGCGACCGTATCCCCGATGTTGTGCGCCGCGCGGCGCCGGCCTATGGCGGCCGGTCGATCCTGCAAGCGATCGGCGATGGTGATGAGGAGCTCGTCCTTGACGAGCTGCGGAACGCCTTCAACTGGGCCGCTTTATAGCGCTTTATAGCCGAGTATAGGAAAAACCCCTATACTCCACGTGCAGCCGGGAGGACCCTTTTGTGGTGCCGCTCCGCTGGAGGAGACTGCATTGCGGTGCTTACTCCAGCGACCCGGCCGCTTTCTCTGAGTAGAAAAAGGCAATGCGGGCTGGGCCCGCAAAGCCTCCACTGCGCATATAAGCACATTGGTGTATCGTGGGTGCGTAGAGGTGCCGGTTCGTCGCTTTTAACGACGCTTAGGGCTGAAAGCCCCCCGGCGCCTTTCTTGTGGTGGTACCGTTCTGTAGGGGGTCGGTGCGTCGCCTCATAAGCGACGCTTAGGGCTGTGAAGCCCGCCGGCTCCTTATTTATTGGTGGTGACGGTCGGTGAGCTTGCCGGCTTGACCGGATACAACAAAGCCCCGGGCGCATAACTCCCTCGCGGAAGACAGAGGCGGGTCCGGGGCGTCGGCCAATCATAATAGCTGCTCGGTGCTTTTCACGGCACCCCCTTGAAGCTCTTTGTCTGCATCGCTAGGATCGCCCGATGCCCGCCGAGGAGCTGTCCATAACGCTGCAGGAGCCGGTCGCCAAGGCTGCTCGCCAGGCCGCCGAGCGACGGGGTATCAGCTTGTCCACTTGGTTGAGTCAGGCGTCTTTGAGCGCTTTGTATATTGAAGACCGTCGGGCCGGGTTCGGCCGCGCGAGTCTCTGGGAAATGTATGAGGAGACCGCGGTGGTCGAGTTCACGAAATTCGCGAAGGGTTGGTCGACGACCGGTTTGAGTGTTCGTGATGCGCAGGCTCGTCTGGCCGCGGACCTGGAAGGCGAGCCCGTCATGCGTGTGCGTCTGCTCATGACCGACCCCGACGGTGTTACGTGGGATCTCGATCCTGTCACCGAGATGCATCGCGCGCTTCGTCGCAAGGCGACAGAACTCGGTCTCCCGTTCGCCAGCTTCAACATGATCGCCGAGCGCGAGCCTTCGGCCAAGCTCTTCGCCCGCTAGCGCAGACGTCGTCGTCAGCTTGCCCAGGGTGCCTGCAGTGGGATCGCCCAGGTGCGCTTGCCGAACGGCAGTGTGTGGGCCCCTGCGTAGAGGATCGCGCCGCCGACGAACTCCACTATGCCTCCCTGCCGATTGGGGAGTAGGCGCGCTGCTAACTCGGAGTTTACAGGCTGCTAACTCGGAATTGCCCGGCGCTTGTTGCCAATCTAGGCAGCAGGTTATGGAAATGGTGTGCCAAAGTAGGCAGCATATTACGGCAGCTACGTGCCAAGATAGGCAGCATACTTTGCCAGTCGATGCTACGATTCAGGCATCATGGCGCTCAGCGACGAGCAGATTCTTGCCCAGAATCCCTGGTGGAGCGAGCAGGAATGGCGCCTGCACGACCGGCAGCTTGCACGGCTCGCTTCCCAGCCCATGCGGCTGCCCGCGGAGCTCGTTGGCACGATCGACCTGAAGGACGCGGCCATCCACACGTTGCGCGGTCCGCGACAGGTCGGCAAGAGCACGGACCTGAAGCTGCTGGTGGAGCGAGCGCTGGCCGAGGGACACGAGCCGCGTTCGATCGTGTACCTGACACTCGATCTGATCGAGGGCGAGCGCCTTACGGAGTTGGCGGAGACGGTCACCCGCGCAAAGGCGGCGGCCAAGCACAGGGGACCGAGCATCGTGCTGCTCGACGAGGTTACTGGGGTTCCTCGCTGGCAGACCGCGGTGAAGGCCCTGTGGGATGACGGGACGATCGCGGAGGACGTGGTGGTATGTACCGGCTCCTCGGCGATCGACCTGCAGAAAGGAGCCGCGGAGCGACTCCCGGGACGTCGTGGCGCGGGGCGCGACTATCTCGTGCTCCCGCAGACGTTTGCCGCGTTCGCGCGCGCGATCCACAAGTCGATTCCTCCCTCACCGTGCCTGACGATCGCCGATATGCGCACACCCGACGGTGAAGCGGAGTTGCATGAGGCGCGCATTCACGGACCGGCGCTGAAAGATGCGCTCTCGCTGTATTTGAAGTTCGGCGGACTGCCGGCGGCGGTCGCCGAGGCCGCCACGGGAGCCGTCGAACCCTCTGAGCAAGTTAAGCGGGTCCTGCATGACTCGCTCGTCAAGGAGGTGCAGCGCAGGGGCGCGAGCGTTCCCGCGGCTCACGCGCTACTGGAGCGGGTGCTCAGGTCACTGGGCTCGCGCACCGACTGGAGCCGGATGGCACGCGAGATGGACGTACCACTAAGCAACAGACGTGGTGGCACGAGTCATCACACACTGCGCGACTACATCGAGTTGCTCGCGGGCGGCTACTTCCTGTTCATCCTCTACTTCTGGCGGGCGAGCTCGCAGACGAACAGCCTCTCCAGCGAGAAGAAGGTGTTCTTCGCCGACCCCTTGCTGCACACGATCGCACTCGAGCATGCACCCGGGCTCATCGCCAACGTTCCCGCACTGATCGAGAACGCAGTTGGTCTCGCGCTCTACCGCCGCTACGAGCCACCCAAGCGGCTGATCGAATCGTTTCCCTCACCCGACCGGCTGCACGCGTGGCGCACCGCCAGAGCCGGCGAGGTCGACTTCGTGGCGGGTCCACGCCGCGAGCTTGATGTCGTCGAGGTCAAGTACCGGCGCCAGATCGACCTGCGCGGCGCAGCGAGCGTCGCGAAGGCTCATCCCGGGCGTCCAGCCGTGATCGCAACCCAAGAGGACCTGCTGTTCGCAGACGGTTACACACTGCTGCCCGCGCACACACTGCTCTGGGCACTCGGCTGAGCCGGACGCAAGCCTTCAAACCAGCCCCTGAAAGCGCTATGGGCACCGTGAGGTGCCCATAGGATGCGGCGTTCGGCACGGAGCCTAAGCGCCAGGTTATGTACTAGACCGTAACCGTAGCATCCATTTTTTCTTGAAGCTCTTTGTCTGCATCGGTAGGATCGCCCGATGCCCGCTGAGAGTAACTCCACCTTGGGCCCCAAAGCCGCTCATACCTTCGCGGTATGACGGGTGGTGATCTGATCTTGATGGCTCGCCGCCGGGCGGGGCTGACTCAGCGCGAGCTCGGTGAGCTGGTGGATTGCAAGGAGGCCACGATCGCACGTTGGGAGGAGGGCGAGCGCGAGCCCTCCTGGGAGGATGTGGGAGCCGTCGCGTGGGCTTGCGGTTTGCAGGTGGAAGCACATCTGGTTAGCGAGGACCGCTCGTGGTGGGGGGAGGTCGCGGTGGCGATCACGCTGTCGCCTGCGGAGCGTGTGCGCCGGGTGCTGGCGCCCGAAGACGACGTCTTTCGCCCGGCCAACGTTGTCCCCGTCCTTGAACGCCTGGGCGAGAGTGGGGAGCCGGCGATCGTGATCGGAGACGTCGCTGGGGCGCTGCATGGCTGGCCACTGGAGATCTCTGGTAGCCCGGT
>Ga0182024_10022992_pt1 | contig 11197 bp, 6 predicted proteins | sample P32metaG_FD_120480 | JGI IMG/M metagenome (GOLD analysis project Ga0182024, IMG submission 120480) | Permafrost microbial communities from Stordalen Mire, Sweden - P3-2 metaG (Illumina Assembly) | ecosystem: Environmental > Terrestrial > Soil > Wetlands > Permafrost | place: Sweden: Stordalen... | reverse complement strand
GAGGAGCAAAAGCCTCCGGAACCAGACGATGATTTCAACGTGGTGTAATCGGCCGCACGGCCGATCAATCCGGCTTCCAGCCGTAACCAGAAGCCACCGCCTGTTAGGCGGTGGAGCATTCACTTCGCTGAAGGTGGAACGACTGCACGGTCAGCGTTTTGAAACGATCCGAGATGCCAAGGATGAAACTATCTCTTGGCTGCTTTGGTATAACCGAACACGAATGCACTCGACGCTGAACTATGTCAGCCCGATCGAGTTCGAGCAAAACTGGATGGAAGCTACAGTGAAGATCGCCGCCTGAGAGTTCGAGGTGATCGACGCAGGCCGTGGAAATGACGGTTTGTGGAAAGCCCGGAAATCGATGGTGCTGTTTTCCGAGCTTCCCACAAACCTTGGAAATCGATGAAGCCGATTCCCACATTCCCAACGCCACGACTACGACGGGGATGAATGAATGACCCCAAAAACCAGCCCGTTAAGGAGTACGCATTCTGAGGGCAAGGTCATCGAGGAGATTTCCTTCGCGACAATTGGCCCGAGGTATTCAGCATAAGATGGACATTGTTTCCTCCACCTATAGGAGACGAACCTGTTTCGCGAGGTGTGATGACTCGTCGCCCAGATCGCGTGTTCCACTGTTCCTTTGATTGGCTGCGCATAATCATTGACCACTGCGCTGAAGACTCGAGACCTTGAATACTATCTCGGTGTCCACTGAGGATGGCTGGTAAAGAGCCCTCCGAGAAACCCAAGTTGGTAGACCAGGAACGAGCCAAAACAAAGGCTCGCCATCCCCGACGCGGCTCCGAGATACTTCCCCAATTTGGTAAAGCGATCTCCACCGAATGAAAGCGGAACGGCGATTGCAGCAGTCATGCACATCATCCCGATCATGGTTCCTGCTCCGAATATCAGCAGATATACGGATGCCCAGACAGGATTATGAATCGTCGAGAGGACCAGGAGAGCTACGGCCGCCGACCCGGCAAGTCCATGAACAAGACCGATGGCCAGAGGTCTCAAGCATTGATAGAGACCAAGTCGGCCAACCGAATCGTCAAAGAAGCCTTTCGTTTTGGTTGGGTTCACGTTCATCGATGTTGGCGTGTTCGAAGGGCTGGCGATTGCCGGAGTGAAAAGTGTTGTGATCTTCTGCATCACGCCGGTTAGGTTCAGAGCGCCAAGCAGAATGAGCATGACAGCGACGCTGAACTCCATCGATAACCCAAGGCGAGGCGGAATCTCGACTCCAAAGAGAAGGATCAAGGAACCAACGATGAAGATTGTGATCGTGTGACCCAATCCCCAGACTGAACCGATAACTGCGGCATTGCGAATGCTTCGCTGTCTGCTGACGATGGTTGAAATGGCCACCACATGATCGGCATCGGTTGAATGGCGCACGCCGAGAATCAGGCCAAGACCGGTAACGAACAAAATCGGACCAAGTCTCTCTTTGGAAAGTAGGCTCGCGTCCAAGTGGACGGATGAAAGGGATTGAACCGTCAGTATTAGGCCAAGAACCGTGATGAATGCGGAGGATGCAACCGGAAGCCAACGCCTGGTGAGTGGCCCATCGACACGAAGACGGGTCATAAAGCGGCGCGCGTAGACCATCAGCATTCCAAACCCGATCAGCACTGCGGCAAGTCCGACACTGAAGGCCACAATCAGGAAAAAGCCCAGGCCGATTCTGTGCATTGCGAATGCGCTCAAGAGCACGATCAATGCCGCCGGACAGGGGATGATTCCTCCGGTAATGCCCAAGGTGAAAAGTTGAGTCAATTCTACGGATCGTGCCGAACTGGGATCGCGCAGAGCGATGCTACCTTCGATTTCTTCGTTCGCGGGGCGTTTACGGAGTGTCCAATGACCATGGGAGGCACCCCGGCCATGAGAATGATCCGCGGCCGTGCCCGTCAGGCGGCGCAGGAGCATATAGCAGCCGAGCGCTGCAATTGTGACGCCGGAGAGAGCACCAAGCCAGGGATAGAGTTGTTCCGGAACGATATAGCGCGAGGCGTACAGGGTAATCGCTCCGAGAGCGAAAACGCCGACCGTGTGCGACGCGGTAACGATGATTCCAAGCAGAAAAGCATGACGGGCTGTTCCCCTGGAGCCGACGAGATATGCGGCGACGATGGTCTTCCCGTGGCCAGGCTCTAAAGCGTGAAGCCCGCCAAGACCGATGGCAATGAGGGCCGCGGTGAACAAGAACCATGCGCTCAAGTTTTGTGCTTGGATCAGCTGGGTAAACTTGTTCCGCGGCGTCTCCTGTCGATTGGCCTGGAGATGCAGGGTCGCGGATGCCGCTGATGAAGGCCGCAAAGACTCCTGGGGCTCCGCGATACGCGGAAGCTCGGGCTGTTTCAGCCAATTCTTATTCAGCTCAGATCCATGCTCGCTCTTGGTCTGATCGAATTCGCGCATTTTTCCGGTTGTTGGAGGCGCGCTCACCCGTGAGAAGGTCAAAGGCTGCGCATCTGCAGTTTCTGCCGGCAATGGCGGCAGTGTTGCGACCACAGAGGCTTCGAGATCCTGGGGAGGGCTTGTAAGGAGATCGGTTGGATAATTGCTCAGCTCGTCGCTTCGATCATTTGCAGGAACCGAGCTGCGCAGCAAAGAACCCGCAGAAGCCAGAGCCGTGACTTCTTTCCATCCAGTGTGACCGGGGTAGTTGTTGTCTACATAGTGAATGCCGACATGCTGGCGGTCGAGAGTCGATGGGTAAACTGCGTCGTAGACAAAGCCCATCTTCATCGTGGGAAGACCGCCCGCACCGGGAGGGAAGATGACTCCGCTTGAGATGAGGCGAAGAGGAATAGCTTTGCCGTCGACATCAAGAATGAGACCGATTCCGAGTTCTATGCCTCGAGCAGCGACATAGTTGATCACTGCAGAAGAATTCGGGGCGATTGCGCTTAATGAAAACTTCGCGTGTTGTAGTTCCTGGTAGGTGGGAATCTCTGCCAGATCGATGAAGTACCGAACTCGGATATGGTCGCTCTCGAGGGTGATCTGGGAGTAGTGATTCACACTGAAATTGCCCATAGGATGCGCCGAGGCCGAACGAAAGGCGGCGAGCGTGAGGAGCAAGAACGCGAATCCGCGAAGCCTCCTAGCGAGCATCGTCATTGGAACCTCCCTTGGATCCTGTCTCCGCTTCAAGCGCAAGGAGTCTCTTCTGCGCCATATTTGAATACATCAGATGGAAATGGGGGTTGATCTGGAGCGCTTCCTCCAACTCGTTCCGAGCCTGTTCCCGGTGTCCCAGACCTTCGGCGATCATTCCGGCGTGAAACAACAAGAGCGCATCCCGCGTTCCGAAGTGCATTGCCTTCTCACTCGCCTTGGCGGCCTCTTCCAACTTGCCGTTCTTGTAGAGAGCCCATGCCAGCACATCCCATGTGTAAACGTCCCGGCGAACTTCAAGTTCTTTCTGTGCGAGATCGAGGGCCTCGGAGAGCTTCATATCATGATCGGCATAGAACAGTGCCAGATCGCGGTTGTGAAGGACTTGATTGATGTGCCCGAGCAGTCCAATGTATTCGACCAGCGCATACTGTTTCTGAGCTTCTGGCTGACTTCCAGACTTTGCATAGAGATCCCCGAGCTCCGCAATAAAGATGGGCATTGGGACAACGGCAATGGCCTTCTGATACAGAACGATCGCTTCCGCATATCTCCCGTTGTTTGCCCTGAGTCTGGCGAGCGAAGCCAAAGCGCGATAGTCACCGGGATGCGAGTTGAGTGCTGCAAGGTAAGCCGCATCGGCCGAAGCGGCGTCACCAGCCTGCGTATAAAACTCTCCCAACTCGTAGTACAGCCAAGCAAGATTCTCACTCGGGAGCTGAGCTTCAATTCCCTCAGTCACCGCGGTCTTCATGAGACGGATCGCGGCCTCGATGTCGCCACCGATGAACTTGAGATAAGAAAGTCGGCTATCGCGCGCATACGCTGCGCGCGGAGAGAGAGTCATATCGCGAGGAGTCAACTTGCTATATGCCACAGCGGCCTTGTCGTACTCACCCATATCGGCGTAGGCATCGCCTACGATGGCGAAGGGCGAGAGGTCGCCAGTTCCAAGGGACAACGCCTTTTGAGCAAAGCCAAGAGCGTCGACGAAACGATGCTCTCCCATGCATATTTCCGCCATTGTTCCCAGAGCGGTGTCGGCTGAAAAATCCGCGGGATTGAGATCCAGCGACTTAATCAGCGACTCTTCAGCGAGTTGATAATCGCTCACATCGCCCGTCTCTCTGGCGTGCTGAAAGTACGCGGCTCCCAGCCCCGCATATCCCGCAGCGTCCTTCGGGTTACGAGCCACGGTGACCTGCGCCGTGTGGATGAGGTTGTTAGTGGCAGTTGGTCGAAGAGTCAGCAGATCCGCCGAAACCGGAACAAAGACCGGGGGTGATGCGGTCTCTACGATTCCCTCAGACGCTTCCGTTCGAACGCGCGGATCGTTTGGAGCCGAGGATTGATGGGATGCAACCGCGTCAGAAGCCGGCGACGCAGGTTCTATCGCAGATTCGATCTTGGATGTCTTCTCTTGAGAACCCTCTGCGGCGGCCGGAAAACCAAGCGACTTGCGGGCATCTGCCGCGTATTCCGATGATGGATCAACCCGGGCAGAACGCTCGAAGTACTTTGTAGCATCTGCACTGTTGTTGATCTTCTGCGCGATGTGGCCCGCGTGATTGAAGATCCGAGCACTTTGGATTCCTACCGCGAGAGCCTTCTGGATCGTTCTGTCTGCTTCCTGGAATTTGCCATTGACGTAGAGCGCCCAGGCGTACGCATCCAGTGTCCACACATCCTCTCGTGCAATCACCTCTTGCTGTGCCAGTGTGAGAGCAATGGGTGCTGTGGCAGGGGTTGCGGCATACATCAAAATGAGGTCCAACCTCGAGATATCAGTAGCGGTGCCCGGTGCGTTCGCTCCCTTCTCGAACACTTCATAAGTGGCGCGAGCTCCTCCGGATCTTCCTTCCGCCTCTTGCGCCTTTGCCAACTCATACAGCACGTGGGGATCGGAATCGACGGTGGATGCCTTCATCCAAAGTTGAACTGCCTCGTCTACTCGATTCTGGCCCATGCGAACGCGCGCCAGATTTTCCATCGTGTAGGGATAATCAGGAAAGATTTGCTCGGCCTGTTCCAGTGTTTGCACTGCTTCGTCATTCTGGCCAGAGCCGATCTGAATCGACGCGATCTGGTTGGCAATCCACGCGAGTTCTTCCACCTCTGCGGGCGACGTCTGTGAGTACGCACGATTGAGAAACTCGATTGCACCACGAGCATCGCCGAATAGCGCGCGTAGCCTTGCCCCGACCAGGAGCGCTGGGGTATTGTTGGGCCGCATATTCATCATCCACTGTGCATTCATCTCCGCTTCTGCATAATTGCCGAGCGCGATGTCCGCCTCTGCGAGATACCCATAGGTCATTACATCGTCCGGGGTTTGACGATGGAGAACTGTAGCCCGCTCCCTTGCCTCGGTGAATTGATGGCGGCTCAACATGAGAGCGACCTGAGTCTTCTGTAACTGAAAGTCCGACGCGTCCAGTTTCAAACCCTGCGAAAGAGCTGCAGTCGCATCGTTCAAGTATTTGGGGTCAGCGGTCTCGCGAGACCGCCGCAGAAAGGCGAGTGCCAACTCGTTATAGGCCTGGACCTTCTTTGGATCTGCCTCGATTTGTTGCTTCGCCGCGACGATTCTTTGCTGTGCTGGAGTGGTTTCGCGAACGCGCGTGGGGCCAGACAGGCTCTGCTGATCCGGCGCAGCGAGTGAGGCTTGTTGAGTGGCTCCCGTTCCGGATAGGATGACCCAAAGAATGAAAAGTGTTGCCGGCAAAGGCTTCATGCGGAACCCCATTTTTCAATATGTGAATGTTCAGTCGTTCTCTGCGCGGAGAGCGAGTCCTCGCAGAGAATCGGCTTTGTTCAGACGACTGTATTTGGGCCGTTTTTGAGCCACTGGTCGGTTTCTGAATATCAGTTGACAGGGCACGCCGCAGAACCACCCTGGTTTGCCGGCGGCGCATCCGAGTTTTGAGAGCTGGAGGGACCTGGCTGGTCTCCGCAGCCACTGGAATCTCCTGCGCTGATATGACGACTGTCCCGTCCACTGTATGCATAGTGCACATAGGGGAATGTCTCCTGTGGGGGGACGTCTGGCGCGTTGACACCGTCGCCGATCAGGTTGTTGGGAGCAATGTCGAAGCCGTGGCTGAGAATGCCACCGCCTACGACTCGAGCTGCGATATCGACAACGTCATCGGTCAAACGGCGCCCATTGGGGAAACCTGCAGGATCGCCTCCGATGAGGCCGAGACGACTCCGGTTAGCAAGAGGCGTGGGAGGCATACCTGTGTTGAGCCGCAGAAGGTCGGCGATGGGTCCGGCTCGAGTGCCTGCGGGGGCAATCGGCGCTGCATACGTCACCAGTGGCAGAAGATCGGTGCGCGGTGGAGTGGGTATATTGATCCCGTAAACGGCGTTGAAAACTCTTGCAAGCAGTGGATCAAGATCGAACGAGGCAAACTGACTGTCGTTTACCGGGTCTGACATGCTCCAGTAGTCCTTGCTGCCGGTCCCGATGATCAGTTCGTTGATCAACGGATTGCCCAGGCGCTGAATCTGAGCCAGGTTGCCAAAGTTTTGTGCAGGTTTCGGGGAGGGACGAATAGTGACTTCAGCCCTGGAGGTGGTGGCCCACGCGCCGATGGTGCCCTTCGGATCGGTGGCTGAGTGAATGGCCCCATCGCAGGTCAGCAACGAGATGGGCACTTCGATCGCGATGGTATTGACGTTGAATCCAGCAACGGCGTTGGGAGCCAGGTTGAGATAGTTGTCCTTGTCCTCCGATGACGTAAGAACTCCGCCACCGGCGCTGGTGCGGAAATTGAAACTGTCGAAGGCTGCGCCCAGATCGATGAAAAACGGATCTGCTACTGTGCCAGCAAAGACGCGAATGTCGGAGGCGCCATCACGGCCTTCGAGACCATAGATTCCCTGCCCGGCCAAGGAGTCGTAGTTCGGCATGGTGCGCGGGCCTACGTTGCTGGGAACTGCGATGAGCGGGCTGCCCGTTGTATTCGTGAGGGCGATGTTGCGAGAACCCTTGATCATATTGACGGTGAAGGTCTGCTGCAGGCTCAGACCCGCCGCTCCCGGACCACTAAGAGACGTTATCGCGGGTGGAATGATCGGCGTGCCCGGAGCGACCGGTGCGGGAGAGTTTGAGGGCGCGTTGATCCCGTTCCCTGCGCCGACAAATCCCGTGAAGACCTGAGGAGCGCGGATGGTGGTTTGAAATCTGAATTGGAAGGTGACGTCCGCCCGCGCGTCTTGATCGTTGTCGATCTTGATCTGATACACGATCGATGGGTCGAAAGGGAAGTAGTTCGGTCCATTGCTCGGCTGGAGAAACGGGTCGACGTTCATGATGAATGTGACTCGATCTGGATGATCGTAGCTGACAAACAAGTAGAAATCAGTGATGTCAGCTGCATGATCCAGGGCGGTGATCGGCGCTTCTCGGTGACTCGAGGCAAATGCGCCTGGTGGAAACGCAATCAGCAGACTCAGCGCGAGTCCGATTGCAGACCTCAGCTTTAACATGGTGCTCTCCTGGTTCACTTGGTTTTATTGAGGAACGGGCCGACCTGAGCCAGGGGTAGGGAGATGGAGAAAGGGCTCAGGACTCTCCATTCGTTTGCATAGGGAACGGCAGAGCTGCGGTCTTGGATTGCACTTGCGGTGTATATTTAAACAGAAATTCCGGTCCCGACTGGAGCACCACGCCTTTGGCCTTCCAGAGAAGCTGAGCGAGTTGCAGCATGCGAATCGCGAACTTGTGGTCTCGACCAGCCACGCGCGCCTTGATCAAGACGCCTGCCTGGAGGTGTTGATCGTCCAGGAGAAATCCTCCCAATTCGAGCATTTGCCGACCGAGTAATCGGACTAAAGGGCGTACAGCATGGGCGCCTGCTGATGGTCGTCCCGGCGCACGCGATCGAGCCCCACACGAAAACGTGCTTAAGCCCAAGGACAGACAAATCCATAAGCACTGATCTTGCGTATATCGATTGAAGGGGTGGCGGAAATCATGAAACTCGGTAGCACGAGAATTGTACTCGTGATACTTTCGATTTTCACGATGGCCATTGCCTTGGATGGCATTGCTCAGAGCTTCAATGCCCGGATCGACGGAACTGTGCTCGATCCTGGCGGTCGGATCGTGTCTCGAGCGCACATCCAATTCGATTCCGTTTCAGGCGTGCATCTTTCCGCTGCGACTGGAAGCGACGGTAGTTTCACGATCGCCCTTCCTGCGTGGGGGGCCTACACAGCGCACGTGGAAGCGGCCGGATTTGCCGGAATCACCCGCGATCTGGATTTGAGCCCGACCACAACGACTATTACGCTGCATCTTGAACGAGTGGCCGGGGATTCCCAGGAAGTGGTTGTCTCAGCCAATGTAGGCGATATTGCGATTGCCTCTCCTGATCCTTCGCAAAGGGTGATGGTGCGCGAGGAACTGCTCGACGCTAACCCAGGCCGACCGGGAGCTCCCATCTCAATTCCAGGCATGCCCATCGAAACGTCAGCCGGGGGTATCAAGGCTCCGCAATATTTTGTTCCGGGTGTTGCCGGCGATCACGGGGAACCGATTGCTCAATATATCGCTCTTGGCGGCTATCTGGTTCCGAACAATCTCTCGGCAAATGCGCACGGCAACGGCTATGCCGATCCGAATATCTACGTGTCCGGGGCGTTGAGCAGCGTGGGGACCGATGGTGGTGCGTTCAATGTGCTTGAAGGCGATCATTCGCTCAACATGGCGGCAACCTACAGTTTTCGTCCGAAATTGCAACGCTTCCTCACGATTACAGGGGACTACCGCGATATAGATTTGACTGCTGGAATTGCACCTGCGGACAGCACGAAAAAGGAATGGCTTGCCTTCGAATCCAACTACGGCAACGGCTTGATGAGGACGCTGGAACACCGCAAGGAGTTCAAGTGGAACGCGCTTCGTGCGTTCGATCCCGGAAAACACGAGATCACGCTATTAAGCATTGGGTATTGGGGCGAGTCCCATGAGGGAAACCTGGTTCCGATTGGGTTTGGTGTGCAGGTGAATGACGCGCTCGATCGGCGGCAGAAAGACCAAACGCACACTGGATTGCTGGCCGCAAACGACCAGTGGAAAGCTGGGACAAGCGATGAGCTTGCCTTCTCTGGCTTCTTCCGTACTTACAATCTGGCGTTGTTCTCAAACTTTGGCGAGGGGTTGATCCGGCAAAGCGAGTTCCGCACGGTCGAAGGTGCGGAAGCGCGCGAAACTCACACCTTCAAGCCGTGGCTGGAGGGGATGGCGGGGCTTCTCTACAACGAAGACGACATTCACAACGACGATCTGGACCACTACCTTTCCCCCAATCCGCCGTCCTACGGCTCATTCGTGCCGGTGTTGGGCAACAATGTCACCATCCGCGAACTGGCACCCTACGTGGCTGCGCATGGCGACCTCGGCAAACATATGCAGATTTACGTCGGCCTACGCCATGAGCAAGTTGAGATGAAGAATACCGACAAATTCAGGCCTGCCTACTCATTCGACGAGTGGAAGGGATTCGAGGAGCCCATGGCTACGGTGACCTGGTCTCCAGGGGCAGGACCAGCACGCTGGCTGCCCTCGGCTTCCTTCAGCATCGGGCAAGCATTTTTCACCGAAGACCCGCGCATCAATCTTGCACCCTCTGCGACCGGAACCGGAGCGGAAGCGTTGGCGAATCCGTTCGAGCGCTCTCACGCTGTGCAACTCGTACTCGACAAGGATTTCGCAGGTACCGATGTGCGTGTGACTGGAGGCTGGGCGACGATGACGGCGACCTTGGCGAAGATCGATCCCGATAACGGCTCGGCGGACGACCTTGGACCGAGCACACTCAAGTTTCTCACCGCGAACGCGCACCACCAGTTCAGCTTTGGCACTTTGCAGGCCGTCTTTTCCAAGGCTGACGCGCGCCTGAAAACATTCATCGGGATTCCCGGTACCGTTGTGCCTGAAGCGCCGCGCACCATCTTCGATGTTCTCACAACTCTCGACAAGTTGCCTGGACACCTGCACGGCCGCGGCGAATACGAGTATGTGAGCCACAAGTTTTTGGACACGGGAAACTCACAACACCCCGCACAATACGAAGCTATACCCGTAGGTGAAGTTCGAATGGCTTTGGTGCGCCCATTCCTCGACGGCCGACTGGAGCTTGGCGTGGACGGAATGGTTGCTCGCGGATACACCGGCCAAACCACCGAGACGTTGGCTCCGAGTTGGACGCTTGGTCAGACGCCATACTGCGCGCCGGGATCTGGACCGACCGGCGACTATAACGACTTCGACTGCGGGACAAACGAGCAGAGCGTAGGCGTCCGCATGGTGTCCTGGGTGGGCGGCTCCATCTCCTGGCGGTTTGGTTCAGAAAAATGAACCGTGTGCGTGAACTCTTCGAGGACTCTCAGACTTCAGTCGAGGTTCGTAGCGACGGGACGAAAACTGGAGTCATGAAATTCGGCACCAACCACCTGCATACTCCTACTTTGCGTTAGCTGCGAATGATATGGCGACGCGTTCCGCAAGCCGTCTAACCGTTTTTCCGAGTTGCGGGCGGATTGTTTGAATGCTAAGTCAGAGAGGAGCACGAGGTGTTACAAAGGCTGAACTCAGCTGTGAGGCTGATTCAGAGAACTACCCAGGGAGGCTCCTCAGACTATGTATTACATCGGACTGGATGTTCACAAGAGGACGATCAGCTATTGCGTGAAGGACGCGGCTGGCCGTGTGTACATGGAAGGCAAGATCGGTTCGACGCGGCGCGAGCTGGACGGCTGGATCAAGACGTTGCCCCAACCCCGGATGATCGCCATGGAAGCGACGATCTTCACCGGCTGGATTTACGATCACCTGCTTCCGCACGCGGAAAAGGCGAAGGTGGCACATCCGCTGATGCTGCGTGCTATCGCCGCGGCGAAGCGGAAGAACGACAAGATCGATGCCAGCAAGATAGCCGACTGCCTTCGTTGTGATTTTCTGCCGGAGTGCCATATGGCCTCGACTGAGATCCGGGACCGGCGCCGAACGCTGCGCTACCGTGGGCTGCTGGTTAAGCAGATGGTTCAGATG
>Ga0182024_10022991_pt1 | contig 11198 bp, 14 predicted proteins | sample P32metaG_FD_120480 | JGI IMG/M metagenome (GOLD analysis project Ga0182024, IMG submission 120480) | Permafrost microbial communities from Stordalen Mire, Sweden - P3-2 metaG (Illumina Assembly) | ecosystem: Environmental > Terrestrial > Soil > Wetlands > Permafrost | place: Sweden: Stordalen... | reverse complement strand
GGCCGCTCGCGTCCGGCAAAACACGCCTGCGAATTAACGATGTGATGCTCCGCTTATTGAAATGGGCGCTTTTAGCTCGAGTAAGAAAGACCTGATGCGCCTTTTGATTGCAATCGTTTGCTCGCAAAACCGGCGGACTCACGGTCTTTGAGATTGCAGGAATTCGGGGACCGAGGGCGCAGAACCCTGCGATTTGATTTTTGATGTTCCCCAACTCTCATCCAGCTGATTTCAGAGTCCAAAGCTCGAATGGCCACGGATGTTTTTTGGAGTTGATAAGATCAGCATCAGACGTGGTGATCTCATGCCGGCCGCAAAAAATACGCTCGACGATCTCAATCCCTTGCATAAATGAGTGGTCCTGATTGCTCACCTCATATTTCCACAGACCAAAGCGCCCGCGTGAATAGACGCCAAACCGCTCAAATTCTGGCAGGAGCTGCGCCAGAGCAACGTCCCGTTGCAATCCAGGCACTGGATACCCATAAGCTGCTCGGTATGACCATCGTGATAGGATTTGTCGCGCGTCTTTCACTAATCCAGTAGCGACGGCCCCTTCGACCACACTGTCGATAAGTAATCGCTGGTCAAGGGCGCGATAACCGGATTCGGATACCTCGCACATCAGCGACCATGTCGAACCTGGTGTCGGCACGTTGGCCTCAGCATAGTTGCTGAATACCGTCACACGGTAGAACGGACAGTTCGATTCTGGAAAATAGACCCAACTCTTGCTTTGCAATGCGTCTGGCGGCTGCCCTACAATTCCGAGACCGACGATATTCGAACTTGAAGACAGAAGACCACACTTGGCGACTGGATCTAGGTCCGCACGACCCGCGAGTTTGATCAGCTCTGATAGGGGAAGCGTGCTGATTAACGCGTCATATGAGAATTTAGATCCGCCCGCCAAAGTCAGCGTCTGCTTCTGAAGATCAATTGCGGTTACGTTGCTATTGTAAGCTTGCCGATTGCCGGGAAGTTGTGACGCGCAAGCTTTCCAGATCGCACCGGTACCACCTTGTTTGGGAAAGCGAAACGTGTTGTTTGGTCCCCAGACTCGATCATCCGTCTGATATATCAGGTTCTTCAAAACCTTTCGCAGATCGGTGGGCGCAACACGATCGCCAACCCATGTCGCATTCATAACAGAGGGATCATGAGCCCATACCTTAAGATTGTAGGGCAGCATAAAAACATCCGAAATGCCGCTGCCGAACCTTGTCAGGATCCAATCCCTGAAGTTGTCCGGTGTCTGCTTGGGGGTCTGGGTAGCGAGATCCACGAGCCCTTGCAGGCAGACGTTTAGGTCGTCTGCGGGCAATCGATGCAAATTGTTCTGCAAAGGGTACGGAATAAAACGGTCGCGCATCCAGATCCAGGCTTCCCGTTGGTGGTGGTTCCAGCCATCGGAGCCAATGAGAGTGTCCATCACACGATCAAAATATTCGTAGTGCGAAAACTGAACATGTCCGCCGATGTCCCACGTAAAACCTTTGTCGTCCACGAAGGACCGCGCAAGTCCGCCAGCCTCGGCCGCGGCTTCCACCATGAGCCAATCCTTTTGCTTTAGCTCATGGAGCCGCCATGCGGCGCCCAATCCGGTCGGGCCCGCGCCGACGATGATAAATCTAAAATGCTGCATCAGGTTCCCGGAGCTATTTTTGCGGGCTATGAGAAGCGACGGTACGACGGCGAACTCTGCGTAAAACCTCAATCAGAAAAGCTGGCATTGCGGATAACGACGAACTGCCCTTGAGCAACCGTCGCAGTTGGGAAATAGCTCTGAAGTCGAGCGTAAGTTCGACATTTCATCGCGACAGTCTATCGGTTTCGAGGTTTGTGTCCACTACCTCGGCGTATCCTCGGGCGAATCGACAACTGGATGGCCGCCGTTGTTGCAACAATGTAGCGAAGCTCAGGTGCGAATTGCGACGATGGGCCCGGCATCGCTCACGCTCAAGATGATATGGCAACGCATGAAACGCGTCGGCATTCCCGTTGCCTCCTTGGAATGAATGCCGAAGGCGTGTTGGAGTAATTGACAACAGTGCAGGCCGTTGGATAAAATACCAACATAAAAGCCGCGCTACTGATGAACGAACGTCACGTGCTGGATGCCCGGACGTTTGTCGAGATTGTCGTTTGGCGTCTCGATCGACCGGTGCGAGGTTCAATCCACAGGTTCAAGTATCGGTTGGCGCTCGTTGCAGACTCAGTTTGTGTTCTGCGTTACGACAATGAAGCGGGAAAAGGCGACCATCGGCACGTTGGCAGCGCGGAAACGCGCTATAAGTTCGTCTCTCCCGAGACACTGCTAGCCGATTTCTGGACGGACGTTGAAGCATGGAGACGTTAAAAATGAAAACCGTGACGCTCGAGGTTGCAGCGCTCAAAGATGTTAAACGTCGTGCCCAAGAAGCATTTAAGGGCAAAAAGCAAGTCGCTCGGATTAGCTTTGCAACCCCGGAATTGCTGTTCCAACTGATGACGGCGAAACGTTGGGAATTGATCCGGACGATGACAGGGGCCGGGCCGCTCTCGATCAGGGAGGCGGCGCGGCGCGTCGATCGCGACGTTAAGGGGGTGCATGGCGACGTGCATGCGCTGCTAAATGCCGGTATTCTGCAAAGGACCGATGACGGCTTAATCATCTTTCCGTTCGATGCAGTCCGCGTCGATATCATGTTGCACGCTGCCTAAACTATAAGACGCAGAAGCCGCGCGCGCGGCCTCGTCTCTCCGCATCTGTCGAATTATTCCTTGAAATCGCCTGAAATCAATGAGAGATTCATTTTTACATCAAGACGAGGGCTTGGCGCCCTGACCAACCTGCCAATATCGCGGCAAGGTGGTGTTCCACGATGGTGGAGATGCGGTCGATAAATTCGACAATGATTGCGGTAGCGCCAGCCCTCCGATGCAACATGGAGGGAAGCTGAATGCAGAACGAATCTCCGTTAGCGCGCCTGATCAGACGTCGAAGCCAAGAGCTTGGGCTGGACGCTCAGGCGCTCGGATTGCGACTTGGCTACCACAATCCAGCGAAAGCGGCAGGTCGGGTCCATGCGCTATGCGATGGTCATATTTTTAGTCGCAAGAGCAGGGCGGCCCTGAGCCGCCTGGCCGACGCGTTGGAAGTCTCGGAAAATGTCGTGCAGGACGCGCTTGTTGCGACCGAGGCGTTGATGGCGGAATTGGAACGTCAGGCTCAGGCGGAACAGCGCCAGGCCATCGATGCCGACACGGCGAGATGGCGGGCGGACTTCCGGCCGCACGCCGTGATCGAAACCGCGCGCAGGTGTCCAAGCCAGATTGTGATCTGCGGATTGACTGGCGGGATCGGGCGATGGCTGATCGTGCCAGTGGACCCGTCAAGCGCACCGATAACATTCGTCCGGCAGGTGCTGGACGCGCTGCCCGACAAGTTGGGAACCGGCCCGGATGGACAAAAGGGTGTACCGTTTTTCGGTCAGGCCACCGGATTCATCCTCAACTATTCGCCAGATCGAGCCGTCCGCTTCGCGCTCAATGGCGAGGCGCTCGAGACGCTTCCGAAGGCCTACCGACCAGGGGAGGTCGAATTAAGTATCGGAGGCGGCAGGCATCGCCTCTAACGGTAGCCCGCGCGCTCGGTCTGGTCAGCTTCGTGCAGGATACGCGCTCATTCGTCTCGACGATACGACGGCTTTATGATCGGATGCCGGTCCTTCGTACTTGCCAGCCGCCGGGCGATGTCCGGACCGAGAGGTACGTCATGACTGAAAAGCCACTTCCGACGCCTACGCTCGACCATGTCGTGATCAATGCCCGCGATCATATGGACGAGGCAGCCACCTGCTATCGCCGCCTCGGTTTTCAACTGACGCCGCGTGGCCGTCACACACTTGGCTCGATCAATCACCTGGCGATCTTCGGTACCGACTATCTTGAGCTGATCGGCATCGAGCCGGGAGCTGAGACCACGCGGCTTGACATCCTGCGATCGCCGCTCGGGTTGAACGGCCTAGTCTTCGGCACAGAGGACTCCCTGCGGTTGCACAGCGCATTAAAGGCATCGGGCGTGGCCGTTGCAGAGCCGGTCGAATTCTCCCGCCCGGTCGAGATCGCAGCGGGCACTGAGGATGCCCGTTTCCGCGTGGTACGGCTCGAGCCGGACGCGGCGCCCTATGGCCGAATCTATTTCTGCCACCACTTCACCCGCCATCTGGTATGGCGCGATGAGTGGCGCCAGCATGCCAACGGCACAATCGCTGTGACTCGCGCGGTGATCTGCGCCGCCGATCCGGATGCCACCGCGCAGCTTTACCGGAGCATGTTCGGCGGCGAGACGGTGCGTCCGGTAGCAGGCGGCTTCAGTCTGGCCATTGGCCTCAGTCGCTTTGACATTTTAACGCCCGCGGTCGTAGCCGACAGTTTCGGCTCGGCGGCACCTGACGCGGCCGGCCGCTCTACCTATCCGGTGGCGCTCGGCCTGCGCGTGCGTCGGCTGGACGATACCTGCAGAATACTCGAAAGTAGCGGTGTCGGCGTGCGACGCGAGGGGGCCCGCCTAGTGGTGCCGGCCGGCGAAGCGTTTGGTGCGACGCTCGAATTCGTGGAATAGTCGGCAAGGAGCCGGGACGATGTTGAGGCCGACGCTACACAATCTCGGCGACGCCATCTCGCGCGACGGAGATCCGGCGGCGCCAGCGTTGATCGATGTGGGCGCGCCGGGCGGCCCGCGCACCTATAGCTATGGCGAGTTCGACGCTCTCGTCAACGCAGTGACTCGCGGGCTGTTGAAGCGCGGTCTGCGTACCGGCGAGCGCATTGCCATTCTGTCGGCGAACCGGGCCGAGTTCCTGTTGAGTTTCCTCGGCATCATGCGGGCCGGGCTGGTCGCGGTACCGGTCAATTTCAAATTCCCGGCCGAGACGGTCGACTTTGTACTGCGCGATAGCGACGCGAGGCTGGTGCTATGCGACGAGCCGCGCCGGGCGCAATGTCCGGGCGATCTGCCGACTGTCGTGTTCGGCGCCGGTTTCGACGACATGCTTGATCCCGGTCCTTTCACCGCCGTCGAAATGCTGCCCGAAGCGCCGGCGATGTTCCTGTATACCTCCGGCTCCACCGGTCGCCCGAAAGGCGTGGTGCTGTCCCATTCCAGTCACCTCTGGGCGTTGCGGTCGCGCCCGCGTCGGCCGGATCCGGGCATGCAGCGGGTGCTGGTGGCTGCGCCGCTGTATCACATGAATGGACTGTGCGGCTGCCACGCCACGTTTTGGCAGCGCGACACCGTGGTGTTACTGCCCAACTTCACCGCGCAAAGCTATGGAGAGGCGATCGAGCGCTTCCGATGTACCTGGCTCACCTCGGTGCCGCCGATGATCGCGATGCTGCTGCGCGAGCGCGAAATGATGACCCGACTCGATACTTCGTCGGTAAAGCTGCTGCGCATGGGTTCGGCGCCGGTGACCCAGGGACTTTACGATGCGGCGCACGCGGCCTTTCCCCGCGCAGCGATCGTCAATGCGTATGGCACCACCGAGGCCGGACCGGTCGTGTTCGGCCCGCATCCCGGCGGCCTGCCGCAGCCGCCGATGTCCTGCGGCTATCCGCTGTCGGTTGTGGAGCTGCGGCTTGTCGACGGCGTCGATAAGGCGGCCGACGAGGGTGTACTTGAGATGCGCTGCCCGGCGCTGATGAACCAATATCACAAGCTGCCCGAGGCGACGCGCAAGGTGATGACCCCCGACGGCTACTACATCACCGGCGACGTGTTCCGGCGCGATACCGAGGGCTTCTACTATTTCGTCGGCCGCGCCGACGACATGTTCGTCAGTGGCGGCGAGAACATCTACCCGGGGGAGGTCGAGGCGCTGCTCGAGCGCCATCCGGCGATACAGCAAGCGGCGGTCGTCGCCGTGCCGGACGATATCAAGGGACAGAAGCCGGTGGCCTTCGTGGTGCGGTCGCCGGGGACTACGCTTAACGAGCAGCAGGTAAAGGACCATGCGCTGGCCAATGCGCCGGCCTACCAGCATCCCCGGCGGGTATGGTTCCTCGACGAACTGCCGCTCGCCGGCACCAACAAGATTGACCGGAAGGCATTGGTCAGCCTCGCTACCGGTGCGAGCTGACCGCAGGGAAAGGACAAGCCGATGAAGGCAATGGTGCTGCGCGAGCATGGTGGCCTCGCCAATGTCAGACTTGAAGCCGAGTTCCCCGATCCGCAGGCTGGGCCCGGCGATGTGGTCTTGCGGGTTAGGGCAACGTCGCTCAATTACCACGACATTTTCACCCGACGCGGCATGCCCGGCATCAAGGTGCCGATGCCGGCAATCATGGGCCTCGACGTCGCCGGAGAAATCGTCGCAGTAGGGCCGGGGGTGGACGACTGGGCGGCCGGCGAGCGGGTGTTGGTCGATCCAATCAACCGGGTCGAGGGTGGACTGATGGGCGAGACCGTCCATGGCGGTCTCGCCGAAATGTGCCGGGCGCGTGCGCATCAGCTGATCCGTATTCCCGAGGGGGTGAGCTTTGACCAAGCCGCGGCGCTGCCGGTCGCCTGGGGGACGGCGCTGCGCATGATGTACACTAACGGCCATGTGAGCGAGGGCGAGAAGGTGCTGGTGCTAGGCGCCAGCGGCGGCGTTGGCGTGTGCTGCATCATGCTGGCCAAGATGGCCGGCGCCGAAGTGGTCGCCTGCACCAGCAGCGCCGCCAAGATGGAACGGCTGAAGGCGCTCGGCGCCGATCATGTGATCAACACCAGCGAACAGGACTTCGTCGCAGCGACCTTCGAGCGCTACGGCAAGCCGTCGCGCCGCGGCGCCGATGTCCACAAGGGCGTCGATGTGGTCGTCAACTATACCGGCGGCGACACCTGGGTGAAGTCGATGCGTTGCCTCAAGGTGGGCGGCCGACTTCTGACCTGCGGTGCGACCGCCGGCTTCGACCCGAGGGAGGATATCCGCTTCATCTGGACCTTCGAACTCAAGGTGCTCGGCTCCAACGGCTGGGCGCGCGACGACATTCACAAGCTGCTTGAACTGGTACGGAACGGCAAGCTGAAGGTGCCAATCGACCGAAGCTATCGGCTCGAGGAGACAGTCGAGGCGATGAAGACGATGGAAGATCGCGAGTTGTTCGGAAAGATCGTGGTGACGCCATGAACGAACCGTTCACCAAAGAACAGCTCCAGCAGGGGCTGGCACGATCCCCCTTCATCGCTTTCATGGGGCTCGAAGTGCTGGAGACCGATCCGGCGAACCAGGCCGTCACTATGCGCATAGTGATGCGGCCGGAGTTCGAGCGCGGCAGGGATACCAGGCAATGGCATGGCGGCCCGATCGCCGCGCTGATTGACACCGTCGGCGACTATGCGCTGGTGATGACCCTGCGCCGGCCGTTGCCGACCATCAACTTCCGCGTCGACTACCTCCGCCCGGCGGTCGACACAGCGCTTACTGCCACGGCGCATGTCAGGAGGGCCGGCAAGAGCGTCGGCGTCGTGGATGTTGACGTGTTCGACGACAAGCGAAACCTTGTCGCGATCGGCCGCGCGACCTATTCCACGCTCGCCGGGTGACGGTGCATTTTCCCGGGACGCGCGTTGCAAGAGTCGCGTTGCGAGAGAGACGTATAACGCGCACTTCCAACGTCAAGCTGCCGATTAGTCTTCCGGCACAGGTGCTTTGTTTGCAATCGACGGGCTCGATTTAATTTGGCGAACCTTCGCCTCCTTCTTCGCCCGCTGCAGATCCTTATGTGCCTTTTCGTTATAAAACCTCGCCATCGTCTTTTCGATGCGCTTTTCGACTTCAGACAGAAGTCTCACTAGCTCTGCATTGGCCTTGAGAAGATCCGCGGCTTCTGCGGCTGGTTCTGCAGGTTTCAGGTCTTCCACGGCGGGCGCGATGGTTGTTTCCACAATTTGTTTTGTATGCGCGGTCAGCCGATAAATCGCCCCAAGATCCGGCTGCGGGCGCTGCAGGCTCTCAAGAATCATATCAAATGGCAGAGCCTGCAACTCATTGCTCGCCCTGTTGAACGATTCTTGGCGCGTTTGTTGGGCGGCGGCCGCTGCTGCAGATGATGATGGCACCAGAGATCTGACAACGTCAGCGTTGCCTCGCGATGCGACCTGGAACAATCGTCGTATTCGGCGCATCATGAACCTTGACTGGGCAACGTCGAAAACCTCCTCTTCTTCCGAGGCGCCGTCAGGTTCCAATTCCGCGCGTATGGATTGATGCAGTTCTTTGAACTCCTGCTCATTCTTCCCAGGCAGCACAACGTCGCTCGCGTACAGCCCATGTTTCATTGCATTCTTAGATTGTCGTGTTGACATACTAACCTCAATATCCAACCCCCCTTATGTCCAAGCTCCCCTTTCGGTCTGAACGGTTAAGTTCGCCCACGGCTGAATCAATCTTGAATCAAGCCGTTGGATCGATGCTGCGGGTTACCATCTCGGATCCGAAACCGGCAAGCGTCCTGGCGTGCCGAAAGATTTCGGCTAACGCCGACGCGTCAATGCCTCGCACATTTTTTCGAAATAAATCTCAGATGATTCGAAAAAGCCCTGCAAAATGGGCATATCTTTCATCACTATCTAAAGTAGTTATTGCTGAAAATTTCAACTAACGAAAAAGTGATCGAGAGCAAGCGCTCGCATATCACGATTCGAATAAAAAAGGGTTCGCGATTCGATTTAGCGCAGCACACGGGACAGCTCACCGAGAGCGCCATACAAAATCGTTGATCCGAGCTTCGCCCGCCCGCCTGCGCGAAAAACTGTATTTATTTTTAAATTCAACTTAATGGTGTTTTTTTTTGAAAAACGAGGAAAGGAAGTAAGGCTTCACGCGCGCTATTGGTTGGCTTGGTCGCCGGGGGGAGGCTGCCGGCGTCTGGCTTCTGGGTTGAGGCAAATGTCCCGTGGGTGGCCGGAGCGGCACCGGGGCAAAATTCAAATCGCGTTGGAGCGCGCCAGCGTCGAATTCATCGACGAAAACGGCGGTGGCTCCGGGGTGCGGCCGCAAAGTGCATGGCGCGGTCGACCTGAGCGCAAGATGCGCGCTGCCGTAGGCCCGAACGGGTCTCCAGTCGCGTCGGGGGCGGCGGAGCGTGAAAGTTTCGAATGGCGCCAGCTGGCCGCCGGGCCCCACGACGTCGTAACAGGTGACTTTGATCGTGGTGATGCGCGCCGCGACGTGACCCCGGATCGACTTGCCGCAAAGCCATAGGGATGCGCGGCGTTTCGCACCGCTGACCAAGGGCGCATCCTCCTTTACGTAGAACCAAACGGACCCAAAATGCCCTGATCGAGAGCTTCAACGGCAGCCGCGCGAAGAATTATTCAACTCACAATTGAAACATGATTTTGGAAGGTGCAACTAATTGGTGTATTTTTAGAAAATGAAGGGAAGAGGTAAGGCCTTCACGCGCTCGCAGGGGGGTGCGCGGTCTAAGTCCGGTCGATGGTAGGGTCACGAGGGCGACGCCCGCGAAGATGGAGGGTAGACAAGTCGCTGGAATTAAGCTAGCTTAAGCTGGATTGAGGTCGGCAATGCGCGAGATTGGCGCCTTCGAGGCGAAGAACAAGTTTGGCCAGTTGCTCGATTGGGTGGAGCGTGGCGAAGAAGTCACTATCACCCGTCACGGTAAAGAAGTCGCGCGCCTGGTTCCCGCAAAGTCGGGCTTCAATCGTGAAGAAGCTCATGCCGCCGTGCGCCGCATCCGCGAGCGCGCCGAGCAGCTGAAGCTTGGCCCCTTTGACTGGTCGGAATGGAAAGCGTTGCGCGACGAAGGTCGCCCGTGAGCCCGTTGGTCCTAGATAGCTCTGCCACGCTTGCCTGGATCTACGGCGACGAGACCACCGAGGCGATCCGCCGGGTATTCGATGCTGTAGCGGAAAATGGAGCGCTCGTACCGGCGCTCTGGCGACTAGAGGTCGCAAACAGCCTGACAATGGCCGTACGCGGGCGCCGTATCGATCCGGATTTCCGGCGCGCTGCACTCGCGGATCTTTCCCTGCTCGACATCACGACGGACCAGCAAACCGATTCCTACGCCTGGACCGATACGCTGAACCTCGCAGATCAATTGCGGCTTACTGTCTACGATGCCGCCTATCTTGAGCTTGCTCGCCGAAGGACCCTGCCGCTCGCCACCCTCGATCAGCAACTGCGAACCGCCGCAACAGCGATCGGTGTAACCGTGCTCGGAAGTTAATTCCCTATTCTCAGTTCTTTAATTCCCTGCTTTCCGAAGAATTTCCTCTGTTAGTTTGACTAGGGAATTTCGCGAGAAGACACTGCAGCACCGCAGTTTTTTGCCCCGAGATTCGACCTGGGAACCCCTGAAATCGCGAATTTCTCTGTTTTGTTAGCTGGGCCTGGAGACGGATGCGATGGCAGCAAATTGCAAAACGAACCCAAATCGGAAATGGCGAGCCTCATGCGGTCCGGATTGTTGACTATCATTGAATGGAGACGACAATGGCTAAGAATGTGTTCGCACCGGTCACCCCGGGTGAAATGCTGAAGGAGGAATTCATCGTCGAATATGGCCTCTCGCAAAATCAACTGGCGAAGGCAGTCGGCATTTCACCGAACCGGATTGCGGAGATCGTCAACAATCGGCGTCGCATTACTGCCGATACCGCACTACGGTTAGGTTTGTACTTCGGCAACAGTCCAGAATTCTGGATGAATTTACAAACCCACTACGACTTGAAAATGGCAAGGCAAAATCTTGATGCAAAAGACATCAGGCGCATCAAGGCTCAACGCGCTGCTTAACAAGGACGGTCGACTCGTCTCATTCGATGTCTTGAAGCAGCTTCCGCGCCTGTCCGATCAACGCCTGAACTTACTTCCGCTTCTCTTCGATCGCGCCCTTCGTGAAAAGACCGTGCTTGAGCGCATTTTGGTTCTGTTTCGGCGCACCTGAACCCGGGGGCGCCACCGTGCATCCGGCAGCGCTTTTTGCCGGACACCGCCGGCACATCGACATTCAGCCGGGGCCAGTCTTGGAAGCCGCCGGGCGTCGAGTTCATCGACGATTACGGCGGTGGCCCCGGGGTGCGGCTTCGAAAGCCCGTAGGCAGAAAATCCGGAAAATGAAAAGCGCTGACGCTGAGGCATCCAACCGTTGGACGCCCTGCCGATCGAAGGCTTCGCTCGCGCGCCGGCACCGTGATTCAAACG
>Ga0182024_10022990_pt1 | contig 11198 bp, 7 predicted proteins | sample P32metaG_FD_120480 | JGI IMG/M metagenome (GOLD analysis project Ga0182024, IMG submission 120480) | Permafrost microbial communities from Stordalen Mire, Sweden - P3-2 metaG (Illumina Assembly) | ecosystem: Environmental > Terrestrial > Soil > Wetlands > Permafrost | place: Sweden: Stordalen... | reverse complement strand
GGCCAGGGAATCGATGGCCCCGCCGCCGTTCACGCGAAACTTGTAAAACCAGCCGGCGGCGAGTGCGGCGACCAGCGCCAGCGCGGCGATCCCGGCTGCCAATTTGCTCCGCCACCACGGCTTGGCGGGCGCTGCAGCTGCCGGTGCGACAACAGCTGTGCGGCCTGTATCCGTGTCGCGTTTCATCCGAGCCAGGTCGGCTCGCATGTCCGCCGCGCTCTGATACCGCAGCTTGCGGTCCTTCTCCAGCGCCTTGTGGATAATTTCTTCGAGCTTCGATGGAACTTGCGGATTGAGCTCGTGCGGTGAAATCGGAGGCTGGCTCAGAATCTCATGAAAGATGACGGGCGACGAGGCGCCGGGAAATGGCAGCTTGCCCGTGGCCATTTCGTAAAGCACCACGCCATAGGAGAACAGGTCCGTGCGCGCGTCCAGTTCTTCCGCGCGTGCCTGCTCGGGAGACATGTAGGCGATCGTGCCCATGGTCGTGCCCGGGCTGGTCAGCTCCTGTTCAGGCGCCGTTGCCATCTGCGAGGCGCCGATCAATGTGGCTTCGTTTTCTTGCTGGCTTACGCCTACCTTGGCCAAACCGAAATCCAGAATCTTCGCCTGCCCGCGAGCCGTCACAAAAATATTGGCGGGCTTGATGTCGCGATGCACGATCCCTTTCACGTGGGCCGCGTCCAGTGCGTCGGCGATTTCCTCCGCCAATCGAAGTGCCTGTTCGAGAGGCAGCGGCTTTCCGCTGAGCAGATGCTTCAGCGTCTGCCCTTCGAGCAATTCCATGGCGATGAAATGCTTGCCGTCCGCTTCGTCGATCTCGTAAATGGTGCAGATGTTCGGATGATTGAGCGCGGAGGCGGCAAAGGCTTCGCGCTGGAAGCGCTCGCGGGCCGCGGGATCGTTCTCCATGTCGGGAGGCAGGAATTTCAAGGCGACGTGGCGCCGCAGCTTGAGGTCCTCGGCTTCATAGACCACACCCATACCCCCGCCGCCGATCTGCGAGAGAATCCGGTAATGCGAAATGGTTTGACCGATCATGGCCGCAGGGAGAGGGGAATATTCACCGCTTCGCCGCGCTTACTTTAACGTATCTTCCGCTGCCGTGGGTAGGCTTGAAGTAGGACAGGCACTCTGCCTGTGCGGTTTTCTATACTTTCATTCCTCCACGGGCTAACAGCAATCGCGAAAACCTCACAGGCAGCGTGCCTGTGCTACTTGAAATTCTGCGACCAAAGGTTTGATTGGGCATCCAATCAGGCTATTCTAGTGCCGCGTGGCTTGAAACAGGCCCCATCGAAGCGAGACCGAACATGGCGAAACCCATCTTACTGAGCGTGGACGACGACGCCGATGTTTTGCGGGCGATTGAACGCGACCTGCGTTCGCATTACGGCGCGGAATATCGCGTGCTCGGCAGCGGCTCTCCCGAGGGCGCGCTCGATCTTTTGAAGCAATTGAATCTCCGCAGCGACAGTGTGGCCCTGCTCCTCGCCGACCAGCGCATGCCGCGCATGGACGGCGTGCACTTCCTCCAGGAAGCCATGCGCATTTACCCGGACGCCAAGCGCGCCCTGCTCACCGCGTACGCCGACACGACCGCCGCGATCGGCGCCATCAATCAGGCCAGCATCCACTATTTTTTCATGAAGCCGTGGGACCCGCCCACCGAGCATCTCTATCCGCAGCTCGACGATTTGCTCGAAGACTGGCAGGCTTCCCATCATCCAGCCTATTCGGGCATACGCGTGCTCGGCACGCGATGGTCGCCCCGCTGTTATGAACTGCGCGATTTCCTGGCGCGCAATCATGTCCCCTACCAGTGGATCGACGCGGAAATTTCCGCGAGCGATCCGGAGACGAAACTTCTTCTGGAAACTCTCGGACCGGATGCCACAAGTCTTCCCGTCGCGCTTTTTCCCGACGGCACGAAACTCCTCGAATGCGCCCCGTCGCAGGTAGCTGATAAAGTCGGCCTGCGCACGCGCGCGCAAACCAGCTTCTACGATCTGGCGATTATTGGCGGAGGCCCGGCAGGCCTTGCAGCAGCCGTGTACGGAGCGTCGGAAGGTCTGCACACCGTGATGGTCGAGCGGGAAGCGCCGGGCGGGCAGGCGGGCATGAGCTCGCGCATCGAAAATTATCTCGGCTTTCCGGCAGGCCTCAGCGGCGGAGATCTGGCGCGGCGCGCGGTGGTGCAGGCGCAGCGATTCGGCGTGGAAATCCTGGCGGCGGAAGCCTCCGAAATCCGGATCGAAGGCCCTTACCGCATTATCAAGCTGGCCGACGGAAGCGAATTTTCCTGCCACGCGCTGATGATCGCGACGGGTGTTCAATGGCGGCGTCTCGATGCCCCCGGAATCGACCGGTTGCAAGGCGCGGGCGTCTACTACGGCGGCGGCTCGACGGAAGCGATTTCCTGCAAGGGCGAAACGGTCTTCGTGGTGGGCGGTGCGAATTCGGCGGGGCAGGCGGCGATGAATTTCGCGAAGTATGCGGAAAAAGTTTTTATCCTGGTGCGCGGAAGTTCTCTCTCGAGCACCATGTCGCAATACTTGATCGATCAAATCAAGGAGACGCCGAAAATTCAGGTCTGGGCGCACGCCAGCCTCACCGAAGTGCACGGCGAAACCCACGTCGAAGAGATTTCCGTGCTCTGTTCGGATACGGGCAAGATCGAGCGCGTCCCGGCAAGCTCTGTGTTTATTTTTATCGGCGCGCTGCCGCGAACGGAATGGCTGGCCGGCGTCGTCGAGCGCGACGATCGCGGGTTCCTTCTGACGGGCCCCGACCTGATCGTCGACGGCCAGCGCCCCAAGGGCTGGACGCTGGAGCGCGATCCGTTTCTGCTCGAAACCAACGTGCCCGGCATTTTTGCCGTGGGCGACGTGCGGCACGGCTCGGTCAAACGCGTGGCGTCAGGAGTCGGAGAAGGATCGGTGGCCGTGCAGTTCATCCATCAATACTTGAGCAAAGTTCAGTGACCCATGTAGCACAGGCACTCTGCCTGTGCGGTTTTGTACGCTGCCGATAGCCGATACTTGCAGGTTTACTGGCAATCCCGAAAACCACACAGGCAGGGTGCCTGTGCTACAAGAAAAAGAGCAAACTCCAATGACGGAAAATATCGAACTCCAGCGCGTCCCGGCCTTCGCCGACTTGCCGCAAGACCAGATCGAATGGTTCATCAGCCAGGCGCAGAGTTTGCGCTTCAAGGCGGGGGACATTCTGATGACCGCGGGCGATCCGGCCGACTCCATGTATGTTCTGCTCGAAGGCCAGATCCAGGCGCGCGGTGAATTCGCCGGGGAGACGATGGTCGTTACGGTCGAGCCCGGCCAGGTGACCGGAAAGCTGCCCTTTTCCAGGATGAAAGTTTTCACGTTCGGAAGCCGGGCGCTGACCGACTGCCGCATCCTGCGGTATCCAGCAGAGAATTTTCACGAACTCGTGCTGAAAATGCCCGAACTGACCGAGCGCCTCGTCGGCATGATGACGGACCGTGTTCGCGAGACGACGCGCAGGGAACAGCAGAGGGACCGCCTCGCCGCGCTCGGAAAACTTTCTGCCGGGCTCGCTCATGAACTCAACAATCCCGCGTCCGCCGCCAAGCGCGCCGCCAGCCAGTTGCGCGATATCCTGCAAAAAATTCGCGACGCGGCACACGAGCTCGGACGGCGCGATCTCACCCCCACTCAGAAAGCGGAAATCGAAAAGCTGGAAGCCTGCATCATCCAGCACAAGGATCCCCCGCCTGACACCCTGACGATGTCCGACCTCGAGGAGCAACTGGATTCGCTGCTCCGAAGCCACGGGCAAAACGATCTGTGGCAGCTCGCGGCCGGCCTGGCGCAGCGCGACATCAAGCCGGATGTGCTCGAGTCCATCTTTGCGGAGTTTGATTCCGGGACCGCCCGCGCAGCGCTCGTCAGAGTCGCGGCGGTCGCCGAGGTGTATGGCCTGCTTGACGAAATCGAGAACAGCACCTCGCGCATTTCCGACCTGGTGCTTGCGATCAAGGAATACACGTACATGGACCAGGCCCCCGTGCAAAACGTGGAAATCGTGAAGAGCCTGGAAAGCACGCTGACGATTCTGAACCACAAGCTTAAGAAGGGCGTGACCGTGCAGCGCGAGTATCAGCGCGTCCCATTGCTCGTGAATTCGTTTGGCAGCGAGCTCAACCAGGTGTGGACCAACATCATTGACAACGCCATCGACGCGATGGGCGGCAAGGGTGAGCTTCGCATTCGCACGTATCGCGACGCTGCCTGCGCCGTCGTGGAAATCGGCGATAACGGCCCGGGAATTTCACCCGACGTGCAGCCGCATATCTTTGAGCCCTTCTTCACAACGAAGGGAGTAGGCGAGGGAACCGGCCTCGGCCTCGACACCGTGCAGCGCATCATCAAGAAACACCATGGCAGCATTGAGGTAACCTCCAAGCCCGGCGACACCCTGTTTCAAGTGTGGCTCCCGCTGGCGGATGCGCCGTAAGTAGCACAGGCACTCTGCCTGTGCGGTTTTGATAGCCGCCGCTACGCCATCAACTCCAGAGCAATCGCCAACTTCGCAAACCCCACTTGCCTTTGCGGGTTTGTAGATTGCCACTACGCCGCCGAGTCACTTGCAATTCCGAACCCCGCACACGCAAGAGTGCCTGTGCTACTCTTCGGGTGGCGCAAGGGCCGCCGAAGAGAATCCGTGAGCGAAAAATTTCTACAATTCCTGCCGCCGGAAGGCATCAAGATTCTTCTTACGCTGTTTTTGTGTTTCCTGATTGGGCTGGAGCGCGAGGAACACCGCGTCGCGGGCCAGCGGTATAGCTTTGGCGGCGTCCGCACTTTCCCGCTGATCGGCTTGACCGGCTATGCGCTGGCTCTTTTGTCGGGAAATCAATTGCTCCCGATGACGTTTGGATTTGGCGTCATCGGCGCGTTCCTGTGGCTTTCCTACAAGCACAAACTCGAAACGTACAACGAAGCCGGCGTGACCACGGAAGTTTCGGGACTAGTCACGTATGTGATCGGAGCGCTCGTGTCACGCGATCAGTTTTGGATCGCCACCACCATCGCCGTGATCAGCATGCTGCTGCTCGAGTTGAAGGAATTTCTCGAGAACCTGACGACGAAAATTCCCGCCGTTGAAATTCTGACGTTTACGAAGTTTCTCCTCTTGACCTTCGTCATCCTCCCGATCGTGCCGAACAAGAATTACGGTCCGTACGACGTGAATCCCTTCAAGGCGTGGCTCGTTGTCGTGGCGATCAGCGGAGTGTCCTACGGCAGTTACCTGCTCGAAAAACTCGCGAAAGGGAAGGGCGGCGTGAGGCTCTCGGCCGTACTGGGGGGGCTTTATTCATCGACCTTCACCACAGTTGTGATGGCCAAGGAAGCCAAAACGGCTGCGGCCCCGCACACCTACGCGGGTGGCATCCTGATCGCTTCCGGAGTGATGTATTTCCGTTTTCTTGCCCTCGTCGGCATTTTCAATCTCCAGCTCATGGATCGCCTGCTGCTTCCGTTTCTGATTCTGGGCGTTATCGGCATTGCGGGCGGATGGGCGTGGTCCAGCTTATCCGATGCCCCCGGTGCGGAAGCGAAATCCGCGTATTCGACGAAAAATCCGCTGGAGCTGAGCTCCGCGTTTTTGCTGGGGCTGGTGTTCCTTGTGGTACTGGTGGCGACCAATTTCGCGCTGATCCATTTGGGCAGCGGAGGAATTTACGGGATGGCCGTAATTTCCGGGCTCGCGCCGGTGGACCCGTTCATCATGGGACTCACGCAAACCGCGGGAAATCTGACTGCGATGGGTCTCGCCGTAGCGGGAGTCATCATCGCGGCGGCCAGCAATAATTTTGCAAAGGCGTTTATCGCGTTTGCGCTCGCCGATCGCAAGACGGGCAAGCAGAGCCTGATCCTGATGCTCGCGCTGACGGCGCTGGGCCTCGTGCCGCTACTTTGGTCCCAGCCAGGGATCGCGCGGTAGGTGCCAGACATGGATGCAGCGGAGAGCATGCCCGCTCCTTCGTTTTCCGCGCAGACAGTTCTTCGAGTGACCGGCATCTTGATTCTGGCCGTGATGCTTCTCCTGCCTATCTGGATCGTCGCGTTCCCCCCTCTGCTCGATTATCCGAATCATCTGGCACGCGCGTTTGTTCTGGCACACGTGAACGACGCGAATTTTTCCTTCCAGAATTTCTACCGTTCCGATTGGGGCGCCTATCCCTATCTGGGGATGGACGCTTCGCTCGCCGTACTGGTGCGGATATTTCCCATTGAGACGGCGGGGCGAGTGTTCCTCAGCCTATGCGCCCTTGCGCTTCCAGCCGCGGCGTGGTTTTTTCTTCGCGAGGCGCAGCCGGGCGCGGAGGCGGCATCGTTGTGGTCACTGCTGATCGCCTACAACGTTTTTTTCCTGGAAGGATTTCTGAATTTTGATCTGAGTCTCGCCGTCGGATTTTTGGCGCTTGGATTATGGCTGCGATGGCTTGCGAAGCCGGGAACAGGGCGATGGATCGCAGCTCTCGTGTGTTTCACGGCGCTGTATTTCACGCACTTGCTGGGCTTCGGCATAGCCGGACTAGTCCTGGCGGCGTACCTCGCGCTTTCGAGGCGGCCCATTCGCGACTGGCTGTGGAGCGCCGCGCTCGCCTTGCCGGGCCTGGCGTTTTATTTGCACTCCTCGCGCGTGGGTCTGAGCGCGCGCAAGATCGTCTTTCACGGATGGAGTGACAAGCTGGATTCTCTCGGCACGATCCTGCACGGGTACTCGACCTGGCTGGATTGGATTTCGCTGGCCGCGCTGGCGGCGTGGTTTTTCGCGGCGTGGTGGCGCAATCCTGAATTTCACTGGGACCGAAAATGGCTGGCCATCGCCGCGTTTCTCTTCGCGCTGTTCTGGGCGATCCCCTGGATGTGGGGCGAAGGATCGGACCTCGACATTCGCGTGCTCCCTTTTCTGTTTGTTGCGATGCTTGCCATGGCGCGCGTCGGCCGGCGCGCAAAAATCCTCACAGCGATCCCTCTTCTACTTTTCGCCGCGCGGACCGTTAGCGTCACGCGCCATTTCAAGGAAGCGCAGCCGGCGCTCGCGGGCCTCGCGCGCTCGTTCGATGTAGTGCCGCGCAGCGCGCTCGTGCTGCCCATTGTCGAGGGAGACGAAGACCCCATCGAACGGCCCTTCACTCATTTCTCGGCCTACGGTGTGATTCGCCGCGGCTGGTTCTCCCCCTACCTGATGGACGCGCCCGGCGAAACGCCCATGCGGATCATCCACGATTCCTACACACCCGATGGATTCTGGAATCTCCGCTACGACGAACCGCCCGATTGGCAGCAGGGCCAGACTGATTACGATTACGTGTGGGCCTACGACGTGCCTCGTTTTTCCGGCTCGCTCGCCGCGATTGGAGAACGAATCTACGCGTCCGGCCCGCTGGAAGTTTACCGGATCAGAAAAACTTCCGATGAGCTTTCCGGTGGACCTGACAGCGGACCGAACAAGAAATAAACGGATGATGCAGTCTGGCAAGGCCGTCTGTTAGATTTGGAATCTTAGAGGCGAGATGGGAATTGATTTCAGATCTGAAATTCTCAATTCTCGCAAGCCTTACGCGAAGGCGGGAGATTATGGCCCATAAAACCGTTCTCACGACCGCACTCACGGCTGTTCTAGCGATTGCGCCGTGCGTCTCGAGCGCGCAGCAACCCGCGAGTGGAGCCTGGCGCTTCCTCGTCTCGGGCGACTCGCGCAATTGCGGCGACGTCGTGATGCCCGGGATCGCCGAAACCGCGCGTAAAAATCAGGCCGCGTTTTACTGGCACCTGGGCGACCTGCGCCTGACTGTTGGTTTCGATGAGGATATTTCGCATCAGCCCGAGCACATCGCCAAGCCGCTCAGCGTCGCGGAATATGAGACCATCGAATGGCCCGACTACATCGAGAGCCAGATCGCGCCGTTCGGCTCCATTCCGTTTTTCCTCGGTATCGGAAATCACGAAACGGTTCCTCCGCTCAAGACGCGCGAAGATTTCCTCCTGCAATTTGCCGACTGGCTCGATTCTCCGGTCTTGCACGCGCAGCGCCTGAAGGACGATCCCAACGATCACCGCATGAAGACCTATTTTCACTGGATCGATCGCGGCGTCGCCTTCTACTACCTCGACAGCGCGACGGCCGAGCAATTTGACTCCGCTCAATTGCGCTGGTTCGAGCGCACTCTCGCCAAGGACCTCGCCGATCCGGCCATTAAGACCATCGTCGCGGGAATGCACAAGGCGTTGCCTGAGAGCATCTCCGCCGGGCACAGCATGAACGAATCGCCCACGGGGACTGAAAGCGGGCGGCGCGTCTATGCCGACCTGTTGCGCGCGCGTGACGATGCGCACAAACATGTCTACGTTCTCGCAAGCCATTCGCACTATTACATGGACGGAATTTTCAACACGGACTATTGGAAGCAGCATGGCGGTGTGCTGCCAGGCTGGATCGTCGGCACGGCAGGGGCCGTGCGCTATGAGCTTCCGCCAAACTCCTCGGACGCGCGCGTCGCTTTGGTCAACGTCTACGGCTCACTGCTCGGAACCGTGCATCCCAGCGGCGAAATCAATTTTGAATTTCAGCAGCTTAAGGAAGACGAAGTTCCCGAGTCAGTGACCGCCCGCTACGGCAAGGATTTCGTCCACTGGTGCTTCGCCGAAAACACGCAGGTGAAGAAGTAAGTAGCACAGGCACTCTGCCTGTGCGGTTTTGTAGGCTGCCGCTACGCCACTGATTCGATCTCAATCGCGAAAACCGCACAGGCAGAGTGCCTGTGCCACTTAAGCCCTCAAGTAATCTCCCTGCCAGTCCTTCACCAATTGCTTGATGGCCTTGCGATCGTTCATCTTCTCGTCGAGGACCTTGCGCGCGAGGGCTGGCAACTCCGCGTCGCTGGCAAAACGCAGGGAGACTAGCTGCGCCACGGTGAATTCCGGAATGCGCGGCCGCAAATCCACCGGCAAGACCTCGTTGAGCCGCAGCCGCATTTCAAGACGAATGACGCGATCCTGCACCGTCAGCGCGAAAACGCGTGCAAACAGAGCGAAGGTAAGCAACGCGAACGCCATTAAAACCCCGAGGACGGATCTGTAGGTAATTCCAAATTTTATTACTACATAAATCGACGAGCCCGCGTTCAGAAGAAACACCGGGAGCACGAACATGTGAAACGGCGCCACAAATCGGGCGTGATTTTTTAAGTTCTGCGGTTTTTCATTGGCCATAAAAATTCACCATCCTCTCCATTTTGAGATGAAATCCTAGCGCATGGGTTCCGGAAACGACGAAATCGGATCGATGTCGACAGGCACATTGGCAACGGTTTCCAGCGCCTTCGCCAGTTCCGGCGGAATCGCGCCGTATTTGGCAAACCAGGCCTCGACGCGCGCGCGGTCACCGGTGGCCTCCTGCTCCAGCAATTCCTTGGCGAGCGCCGCGATGGCGTCCGGCATGCGGGCGAAATCGATCGCGTAGCGGCCAGAGGCGGCGTCACGCGCGATGGCGCCACGCTCCGAATAAAAGTTGAACTCCATAATTTCGGCGCGCCCGTGCGCCTCGGCGACACCGAACCGCACCGTGCGAAAAATTCCAGCCACTTCGGACGCATAGTATCCGTTCAATTTATCCTTGGGAAGATCGCCACGGTCCACGAGCCATTTCAGGCCGTACAGCCCGACGACATCGGCCTTGGCCTCTTCGAGGCCCGAATACATTGGCCCGATCGCTTCGCGGATGTCCTTTCTTCCGGTGGCCGTGCGCGCGAAGGCGGGTCCCAGGCCGTGCGAAATTTCATGCATCATGGTGCTTGCGAGATAGCCGTCCGCGGAAGCGAGCGCCGCCTCATCCGGGCGCAAGAGGCGCATGGCGATCGGCAGGATCACGTAATTCACCCGCGCGTCCATGAAATTCTTAAAGAAAATTTTCTTCGAGCCTTTTTGTTCGTGAATGCGCGGATCGTTCGGCAGATTGTCGGCCACCGCCTGGTAGCCGTGGCGCAGATCGCCCGCGCGATACGGCGCGTCCATCACTTCCATCGGAGAGAAGAGGCCGCGTTTCGAGGGGCGATCCTCGGCCGCGAGCGGCAGGCTGTCCTGAATGTCCGGCACATATTTCTGGAACACGTCCAGCTTGCGGCTTTCCGCTTCGTTGCGGACGAGGATGGCCGCGCCGTAGGAAGTTTTCACGCCGAGAAAATCATCGAGATACGTTTCGTACGGCGCGTAGATGACGTCGAATTTCGGATTGACCAGGCTCACCCAGGCAATGTCGCTGTCGAAATACTGATCGGTTAGCAGCGAGTCGGCGCGCAGGCGGAGAAATTTTGCGAACGCCGGGTCGTCCGAAAGGTCGGCGGCGTCTCGCAACGCTTTCGCCGCAGGATCGATCCACTGTTTGTAGGCGACGTGGTAGGGAATCGATTCGAGCGCGGCCCCTTTGCGGCGAACGACGGTCCACGGATCGTACAGCGCCGCTTTCTGGTCTGGATGCGTCGCGACGTAGCGATCGAATTCCTCATGCGTCAGGTCGGAAGGATAGAGTCCCCGGCCCGGCGGCCACGGCGCGGTCCCCGCGAACGGCGCGTCATTGTTGATCAAGTCAAAGCGGCTGCCGTTGATCCGGAGAAACCGTCGCAGAGCAATATCTTTTGGCGCACGACTGTTGGCCAGCGACTGATAAAGCTTCAAACCTTCCGGATCGCTTTGCCGCCAGTAGATCGATTCCAGATCCTGGCACGCTTCGACCAGCTTGCCGACCATCTGCTGTTCCCGAGCGGACAGGTGCGCGGAGCCGAACGGCATCCGCACCGGCTTGAATTTCGCGAGTTCTTCCATCAGGTTCGGAGCGATGACAAGGTTTTGCGCGCCCGGTTGGGCTTTGGAGGTTGCATGCGCAGGAGCGCTGTCCTGAGCCATCATGCTAAAAATTCCGATGAATACGGAAAGCAAAGCCAAGAATCCGGCGCGGAAACAAGCAGGCAGCGGCATGCCCCGGATTCTAGCAGAGCGATCCACGGAGTGCGAATTCCGGTTTTAGTAGCACAGGCACTCTTGCCCGTGCGGTTTTGTGAGCTGCAAAGGCACCACGATTTAGCGACGATCGCGAAACCCGGACAGGTCCGCCGCTGCGGATGCCTGTGCTACACGAGGATTGAAATT
>Ga0182024_10022989_pt1 | contig 11198 bp, 7 predicted proteins | sample P32metaG_FD_120480 | JGI IMG/M metagenome (GOLD analysis project Ga0182024, IMG submission 120480) | Permafrost microbial communities from Stordalen Mire, Sweden - P3-2 metaG (Illumina Assembly) | ecosystem: Environmental > Terrestrial > Soil > Wetlands > Permafrost | place: Sweden: Stordalen... | reverse complement strand
TTTGGCCGACTATCCCCCCACACGGACAGATATTCGACCTTCTGGCGGCCCCGAAAACCTCAAAAAACAACTTGGTCGAACCAGGAGCACTTAGCCTGACTTACTTTTTCAGCACCCTGCTAGGCATGACGTCTCGACGTTCGCGAATGCACCTGCTTTGCTGGTGCAGCCGACTGGCATCGCGACAGTTATGCAAGGCACGCGCGACGTCGCGGTGGGACACCTAATCCACGACGACCCTCGGAGCATAGTTTCCAGGCTTGCGGCATTGGGGAGTCTCACTGTGATCGCGACGAATAGGGGCAGGACATACTAGTTCTTCTGGAGGAACCATGCCCATTTGTTCTCGTGAAGAGATGGAGCGCGCTATTCGAACTCCACTTCACACAGATTCGGTTGGTGCGGGCCTGTATCGACAAGGCTACAGGAAACATGGAATCGATTTCTGGGCGCTGGAACCTGGCAGCGCTGTGCGCCGATTCATGGAGACGCAAGCCGGTCGAGACTGGGCTGCTTCGAGCGTACTCGACGTAGGGGCCGGCACGGGCAAGAATCTCCTTGAATTCGTGCGCTACGGTGTCGGCCGGGCCGTGGGCGTGGAGATCGACGCTTACGCCGTGAGTGCACTGTTGCACGCGCTTGCCGCAATCGAAGACGTTTTTTCAGTACCCGAGCATGTGGTCGAGGTTCTCAAGGCGGATGCGCGCTCATATCTTGCCCACTCCGCCGAGACTTTCGACGTCGTTATTTGTTATGGCCTTCTCCACGTGTTCAAGGAGAGTGAAGTCCTGGACGAGGTCGCGGAGTTGCTGGCGCGCCGAGTTGCGCCGGGCGGAACTTTGATTATTCAGGCCATCACCGCAAAGTATCCGCCGCCCATGTCTCAGCCAGAACTCAGCGGCATTGTCTTGACGACCGCGTGGCTCAGACATGCTTACCGGGAACCCGACTGGTCGATTGACTACGTCGATGAAACGGACATAGAGCACAGTCACGCGGGATCCGAAGACAACCATCGGCACGGTTCGGTTAGAGCCGTTTTCACGCGCCGGAATCCGTCATGATTGAGCGCTTGTTTCATCCAGAAACAGCAGTCGCCGTCCGTCGACATATTGTCCGCCATATACCGGAGTATTTACCGCCTGCGTATGTACCGGAGAACGTGTCCGTCGCCGTTGTGAATGCAGCGGATCGGTGCCCCCTTTCCTGTCCTCATTGCCTTTACGCAGCGCCCGTGATTCGGAAGCGTTATCCAAATGGCGCGCCGGAACTTACGGACACTCAGACTCAACGGTTCGTGTCACTCATGGCGGAGGCAAGGGCCGAGCACCTGATCCTGACTGGGGGTGGCGAATCGTATGCCAATCTACCCGCAATGGCGATGATGCTTCGTGGCATTCCAAACCTCCGTCAGGTCGTCACAGTCACGAGCGGCTACTTTGCCGATTCCGCAGATGCAGCTTCCGAGACATTACGGTTCCTGAAGGAAGGGATTCGTGTCGGCAACCTCCTACATGAGCGTACCCGAGTCGATTTTATACTCCGACTGAGTTTCGACACCTTTCATCGGGTTCCACCCGCTTCGATCGTTCATGCCGTGCGGGCGGCGATGAGCTTAAATGATGACGACGTTCGCTTTCGTCCCATCATCCGAACGATTCTCGATCCTGCCGAAAACCTCGACCGAGTCTTGGCCCGCGATCTGGGCGCGGATCTCTTTCCGCCTAAGGATCCCTTAGACCCGGTCCGCGGACTACCCATCATTGATGGATTTCCGACGCGCTGGCTTTGCACCAAAGAATGGGAAATTCCGGTCATCTACAAACCTGTCTATTTCGAGGGCATGGCACAGAACCGCAGGCATGTGTCGATTCCCGGGACCTCGTGGATGGAAATCAAGGCGTTCGAAGAAGAGCACGGCTCGATATTTAATCTCTCTCTGCGCGGTAGCCATGGCGAAGGCCACAACTACTACGAAACTGTTCTTCGCGGGCATTCGCATTGGCAAAATCAGTTGAGTGGCGTGAGCCGCTATAACAGCCTGAAACGCCAGGACACTAAGGGTTTGTGCGTTTATGTTCCGGCTGATGGACGCTTCTTTATAAACGCCTCATCTCCTGATTCCTACATGCCGATCGATTCCGTGGTTTCCTGGAAGATCTACCGCGATGTCGTTATCCGCGACATCCTACAAGGGACGGCGGTCTCCAGACCGACCGACGATCTCGTTGGGCTCGCCAGCGAGGTGCGTCCGAAGATTCGGGAAGAGCTCGATAGGCGGAATTTCGTATTCTCTGCGGCGCATTTAGCCATGGAAACAGCGTCCCTCAGACTCTACCTGACGATCCGGCTGCTCCAGCGAGAAACGCAGGCAGGATTCTTGTTTTCAGATCCGCTGGTCAATCGACTCCTGTCGTTGAACATCGAAGATTTGAAGGCGGCGTTCAATGCCGGTTCTCTCGCCTTGGGGTTGTTCGTCCCAGCGGAGGATCCGATTGTCGGAAGCGAAGAAAGCGTGTGGGCGACGGATGAAAGGTCGTCGCGGCTGAGTATGGAGATCGGGGCGCTTCTTGCCTCGTCGAGACAGAGTGTCTGAACGCCCAACTGACCGAATTCGGGCCGCCAGCTCAAACGACGCAGTGCGCCAAGTGCTAAGACTTATCGCTCAGCAAGGAGAAACCCATACCTCGAGCACCGTTTCGATGAACCGGGGCAATAGGCTGACCGAGGTGTTCAATCCTCTGCTAGAACTCACAGACCCCCGATGCCGCGTATTCCAGAGTCTGACGCATCCGACCCTATTCAACCCCGGCTTGGCTGTCATTCGCTTCTTCTATCTGCTATCTGGGTCCAAGTTGATGGAGCCAATTAGCTTCTATACTCCCTCGGTGCTTCGCTTCACGGATGACGGCGTGACAATCCCTGGGTCTTCGTACGGATATCGCATCTTCGACTCGGAGCATGGAAATCAGTTCGAGACGGCTGCCGATATCATCCAATCGCGGCCTGATACAAAGCGCGCTGTGATTCAAATTTCTCACCCCGAAGATACCGCTCGCGCTCGAGACTCCTCCGACATTCCATGCGCGTCGACCCTGATCTTTATGCCGCGAGGCTCCGTTCTTCACGCCACGGTCATCATGCGCGCAAACGATGCGGTTTCACTGCTGCCCTACAACCTGTTCGAGTTCTCGCTTCTCGTCGAATGCATGGCGGCAAGAACGGCAATGACACTCGGGAGCTTTTTCCAGAGCGCGGTGTCGATGCATGTGCGCGGTAGTGGACATCACATCGCGCCCGTCGTCGCCGCGGAACAGATCAAGTGCGTTAGGATGGCAGTTCTCGGGACCTTCATTGAGGAGCTTCGCCAAGCCTTGGTGACAACCGAAGCCGTTGTCCGGCGGTCCGTGCTGCAATGTCCGTTTGCGGACAGCATCGCGCGCCTCCCTCGGCTCGTTGAAGGATTTGAGCCGATCTGGGCGGACCTGATAGCCGTTCTGCTCATAGAGGCTCTGCGGGTTCGGCAGATGGCTGGAGTAGAAAAACTGTTGGCCGTGTGTGAACAGGTCTTGATGGATATCCAACAGCCGATTGTCCTGCAACAGTATCGGGCATATCTAAGGGCACGCGCCGTGGTCGATGGTGATTGATTCCTTCCTTCCTTTAGGCGAACATGCTCCTTTTTGATTGATGGGCCGTCCGGACTCCGAGACCTTGCGAGCTTCGTCAGTGAACCAATCGCGGCTGACTACAGCGCGAATGCGCTGGGATGCGTGGCGTCAAAGTGCGTCTCCCGTCGAACGCTCCCAGCCCGCGCGGGCGTCCGCACCTCAACTTCCGACTCCTCTGGGTGGTGATTGGAGTTCATCTCCTCACGGAACAGTTCTTGTCTGCCCCTGGCCGCATGCGGGAAGCTTCCCGACCTTGTGTGTTCAATGCCGTGTTCATCATCGTCCAGCGATGGTAGCGGAGTTGTTGGGTCGCACTATGCGGCCCTCCGTGTACGTCCCGTCTCCAATTGGAGACGGAGCTTTGAAATCGCACGCTGTTTGATCCGAGAGACTCGACTCTCGTTGACGCGCAGTTCCGTGGCGACCTCGCAGCTCTGCCAGTCGAAGGGGTACAGTAGCGCGATCACGCGATCTTCTCTCGGCGGAAGACGCTTACGAGCCTCTCGAACATCGAAACGGGTTGTGAATGCGGGAGGGGCAGGTGCCGGAAGGCGATGTAGCTGGATCTCGTCCAGGCTATCGGTCGTCGGACAAAGGCCTGCGGCTGATTCACGAACGCGTCGCCGTTCGGTTCGCGAGAGTGGGTCTTCTTCACGGAGGGAGTCGAAGTATTCACGACACTGAAAACACGCAACTTGTTGATTCTGCGATGACGCTAAGTGCACCTTTTGCGTGCTTTGCGCGGTAGCTGGCACGATTTGGCACGTTTTGTAATAATCTCGTTCGCTGCCGGGAGATGCAAAAGGGGAATTCAACTGCGCGCTAGATTAATCCAGTTGGGCCAATGATCGAACTGGTTACACAACCATCGCGATCGAAGCGCTACCGAGTTAGAAATATTGCACGCAACACTAAATGTTCCGTCGGAAGCATTACGTTCCTATTTCTATTTCAGGGTGCCCGAATATGCGTTCAAGCGCGGCGGTGATTTCATTTGTAAATCGGCTGAGGATTCCCAAAGGCAACGTATTCTGAAGAGCCGGATTGAAGAGGAATGCAGGAAACACAACCTCAGCCTCCGGAAAGGCTACGACAATCCTCGTCAGTTGGCTCAATGGGTGCTCGAAGACCTGACCGCCGCGATCAAGGAGGACTTCCCTGTTGATCAGACGGTCGATTCATCATTGTCCGAGCAGGAAGCTTTCGCCGCCACACGCCGTCGTGTCTACCGGCACTCCGAGGCGAGTTATGCCCGACTAGATGCCTACGCTAGATCAACTTCGGGCACACTGGTCATTACCGGGGCGGCCGGTTTCGGAAAGACAGCCTTATTGGCAAACTGGTCGCAGATATGGCGCGCGGCGAATCCGGACGACTTCGTATTCGAACACTTCACCGCGAGCTCCCCCGATAGCGCCGACCATTGGAGTCTGATGTTGCGGCTGGTGAGGCAAATCAAGACCTGGTCGCGCGACGACTCACCGGTTCCAGACTCAAATGAGCGCTTGTCGGCCGAATTTGAAATATGGTTGCACAAGTTGCGTGGAGAAGCGGCTCGTCGAAGTGTTCGGGCCATAGTGATCATGGATGGACTAGATCAGCTTGATAATGAACACCACGCCAAACTGCTTCAATGGTTGCCAGAATCCCCCTGGAAGGGTCCTCTTCGGCTGATTGCCTCCACTCGGACGCCTCCAGAGGGCGAGCATGATCCCTTGACTGCAATGACCGACCGTGGCTGCGAGCGGCTTGAGGTAGATTCTCTGGGCTATTCAGATCGTCGCGATCTCATCGTGGAATATCTTGGACGATTCCGAAAAACCTTACTACCACAAGAGCTCGATGTGCTGTCTGCTGTCGAAGCGGGGCAAAATCCCCTTTTCCTTAAAATTCTGCTCGACGAGTTGGTCGTTACGGGCCAGTACGGCCAAACAATGACTTCCCTTCTAGCTGGATACGCTCAGGCGAAAAATGTTCCAGAACTGCTCGATAAGGTTCTCGTCCGATGGCAAGACTCATACGAACGCGATCGCCCGAATCTGGTCGCCGAAGCGTTATCCCTGATCTATAGTGCCCGTCGCGGCCTTCGTGAAGACGAGTTGCTCAGGTGCTTGCGTGCGGACGGGCAGACTGCACTTCCGTTCGCCGTCTGGTCGCCTCTTCGGTACGCATTGTGGGAGGGCTTGGCAAACAGGCGCGACATCCTGAACTTCGGCCACGAATATCTTCGAAAAGCTGTGGAACACAGGTTTATGAAAGAGGGGAAGCTTGCGGAAGAATATCGCAAGCGACTCGCAAACGAGTTCAACTTAAGCCAACCGACCTCTCGCTCTTGCGAAGAGTTTCCCTGGCTTCTACTTCAGACGGGGCAATTCGAACGGCTGCGTGAATTCCTACTCGGACGGGAACCGTTTCTGATTCTGACTGGGGGCCGAAACTCGGATCTTTTCATGTATTGGCAACAACTCGATAGACCTGATCGAGTTGGCGCCAAATATGAAGCGGCTTTCGACAGATGGAACTTGGCCGCGTCCCATAAGGACGATCGGCAAAGAAGTCTAGATGCCTTTGATTTGGCTCGATTTGTAGACTCGTTCGGAGCACCTGCAAGCGCTGAACGCCTCATAAAGATCTCACTCGACGCGATTGAGCGATACAGCGGGTCAGACGCGCCTGAGCTTGCGCAAGTCTACCGTACCCAGGCCCGTCTGCTGAAAGAAGCAAGGCGCTTCTCTGAAGCGGCGACGTCCTTGCACAAGGCGCTGGTGATTAACGAAAAATGGTACACCGAGGACGATCCCGTTATTTCGGAGAACCTCGTGTCGATCGCTCAATTACTAGATGTCATGATGCAGTACGACCAGGCCCTGGAATTTGCAACACGTGCATCAAGGAGCTATGAGCGAAAGGGTGATCTGCGTGCTCTTGGCAGAGCTCTGGTGTCGATCGGCAGTATCAATATGAACGCTGGTCGCCTGAACGAAGCGTCCGAAGCGCTTGAACAGGCTCAGGCCGTAGGCCACGTGCGCGAGTTCGGGCCTTCCGAAGCTCTTGGGATGTATTTTTCCTACCGAGGTCAGATATTCGCCGCCAGAAAGCACTTCACCGAGGCCATTAAGAACTTCAGCGAATCGGCCGAGACTCTCCGGACCTTGTACGGGAATTCGAATTTTGCGGTTCTCCGGCAAACGAATAACCTGGCGACAATCTTGATGGAACAAGGGCAATTGGAGGAAGGCCTCCGCGTTCTGAGGGCGTGCGTCGGGACCATCACTGAGATCACAGACAAAACTAATAGCGAATATGGGATTGCGTGTTCTAACCTTAGCTGCGCTCTGTCAGGAGCGGGCGAATATGCTGAATCCGTGATTTATTCAGAACGGGCGGTGAGCAGCCTCGCACCCTTTGGTAGCCAAGGCCGTGGAAGTGTTGAATATGCCGCGGTACTCAATCATCATGGGCTGGCCCTGCTGAAGAATGGACGGCCAAGCGAAGCTATCGATGCCTGGAAAACAGCTGTGGCAAGGATGATCGTTTCCGCCAAGATCGGTGCAGCATCCAGCGAGGAGGCACTTGTATTGATGTCGAACGCGGTCCGCGGACTTACGGCATGCGGTCTGAACGGGAAAAGTGTATACGAATTACTGGCTCCGCAATTTGAAGCCGAGCAGGTGCTTGACATGCAATTGGACCTTGCCCGACAAATGGGCGGGCAGACAGATCCAAACCGTTTTCCGGTCAGCTTTCTCTCCCAGACTGCTGTGGATCTCATGCCCTGGAGCATTCTGACTGAGCATCAGCGTCTGCGTAAGGAACTCGCCAAGCAGATTGAGTTCCATTTAGGCCGGGTAGAAGCCGCGCCGGTCGTTCCTTTAACACTATGTCGACAGATCCGAAGGATAACCGATTCATGCCTGGATACGGTCGCCTTCAGAGCGCTTCACATGGATTCCGTCGCAACACCCAACATCCATTTTCGATATTCCGAGGCAAACAATGAGGTCCTCTTCCTAGTTTCAGTTTTCAATTGCAACGACGACGAAGTTCAGCGGTTTTTTGTTAACCATAGCAATGAAGAAGGATTCGGGTACGTTTCATATATTTTGCGCTGGATAAATAACTGGCCGTCTCCACGGCTAAGCATGATCTTTCATCTGATCATCAACCGGCGGGGAGGCGGGCGGATGTACCATACCTGCTTCTGGGATAATACAAACGGAGCGAATGGACCCAAAGAGTTTGCGGTTCTGCCTATCGAGCTCCTCACACCGATTGAGAGACGATCTGTTGCCGCAGGCTCCTCGGAATCACGCGACCCTGCTCCCACGACCGATATTCGTTTGGGTATCTTCTTTTTCAACTCAGACGACGGCCGCATATCGGGAAATTATGCGCTGCACGCGAAAATGGCGTTGCGCGAGCGTGTAGCGGAGCGCTACCCGCGTGTCATGGACCCTGGCTGGCACGTACTGAGCGGGGATCTCTTCGGACCGCGTAATATCCAAATCATTCTCACGACCTCTGGAGTATTGTCTGATGCTGCTAGAGTAGACAGCACATTGCGGCGAGCCTTTGCAGAGGGGAATATGCCGGCGTTCGTCCCATATCTAATCGGGTTGTTTATGTGTCCCCTGGATGTCCTTCAACATGCAGACGATCGTCTCAAGGCGGATAATGTCGCCGGCTATCTTGGCCTTACGACGATGATGCTTCCGAACGAAAAGGCGTTGCGAGAGATTGCGGAAGCATTGAGCCTTCCAATGACGGAATTCAACTCCGTATAGAGGGCTCCGAAACCCTCGGGTCTGGACGGACCTGTGATTGTGGCCGAAGATTACGCGCCCAAATCGAATTCAAGGATCATCTCGATCTCTACCGCCCAATTTCCGGGGAGCACCATGCCCGCTGCAGATCGCGCATGCGACGGGCCGTCTGGGAAAAGGCGATTAAGGAAGTCAGTGGCACCATCGATCACTTCGGAAGTCTGATGAAAACCAGGCGCCACGTTTACCATTCCAAACATTTTTAACGACTCGATTCACGCTCCGAATATCCGCGATTGCCCCTGCCGCGCGGAGGCATTGAATGCGTATATCTCAGAGGTCTATTTGCCGTTTCAAGTTTCAAGGTCCAGGTCAGAGCCTACTTTCCCCTTGATTTCACTGTCGCCGAGCCGTGGCAGTTGGCCAGAAGTGAAGATCAGGTTCCCTTGCTCACACTAACTAATACCGGCCGAGATCGGTTCCTTTCTGATCGGAAACACAGATAGTTACCCGGATAAAAGACCTCGGTGATCACCCCAAACCGGCCAGCTATGATCACTTCAAAACCGGCCAGCCTGCGGGCTCAGGACAACTTCTTTTTAACGTAATTTGGTCTTCGCGGGCAAGTTTTTTTAGGGCGGCTCCGTTTTATACTGACCTTACCTGGGCGGAGGATATGGCGACGCAGGGATGCGACCAGAGCGCCGACCAGGGGCCGGAATGGGCGGGGCGGCGTCAGCCGCCCCAGAGAACTAAAGCCATTCTGGCGGGAAAGCGATAAATCCCAGGGGTTTGGGGACGGAGTCCCCAAGTAAAATCCGGACGTCAACTCGGCGGAGCGGCGATCTCCGCTGTTACGAAGTTCTCGATGGTCGTTTTCCAGTCATTCCCGGTACGCGTGATGATCAACGCAGCGTTGCAGCCATTGGGAGCATAGGCCTCATCGGGTTGGCTCCGAAACAGGCGAGATCATGGGGGGGTGGCCTTCATCGATTTGGCCGACCACTACGGCGTAACCCAAGTGGTGGTGGCTCCGGGTTCGAAAGCGGATAACGTACTTTCCCCGCTTCCGAAGGAGACCGTCATTCGTATTGACGGACTGGTCGTCGCTCGCGAGCCGAACCAAATCAATCCCGGCATGTTAACAGGTGAGGTGGAAATCCATGCCACTGACGCGGAAATCCTGGGCGCGACCGCTCCGTTGCCCTTTTCTGTTTTTCCTGAAGTGCCAACGCCGGAGGACCTAAGGCTGACATTTAGGTTTCTGGATTTGAGGCGCTCGAAGCCGCACGCCAATATTTTGATCAGATCCCAAATCATCGCTAGTATTCGCAGGCGGATGGTCGATTTGGGTTTTGTTGAGTATCAGACCCCGACGCTCACGGCATCAAGTCCTGAGGGCGCACGGGACTTTCTCGTTCCGTCGAGGAGGCAACCGGGGAAGTTCTACGCCCTGCCGCAGGCTCCGCAAATGTTCAAGCAGTTAATCATGGTCTCGGGATTTGACCGTTACTTCCAGATCGCTTGCTGCTATCGCGACGAGGACGCTCGCGCCGATCGCTCTCCGGGCGAGTTTTACCAACTCGATCTCGAAATGAGCTTCGTCACCCAGGACGATGTATTCGCCGCCATGGAAGCTCTTTTCACGGGCCTGTTCGCAGAATTCGCGCCCACTCGAACAATTACTCAGGCGCCATTCCCGCGCATCACCTACGGCGACACCATGCTGAAATACGGCAGCGACAAGCCGGACCTACGCAATCCTCTCGTCATTACGGATATCAGTTCCCTCTTCGTCGACTCGACCTTCCGCGCATTCGCGGGAAAAACGGTTCGGGCGATGCGGTTGCCACAAATGACGGACAAGACCCGCTCCTTCTGGGACAAGCTCGAGGAACAGGCAAAATCACTTGGAGCAGCCGGGCTCGCCTGGCTTATGGTGGAGCCCGACTCTACACTCAAGGGACCAGTCGCGAAATTTCTCCAGCCCGAGAGTGCGCATCAGCTCATTGCCGTCACCGAATCCATGGCCGGCGACGCCATCGTCATCGTCGCCGATACCGACGTCCCAAAGATATGCCGCATCCTCGGAACGCTGCGCAACTCCCTTGGCATTCAACTCGGGCTGATTGAGGAAAACGCCTATCGCTTCTGCTGGATCGTCGACTTTCCCATGTACGAGGCTAATGAGGATTCCGGCAAGATTGAATTCAGCCACAACCCGTTCTCGATGCCGCAGGGCGGTCTCGAAGCGCTCAACACGCAGGACCCCCTGACCATCAAGGCATTTCAATACGACATCGTCTGCAACGGGTACGAGCTCTCCTCGGGAGCAATCAGGAACCACCAGCCGGAAATCATGTACAGGGCATTTGAGATAGCGGGTTACGAGCGACAAGAAGTCGACCAGAGATTCCGGGCCTTAATCAATGGGCTCAAGTACGGGGCACCCCCACATGGAGGGATCGCCCCTGGTATCGATCGAATTGTGATGCTGCTTGCCGACGAGCCAAATATCCGGGAAGTCATCATGTTTCCAATGAATCAAAATGCAGAGGATCTAATGATGAACGCTCCCAACACGGTGCGACCCGAGCAACTCCGAGAGCTTCATATTCGCATTGATATGCCGAGTGATCGTAAGGGAATGCCCGGTAGATCGTAGAAAGTAGCGACTCTCAGCTCTGAGCCCTTTGATAGGCTCAGAGCAATTTTTCTTGACGGAAAAAAGGAGAGTCGCTAATGAAGAAACCATATCAGATTG
>Ga0182024_10022988_pt1 | contig 11198 bp, 13 predicted proteins | sample P32metaG_FD_120480 | JGI IMG/M metagenome (GOLD analysis project Ga0182024, IMG submission 120480) | Permafrost microbial communities from Stordalen Mire, Sweden - P3-2 metaG (Illumina Assembly) | ecosystem: Environmental > Terrestrial > Soil > Wetlands > Permafrost | place: Sweden: Stordalen... | reverse complement strand
TCCGCCCGTCTCGTGCGGCTCTGCGACGAGATCCGCCCGCGCCCTCGCCTCGAGGAGCGCCAGCGCCTCCCGGTCGAGTACCGGGCAGTCGATGGAGAGCTCCACAGGTGCCGATTCGGCGTGCGCGCGTCCTGCCGCAGAGGTCCCGCCGAGGAGTGCAGCGAGCGGCACGAGCCGTCGAGGCCACATGGGGACCTACGATAGCCTTGTCCCAACGCGGAACGAGATCCTTCGGTAGGACGCCCCCAACGCCATCTCGAGATCTACGCGAGGCCGTGAGCCTCTCGGGTGCGCTAGGATCTTCATTCCTTGGCACCCGCAGGAATTGCTCCGCTCCGCGGAGCGTGCGGACGACAGCTCATTTCTGCGCCTTGCGGGAACTAAACTTGAACCCATGGCACATCGCGTCCGGAGCAGCGTCATGTTCGCCGAGGGCTTCGGGCCTGCAGAGTCGTGTCGAGTCGACGAGCGTGCAATCTCCGTTGCCTCCGGCGCCACCGCGGAGCAGGTGTTTGCGCTCGTCTACCGGCAAATGCGCATGCTCGCCGGACGTCGCGACGTCGACGAGCTCGCCCAAGTCGCAGCCGAGCAAGCGATCCGTGGGCTTCCCAACTTCCAGGGACGCTCGCAGCTGTCGACGTGGACCTTTCGCATCTGCTACCTCACCGTACAAAAGCACGATCGCTGGTATCGCCGTTGGCTTCGTCGTTTTACGCTGACCCTGGACGGCGAGCTGCCCGATCCGGCCTGCGAGATCGATCGCGGCGACGATCTCGTCGCAAAGAACGAGCGCCTGGCTCGGCTTCGGAGCGCCGTCGACGGGCTCTCGCCGAAGCGGCGCGCCGTCGTGCTCCTCCACGACATCGACGAGCTCTCGATCGAAGAGATTGCGAGCGTCGTGGGTGCAGCCCCGGCTGCCGTGCGTTCGCGCTTGCGGGATGGTCGCAAGGCGCTCGCGGCCAGCTTGGCGAATGACTCGTACTTCGGCGACGAGCCTTGCCGCAGAAAAGGGACGCCATGACGCTCGTCGATTGCCTGGATCCATCTCTTGGGGAGCGGGTGCTCGAGGGGGCGCGCCGCGGTGGGTTTCTCGCGGTCGAACTCCGTCACCACGTCGAGAGCTGTGCGAGCTGCCAAACCGACCTCGAACGCGTGCGGCGGATCGTCCAAATCTGGAGCGAGCTTGAGCCGAGCCCCGCCGAGATCGCCGCCGCGCACGTGCGGTTCACACGTATGTCCGCTCGGCCGAGTCGCATTCGCGCCTTTCCAGGCGTCTTGGCGTTTCCCGTCTTGCTCGCCGGGGCTGTCGCGTTCGCGGGCGCGCGCGTCGTCGGATTCCGAGCGGCAGTGCGAAATGCGATCGTCGCGCCGCCCGCGCCTTCCGAGATCGTGCCTTGGTCGCATCGGTCGACGACTCTTGCGATGGAGCCGCCGCGTGCGTGCCCCGAACCCATGCCGCCCGTGGCCTCTTCCGCCCCGACTGTTGTTCTCCCGCCACCGAACCCATGGCGCACTTCTCCGGTCCCCGTGTCCCCCGTAAGGGCTTCTCCGCAGTCCGCCGCTGTGCCTCTGGGATGGGCCGATGCAGCCCGTGCTATGCGCGCACGCGACTACTCGGCTGCCGAGCGCGCGTTCGACGACCTGGCGCGCTCGGACGACGGACGCGCGCGCGATGCGGCGCGTCTGGCGCGCGCGCAGGTTTGGGTGACGCAAGGGCGCACGAGCGAGGCACGTTCGGAGCTCGAGAGTCTTGCCGCGTCCGGGACGACGGAGCTGGTTCGTGACAAGGCGGCCGCTCTCTTACGGTCCGCACCGTGACGCGCAGCTCGGATTTCGGGTGATCGGGAACGAACCTCCCATGACCCAACGACGATCGAAGTTCTCGGCCCTCGCACTCTGTCTCGCGTCCACTGCAGTGAGCGCATGTGCACCGAAAATGGTGATCTTCGACGACACGCTCGTGGGGATCGACGTCCACGAGGCTATCGCCGATCTCAACGACGACCAAGCCTTGCAGGTGTGCGCGTGGCTCGTCGCCGCATACCCGACCAGTCCGGGCGCGTCGGGACCGCCAAGCAACACGGATGAGGGGCCACTCGGCGTTCCGGGGTATGTCTCTGCGCGGGCCTCCGGCGTCGAATGCAACCAGCACGAGATGCTGCTCGAGTATCTTACGCAGGACAATTGCATCCTGAACCTGCGCCACAGTCCTTGCCAGGCGACCGTCGGCGTTCTCGAGCAGTGCGTGGGCGACGTGAAAGCCGCCCTAGAGTCGGAGTTTGCGACCTCGAACTCAGCAGGCGACATTTGTGACGGCGTTGTCAACGCTGCCTGCGCTGCTTTCGAGGCGGCACCTTCATGCGATGAGACCGTCTTCCAGGCAGCACAAAGTCATACGAAGCTCTGCTGCGGAGCGGAGCTGGACTGCACGGGGGTGCCCGTTCTACCTGGAGTCACTTGCCCCCCCACGATCGGTGAACCGGCGGACAGCGGCACGTTCTCGTTACCGGACGGCTGTGGTGGAGATCCGCCTAACCCATGCCCGCCGGCTTTGTTTCCCGATGGCGCCCTGTATGCGCTTCCGGATGGGCAGGTCGTATATTAGAGGCGTTTCGGATCAGGCGCTCTTCTGGTGGGCTACATGCTCGCGGGCGAGCTTCTCCGCCGTATCGTCGTCGACCAGCCCGGCGGCATGCTCCAGCAGTAGGGCCGCGAGCTGTAGTGGAGCGATCTCGATCCCATGCTCCTTGCGGAGACTCTTCACGAGCTGGGCCAGGCGGGCGAGCGTATCGGGCGCAAGGGGCACGAGTCGACGTTCGGTCCACTCTGGGTCGGTCGCTCGGCCACCTCGCGCGGGCACACGGAACCGGGACTGCACCTCGGCTGCGAGCTGCAAGGCTCCGAAGTAGCCGCCCCGTGACGTCACCTTTCCGCCGCGCTCTGCCCAAAGCAGTCCCGCGATCCTGTTCATGTTGAGCTTAGGCTTGCGCTTCATCGCGTCGTCTCCTTGAAGTTGTGGAAGGCAAAATACTCGTCAGCGATGACGAGCCCGACCTCCCCTTGTCTCGCCTCGACTCCCATGCGCTTGCAGAAAGCGGCGACCCTCTTCATCTTAGACGGGGACTGAACATCCTTTGGTGTCCTGTAGCAGTGGACGACGACCGTGTCGTCGAACACGAGGGTGCCGCTCCTCTCGGCGTCGCGCCAGACGCCGCTGGCCTTCGGGTATGCTGTTGCTCCGCCGAAGGTTTCGCCGAACATTTTCAGCGCCTCATCGGCCCAGAAGGTCTGGTCCGAGGATGTATCCTGATCGTGTGCCCGGGACGGGGAAGGCACCGGATCCCGGCAGACCTCAATCTTGTATCATAGACGCGAAGATTGTATGACGATCACCGGAAGGCGCCATCGAGGGCACGCTGCGACAAGGGTAGGGACGGCGTCGCAATAGCGGATCCCTCTCGAGATCTTGTGCGCGATCTTGCTGCAAAACGCTCTGGTCGGCGCTAAGCCCCGCGTAGGTCGTCCTTCGAGCGGTTCGTTGCCGGTAACGCGTTCGGAGCCGCCGGATCGCCATTAACTCGTTGCGCCGTTGTGCGTTCTAGGAGACACTAGATCTGTTTTATTAGCTATCTCATGAGAGCGCGGGAACCTTCAGAAGCCAGCTCACGCGTTCCTGCAGGGAACCGCCTCGGCAAGTATCGTCTGGTCGCCACTCTCGGTCGCGGCGGGATGGCAGACGTTTATCTCGCCATGCTCGAGGGTCCTGCGGGTTTCAGCAAGCTCCTCGTCGTCAAGGAGTTGCGGGACGAATCGCACGAAGACGATATTGGCGTGCAAATGTTTTTGGATGAGGCGCGGGTGGCCGCACGCCTGAACCATCCGAACATCGTTCAGACGCTCGAGGTGGGGAGCGACGAGGGGCGATGCTTCTTGGCGATGGAATACCTCGACGGCCAGTCGCTGCGCCGTGTCATTCACCGCGCGTCCGCAGCCAACACGCCCCTTCCACTTCAAACGCACCTCCGAATCCTCGTCGACGTTCTCAGTGCGCTCGATTACGCACACTCGCTCAGGGAGTTCGACGGTACGCCGCTCGGGATCGTTCATCGCGACGTCAGCCCGCAAAACGTCATTCTCACCTACGAAGGACACGTTAAGCTGATCGACTTCGGAATCGCGAAGACTGTTCTTGCTTCTGCGGAGACGAGAGAGGGGATCGTCAAAGGGAAGGTGAAGTACATGCCGCCCGAGCAGGCGACGGGTCAGCCCGTGGACGCGCGCACCGATGTCTTCGCCGTAGGGGTCCTCCTCTGGGAGGCGCTCGCCGGTCGCGGGCCGTGGCATGGAGAAAGCGACGTTGCGATCTTTCGCAGCCTGATGTCGGGCGTAGTGCCTCGACTGAGCCACGTGAGGCCGGGGCTCCACCCTGATCTGGTCGCGATCGTCGACCGCGCCGTCAGCGCCGACCCACGTGAGCGGTACCCGACGGCGGCGGCCATGCGCGACGAGCTCGAGTCTCGCATCGTCGCCTCTCACGGGCCGCCCGCGACGCTGCGCGATCTACCGACGCTCCTTTGCACGCTCTTCGAAAGAGAGCGGCGCGAGCTGCGCATCCAGATCGACGCGTGGATCCGAAGACCGGAGAGCGTGCCTCCGGCGCCTCTACCCATCAGTCTTACCCGCGTCCGGACCGAAACGACCGAGGCGACGCGGACGCCGACGATTTCGAGGCTCGCGACCCAGCCGAAGGTGTACGTCTCGCCGATTCCGCCCGGCCCGGGCGTGAACCCTCGCCTGAAATCCAGAGTGGCGGTGGCCGCGGCCGCGGTCACGGTCGTCGCTGCAGCGGCGGTCCTCTATTCGAGATGGCCGACGGCTCGCGTGGCGACGTCCGCGGCGCTCGAACCGCGCCCTGCCACGTGGAGCCCGCCGCCCTCGTCGGCGCCGTCCAATGCGGGGGCCGGGACAGCGCCTTCGTCGCACGTGGAGGTTCGCGCGTCGCCCTCGTGGGCGCGTCTCTACGTGGATGACGCGGTCGTTAGCAACCCGTACGTGACCGATACCCCTCGAGGCGGAACGACGCATGTCGTTCGCGCCGAAGCACCGGGGTACTTGACCAAAACCGGTTCGTTCAGTTCCAGCTCGGACGGCGCCCTCAACCTGCCGCTCGAGCGGGTCATACAGCGGCCGACGAACGCGCCGCGGGGGGCGGTCGACCCGGCGCCGCGTTCGGAGCCATGGTCCGAGACGGGCTCTTCCGCTGCGAGCGTGGCAGCGTCGCCGCCGGCCCCGTCGCACGGGGGGAGCGCTTTGTCGCCAGCCCGCCGGCCGAAGCGCGAAGTGGACAAGGAAGACCCGTACGCTCAATGACACTTCTTCACAGCGGCTCTGCCCGCACCGCCTTTGCGGTGGCGCTGGCTCTCGCGCTCGGTGTGACGCCGTCGAAGGCCGCGGAACACGACGGCCCTGGTCAGGAGGCCTCCCGGCACTTTCACCGCGGCGTGGAGCTGTCGGAGGACGGAGACTGGCGCGCTGCGCTCATCGAGTTCGAGCGCGCGTATGCGATCACGCCGAACTTCCGGGTCCTCTATGACATCGGCCAGTGTCGGTTTCAGCTGCACGACTACCCTGGCGCGCTCACTGCGTTTCAGAAATACCTCGCCGATGGCCTGGAACTCGTGCCGCCCGACCGTCGTGCCACGGTGGCGTCGGACATCGAGTCGCTGAAGGGGCGCGTGGCATTCGTGCGTCTCGTGACCCCCGAGACCGGGGCGGAGATCAGTATCGACGATACCGTCGTCGGCACGACCCCTTTCGCCTCACCGGTGACTGTCAGTGCGGGGCGGCACAAGGTGAGTGCGAGCAAGTCTGGGTTTGCGGGCGTTGTCCGGTACGTGGACGTGGCCGGCGAAGAGACTCTGGACGTCCCGATCCATTTCGGAGCACCCACCGAGACCGCGGCAGGCGCCGCCGTCTCCTCGCCGGCCCGGGGCCGTTCGCTCGCGCCGGCGTTCGTAGCTTTCGGCGTAGCCGTCGTGGGCGCGGGAGTTGGGTCGTACTTAGGGATCGTGGCCATTCAGAACAAGCACGACCTCGCGGGTACGTGCATCGCCGACTCATGCCCGGCGTCGAGCAAGCCGCTCTATGACGATGCCCAGCGCAACGCCTTGTGGTCGACAGTGGGGTTTGGGGCCGCCATCGTCGGGGCTGGGGTGGGCGCCGCGTACCTGGTCTTCACGAGACCCCATGAGTCTAAACCGTCGCCCGCGTCCGCAGAGCTGCGAATCGTCGTGGGTCCAGGATCCATCGGGGTCGCGGGGACCTTCTAGGGGTTAACGATGCCAATCCCGTTCTCGAAACGAAGGACCACCGCGCGATCGATGAAGGGCGTCCGAGTCGCGGCGTTCCTGCTGATGGCGGCGTGGTCCGCGGCGGCCTGCAGCACCGCGCTCGGCCTCTCGGACTACGTCTTTCGGCCGAGCGAGTCCGAAGGTGGCGTCACAGACGCTCGAGCGTCTGGCGACGGGCCCGAGGGGTCGGCTTCGAACGGAGACGGCGCTACGGGGAAGGCGGAAGCGGCCGCAGACGCCTCGGAGGACGTGACGAGCTGCGACGTGGATCTCGCCTCGCAGTGCTACCCGTGCGCTCCGCAGCTGAATGCCCAGTTTCTCAACGCGTGCACCTCCTCCGCATGTGTGCCCTTCGACGACGGTACGCGAGTGACGCATCTCTTGCCGGACGGGGCGCTGCCGCCGCTGCCTAGCGATTCGGGAAGCGACGGGGCGGCCGAATGAGACCCGAGACCCGGAGGCTGAGGATGCGCGCGACTCATGGCGGTGGAGTGTTCGCGCGTAAGGCGTTTGCGCTCCCCGTTTTCATTCTCGGACTGACGGCGCCTTCGCCGGCCAAAGCCGTGACGTGTGACGCGTTGCCGAACGCGGCTCAGCCTGACGGCGGCGCGACACCGCCACTCGTCTACATCGAAGGCGCGAATGCAGTGGGGCCCTTCATCGCGCTCCTGCAGCAGGCGCTCTCGGTCGATCCGAGCCCGATTAACCTCGTCTACATCGGGGATGGAGGGTGCACCGGTGCCGCGAACTTCTTTGCGGGGGCACCCATCGGGAGCAAGCCGAAGCCCATCTACTATGCCGGTCAAGTGGCGGGGACGTGCACCTTGCCGACGACGGGGGGCCCCAACGGAGGTCCCCCTACGGCGGACATCGGCGCATCCGACGTCTACGCGGCGACGTGCGGGACCTTGCCCGGCGGAGCGCTGCCTCTCGGCGTCGCGGATTTCCTCGGTCCCATTCAGCCGATGATCTTCGTCGTCCCGACGGCATCGACGCAGCTGTCGATCAGCGCGACGGCGGCATACTTCGTCTTTGGCTTCGGGTCCGATTCCGGGGTCGCGCCGTGGACCGTGAATGCGTCGATCTACCGTCGCAACGCGACCTCCGCCGCGCAGGCGATGCTCGCGGCAGGGATCGGCGTGCCGCTGGTCTCGTGGGCGGGCGTCGACGCCACCGCATTGCCCGTAAACGTCAACGCAGCCATTTCAGGCGCCGCTGCGGTCATCAACGCGATGGAGGTGGATCCAAACCCGGAGCAGGTCATCGGCATCTTGGCGGACACCAACATGGACGCGACGACGTCGACCCATATCAGCACGCTCGCGTACAAGGACATCGACCAGTCGTGCGCGTACTATCCGGATTCCACACTGACGGCGCACGACAAAGTAAACGTTCGCGACGGCCACTATGCCCTCTGGGGTCCGTTGCACTTCTTCGTTCATGTCGACACGAACGACGTGCCTACCGACCCGAACGTCGAGAGAGTCGTTTCACTGATGACGGGCACCGCCGTGCTTGCGGGGGTCGACCTCATCCAGGTCGACGCGCAGACGAACCTCGTGCCGCCGTGCGCGATGAACGTCACTCGCAGCGTCGAGCTCGGTCCGCTCGCGTCGTATGCCCCCACGGGAGCGTGCGAATGCTACTTTGAATACGTCGCCACGGGGGTATCCTCGTGCACCCCTTGCCTCAAGGCGTCCGACTGTCCGGAGTCGGCGCCCGTATGCAATGTGTCGACGCCAAACAGCTTCTGCGAGACGCAGTAATCAAGAACGGACTCCTGTGCTCTCTGTGCATTCCGACGTACGCGGTGCCCGTCGTCTCGCGCTCGAAGGAGCTCCCGACGCACTCGTTCCCTCTCGCGCGGGATGGGTCGTGCACCCCCTGAAGTGCGTGATGACCGGGTGACTCTTCGTCACTTGCGTCTTCGCCTTCGCACCGCGTCGCTGCGAACGCGTGCAGCGTCGCTAGGAATGGGCGGCGCATCGGGAGGAGTGGGTAGCGCGTCACGAGGAACGGGTGGAGCATCGCGAGCAACGGGTAGGGAATCGCAGGGAACGGGCAGCGCATCGCGAGGAACGGGTGGAGCATGCCGACCTTCGCGCAGCGCATCCCGTCGTTTGATCTGCGCATCGCTGCCCACGCGTCGCGAAGCGGTACGCACTACGGAAGGCGTCGCTCCGTTCGCGTCGGGCATGGCTCCGAATGGGTTGCGCATCGCTCCCCGTTCGTAGGGATGCGGTCCGAAGACCTCGAGCACGCCGAGACAGACGCAGCGATGCGCCTCTAGCCCCGAACGCTTCGCTCGCTTCTCATTGCGCACGCCCACGTCTTCGTAGCGATGCCCGACGCAATCGGAGCGATGCGCTACAAGCCTACGACCGATGCGCCACGAAGGCCGAGGGCTCTCCCACGAGTTCGTAGAGCATGGCTCCGCGTGGGGAGAGTGACGGTACGCACACGTTGAGCAGCGCTGCCCGTTCCTCGTGATGTGCTGCCCATTCCCTGCGATGCGTCGCCCGTTCCTCGCGATGCTGCACTCATTGGTGGCGATGCTCTGCCCAGTCCTCGGAACGTCCCGCCCACGCCTGGCGATGCGTCGCCCGTTCCTCGCCACGTCCCGCCCGCTCCTCCCGATGCATCGCCCGTTCGTTGCGATGCTGCACCCATGGGTGGCAATGCTCTGCCCAGTCCTCGGAACGTCCCGCCCACGCCTGGCGATGCGTCGCCCGTTCCTCGCGACGTCCCGCCCGCTCCTCCCGATGCGTCGCCCGTTCGTTGCGATGCTCCATCCACTGGTGGCGATGCTCTGCCATCTCTCTGCGAGGGAAGTGCCGCCAAAGAACGCAGGTGTGGCATGGAGGTGTACGACGTTCCGCACTGCCTTGGCGGCGTCAAGCGATACTCGGAGGCGATCCTCCAACGGCTCACCGACCGCAGAGAGAACGCCTCGTGCCGGAGCTACGGGAAATGCGCAACCGATATCGTCGGTGGCTACGAGCTTGGTATGGACGACGACCGCCACGCAGAGTTCCTTGCTCGACCGGTCCCCAAAGTGTCTGCGCAAGTCAACGTCAGCGGCAAGGTGACTGAAGACCTCGGCGCTCCAGTCGTCGGGGCAAACGTATGCATCTTTGAACACAACGAAATTCCGTGTTCCCGGGTGAGCAGCACGGGTGACTACACCCTGCGCGTTCCAGCCGCGGCGGAGGTGACCCTCGTAGCTACGGCTGCAGGGTACGGCGGCCTCGCGGTTCCTCTCGCGACGTCTTCTCGAGACACTTCGCTGTCTCTCGTCCTCTTCAAAGAGGCGCTCGCCCGCGCCCGTCGCGCCGGCTTCGGCCTGGCCTACGGCGATACGACGACCGGGTCGGTCTTCGTCACGGTCTTGATCAGGCAATGCAAGCCGACCGGGCTCGCGTGATCTTGGGCGGAGGCCGCCAGTATCACGTTGCGGGCCCACTCGGAAAGCCCGAGGCCCGCCGTCTTCGCGGCCCTCTCTGCGGCCCGATGCTTCGGCCGTGGGGAAGCGCGAATCGCTCCGTAATGGCAAGCTGACGATCGTGAAGGCGCTGGGGGCTCCGCTGAGTGATGACCAGATGTTCGTCCGATTTCCGAAGCGGGCGCGAACGCCAGACTGGTTCCTCAGAATCGAGGAGACGTCCGCCTTCGTCTACCTTTGTGACCGCCAGCGATAGGTGGGGTCGGGAGGTGAGCCGACACGGGACTGAGAACGAACTCGATCGGATGGTCGAAGAGTGCGAGAGGTACGCCGAGTCGATCCGCAACTTAAAGTGACCCAGTACCCCAAGGCTCCCATGACCGCGGCTCCTGTGCTCCGTACCGGTGCACGCCGTCCGCGCACGTGCGTCAACTTGAAACGCGGACCTCGAAGTGGCGTCAGGACGTCCCCTCCATTGAATAGGTCGTCTGCCTACTTGCCGAGGATGCCTCCCTTCGTGGAAAGGCGCTTCGCCCACTCGCTCAGGGCAGGTCTCAGCGCGTCGATGACTCTACGAAAAAACGAACTGGCGTCCGCGTCGTCAAGGAGGTCGTGCGCTTCGTTGTCCATGACGGGCGCAAGCGAGCGAGCGCTCTTTTCTAGCTTCCGGACGTTCTCCGCGTTCTCTGATCCTGGTAAGGTTCGACACTTCGTAACGCAGCGAGTCAAGGGATATTAGACTTGAATCAGCTACCACCCGCAGAGCGGGTGGTTTGATGAAGGCCCCCAGAGGGGGCCTTTGGTGAATGAAAGAGGCTGAAGCCTCTACTTTCGCGATGAAGGAGGCTGAAGCCCCCCGAGCGGCAGCTGCTCCTGTCTTTTCTCCTCTTCTTCCTGGTTGCGAATGTACGCCCGGATCATTTCCTCATCGAGACCGACGGTGCTTACGCAGTAGCCGCGCGCCCAGAAGTGAAACCCGGTAAAATTCCGCTGGCGACCGAGGAACTCCCGATGAATTCGGATCGCTGACTTTCCCTTCAGGAATCCAACCGTGTTGGCCACGCTGAACTTTGGCGGGATGCTCAGATACAGGTGAACGTGGTCGGCCAACGCGTGCCCTTCCACCAACTCCACCCCTTCCTGCGCGCACAGCTGCCGCAGAATCCCTCCGATCGACTTCCGAAGCGGCCCGAAGATGGCTCGCTTTCGATATTTCGGCGCGAACACGACGTGGTACCTGCAGTACCATCGAACGTGCGACAGGCTTTGCCACTCTCGCATGACGGTCTCCTTTCGCGCGAACGTCCAGGTTCACGCGGGGGAGACCGTCGCTCTATGCACGACGGGACGGCAGAGCCTTTGCGAGTCACGCCGCCAGAGGCGGCGGCTTACCTATCGAGTTA
>Ga0182024_10022987_pt1 | contig 11198 bp, 12 predicted proteins | sample P32metaG_FD_120480 | JGI IMG/M metagenome (GOLD analysis project Ga0182024, IMG submission 120480) | Permafrost microbial communities from Stordalen Mire, Sweden - P3-2 metaG (Illumina Assembly) | ecosystem: Environmental > Terrestrial > Soil > Wetlands > Permafrost | place: Sweden: Stordalen... | reverse complement strand
TTCGGCTGGGGCCATGACTGCAAGGACTACGTGCCGCCGATCGCACTGATGGGCCCACATGCCGCCGCGCTCGGCATGAAGTTCTACACCGGGTCGATGTTCCCCGCGGACTACCGCGACAACATCATCGTCGCGCGCCACGGCTCGTGGAATAAAACCAAAAAGTTCGGCGGCGACGTCGTGATGGTGCACGTCAACAAGGATGGCAATGCCGGCGCCATCGAACCGATCGTCACCGGCTTCCTGCAGCCCGACAACAACTATATCGGCCGGGCCGTCGACGTCATGGTGATGAAGGACGGGTCGCTGCTGATCTCCGACGACTGGAACGGCGCCGTCTGGCGGCTGAGTTACGAGCATGCGGCCGTGGCGCGCGCCGGCGATCGCCATCACGCCCGCTGAACAGGCCCGAGCCGAGGGCGGCGCACCGCCCTCGGCTGTTTTTGCGCTGATCCAAGTGGGGGAGTGCGGCGTGCGCAGAGCCGTCTTCGCGCTGGTGCTCGGGTTCCTGGCGGCGCTTCCGGCCACGGCGCAGGTGGTGAACGAGCGGCTGCCGACCTGCCTGGCCTGCCACGGCGAGAACGGGCAGTCGCAGAATCCCGGAGTGCCGTCGCTCGGCGCCCAGCAGGCCTACTACGTCACCGTCCAGCTCCTGATGTTTCGCGATCGGATGCGCGTCGCCGATCCGATGAACGACATGGCGCAGGGGCTTGCCGACGACGATCTCGGCAGGTTCGCCGACGTCATTGCCAAGCTGCCGGCGCCGGCGCCGCCCGCCGGCGCTGTGGACGACGCCCGCATGGCGCGCGCCCGCGCGCTGGTCGAGGAGAACCGCTGCGACTTCTGCCACACGCCGAGCTTCGCCGGCCAGCAGAACGTGCCGCGCATTGCCGACCAGCGCGAGGATTATCTGGTCAAGGCGCTGCGCGGCTATAAGAACAACTCCCGCCGCGGCTACGACGCCTCGATGGCGGACGTGGTCGCGCCGATCAGCGACGAGCAGATTCTGGATCTGGCCTATTACCTGGCGCGGGTGAAGTGAGGTGAGAGCCGCGCTGGCTGAAAGCGCACGCTAACGCGGAAGCCTCGATGCAGACGATCTAAGGTGGTCAATTTTGAACAGACGCACGCCGCGGGGTGCCGCAGATTCGGTGCGGCGATTCTAGCCAGGCGGGGAATCATGGCGGCTCCAAAGAACGACAAGCACAAGGACTACGCGCGTTATGCGGCGCATTGCCTGAACATGACAGCCGCGATAAAGGATCAAGATGATCGCGCCATGCAACGCGAAATGGCGGCCGAATGGCTAAAACTGGCGGACGATGTCCGCCGTCGGCCAAGACGCCCGCAAATGCAAATGGGCTGACAAAATCCGCTGACATAGGCCGCCTCGGTTGGCGGCCTCGTGCTTGGATGTTGGCGGCGCGTCGGCAATGCCCTGCGCCACGGGTAATGCATTATCGATCTTTTTCGCCGAGTTCGGCGCCGACGGCGGCGGCCTATCGCACGCTTTTCCAAGGATCGGGCTTTTCGTTGGGTACGGGTATGCGTTTGAGCGCTTCTTTGTATGCCTGCTCGTCGGCTTTGGTTTTTGCCTTATCTTCGGTTTTTTGCGTGTCTTGTTGGTGTCTTTTTCCTCTTCCCCCTGCCATGTCCTGGGCATGAGCGGCCACCGTCATTAACGCAATGGCCAGTGCGCCGATGAGGATGCGCATTTTAAATCCTCCGGATTCAGGAACGTAACCCGCTTGACGAGCGTGTCATAAGACCAGCCTTCGGCGAAAATAGGATGCAACGGCGGTTTTATACGGACCGCGAGACACTATAGCCGATGCCAAGACGTGGCCGGCGATTTTTATGGATTATTAACCAAATCCCCTGCGCGCGCTGACGCAAAACGACATAGATTCGTCAAATCATAATGCGGCGCGCCAATTCGAGGCCGCATAGCGGCATTGCGGCGACGCGCTGTTGCCGATCGTCCCGGCGGCCGCCCCGTCGTCACGCATTCTCGTAGAGCGCCGCGGCGCGGACGTCGTCCTCGATCATCCGCCAGATGCGATCGACCAGGGCGACGAATTCGCCGGTGCGCTTGATCGCAAGCTCGCGCGGTCGCGGCAGCGGGATCCTGATCTCGGCCTGCAACCGGCCCGGCCGCCGCGCGAACACCAGGACGCGGTCGGACAGGAACACCGCCTCGTCGATCTGATGGGTGACGAACAGCACGGTCTTGCCGCCGCGTTCCCAGATCCGCAGCAATTCGGTCTGCATGATCTCGCGGGTCTGCGCATCGAGCGCCGCGAACGGCTCGTCCATCAGCAGGATTTCGGGATCGATGGCGAGCGCGCGGGCGAGATTGACCCGCTGGCGCATGCCGCCGGAGAGCTGGCGCGGATAATAGGCTTCGAAACCTTCCAGGCCGACCAGCTTGAGCAGCTCCATGGTGCGCTTGCGGTCGGCGGGGCCGATCGCCCCGGCGACTTCACGCCCGATCAGGGCGTTGGCGAAAACCGTGCGCCACGGCAGCAGGCTGTCGTTCTGGAACACGAAGCCGCGGTCGGTGCCCGGCGCGCGCACCACGCGGCCGTCGAGCTTGACGTCGCCCGCCGAGGCGGGCTCGAGCCCGGCGACGATGCGCAGGAACGTCGTTTTGCCGCAGCCGCTCGGCCCGACCACCGCAATGAACTCGCCGCGCTCGATGCCGAGATTGATGCCGCGCAGCGCCTCGAGATCGCCGAACGACTTGCTCAACCGCGAGACTTCAAGCTTGGGCGCCATGGGTTGATCCTTAGGTCCGGCCTGGAGCGCGATTGCGGATCATGCTGTTAGTCCCTGGTCCACGGCACCAGCCGCTTCTCGAGCCAGCCGAAGCCCGCCGTCAGCACGATGCCGGCGACCGCCAGCACCACGACGCCGGCGAACAGCTCGGGCATGTTGAAGGCGTCGGCCGACTGGCTGATCAGCCGGCCGAGGCCAGCGCGCGAGCCGAACAGTTCCGCCACCACGACGGCGATCAGGCCGCGGCCGATGCCGAGCTTGAGGCCGGCCAGGATGAACGGCACCGCCGACGGCAGCGACACCTTGAAGAAGATCTGCCGTTGCGAGGCGCCGAACGACCGCAGCATCTCGATCAGCCGCTCGCTGGTGGTGCGCAAGCCCGCCTCGGTGTTGATGGCGACCGGGAACAGCACCAGCGAGATCACCACGATCACCTTCGACCAGATGCCGATGCCGAACCAGAGAATGAACAGCGGCGCCAGCGCGATGGTCGGGGTCGCGTAGAGCCCGGACACCCACGGCTGCAGGGCCTGCTTGGCGGTGACGCTCGACGCCATGGCGAGGCCGAGCGCAATGCCGAGGACGCTGGCGATGACATAGCCCACGGCAAACTCGGCGGCGCTGACGCCGACGTGGTGCCACAGCTCGCCGGTCATTGCCAGATCATAGATCGCGACCGCGATCTGCGAGGGCGCGGCAAGAAACAACGCGTTGGCGACCAGCACCCGGCTGATCAATTCCCACAGCAAAAGTCCGCCGACGACCGACAGCGTGCCGGCGAGATAGCGGCGCCGCAGCGCGTCGGCCAGCGGATGCGCCGCGGCCGTCGCCGCCGGCCGGGATGCCGGCGCCGCCAGGGTCTTTGCGCCTTCGCTCGTTGCACTCATGTCGGCCGGATACCCGTCAGTCGGAAGTCTGGGTCACGCCGGGCAGCAGCACGCGCTCGACCGGGAAATCGGCCGGCAGATCGCCGAGATCGTGCAAGGCATCGATCACGCTGCCGACCTTTCGCCTGGAAACCCTGCCGGTCGGTTCGAACAAATTCTTGTCGTGAAGAAACGCATAGGCCTTCTCCACGTCGTCGCGCGCGATCCTGCTGGTGTCCATCTGCAGCGCGATGGCGGCTTCGCGGTTGCCCGGATCGTCGAACCAGGCGACGCCCTTGTTGTAGGCGTCGAGAAATCGTTTCAGCACGTCGCTGTTCGCCGCAGCCCAATCGCGGTTGACCGCCATGCCGGCAAACGGCATGTCCGGAAGATAATCGAGCGTGAAGCCGAGATTGGTGAAGCCTGCCGTCTCGGCGAAGAAATTGAACGGCATGGTCAGGAGCGCGGCATCGACGGCGCCCGACTTGAGCGCCGCGAAGCGCGCGCTGGTGGCGCCGGCATACAGGTCGTCGTAGTCGCCCGCTTTCAGCCCGTGCGGCTGCAGCATCCGCTCGGTGAAGATGCGGGTGATATCCTTGGCGCCGCCGATGATGACGGTCTTGCCCTTGAGCTCCTCGATGGTCTTGATCTCGGGCTTGGCAAGCAGCGCATAGGGCGGCGCCTGGATGACGATCCGCACCAGCGCCAGCGGCGCGCCCTTGTCGACGGCGCGGATCGGATCGACCATGCCGGCGCTGGCCGCGACGTTATACGAGCCGGCGGCGAGCTGCTGGACCACGGAGGCATTCGACTGGGCGAACACCAGGTCGATCTTCAGATCGGCCGCTTCGAAATAGCCGTTCTTGACGGCGATATGCAGCGGCCAGAGGTTGGCCGACGTCGCGTCGACCGAGCCTACCGATACCGTATCGGCGGCCCGCGCGGCGGGCACGAACAACGCGGCGGCCCCGCCGATCAGCGCCGCAACACCGAACAGTCGAAGGGCGGTACGCCGCATGATGGCTCCGATCGTCAGGTCTGCGCATGGGCGCGGTAATGCCGTGCAATTTCCGCGCCGGTCGCCTTCCACACCTTGCCGTGGTCGCTGATATAGCGAAGCGCCGCGGCGAACGCGTCGATGCGGTGCGGCACGCCGGTGAGATAGGGATGGATCGCGATCGCCATGACGCGGCCAGACTGCGCGCCTTCACGATAGAGCACATCGAATTGCCGGCAGATCATCTCGCGGAACTCGTCCGCGGTGCGGTGAAACTTCTCGAATGCCGGCTTGTCGTTGATCTCGTGGCTGTAGGGCACGCTGACGAGGTCCCGGCCGCCTTCCAAAGTCATGATGTAGGGCTGGTCGTCGTTGGTCCAGTCGCAGACGTAATCGCAGCCCGCGGCGGCGAGCAGGTCGAGGGTGTCCCAGGTTTCCTGCAGGCCGGAGCCGAGCCAGCCCCGCGGCCGCGTCCCGGTGGCCTGCGCGATGGTGGCGAGCGCATTCTTGATGATACGCGGCTCGTCGCCGGCCGGCGCGGCATTGAGCCGGCGGGTATTGCTTTCGCAATGCCCCATCCACTCCCAGTCGAGCTTGTTGGCTGCCTGGATGATCGCCGGATGCTCGGCGCAGACCTCGCTGTTGAGCGCCACGGTACCGCGAATGCCGTAGCGCTCGAGCACCTCCATCAGCCGGAACACGCCGACGCGATTGCCGTAGTCGCGGGACGACCAGGTCGGCACGTCCGGCACCGGCACGCCGGTGCCGCCGGAACCGGGCGGCACTTTCTCATCGAGCGCAAAGAACTCGATGTTGGGAATGACCCACAGCGCGACATGGGCGCCGTTCGGCCATGCCAGCGGCGGACGATGGATGATCGGCGAATAGGGAAACGGGCCGTAGCGGGCAGGCTTCATGTTTTCAGCTCGCCTTCCTGACCGACGCAGTGCTGTCGGCGGCAGAAGTCCCGCCCAGATGCCCAACCACCTCGTCGACATGCATCACGTCGGCATATTTGTGGTGCAGATCGAACAGGTTCACCTTGTGCGACAGGATGCTGCGATCGAAACAGCATTCCTCGACCAGTACGACATGGTAGCCGTGCGAATAGGCGTCGACCGCGCTGGCGCGCACGCAACCGGACGTGCTCTCGCCGCAGACGATCAGGGTCTGAATGCCGAGCTGGGTCAGGTGCGCGGTCAGCGGCGTGCCGTAGAACGCGCTGGCGCGCTGCTTGGTGATGACGACGTCGCCCCGTTGCGGCTTGAACTCCGGCCGAATCGCATAGTCGGATGCATCGATCGACGGCTTCTGCCGTTTGGTGGCGCTGACGAAGGCCGGCCGGCTTTCGGAGCGGACATCGCCGGTCGAATAGAAGATCGGCAAGCCGGCGGCGCGGGCCGCCGCGAACAGCCGCTGGGTCGGCGCGATCGCCGCATACGCATAGCTTCCACAGGCGCTCGGGTAGGCTTTGGCGATGCTGGCCGGTGGCTGCGGCCCGCCGCGATAGACGAGCTCGTAAAGGTCGATGGCAAGCAGCGCCGGCGCCGGTCCGACGAAAGTGCTGCGGCGATAGCTGGCATAGATTTCGAGAATGTCCGCGGTGACGATGTCCTTCCAGCAATGGTCTTCGAAATCGTCACTCATGCCGTCTCCCATGGTCCCGGTCCCTGCCGCCCGCGCGCAGCTTGGCATAAACGGGAACGCGACACCAAAAGCCAGACGCCGGCCGACGGTCCAGAAGGCCATTTCGCACCACCGCCGAACCCGTTAAAGTTGTCGTCACAATGTGCGCCAATTCTACAAGTCCCATATGGGGACGTGGCGCCTTGCGAACGGGAGGACGTTCATGATTGCCCTTTCAGTCAACGGCAAGACCTACAATGTCGACGTCGAATCCGATACGCCGCTGCTCTGGGTCATCCGCGACACCATCGGGCTGACCGGAACGAAGTACGGCTGCGGCATCGCCCAGTGCGGCGCCTGCACCGTCCATATCAACGGCGTCGCCACGCGCTCATGCCAGGTGCCGGTCGGCTCGGTCGGCAGCAAGAAGATCACCACCATCGAGTCGCTGGCGCAGAACGGCAAGCTGCATGCGGTGCAGCAGGCCTGGCTCGATCTCGACGTGCCGCAGTGCGGCTATTGCCAGAGCGGGATGATGATGGCGGCGGTCTCGCTGCTCAAGGAAAAGCCCAAGCCCACCGATGACGATATCGACGCGGCGATGACCAACATCTGCCGTTGCGGAACCTATCAGCGTATTCGCGCGGCGATCCATGCCGCGGCCGACAACGCTTGAGGAGGACGCCATCATGACTCGCATGTCAAAAATCGATCGTCGCTCTTTTGTCGTCGGCTCGACTGCGGCCGGTGCCGGCCTGGCGCTCGGCTTCGCCCTGCCGTTCGGTCCGAAAGCCGTTCGCGCCGCGGACGGCACGCCCGAGGTCAACGCCTGGGTCGTCATCAATCCCGACGACAGCGTCGTCATCCGCATCGCCAAGTCCGAAATGGGGCAAGGCACCCTGACCGGCCTGGCGCAACTCACCGCCGAGGAGCTCGGTTGCGACTGGTCGAAGGTGTCGACCGAATTTCCAACCCCGGCGCAAAATCTGGCGCGCAAGCGCGTCTGGGGCGATTTCTTCACCGCCGGCAGCCAGGGCATTCGCAGCTCGAACGAACTGGTGCGCAAGGGCGGCGCCGCCGCCCGCATGATGCTGGTTGCGGCCGCCGCCAACGCGTGGAACGTGCCGGCCGCCGAATGCTCCGCCGCCAACAGCGTCATCACCCACACGCCGTCCGGCCGCACGGTCAGTTTTGGCAAAGTGGCGGACGCCGCCGGCAAGCTCGATCCACCCAAGGACATCACGCTGAAGGATCCGAAGACCTGGACCATCGCCGGCAAGCCGCTGAAGCGGCTCGACACCCCGGACAAGCTCATCGGCAAGACGATCTACGGCATCGACGTTCGTCAGCCGGGAATGCTGTACGCGGCGATCAGCGCCTGTCCGGTGTTCGGCGGCAAGGTGCAGAGCTACGAGGCCGCCAAGGTGGCGGACATGCCGGGCGTCAAGCAAGTCGTGAAAGTCGGCGACAATGCCGTCGCGGTCGTCGCCGATTCATGGTGGCGGGCGCGCAAGGCGCTGGATGCCATGCCGATCAGTTGGGACGAGGGCGACAACGCCAAGGTGTCGAGCGCCACGATCGCCGATTTCCTCAAGGAAGGCCTCGACGCCGATCAGGCCTTCGTCGGCAATCAGGCCGGCGACGCCAAGGGCGCGCTGGCCGGCGCCGCCAAGGTCGTGACGGCGGTCTATTCCTATCCGTACCAAAGTCACGCCGCCATGGAGCCGATCAACGCCACGGCGCTGTACACGGCGGATAGCTGCAAAGTGTGGTGCTCGACGCAAAACGGCGAATCCGCCCTGGCGGCCGTCGCGGAGGCGTCAGGCCTGCCGGTCGCGCAGTGCGACGTCTACAAGACCTATCTGGGCGGCGGCTTTGGCCGGCGCGGCCAGACCGACTATGTCCGCCAGGCCGTCGCCATCGCCAAGCAGCTGCCCGGCACGCCGATCAAGCTGTTGTGGACGCGGGAGGAGGACACCACCCACGACGTCTACCATCCGGTCACGCAGTGCAAGATGCAGGCCGGCTTCGATGCCGACAAGAACCTGATCGCGCTGCATATGCGGATTTCGGGCCAGTCGATCCTGGCTTATCAGCTGCCGGCGCGGATGGAGAACGGCAAGGATCCGCTGACCTTCCAGGGCCTCAATGCCAGCGGGGCCGAGGGCACGTTCGGCTACAACGTGCCGAACCTCTTGATCGATCACGCCATGCGCAATCCGCCGATCCCGCCGGGCTTCTGGCGCGGCGTCAACTCCAACCACAACGCCATCTATGTCGAGACTTTCATCGACGAACTCGCCCATGAGGTCGGCGAAGACCCGCTCGCGTTCCGCCTCAAATATCTCAAGCCGAAGAATGCCGCCGTGCTCAAGGCGGTGGCCGAGAAGGCGGGCTATGGCAAGCCGGCGCCGCAAGGCATCTATCGCGGCCTGTCGCAGATCATGAGCTTCGGCAGCTATGTGGCGGCCTGTGCGGAAGTGTCGGTGACCGACAACGTCGTCACGGTCCACCGCATCGTCGGCGGCACCAATTCCGGCCATGCCGTCAATCCCGAACAGGTGACGCGGCAGATCGAGGGCTCGTTCGTCTATGGTCTTTCCGCCATGCTGTACGGCGAATGCACCGTGCGCGGCGGCCGCATCGAGCAGCGCAACTTCGATACCTATCAGGTGATGCGGATCGACGAGATGCCGCTGGTCGAAACCATCGTCATGCCCGATGGCGAGTTCTGGGGCGGCGTCGGCGAGCCGACGATCGCGGTGGCGGCGCCCGCCGTGCTCAACGCCATCGCGGCGGCGACCGGCAAGCGCATCCGCAACTTCCCGCTCAAGAACACCGATCTGAGCGCGGCTTGACCGGGTCTGCAGGCGGCGGCCGCGGCTTGACCGCCGTGGCTGCCGCCCGGCTGTCACGATGACGATGGCACGCCAGGCAAAAACCCGCCGACAGATATTGCGTGGCGCGGGCAGCGCCGCCGCAGTCGCCGCCGCCTGGCCGCGAACGCTGCGCGCCCAGGCGCCGCCGCGCGTCGTCATCGTCGGCGGCGGCTTTGCCGGCGCGAGCTGTGCCCGAGCCTTGCGCGCGGCCGATAGCCGTCTTGCCATCACGCTGGTCGAGGCGCGCCGCATCTATACGGCACCGCCGCTGAGCAATAGCGTGCTCGGCGGACTGCGCGAATTGTCGGACCAGCAGTTCGGCTACGACAAGATCGCCGCGGCGGGCATCAGCGTCGTATTCGCGGCGGTGCTGGCGGTCGATGCGGGGGCCCAGAGCGTGACGCTATCGACCGGCGCCAAGCTGCCGTTCGACAAGCTGGTGCTCGCTCCGGGCATCGCATTGCGCTTCGACGCCCTGCCCGGCTACGACGAAGCCGCCGCCGCGGCGGCGCCGCACGCCTGGACCGCCGACGGCGCGCAATACGACCTGCTCCGCCGCCAGATCGCGGCGATGGACGACGGCGGGCTGGTGGCGATCGTGGCGCCGGCCAATCCGTCGCGCTGTCCGCCGGGGCCTTATGAGCGGGCCAGCATGATCGCGCGCGCCCTGAAAACCACCAAACCGCGCTCGAAGGTGGTCATCCTCGATGCCAAGGACGCCTTCACCATGCAGCCCTTGTTCCTCAATGCCTGGCAGGAGCTTTATCCCGGCATGATCGAATGGAAATCGCTGTCGTCCGGCGGCAATGTCGCATCGATCGACGTTAAGAAGAAAACCATCGAGACCGATTTCGACACCTATCAGTACGCCGTCGCCAATGTGATCCCGCCGCAGCAGGCCGGCAAGATCGCGGCACTGGCCGGCGTCGCCGACCGCACCGGCTGGTGCCCGGTCGATCCGGTGACCTTCGAATCGCTGCAGCACAAGAACATCCACGTCATCGGCGATGCGGCTTTGGCCGGCGCCATGCCGAAGTCGGCGTTCTCGGGAGCGATCGAAGGCAAGCTCTGCGCCGCCGCGCTGGCGCGCGTTCTCGCCGGCGCGACGGCGGCGGCGGCGCAACTGCCCAGCAACTGCTACAGCCTCGTCGCTCCGGGCTACGCGATTTCGATCAGCGGCCTGTTTGAGCCGGTCAACGGCGAATACGCGGCAGTCGACAATTCGATCCATTCCAGCCCGCTCGATGCGCCGCCGTCGCTGCGCGCCGAGGAAGCAAACAACGCCGATGCCTGGTTTCGCACCACGACGGCCGAGATTTTCGGCTAGCCGCTTCGCCGGCATGGCGGCGCTGGCGCTGGCCGCCGGGTGCGCCGCGCCGGCGCGTGCGCAACTGGTCCCCTATGCGATCGTCGGCGACGCCATTCCGGCATCGTTGAGCGGGACCGCGGGCGATCCGCTGCACGGCCGGGGGATCGTGGCCGATCGCAATGCCGGGCTTTGCCTGCTGTGTCATTCCGGGCCGTTTCCGGACGACCGGTTTCAAGGCAATATCGCGCCCGACCTTTCCGGCGCCGGCTCGCGCTGGAGCGAGGGCCAATTGCGGCTGCGAATCGTCGATGCCGGCAAGCTCAATGCGGCTACCATCATGCCGCCGTTCTACCGCATCGATCACCTGACGCGGGTGCCGTCGGTCTATCGCGACAAGCCGGTGCTCTCGGCGTTGGAAGTCGAGGATGTCGTGGCCTATCTGATCACCTTGAAGTGAGGCGAACAAACCAAGATGCCGCAGCATCGCCACTCTCGGCGCAGGATATTGCAGGCGGCCGGCGCGCTGGCCGGCGGCGGCGTCCTGCTGCGGCTTTCGACCACGCCGGCCGCCGCCACCCCGGAGACGATGCAGGAGGCGGTTCGCGGCGTGATCGGCGAAGCCGTAGTGCAGAACGGCAAGGTCAAGCTCGACCTGCCGCCGATCGTGGAAAACGGCAACGCGGTGCCGTGCACGGTCGCGGTGGACAGCCCGATGACGGCGACCGATTACGTCAAGGCGATCC
>Ga0182024_10022986_pt1 | contig 11199 bp, 6 predicted proteins | sample P32metaG_FD_120480 | JGI IMG/M metagenome (GOLD analysis project Ga0182024, IMG submission 120480) | Permafrost microbial communities from Stordalen Mire, Sweden - P3-2 metaG (Illumina Assembly) | ecosystem: Environmental > Terrestrial > Soil > Wetlands > Permafrost | place: Sweden: Stordalen... | reverse complement strand
CCCTATTCAGATTTTGAGGGTGAGATTCGTATCGATGCGGCAGCACAGCGTTTTCGAAACGTGCGCGACTCCGAGCAAGCTGGAATCGCAGTCGTTTTTCAAGAACTTTCGCTCGTTCCTGAAATGACGGTTGGAGAGAACGTCTTCTTAGGACGTGAGCCGAGACACTTTGGAGTGGTGCAGTCGGACGCGCTCTACGCACAATCGAAAAAGTTGCTCGAAGAGTTACAACTGGAGACAGACCCGCATATACGCGTTGACCGGCTCGGTGTGGGACAGCAGCAGTTGGTGGAGATCGCCAAGGCGCTCTCGCACACTACACGCATTCTGGTGCTGGACGAGCCGACCGCAGCGCTAACCGACGTTGAGGCAGCGAACCTCTTTTCGGTACTTGCCGGACTGCGAGATCGCGGCATTGGAATAATTTACATCTCGCACCGGTTGGAGGAGGTTTTCCGGGTAAGCGATCGCATCACCGTGCTGCGCGACGGATCTTCGGTCGGCACAAAAGCTACTCGTGAGATGGACGAGAAGCGGGTTATCGCCATGATGGTGGGCCGGGAGATCACTCAGCTCTTCCCTCCCACCGCGCGCACGCATGGCGAAGTTGTTCTAGATGTGCGCCACATTACAGCGCAGGATGCTGCGGCAACCAGAAAGTTGGCAGTGCGGGACGTGAGTTTCGCCGTTCGGCGTGGTGAGGTCTTGGGCATTGCTGGCCTGATGGGTGCAGGCCGCACGGAATTGTTGATGTCCCTGTTCGGGTCGCATCCGGGAGGCGTCACGGGCCAGGTATTTGTCGCGGGGAAGGCGGTGCGGATCACAAAGCCGGCTGATGCCATCGCGAACGGAATCGGCTTCGTGACCGAAGATCGCAAGCGCTACGGGCTCTTTTCCGACCAGACAGTGTTGCACAACATGACGTTGTCCGCCTTGTGGCGGATTTCCGGCAGTTTCGTGACCGACGAATCTCGTGAGCTCGCCGCGAGTACTCCACTCTTTAAAAACCTGCAAATCAAGGCGAACTCGCTATTCACTGTTGCAGGAACACTTTCCGGTGGGAACCAGCAGAAAGTGGTGCTTTCTAAATGGCTGCTGACCCACCCTCGGGTTCTCTTCCTAGACGAACCCACCCGTGGCATCGACATCGGTGCAAAGCAGGAGATCTACCGAGAGATCGACAAATTGGCGCAGTCCGGACTCGCAGTAGTGATAGTTTCGTCTGATTTGTCTGAGGTACTTGGCCTTTCAGACCGTGTGATTGTTTTGCATGACGGAACGGTTACGGGGGAGTTTACCCGGGAGAGTGCCACCCCCGAAGAAGTGATGGCTTGTGCTACGGGCCGAACCGTACATGTCGCAGCTCCCACTCCCGCTGGCAATAACAGCGATTCGTAGGAGAAAGTGAACAAACTGATGGCACAGAGGATTCCTCGCACAGATCTCCGGACCGCGGAGGGGGGCCGGCGTCACCTCTCTGCGCATGCTGTACGAACGTACGGTATGTTACTTGCCCTGATTTTGTTGTGGATTGTCTTCACGGTGGTAACCAGCGGAGTCTTTATCGAGCCGCGCAATCTTTCAAATCTTATTCGACAGACCGCAGTAACCGGCGTGTTAGCGGTCGGCATGGTAATCGTCATCATCGCCGGACAAATCGATCTCTCGGTGGGCTCACTGGTTGGGATCTCGGGGATGGTCGCCGTTTTGGTGCAGGTCTCGTTTCACTGTGGTCTCGTTCCATCTCTGATCCTGGGAATCCTTACTGGATTTCTGATCGGTGCTTTGCAGGGAGCGCTGATCGCCTATGGGCAAGTCCCGTCGTTTATCGTGACCCTCGGAGGTCTGTTGGCGTGGCGCGGTGCGACCAAAGGCCTCAGTGGTGGGAATACGTATCCGATCGAGATACATGCGTTCAAGAGTATCGGCCAGTCTTACCTAAGCCCGACTGCCGGTATAGCACTAGCTGCAATGTGTGTAGCGGCAACCGCATGGCAGGTTCTGCGGCGCAACCGAGCGCGACATCGTTGCGGACTCACTGCGTGGGGCGTGGGCACAGTGGCAGGGCGGATTCTTGTGCCTGCGCTGTTGGTTGTAACGAGTGTTTTTGTGTTGAACCTGTACGCCGGCGTACCGATCCCGGTCGTGATTCTCCTTTGCATCGCTCTGGCCGGTACATTTCTCATGCAGAATACGATCTTCGGCCGCTATCTTTACGCTATTGGCGGGAATTCAGAGGCCGCGCGGCTTTCAGGTATCAACTTACGCAGCCATGTCTTGGCTGCTTTCAGCATTCTTGGGGCATTGTCAGGGGTAGCCGGGATCATCTACACGGCTCGTGTGGGGAGTGCCGGACCAGACGCAGGTACGCTGCTCGAACTGGACGCAATCGCAGCTTGTGTGATCGGAGGCGCCAGTTTGATGGGAGGGCGGGGCAGCGTGTTCGGTGCATGCCTGGGCGCGTTGTTCATGACCAGCCTGGACAACGGAATGTCACTAAAGAACATACCAGACTTCATACAAGACATCGTGAAAGGCGGAGTTCTAGTCACGGCAGTCTCACTGGATGTACTGGGTCGACGCACGCGGGCAATTTTCAATACCCAGGCATGATCGATTCTCTAGGATAAGAGCGGAGAGTCCATGGATAACAGCAAATACCGCCGCCCAAACACAAACAGGATCTCTCCCCAAGGGCCAAATACAAGCCCGCGATTTCATCGGAGCGCGAGCTGTCAACGGGAAGAAGTCTGGCATATTGGGATCACTTCGTCGGGCAGGTTGGAAGGAGGCATGTGAACAGGCGCGATTGGTGCAAACGCACTCTGGCAAGTGCAGCGGCGCTTGCAGTGGGCGGGACTGAACAATTCTTAGGCGCTTCCCGAGGCATGGCCGATGGGTCCAAGAGCATGGTACGCCGGTTGATTGACGGCAACTATGACATGACCGCCGAGGTCAGCGGGCTACGTGCCATTGTGAGCTTCTCGGGTCGGGAGGACTGGCCGATCGACGCGGCGCTCGAAGTTTCTGATGGCGAGTTCGTACTCGTGCGCCGCGAAAAGGGCTCACGGCTAGTCCTCAAACAATATCAGGGCAACGGCAGCTCGCCCTGGCGAGTGCGGCTTCTCAAGAAGGGGAACTTCTTTCGATATTGGGTAAATGACGCGAGCGGCTGGGTGCGAGAACCACTTGGAGTGTGGGAGAGCGATCACCCCACACGTCATTGTGAGCCGGCACATGGCTACTTGAGCGTGGAGTCCGAGGGTGGTCGGATCGTTTCTAGCAGCGTTACGCTCCTTCCATGGCTTAGACCCATGGCGAAGCCCGTTATTACAGCTGGACCGGATGGGACCTTTAAGGAAGCGCACGTATTGGTAGGCGGGATTATCGAATACGGTGGCACGTACTACCAATATTTCAGCGGGGCTCGCTTCGGATGTCAGGAAGGCGGCGGCGCACGAGAGATCGGTGTAGCTCAGAGTCGAGACCTCCGCGAATGGGTGGTCGAGCCGGAACCGATCGTCAAGATCGGAGCCAAAGGATCATGGGAGCCTACGGGGATATATTGCTCCGGTGCAGTGGTTACCCCTGAGGGCCGAATTGCGGTGATGTGGGCGGCGCAGAATTTTCCATCGTGGGGCGGGTTCGGCGTAGCCTTTGCGGACACCCCACTCGGGCCATTCCACAAGCTCGAGGCTAACCCGGTTTACAAGTTCGTTTCGCATGCCCACGAATTCGACTTGGTGCGTACCGACGAACCCGGCCGCCGGTATCTAATGTTTTTTGCCGGTTTCACCGAGAAACCAGCACGTGGACCGGCCGGGGATCGCGGCTACATTTTGTACAGCGAGGATCTGATTCATTGGGAACCGCACGATCACAATCCGGTCTTCGGCCCAGAGACGCTGGATAACTGGGACGCGGTTCACATCCGGCCGCGGAGCCTGAATAAGATCGGGGACACCTGGTATCTGTGGTACGAAGGCGCGAACCATTGGGATCCGCCCACTGCGATGGGAGATGGAACCAGGGTCGCGGGTTGGTGGGACACAGTGGGTCTGGCCCGCTCGAACGATCTCGTGAACTGGGAATACTATCCACGCAATCCTGGGCTCCCGGGAAGCGGAGTGAGCAAGGAACTATTCGACACATCCTGGGTCGGCTGGCCACGCATGTTTATCAAGAACGGTGTGGGTTATGTGTATTACACCGGCGGGCGACAGATCGGGCTTAGGACGATCGCGATCGACGAGCTCACGAACTGGCGTTCGGAAGGAGGTGAGACTATCGACATGTTGAAAGAAGATATGTGATCGAAGAGATGGTCGTGATGGCGAGGCGTAATCACGCCTAACCCGGGGCACAGGGAGAATTTTGCTTTAGTCTAGGCGTCGAGGAGTTCGGCGAGCCGGCCATCCTTTGCGACTAGCCGCTTGGGCGCACCTTTTACCCATATCCGATCGATCTCAATACCGCTCCAACCTTGGGGAAGGGATGCTGGATATTTCCGCCAGTCGCCTTCGTTGACACGCAGTCCCGTGAAACCCAGCATGGCCGTCTGTAGCAGCCCGCCATAATTCGTCAGGAAGCAACCGTAGTCCTGCCAGGGAACCTCCCTACTCAATCCGAACGGCTCCATCCAGATGCCTTCCTGCCACGCGGTATGAAACAGTTCGGCGGCCTTCGCTTTATCTCCGAACATGGCCGCACTTGCTGCCACCGCCGCGGTGGCGAAGCCGATACCTACGGCAAGAGGGCCGAACAATTTCCTCGTACCACGAGCTCTTTTTTCGTATTCGTAGGTGTTCCGAAGCAATTGCGCGCTCACCGGCATGTCGTGCACGGCAAGGAAATCCAGATTGACCTGCGGATAGGTGGGACCCTCGGTGGAATTATCCGAAGGCAGAATGATCTTCTTTTTCTCATCTGTCGGCACGACGATGGTGTCTGCGATACGCTTCCAGGTGGGTGGGGGAGTTACGCCCACTCGGGCGGCACATTTGATCGCAGCGATGAGCGCCATCCGGCAAGCGATGTTCACGTAGGAGTTGTTGTCGGATTTCGTGCTTCCTTCGTCGGATCCCATGACGTGCAGGATTTCAAAGCCTCTTTGCGTGTGTACTCCCCGGCTCGCTATCCACTCGGCAATCGTTCTAAGAACTGGCCATGTCCCCTCCCGGAGAAAAGAGGAATCCTCGGTGGCCACTTGATACTCCCAGAAAGCAATCGCTACGTCCGGAGTAATATGTTGCTCTTCCCAGCCGCTGGAGGCCCAGGTGGGAGTGGTTTCCGAACCGTCAATTGGGCTCGCCTCCCATGGAAAGTGGGCGCCTTGGTATCCATAGAGATCGGCGAGTTTACCCGCGTTCTGCAGACCACGGACTCGAAACTCCAGGAGCGCTTTTGCGGCGTCTGGCGAAGCCAGAAGGACGGGTAGAAAAGAATTAGTCTCGGTGTCCCAAAAACTGTGCCCCCCATAGTCTTGAAAATGCGAAAGCCCGAAAGGGCTCATGCCATTCTTGTTGGAACGATGAACGCTGGATAGCAGATAGAAGAAAGCGGCATCCAGCACCCGCTGCGCGTCAGCGTCCCCGTAGACTTTCACGCGTGACTTCCACAGGTCTTGCCACTTTTCCTGGTTGTCGCGCCGGAGGGTCTCGAAACCTATCGTCTGTCCCCATTTTGCCATGCGATATGCTTCCAGATGTGGGGCCGGGTGGTAGAACTGCGAGACCATTGCCGCAATGCTCCGAAAACGGTACGTTGTCCCGTTCTCGGCTTGCAGCACAAAACTTCTAGTGGCCGCCTTCTCATCAACTTGTTGTTCTCCTACTCTCTTGAACGCTTCCTGGTTTGGCACGGCCACGGCGACGCCCAGTTTGCTGTAGTCGTCGGAACTGTAGAATCCGATGGTCAGATCTACGTCGCTCCGGGCCGCGGCGTGGTTGAAATACACCCGCCCGGGAACTTTCTCCAGATCGATTCGGGCGATTACCTGGAGCTGCATATCGGCGGAGGACGTAATGCTCACTTCCTGGCACAAAAGCGATGGGACGGAACGCGGCGCGAACTGCAGTACGCTCAAATCGAGCCGGTTATCGCCAGAGGGAGTGAAGGTCATCTCGGTCAGAAGTTCTCCGGTGTTCAAGTCCATTGTCTGACGCTTCACCGTGACCCGCTCTGGGTGCTGGAGCAAACTCACCCCGCCGACAATGATGTCGGTGCCAAGGGGATAGGGCGCCAGCCCCTGACCCTCGACCAAATACGGGCCGTAGGAAGCGGACACAAAACCGCTCACTTCAGTATTGGCTTGCACAAGGGGATTGGCCTGAGGGCGAATTCCGATCAATCCATTGCACAAATACGCGGGTTCCAGCTTCTTGGTAAAGTCCCGTGAAACCAGCACTGGAATCGACGGGTGAACTTCCGACGTAGTTGCCCCCGAGCTCCTCGAAGCCGCGGGTTGTTGTCCAAACAAGTACACTGAAGGCAGCAGAGACGTGCCCAGCAAGGCCGTCGATTGGGTAATGAACGAACGTCGTGAAATTGGAATGGGAATCTCCTCGGTTGGCTAACTCGTGTCCTGCACGGGTCTTATTTACTGGACCTCACTTCGGATGCATTCACCGATCTTGGATTCGCTTCATGTTTTGGCAGATTCGCGGTGTTCTTCGGAATGGCAAAAGCGACGTATGCGTCCCCGATTTCCGGCGGACCGGCAAGCACTCCACGACCAGGGAAGCCCCCACCGGTGGCGGCAATTACTACAAATTGCGTGCCGTGTATCTGATAGGTTGCAGGGGGAGCATACCCTCCCCAGGGAAGGTCATGTAACCACAGCTCCTCGCCGGAGTCTTTATCGAAAGCGCGAATCTTGTTGTCGCGAGTACCGGCGCAGAAGACTAATCCGCCAGCAGTGACCAGTGTGCCACCGAGGTTTGGAGTACCGGTCTTCGGAATGCCCTGGGCGGTTAGTTCCTCGTACTCGCCCAGCACGGCCTTCCAAACTATCTTGCCAGTATTCAAGTTTAGGCATACAAGAGTGCCCCAGGGCGGCTTGCATCCTGGATATCCGTCCTGATCTAGGAGGCGTATGAGGTAGCCGTTGAAGTTCTCTTGCAGTTCGGTCTCTCCTGGCCGATCACGGTGGAGCAGGAAATCGAGCAAGTCATTTTCCTGTGTGTTAGTAAGGGAGGTAATGGGAGGCATGACGCCCCGCCCATTGGTGATCGTTTGAATCACTTGATTGTCGGTCAATCGATGCCTCAATCCCAGCAGGGGCGGCGCGACACCGCCGCCCTCGCCGCGCCGCCCGTGGCAGGTGGAGCACGAATCTCGGTAGATTTTCTCCCCGGCGGTTGGCGGCAAATTCGGGTCCTGTGACCCCTCGTCGTCACGGTACATGGTAATCATCCACGGCTGTTTGTTGACGTTGACATAAAGGAATCCCGTGCTGGGGTCGAACGAGCCGCCGGTCCACTCGGCACCGCCGTGGAGTCCATACAGTGGGGTCGGTCTGCCCTCTTCCGGCGGCGCAAACCACCCCAGGTTCGCATGAGCAAGTTGCCGCATGACATAGCGGTGCGCTTCGGGGGACCTGTCGGTGACGTCGTCGAGCGTGAACTCTTGCGGAGAAAGCGGTTCGGGCAGCTCTACGGACGGTTGATAGGGCCATGCACGCTCTCCCGTCAACTTCGATTCGGGTGCCCGGCGCAGCCTGAATGGGAAGATTGGTTTGCCAGTAAGACGATCCAATAGCAGCGTATTGCCCAACTTCGTGAGTTGAGCGACAGCATCAATTTTCCTTCCGTCCCGGGTAATGGTTACAAGGTTCGGAGGTGCAGGGATGTCCAGGTCCCAGATGTCGTGCCGTATTTCCTGAAAGTGCCAGATCCGTTTTCCGGTCATAGCATCAAGGGCAATGACGGAATTCGCAAAGAGATTTCGGCCAAGATGACCAGGACCGGCGAAGTCTGGATGGGGCGATGAAGTGGCGACATAAGCGATCCCGCGCTGCTCGTCCATGGCCATGCCACCCCAGCAGTCAGCGCCACTTTCAGTCTTGCTCCACGTCTCGTAGCCGTATTCACCCGGGACAGGGACGGTGTGGAACGTCCAAAGATGCTTCCCGCTAAACAGGTCGTATCCAAAGACATCTTTGTCGCTTCCCGGGACCACGAAAACATTCCTGTAGATGGCGCCAGCAACCGAAACTCTGCCGGTCTCCACTTTGCCGCTGCTACCGAACTTAGCAATAGACTTTCCGGTCTTGGGATCGAGCGCGAACAGATACCGGCCGGCGTTGAACAGGATCCGGCTGGGGTGGTGACGATCTCCTTCCCAGTAAACCAATCCCCGCAGTGCAGGAGAGGCGCCGTCGGTTCGAAAGCGCCAAATTTCTTTCCCAGTCTCCGCGTTGAGCGCGACGATATGGCCGCCAGGCGTGGGCGCATACATCACCCCATCGACGATGATAGGGTTGCACTCGATATTTCCTTTGCCGTCCCGCGAATGATGGATCCATGCGACCTGGAGTTGCCTCACACTCTTCCGATTGATCTGATCGAGCAGAGAAAAACTGCTGTTGGTGGCGTCGCCGTGTGATCGGTGCCATTGGAGGAAAGCTTCTTCTCGCGGATATCCGTTGGCCGGAGTGAGCTCGGATGTTTCCGCCGCGGGTTCCACCCGAAATTCCTGTACCGCGTCCCCATTGTTGGAGTCTTCCGTATCTTCGTCAGACTCGGAGCCTGAGACGGACTCTGTGGCCGAGGGGTACCTCTTCAGGAGAATGTCCTTGAATTGCACCTGAACGGTCGGCTCATTCAAGGCCACAGCATGCAATTGCAGCCCCAACGTACCGGAGACGTGAGCATTCGCGTGGTCGCCGTCGATCACTTCAGACATCACCTGCCCGTTAATGATGTACTCCAGGTGATCGCCCCGTGCGATGACGCGACAATCATTCCAGCCATCTAGATTGAAGCTCTCGAAAAGCGCCGCAGAATCGCCAACCTGGGTACTCTTCCGGGTGCCGTTTACGGCTAGGACGGTCTTTGAGCCGCGCTCGGCAAGGTTGCCCCGCGCAAGTCCTTCATCAACGAGATTTCCCAAATACACTGGCGATCGGCCAATGTCTGCCTGGTATCCCTGGGCACGCGTGGCCTCGGCGTTGAAAATGCTGCGAAACTGGATGCCCGAATTGGCCGCGAGTACGCCGAGAATACGAAACTTGACCTGAAGCTCGAAATCTTGAGCTTCACCGCCCTGCCAGAGCAAAAAGTGAGTGTCCGTGGCCGGTTTTTCCTTGGTCGAACGGCCAGTGATAGCCCCCTCTTCCACGGTCCAAAAGCTCATGTCAGGAGATGACCAGCCATTCAGCGTGCTGCCGTCAAATATGGGTATGAACCCGGGCTCGCCGATACTGTGTCCTGAAGAAACGGCGAAGCAAGTCAGGGCGAGAATGACCAGATGGCGGATGCGCATGTGAGCGGACGTTATGGGCGGGAAGCCTACCCCATAAAGCTTAGGCTATATAATATATGATTAAGAAGGCTGTCAAGCGGAACTGCAGGCATTTCAATCTGTGTCGCGGTCCTCGGTATGCGGTAAACCGCGGTTTTGAACTCCTACTGGCCAACGGGGAGCTTCAGCACAATCGAAATCGAGTGCTCGCCTGCGGGGACGTCAAAGGTGATTCCGCCCTGCTGTACTGCGATGTCTCTCAACGCTCCCCTATCGACGCGCAAGCGTGCTGTGGATACGCGGTTGTCCAGACTTTTCAGCCGGATGAGCTCATCTCTGAAGCTTGCCGGAGTTTTCACATGGAACTTTATTCGCTGATTCGACCACTCAAATTTCCGGACTATCGCCGGGCCGCTAGCCTCGAATAAGTGTTGGCCATTTCGCCACAAGTTGGTTCGAGGTCCGGCTTGGACGGTGTAGTGATTACCCGCGATTTCGACGTTTTCCACCTTGGCCTCCGTGGCCAAGCCCAACGCGCCAAATCGCAAGCCGCCCCAAGCCTCAAAATCAATTAGCTCCATCACCGCCAGTAGTGGTAAGGTCGCGCTCCATGAATAGTGGATGGTAGTCTGGGCTCCGCCTGGATCACCCTTTCCGTTAATGGAATTGTAGTTTTCATACAGGCCACCCGTTTCATCCCATTCTTCACCATCGAATAAGTCTTCTTGACCAACTCATCGGCGACGGGCGTCGTATCCATAACGTTTCAGTCCCCCGTAGACAAAATAGTTCATCGGGGCCCAGATGGTGCCACGCCAGTAGTACTGTTCAACAAAGGCGGGATCATCCCGCGAAATAGAAGGTAGGACGAACTCTCCCCAGAATTCCCTAGGATTTAGCAAATGCTCCTTCACCATGCGTTCCGCCTGCCTTTTGTCCGGAATGCCTGCGGTTAGTACCCAAAAGGTCGCGGGACTTTTGCGGTAGGAAAATCTACCGCCATCGCTCTCCCACAGCCGATTCCAATAGAAGCCCGTTTTCTCATCCCAAAGTTTCCGGTTCATCAGGTCTTTGATGCGCGCATATTCGCGGCGGAATTGTTCGGCGTCACTGGTGTATCCCAATTCATCGGCAATTTTGCTCAGGCATTCCGCGCTTAAGGCCCAAAGCGCGTTCACGTGTACTAGATCTAAATTAAACGTCCCGGTCTGGTAGACGAATCGCACGCCCGGCTCGGGGACGTAGCGGTCTGGGTGGACGGCGGGCCCGCGGTCGTAGTTGTTGTACATCGGAGAGTCATCGAACGATTCCCAGGCGGCAGTCTGGCCAAGGTTGCCGTAAGCCTCACTGTCGTGGGGATCTTCTGGGGTGCCGGGAGCGACTGCATCGCTGCCGATTTCCAAGAGACCGTCGTGGTCTCCGTCTCGCCGCGGCTGCCCATCGCCACGGTCGGCGAACCACCACTCATGCCACGCCTTGATCTGCGGGTAGACAGCTTTTAGAAATTCCACGTCGCGGTATTTAGTGTAGATTTTCCAAGCAGAATAAGCCGCGTACATATCTTGGGAGCGATTGGGAGTGGAAAACCAGCTCCCCGCCATGTTAGGTACCATGCCGTTGGGCAATGCTTCCCGCAGGATGCCGATCAGGGTGTTCTGCGCCAGTTCCTTGCTCTCGATGGCTGCTCCCCAAGCCGACATCACAGCGCTGTTGCCCGCCAGGAACCATTGGTTCGGT
>Ga0182024_10022985_pt1 | contig 11199 bp, 6 predicted proteins | sample P32metaG_FD_120480 | JGI IMG/M metagenome (GOLD analysis project Ga0182024, IMG submission 120480) | Permafrost microbial communities from Stordalen Mire, Sweden - P3-2 metaG (Illumina Assembly) | ecosystem: Environmental > Terrestrial > Soil > Wetlands > Permafrost | place: Sweden: Stordalen... | reverse complement strand
TCGTGCCGCACGCCGTGAAACTCAGCGCCTTGCGATCGCAAAATCAATCTCGCGTCGTCGAGCAAATAGGAAAATTCCCCGTCCTCTTGCGTCCGTTTCCCTGTTTTTTTCAGGACAATGGGAAATCCGTTTTCGGAGTCGTGCGTAAATTCCCGGTAACGTCTGATGGCAGGTTCGAGCAGCGCTTCTTCTCGAATGAAAAGCGAAAGTGGCACGCTGCCGATTGATATTTGTAGCGGCACACAACTATCCAGCGGTTCCACTGGATGAACTAATCCGGACGTTTTTCCCAAGTGCACTGGCGGTAACATGCGCAACTGCGGGATCTGAGAGGATCCGCGCAGCTCCCCCAAACTGTAGATTCGCCCAATAAACACGGGCTGCCCATAGCCAGTCTCGTTTGCTATTGCGGGATGCGTCAACGCTGATACACGAAGTCTGTTCGTACTTGTCAATATCGGTACGGAAACTCGATCTGGAACGACCTCGGGGCTTCCTAGGGGTTGCGTCTGCTCCAACCGTACTTTCGCAGGAGCCGTAGCGGGCGCAGGGCTATATACAGAGGGGATAGTTGGGCCGGCAAGCGCATCATTTCATAGTCTTCTTCCGCCGGAATCACGGATAGCCGCATGGCGTAGCGAAGACCAGCCCACCTCCCCCGGCGCATGCGGCGGCGAAAGTTGAATCGGCCCTTTGCATCAAGCGGGCGATATGCTCGGCTCATCAAGCTGGATGAGATCTCGCCGGCCACCTCGTTTGCGGCCTGATCCGCTTGCAATCTCCGCCGAACCTCGTCCGGGACGCCCGCATCCAATAGACCCGTTGCGAGTAAAAGTCCGGCGTGAAGCATCCGCTCTGCATCCATGGCTTCGGCACGGCCGATAACAGCGTCCCAGTCCAGGCTTGGATAGCGTTGCACCAGCTCGGAAATGTCTGCAATCCACGAAAATCGCGCCCAGAAATCCTTCGCCCCGTGGATGGACAGCACGATCAGCGCATCTTCCACCGAAAACGTTGGAACCTCCCGATCGCTAAGCTTTACCGGTACCAGGCGTTTCGAGAAATCCTCGAGGTCGGGGACTTCGGGAAAATGCCGAAGCGTTAATTCCGTGTGGAGCTCCACCATCAAGCGCCTTTTTTCGTCGCGATAATTGTATTCACCGGGAACCAGCGAAGATGCCGCATCGGACGAAAAAATCCACTCGAACCGCGGCCGATACCCCAGGCCAACCATCACCTCATTTGCTTTCTGCAGATCGCTTTGGCGAATAATGATGTCCAGGTCTTCGAACTGGCGTAAGGTCACATCGCCATACGCTTGCACCGCCAATGCCGGTCCCTTGTAAGCGATCCCTTGAATTCCACGCGCTCGAAATAACTCGAGTATCTTGGTAAGTTCCGCAGTCAAAAACAAGCAGCGTATCGTATTGGCGCGGCAAACATTTTTCAGACGTTCGAGTACCGCCGCCGGGATCCGGTCACCAGCGAGAGCTTGCAAATTTCGGCCCAGGAGCGGCGTGACCGAGTTTTCTTCCGCCTCGTTGAAGATATAGTCCCAGTCGAGACTGCCCTTCAGGAGCTCCGAAATCTTTTGCGTGGTCGCTGAATCCACACGAGTTCGCGCGCAACAGGCGAGCAGTTCTTTCTCGGGACAAGCGGAGGTGCGAACGGCCGGAGTCATCAATGTTCAGTTAGCGATTGAAGAGGAATTCTACGCTATTTCAATATGCACGAACGCGGATTCTTGGCGGGTAGATCTTACGACGCACTTCCGAAAACGAGTACGTCGTAAAGTCGCATTACGCTACTGAAATCCTTCACAAATTTCGGATGTTCGCACTTCTTTCGCGTTGAGACCGTGTTAAGCAGCGACAGGTGGAATAAGCGGAACCAGCGTACTGTGCATTTCGATAATGTTTCCGATCTTCAGAAGCCTGGCGCGAAAGCTTATTGGTTCCACCCCGGCTCGCGCGCACACGGATTGAAAATCAGCCGCGCTGTCGAACAAAAATTCTTGCGCGTTGCGCCGCCTTCGCAAACTTCCGTTGCGCCAGTCTTCCACGGCTGACACCAGCACCGCAGTCCATAGCCGCCTGTCGCCGATCACTTCTTCAGTCACCGTGCTTTGAGCATCTGTCTGAAATTGCCAATTTCGTTCCATGGTACCCCCCGCTGCAAATTCCCTCGATCCCCGACCTCATGCCTGCACTTACGTTTTCTTACAGCAGCACCTTCAGCGCCTAACTCCACCTATTACGGGAATAATCCCGCACTGGGAATCTCATTGGTATCAGCGCGTTACATCGAGGCTTGGCCGACAAGTAAATTCGTTGAAGAAGGCAGCTGCTCGCCCGCGGACACGTGTATCAATAGGGCTCAGCGAGGCAATTCCAACAGGTGGTACCGCGTAATCTGGGCGTTATGCGACTGTTTCGGCTGTAAGGATTTCGCGGAGCTTCGAGGAAAGAGTTGCCAGCGTAAACGGCTTTTGGAGCAGTACGGCATCCATGTCTAATATTCCATGATGCACCACAGCCTGGTCTGTGTATCCGGACATATAAAGAACGCTGATCTTCGGACGGAGCCGTTTCACCCGCTCCGCCAGTTCGCGCCCGCTGATGCCGGGCATCACTACATCTGTCATCAGCAGGTGGATGGTTCCCGCGTGCATCGAAGCCAGTTCCAGAGCCGTGTGACCGTCTTCGGCCTCGATTACTGTGTATCCGCTCATTTCCAGATACTCGCGCGCTAATTCGCGCACGCCTTTTTCGTCTTCCACCAGCAGAATCGTTTCCGTTCCACGAAGCGTAGGCCGCACGCCCGTGCGACTGTCGCGTCCAGGCTCCTCTGAGGTTTCCACCATCGGCAGGTAAATCTTAAAACTCGTTCCGCGTCCGGGTTCGCTGTACACCCAGACATAACCGCCGCTTTGTTTTACGATGCCGTACACCGTGGCCAACCCCAGTCCGGTTCCTTTTCCTTTTTCCTTTGTGGTGAAAAATGGCTCGAAAATATGAGTTTGCGTCTCGGCGTCCATGCCGCAGCCGTTATCCGTGACCGCGAGCATCACGTACTTGCCTGGCGAGAGCACAACCGGAGGCCGCGCATAAGAAGCATCTAACTCCACGTTTGCGGTTTCTATCGTGAGCCGCCCGCCCTGCGGCATGGCATCGCGCGCGTTCACCGCCAAATTCAAGATCACTTGCTCGATCTGGCTACGGTCCGCTTTGATCAGGCCCACATCGGGAGCGGAGGAAGTTTCAAGCTGTATATCCTCACCGATCAGCCTGCGGAGAATTTTTTCCATATCGCCTAATATGCTTTGCATGCTGACTACTTTCGGAGCCAGCATTTGTTTGCGGCTGAAAGCAAGAAGTTGACGTGTGAGCGAAGTGGCCCGCTGCGAAGCCGTTTGGATTTGTTCGGCGTTGCGGCGCAGTGGATCGCCGTCCGGCAAACGTTCTGCCATCAAATCGGCATAGCCCTGAATTACCATCAAAAGATTGTTGAAATCGTGCGCGATTCCGCCGGCCAAACGCCCGACCGCTTCCATCTTCTGCGACTGGCGAAGCTGCTCTTCGAGCTGTTTGCGATCCGTTATGTCCAGCGCCATGCAAATCGCCCCTTGCAACTGGCCGCTGGCATCGCGAAGCGGTTCCACGTGGCAGGCGTATGAGCCGCCTTTCCATTCGATATGAAACGTAGTTGGCTCGCCGGCGATTGCGCGACGATGAGCCGCGATAGGCGTGAAACTTTGGTCCGATGAGTCGAAATATTCCGGCAGGGACATCCCCACGATCTGATTTGGTTTTAGCCCTAGCCGCGTGAGTCCTGCCCCCAGCGCCGACGTGAACCGAAGATCCGTTCCCACCGTCCACAGAACAGCAGGCAGTTGCTCCACCAATACTCGCAAGCGCGCTTCGCTTTCCCGCACTTTTTCTTCGGAGCGCTTTCGCTCGATAGCCATGGCGATCTGGCCGCCCACCGAGGCCAGAAATTCCAAGTCTCGTTCCGTGTACGCGTTTTGGTCTTCATAATGCTGAACTACCAGAACACCGATCGTTGCCGCCGGCGTCCGAAGCGGCACGCCCAGCCACGACGGAGACGGTGTGCCCACCAACTCCACTTCCCCTTGCTCCGCCAGTTTGTCGAATGCTTTTTGCGGAATCAGCATGGCATGTTCGTGGCGATAGACATATGCCGTGCAGCTTCTTCCTACTTGCTGCGGCGGAGGCGCCAGGTCAAATTGATCCGCGAAGAACGGGAAATGAAACATTTTGGTGGAAGGCTCGTAGAGCGCGACGAAACAATTTTCAGCGTAGAGAACCCGCTTGAGCGCTATGTGAATCAGCCGAAGCAAATCGTCCAGATTGTCGGTTGCATTCACGCCGTGGATTATTTCGAAATTTACCTGGCGTTCCAGCTCCGCGCGTTTTTTACTTGTAATGTCCTCGACGGTCCCTTCGTAGCACGCTATTTTGCCCCGCGAGTTGCGGATCGCGCGCGCGTTTTCTGAGACCCAGATCTTCGCTCCATCCTTTCGTAGAAGCTGATATTCGAACTGCTCCACCACGCCTTGTTTTTCGATGCGGCGCTTGAATTCTTCCCGGAGATCGCGATCGGCGTATAACTCTAGATCGACGTTTTTGATTTCGCGCATCATCTCCGCGCAGTCCGTGTATCCGCACATTCGCGCGAGCGCAGGATTCAGGCTCAGAATGCGGCCTTGCGGAGTGGTCTGAAAGATTCCTTCCACCGCATTTTCAAACAGAAGGCGCAGCCGCTCTTCCGCTCGGTGCTGCGCGTCTTCCGCCCTTCGCCTCTCGGTGATGTCTTCGTACATCGCGAAACTGCCGATCCGTTTTCCCTTCGCCATCAAAGGCACGCCGACAATCTGTACGTCCACCATAGAGCCATCGCCACGACGGCGCTTCCCCTCGGCTCGGACCACTTCACCGTTGGCGGCGCGCTTCGTCAGTGCCAGTGCTTCGCCCGCTTCGCGTGCCGGCGCCAGCAGCAGATCGATCTCAGTTCCCACAATTTCGGACTGCTTGTAACCGAACAAAGTCTCGAATGCCGGGTTGCACAGTTGCACGCGCCCATCAGCGTTCAGAGCGACCGTAGCCAGCGGATTGTTTTCCGTCAGCGCGTGAATGTATGCGTCGTGTTCCGCGATTTTTTCTTCCGCCGCGCGCCGCGCACTCACATCCGGTGCGGCCATCAGAATCGCATCGCAGCCCGCGTAGAAAATCCCATGCGTGGTGATCTCCACATCAAAAACTTCGCCGTTCTTGCGCTGGTGCCGCCAGTGCCCGCGAAATGTTAGTTCCGCGTTGCCTTTGCGCACCGCCTCGAGCACCCGGGGGATATCCTCCGCCGGACGAATGTCCGTGAGGCGCATGCTCAGGAGTTCGTCGCGGGTGTAACCGTATTGGTGGAGCGCCGCGGCGTTTACATCCAGGAAAAGCAAAGTCTCCGGATCGTAAATCATCATCGGCTGAGGATTATTCGAAAACAGCAGCGGAGAATTTATTTCCTGGGAGTTGGCGCTCGAGGCGCGGTTGTGATTTCCGTTGCCCGACGGCGCCGCTTTTCGAGCCTGGGGTGAGCCGGTCGCGCCGTCCGATCGGTCTGACGGCGTGGCTTTTCGAGCCTGCGCCGAGTCGGTCGCGCCGTTCGCGGGGTCTGACGGCAGACGCGCGTCCACCGAATCTGACGGCAAGCGAGAGAGCGCAGGATCCGCGTCGTGCGCGTTTCGCACGTCGGCGGCCTGCTCTGCGCGCAGTGATTTTATTTTGCTGGACATGTTTCGGAATAGAACGCTCGGGCGCCCATTTCGCCCGGTCTACACTTTATAACGGTTTGGATGTATGCGTCACAATGGTACGTCAGTACCAAAAGCTCACATTCTATGACACTTAGGGCACGCTCCCAAGCAAGCGGCCCGCCCTTAGAAGGCGGACGCAACGCCGGAGACACAGGGCTCGGATTTCGGGAGGGGGTCATTTGAGCTTTGGGGGTTCGGGGATGGCGGCGCCGTCTTTGCGGGGGTCGGAGGCGCCGAAGTTTACGCCGGTGGAGAAGTCGCGGCGGACGGCTTGGCCTCCGCCTACCTTCTGCGAGAAACTTCCGAGAAGCTCGATCTGGTGGCCGCGCTGCGTGAGTGCGGCGCGGATTTTTTCGGGAAAGCGGTCTTCCATCATGACATCGCAACCGGCGAACGTGTATTTCGTGAACCTGGGCGCTTCGAGGGCGGCTTGGATGTTCATGCCGAGGTCGGCGACGTTGGAGACAAATTGCGCGTGGGCTTGCGACTGGTTGAATCCGCCCATGATGCCGAATGCGATGCGCTCCTGGCCGCGCGTCATGAATCCGGGGATGATGGTGTGCAGAGGGCGCTTGTGTCCGGCGAGCGCGTTGGGCGATTTTGGGTCGAGGCTGAAGAGCCCGCCGCGGTTTTGGAGAGCGAAGCCGGTTCCGTCGGCGACCACGCCTGAACCGAAGCCCGAATAATTGCTTTGGATGAGCGAGACCATATTGCCTTCGCCATCGACGACGCTGAGATACATGGTGTCGCCTTTGGTGGAAAACTCGGGCTCGCCGGGGCCCACGTCGCAATTGGCTTTGGCCATGTGGATCAACTTGGCGCGCTGCGCTGCGTAATCTTTCGAGAGCATTCCGGCGACCGGGACCTTGCTGAATTTCTGGTCGGCGACATAGCGATGCATGTCGGCGTAGGCTAGTTTTTTTGCTTCGATCATCACGTGCGTTCTGTCGGCGGGATTCTGAGACTGACTGAACGGAAACGTGTCCATGATATTGAGCATTTCGAGCACGGCGATTCCCTGCCCGTTGGGCGGAATTTCGTACACGGTCCAATCGCGATAAGTGGTGGAGATAGGTTCGACCCATTCGGCCGAGAAATCGGCGAGGTCTTCGGCGGACATTGTTCCACCGAGCTTGGATGAGGTGGCTACGATGCGATTGGCGACGTCGCCTTTGTAAAATCCGTCGCGGCCGCTCGAGGCGATTTGCTTCAGGGAGTGCGCCAAGTCCGGGTTTCGAAATATTTCGCCCAGGCGCGGCGTGTGGCCGTCTATCAGATAGGTTGCAGCGGCATTGGGATTGGCTTTTAGCTTTTGTTCCTCTGCGGCCCAATATCCAGCGTCCAGTTCCGCGATAGGAAATCCGTCCTTCGCGTAATGAATGGCGGGGGCGAGAACCTCCGAAAATTTCTTGGTTCCGAGGCGCGAGAGAAGTTTGGACCAGCCTTCCACGGTGCCGGGAACGGTGACGGACTGAATTCCATCCTGCGGCATGTGGTCCTGACCTTTGGCGTGGAGGAATTCGATGGAGAGTTTGGCGGGCGACCAGCCGCTGGCGTTGAGTCCGTAAAGTTTGCCGGTCTTGGCTTCGTAAACGATGGCGAAGAGGTCGCCGCCGATACCATTCATCATAGGTTCGACGACGCCGACCACGGCGTTGGCCGCGACGGCCGCGTCCACCGCATTGCCACCCTGGGCCAGGATCATCGCGCCGGCTTGCGATGCCAGCGGACTTTCGGTGGCGACGATGCCGCCTCGCGATACAACCATGGAGCGGCCTTGCGTGCGGTTTTGAGTTTGAGCGGTCACAGTGAGAAGCGCGATGGCCAGGAGAAAGAGTATCAAACGTTGCATGCGGCTGGCTTGGGTCATGTGATTGGCGGAAGGATATGCGAATTGATGGTCCGCCACAAGACCGGTGAACTTGAGGACCGAGGGGTAGGAAGGCTGAATTTTTCGCGGTGGAAAAGTGCGGATTGCTGTGCGCGCTGCGGGTGGTTGTGGCCCCGCGTAGAAATTTTCCGGTCGTTTGTTTTGAGTAAGTTACGTCGCTTTCTATATTTTGAGCAAAACCGGGTAGAAATTCGGCGGAGCCGACAACTTTGGGTGCCGGGCGAGTGGAGGAACGAAGACTCGCGCGGGTGAACCGGCGCGAAAGGAATAGACTGACGGTCGAGTTTTCGGGAGAAACCGTTTTGGGAATTTGGTATGGATTGCGGCGGCGGTTCGATCTTCTTGGATTAATCCGGTGCCGGCGGCGTTGTATCAACTGGCTTGGATTTTGGGTTGTAAATGTCCAAAAGTTGAAAATCCTAATGTGTGTTCTAGCCCCGGTTAGAGATCTTTCTGTCGTTTGTTTTGAGTGAGTTAGGACGAGTTCTGTTTGTGGTGCAGTTCCGGTTAGAAGTGGGCGCCCACTTGCACGTTTTGAAGTGACAACTGGCTCGTTTTGGTGAGCGATTTGAGCAAGCCTGCGAGGGTGTAGCCCCGGTTTGCGGGTGGATGTGCGGCGAGGCGGCTGCGAGCGTCGCGCGATCGTCCGTTCCCTTCTGCAAACTGCCGGCACGTAGCCTCCTAATGGCGTCGTCCGCCCTTCGCGAGAGCGCTCAGGATGAATCCCTTTGGGATTCACCCGCCACGGCGGGTAAACGCGGCTCCGCTCTGGCCCCTTATGCCGGGGCACACAAATATTATTAGGATATTTTGGGTGAAGCTTTTTGTAGCACGGTTTTGGAGCGATTTCAAGGAGTGGGAGGCTGTGTGCGCGAATTATTTTTGCGAGGCAGTTCCGTTTTGGGAATGGGATCTCTAACTGTGGAAAAAGCTCGATCGTGCCCAGTGGTATGCGTCGAAGAGTCAGTAACGCCATGAGTAGAAAGAATTAAGTATTTAATCTATTATGTGCCGTTCCGAGGAACTTTTCTGGAGGGCTCCCGTGAGGAACTCCTACACGTTTGAACAAATAGTTCTTTCTAGAATTCGACCAAGCAAGAAGAACCCACGTGGACCCGACGTTCGAGAAAACGACCCTCATCGGGAAAACCTGCGAGAATCTGTGGCCCAGTTCGGTGTTCTGGTGCCTTTGGTTGTTCGCCCGGAAGATGGACATTACGAACTAATTGATGGTAAACGGAGGTACTGGATCGCAAAGTCCCTCAAACTGGACACTGTTCCCGCATTTATCATCAACGAGGAACTCGACGCTAAAGCGATTCTTCAAAGAATGTTTCAAATTCACATGAATCGCGATCAATGGGATGCGGTTCAGCAGTGCAAGGCGTCGGAAGAATTCTACTCGGAACTTCAGGCTAAATTCGGCGGTGACACTGCCGCATTAATCACAGAATTCGCGGAATTCACTGGCGACGACACGCGTACGGCCCGAAACCGAGCTCAATTTTTGAGATGGCCCAGACATATCAAAGATGAGATTTATTCCGATGCAGATAAGCACTCGTCCTACTGGTATATCGTTGAGATCGAAGACAAAATCATCGAGCCCGCGCAAACCAACTATCCCGAATATTTTGACTCTGTCGACGTGGACCAAGTTAGAGAATTTCTATACAGGAAGTGGGACGCGAACGTGGTTAAAGCCGCGATCGACGTCCGTCCGGCTTCAAGCATAGTCCGCAGTAAGGTTTCGGAAAAGGCTAAGCGACGGAAAATCCTTAAGATATTGGACAAGCTCGTAAGAAACCCGGAGTTACCGTACCAAGAGGCATACGACGATTTTGCCCGCCAATTTCCCGATCTTGTCGAACGGAAGCTCCCGCGTTCCAGAACGCTCCTAATCCAAATCCAGAATCTAACGTACACCATAACGCAGTACGAGCCGCAATTCTTCGAATTGTACGGTGGCAAGAAGGGTCCTTCGATAAGCGAAGCGGCGGAAGCTGTCGGCGAGCTCGTTGTCGCTGCTGAGTTGTTCCGCGACAAACTCAAGCGAGCGGTATCTAAGAGCGGCCGATGAACGAAGAGCAGGCGAACCAAGCCATCGGCGACGCTCTCCGGGACCTGGGCCCTGCAGAAAGGGGTCCCGCCGATTGCTTCGAAAATGAAAAATACGCGGAGATCGGATGGAACCCGGCGTATGTGTGGCACATCGCTGATTCCATTTGGGCAATAGAGCTCAGCCGAGGGGATCGGAAGCCAGAAGCGACGATCAGGTCTATGATCGCCCTTCGCGCGCTCGATCCTAAAGTGCAGCCCGCCTTTTTCCTACCCGAGCCAGAACCTGTCGAGCATCTCCGAGCAGCCTGCCAAGAAAATAACATAGCTCTAATTGCCAAGACGGCTGATCACTATGAAGTACTTGAGATCACCCCTGGCGGCCAAGACCCGATAGTAACGAGGATTCCAGATTGGGTTATTCAGCGTCTGAAAACGCTTCGGCACCTGGAGCCAAATTTTCTTTCTGCAATCCATTCCTTCTGCAGACGGTACGAGAGACTGATCCGCGAAGGAAGGTTGGACGACGAATCTCAAGAACGTCTTCTCCGCAACACATTTGTTTCACTGTTAAATACAAATCCTAATTTCGCGGCCGAATATAGGCCGTTGAACTTGTTGCGCTTTTTTGAGCAGAACAATCTGCGACGGACAGCGCGAGACCACTACTTCCATACTTTTAATAACTTTTTGCTTGGGTGCATTATCCTCGACGGATGCTATCCAGCGTTTGAAGCTTTTAGGGATTCATGCCCCATTGCGGGCCAGAGACTTCCAGTGAATATATCTGGCTTCTCACAGTGTTGTTTCACGATGTCGGTTATCCGATACAGAGGCGTGAAGAAACCCTTGAAATGATTTACGGAGTACCTGGTATGGGAGCGGAGCAAATCAATGCCGAAAGGAAGCAAGCGTGGGATTCTCCCCAGTACCGGATGTCGCGGGTCCAGCTCGTCTCGCTTTACATTCATTTGACCCAAGTCAGGATTGATGCTGGGTGGACCGCAGACCCATTCGATCTGCCGGATCATGCCCTTGACAAAGCTCTTGAACGTTCATTTCTCGAAAAAGGACACGGCGCCGCCAGCTGTATGCGGATGCTGGCAGGTTTTTTTCGGATCGTTCCACCACTAGTTGGCAATAGGCAGTTTCTGATCAGGCATGTATTCTTGGCTGGCCTATCAATCCCGTTCCACGACTGGCCTGTTCGGAAATTTCTGCGCGACCTTGGCATTCTGAGGCTCAGGACTAGCCGTTTTCCTTTTGCATCTTTGCTGATGTTCGTTGACAGTATCCAGGAGGATCGGCGAGGCGACGCACAGGCCCCCGATATACTGATGGGGATTACCATCCGCGATAATCATGTCGAAGCCCAAATCAACTTGGAACTTCTAGTCGGCGAAAAGCTATTGGAAAAGAAACG
>Ga0182024_10022984_pt1 | contig 11199 bp, 10 predicted proteins | sample P32metaG_FD_120480 | JGI IMG/M metagenome (GOLD analysis project Ga0182024, IMG submission 120480) | Permafrost microbial communities from Stordalen Mire, Sweden - P3-2 metaG (Illumina Assembly) | ecosystem: Environmental > Terrestrial > Soil > Wetlands > Permafrost | place: Sweden: Stordalen... | reverse complement strand
GGTCTTGCCATAGATGCCGCTGGCGCTCATTGCCGCGATGCCGTTCACGAACTCTGTCTCCCCGACGGGGCGCATCTCCACCGGGCCTTTGTCGCGATACATCGAATTCGCCTGCACGAACACCGTGGCGACGATGTTGTGGCCGCTGTTGGTATCAAGCAGCAGATCATCCAGCAAATACCGCCATCCGGGGCGCTGCCACAAATGGTGGTGCGGGTCTAGGATCGGCAACGCCGGTTCGAGAATTGGCTCCTTGCGCCGATCGAGCCAAGCTTGGCGAACGGGGTTGGATGGTGCTGCGGACTGCTGCTGTGCGTACGCACCTAGCGGCCAAGTGGCCGCCGCGCCGCCAACGAGAGCGGCAAATTCGCGTCGGGTCATTGGATCACCTCCGTTGACGAGCGGGATCGGGAGGAACTCCTTTACCCTACATCAGATCAAGCTAGGATGTGCCAGTAGATGAGAGGTAGGCGCTTAGGTTCACGTGAGTGCCCGAAAACCCTTTGCCTGACCTCCTGGACCATTACCGTCTAAACTTGGAGAAACAAGTACAATTGAACGGGAACCCTGGTTTCGGGTAGAACTTTTTTTGCCATCCATAGGAGGTGGCTATGAAAACACTATTGAAGATTGGTGGAGCAATATTGATTTGCATGATCTTGCTGCTGGTGACGCTGCGCGCCACTGGTTTCGAACCTCCGGACTGTACCAACGCTTCAGCATCTTGGTCGTGCAGAACGCCCGGGCTTTGGCTAAAGGGGGAACTCGTCACTACCCCAGTCAGCGATTGGTCGTTCACCGACAAAATTCAAACTATCAAGATTCAAACCCAGACCCCGTTTCTGCTGCCCTACTCGGTGGCGATTTGGTGCGCTGTATATAATGGCAATCTCTATGTGACCTCTTATCGCGGCCGACGGTGGGTTGAAGACATCATCCGCGATCCTCACGTGCGCCTGAAGATAGGAGGCCAGATGTTTGAACGCACTTTGTCACTGGTCAGCGATCCGGATGAAAAAGCAGCCGTGCTCCAGGCTAAGGGGAAAAAATATCCCAACTGGACGGTGCCGTCGGTCTCGACAGCCACGGTCTTTCGCGTGCTGCCCGAGTAAACCGGGGTAGAGCATGGATGGCAAATCGGCCAATGCCCTTAGCTCCAGTGTTCTTTTTCGCTAGCTCAAGCAACCGGTTCATCTTGCGTTCGGCTTCTAGTCAGCGGGCCTACTCGGGCGTAACGGATTTCCCATCGGTGCGAATTTCGGAGCTCTGGCCACTTCGCCCTTTCGTGACTTTCAAAGGACCGAGGGAAGGGTGAGAAACGGCTCCTCTGCGAGCCGGCTTCTCCTGACAATTGTCGCGAACGGCGAAATGCGGCATTCGGCTTGCATTTTTGCTGGGAGGAGAACCGCACGTGCCCAATCAGATGCCAATGAATCGTGCCTGCGGCAAGGTGGTCGGGTTGACCTGCTCCCCTGAAACTCTACCAGCGATAATCTGAGAAGCTCAGAGGACACGAGCAGCGGAAGTTGGAGCATAGGACCGACAAAATTGTCCGCGCGAAAACAAGCCAGGAATTCTCTATTTCATCTACAGCGTCGAAATTACGAACGTAGATGCAGCTTGTAAATTATTGAAAGATTTGGTCGGGGCGAGTGGATTCGAACCACCGACCTCCTGGTCCCGAACCAGGCGCTCTAGCCAGGCTGAGCCACGCCCCGAGAGAACACGAACTCGCGCAAGGTTGGCCGTTGGTTACGCGAACCCTAACGGTCCGACCTCAGTATAACATCGTTCAAAACGTGAATTCGGCTTGGCCGGCTCCATAGGCGCTACAGACCTTCAGGTTTACCGCGCCAGGCCGCTCGCGTGACTCCGCTGAATAGTTGATCTCGTACCGGTTCAACTGCTGGAGGTAAATCTCTTCGAGTTTCGCGGGGAACTCGTCGATACTGGTTTGATCGAAAGTGCCTTCCGGAGTGGACAGGCACAAACCGCGGAAGGCCGGCCAGGAATCGCTTGCGTCCATGCAAAGACCGTGCATTACGACGCTGCCGTCGTGGATCAACTGCTTCACACCGCTCAAAGCGGCTTCGTCGCGCAGCAGGTCCGCCGAAGCGGGGTCAGGAAGCACGATGATCTGACGCTTGCCGCCGTGTTTGCTCGCGGCACGGCCTAACCGCAGGGTCGCGCTGACGAGATTTGGGGCGGCGCGCTCGGGCGGCACGGGCGCAGAGAGTACCTTTTTCAACTGATCGCTCGCGGCGATGAAGCCATACCTGGACTTGAGCTCCTCGGTCACCAACGCTTCGTCGTAAGGCATGGCCGATTGCTGGCGAGATGCCGGCGGCGCGGAAGCGTCGGGAGCGAGCGTGTACCGGTCGATTCTCATCAAATCGTCGGATCGCTTCCAGGCGGCGCACCGTTCTAAGCCTTTCAGCACCGCATCTCCACCGGGATCATCGCTGGATAGAAATTGGGGAGCCACGAAGCCGGTAACCAGGAGCGCCGGGTTACTGCTCGATTTCAGCTCGTAGTCTTCTACCAGAATCCCAGCTTCCCATAGGGCAACGTCGGTTGCCTTCAGTTTCGTGAGGTCGCCGGTTCCGGGCTTCGACACTGCAAAAGTCAAGCGCCGGCGGCCGCCGGGCTGGAGGGCTGCATGCGGCACATGGATCTCAAGCGTTCCGAGTTCTGCCACAGCTTTTTCGCGGCGGCGTATGCGCGCGAGCGCTTTGGTAACGGCCAGCCGCGATTTTCCTTCCGCGGTTTTGAACTGTTCGGCCAGGAAAGGAAGGAAGCGCGGATCCTGGGTCTCGCCGATGGCCCACAAGGCGGACAGGCGGAATGACAGCTCCTCATGCCGCGCCATGTCCAACAGCGCGCGAACGACCTGGATGTCGGCGAGCCGGTATAGACCCCAGGCCGCGTTCCCGGCGACACGGTTGTTCTTCGATTTCATGGCAATCAGCAGAAGCGCCTTCGATTCGGCTGCATCCAACTCCCACAGCGCTTCGACAGCGTTGGCCTGTACTCTGTGGTCCCGATCCATCCAGCGGCGGCCAATCCAAGCCGCGTTTTTAAGACTGCGTCCGATTAGCAGGGCGGCCTTGGATCGAACCAGCTTGTCAGGATACGCCATCAATTCCACCTGGAATGAGGTCCACCAACCTTGCGCCGCGATCGCTTCTAGTAAATTCAGGATTCGCAGGATATACGTGGACTGATTGGAACAGCTCTGGGCGTGCAATGCTTTGCTAAGCGCCATCTCGAACGCAGTTTCGAGCTTTTTCCCATTCTGGGGCAGTGCTTTGGCTGCTGTGACTGCCTCAGCGACCGAACAAATGCTTGGATCCAAAAGCGCGGCGCTCGAATGCTTATTCTCCGCAAGCAGTTGGGCCACGTGACGGGTTCCGGCCGAAAGCTTCATCCGGCCGAGGACACCAATGCCGGCGGCGCAAAAAGCCGGCGGATCGGAAACCAGCAGTTGCGTGAGAGAATCCTTGCCCGCCGATTCGTTTTGTTCAAAAGACGCTGCGATCGCGGCGATGTCTTCGGCGTAACTTTCAGCCGACCCTTTCTCTTTCGTCACTCAGATAGCCCCACCTGGGCTTATCGGCCCAGTTTCGATGCTTCTTTGCCGATCGCGCCGGAAACAGTCCAAAAGAGCCCGCATCTAACGGGTGAGAGGACTTATTTATGACCGATTTAAAACGTGTGGCTATTCTCGTCGCAGATGGTTTCGAGCAGGTGGAAATGACGGAGCCACGAAAAGCGCTGGAAGAGGCAGGCTTCAAAACGGCTTTGATCTCGCCAGGCAAAGGCCAAGTGCAGGGGTGGAAGCACGACGAAAAAGCCGATAAATTCCCCGTTGACGTGGAGTTGGACTCAGCGAATCCGAACGACTATATCGCGCTATTGCTTCCCGGTGGCGTGCAGAACCCGGACAAACTTCGGACCATACCGGAAGCGGTGGAGTTTGTGAAGAGCTTTTTTAGAGAGAGCAAACCGGTTGCCGCCATTTGCCACGGTCCATGGATGGTAGTGGAGGCGGACGTGGTGCGCGGGCGTCACGTGACGTCTTGGCCGTCCTTGAAGACGGATCTGCGCAATGCCGGAGCAACTTGGACCGATCAAGAGGTAGTAACCGATGGGAACCTGGTTACCAGCCGGAAGCCGGACGACATTCCCGCTTTCAATCGCAAGATGATCGATCTGTTCCGCGCGGGAGCGCAGGAACCGCAACCAGTTGGAGCGGGTCGCGAAAGCCGCCTGATATAAAAAACTAAGCCAGGTCCCCGGTCCGAATAGGTAACTGGCGGATTCGCTTGCCGGTCGCGGCGAAGATGGCGTTGGCGATCGCGGGAGCTGTACCAGGGGTAGTCGCTTCCCCGATGCCGCCCGGTGCTTCCTGGCTTGGCACGATGTAGACTTCCACCACCGGCATCTCATCGATGCGCAGCACGTCATAGTGATCAAAGTTTTGTTGCTGGACGCGGCCGCGATCGATGGTGATGGCGCCTTTGAGAGCCGCGCTCATTCCGTACACGATGCCGCTCTGCAGCTGCTGCTCGATGATATGCGGATTGACGACATGACCGCAGTCGACCGCACACACCACGCGATGGACACGCAACTTGCCACCGGTCACGGAAACCTCGGCGACTTGCGCGGTAAAGCTTCCGATGTTGTCGTTGACACCGATGCCGCGCGCCCTGCCAGCAGCTAACGGCTTGCCCCAGCCGGCTTTTTCGGCGGCTAATTCGAGGACGCCCAATAAGCGCGGCGATTTCGCCAATAGGCGGCGGCGAAGCTCCAGCGGATCTTTTCCACCGGCCGCGGCCAATTCGTCCACGAAGCTTTCGAGGAAAAATGTATTTTGCGAATAACCGACTGAACGCCAGAACGTCACGGGAATGCCGGGATCGCCGTTGTGATAATCCACATGCAGAGCGGCAATCGCGTAGGGAGTGTCGTCAATCCCTTCCACTGCGTTTCGCGATACTCCATCCTTTAAGCCGCCAAACGCGGGGCTAACGATACGGCTGGTGAGCGCCACCGGCCAGCCCTCGCCGTCAAGACCAGCGGAAAATCGAGTATAGGAGGCCGGGCGGTACAGATCGTGCTGCATATCGTCCTCGCGCGACCAGGTGAGCTTCACCGGAACGCCGGCCGCCTTTGAAATCTCCACTGCTTCGGCGACGAAATCCGCGCCGCCGCGCCGGCCAAATCCTCCGCCTAGGAATGTGGTGTGGATCTGCACCTTTTCCGGGGGAAGGCCGGTGATCTTCATCGCGGTGCCGTGGGCCGCGGTTTGGATCTGGGTGGAGGCCCAGACCTCGCAGCTATCGGGGCGCACGTCGGCGGTGCAGTTCATCGGCTCCATGGGTGCGTGAGCCAAATAGGGAGCTTCGTAGACCGCTTCGATTTTCTTCGCCGCGCCGGACAAGGCCGCTTCTGCATTTCCGTCGTTGCGCGCCACGGCGCCTGGCTTTTCGGCCAAATCGGCGAACATTTTGCGGATGCCGGCAGTCGATAGATTGGCGTTCCGCCCCTCATCCCACTGGATTTCGAGCGCCCTGCGGCCTTCCATGGCCGACCAGGTGTTATCGGCGAGGACCGCTACGCCGCTCGATATCCGCACCACTTGCTGGACGCCCGGCACAGCTTTCGCCTTGGTGTCATCGAAGCTGGCGACCTTGCCCTCAAATACCGGGCAGCGGGCGACTACGGCGTACAGCTCGCCCGGCCGGCGGACATCCAGGCCGAATTCAGCTTTGCCGCATACTTTGGCGGGCGTATCGAGACGCTTGGGCGAAGTGCCGATGAGATGGAACTGTTTCGGGTCCTTCAGCGTAACCTTGGCCGGAACAGGCACCTTCGCGGCGTCTTCGGCCAGGCTGCCGTAACTGAGGCGAGCGTTACTGGCGCTGTTGATGATCTGGTTGTTTTCGGCGCGGCACTGCGAGGCGTCAACATTCCATTTTTGCGCGGCCGCCTGGAGGAGCATCTCACGCGCCGAAGCACCGGCTTTCCGCAAGGGTTCCCAGGTGGTCCGGATGCTCATGCTTCCAAAGGTGCCCTGCAATGGGCCATAAGCTCGGTCGACGCCTGCGAATTGCGTCCGGACCTTGTTCCAATCGCATTCCAGCTCTTCAGCCAGCAATTGGGAAAGCGAAGTGACTACGCCCTGTCCCATTTCGGATTTGTGCAGGAACAGCGTAATACTGTCATTGGGGGCGACGTGCACGAAGGCGTTTAATTTGGCATCGCCGGCCGCATTCTGAGCTTGGAGCTTGGATTCGGGCAGATAAAACCCCAGCATGAGTCCGCCAGCTGTTGCAGCGCCGGCTTTCAGAAAGCCTCGGCGGCCGATTTTTTGAATAGTGGTATTCATTAGGCATCTCCTCGCGCGACCTTGCCATTGGCCGCCGCCTGATAACGAGCCGCCAGATGTACAGCCTTGCGGATGGACTGGTACGTTCCGCAGCGGCAGACGTTGCCATGCATGGCTTCGTCGATGTCGGCGTCGGTCGGGTTCGCGGTCTTGGCTAGCAGACCAGCCGCCGTCATGATCTGGCCGGATTGACAGTAGCCGCACTGCGGCACGTCCTCCTCGATCCAGGCGCGCTGTACAGGATGGCTGTTGTCGGCCGAGAGGCCCTCGATGCTGGTCACCTTCTTACCCGCTACGCCTGAGATCGGCATGCTGCAAGAACGGATGGGCTGGCCATTGACGTGAACCGTGCAAGCGCCGCATAATGCCATGCCGCAACCGAATTTGGTGCCCGTCATGCCGAGCGTGTCTCGCAGAACCCAAAGGAGCGGCATTCGCGAGGGAACGTCGACACTCTGCGGTTTTCCATTCAAGGTGAACTGGATTGCTGCCATAACGGCCCTCCTCTAGAGCCCAATGTGACCTTCACTTATTGTACCGGGGCGCTTAGTGCGTTAGCGCGACAGGCTGAGAAACCATCTCGGTTGGGAAGAGTCATCATAGAAAAAGCAACCGCCATCCATGAGGAACAAATCATGCAAGCTACCCTTCCTGGTGAACTCACTGGCGCTCCGCCTAATCCGCTATCAGCCGAGGAGCTGCGGAAGATTCATGCCTATTGGCGCGCCGCCAACTATCTGTCGGTCGGACAGATCTATCTCTACGACAATCCGCTCTTGAGTGAACCGCTGCGGATCGAGCACATCAAGCCTCGTCTGCTGGGCCACTGGGGAACGACACCGGGCCTCAATTTCGTGTATGTTCACTGCAATCGGGTCATCAAGAAGTATGACCTGAACATGATTTACGTTTGCGGGCCGGGGCATGGCGGTCCGGGAATGGTTGCGAACACTTACCTCGAAGGCACCTACAGCGAATTCTTCCCGAACATCCTGCAGGACGTGGAGGGGATGAAGCGGCTGTTCACGCAATTCTCGTTTCCGGGCGGCATTCCGAGTCACGCTGCGCCAGAGACTCCCGGCTCCATCAATGAGGGCGGCGAACTGGGATATTCGCTGTTGCACGCATACGGAGCGGTGTTGGATAACCCAGACCTGATCGCGTGCTGCGTGATCGGCGACGGCGAAGCGGAAACCGGTGCGCTGGCCACCAGTTGGCATTCGAACAAATTTTTGAATCCGGCTCGAGACGGCGCGGTGATTCCTATTTTGCACCTGAACGGATACAAAATCGCCGGTCCGACGGTTCTGGCGAGGATTCCGGAGGAAGAACTAAAAGAGTTGCTACGAGGCTACGGTTACCACCCCTATTTTGTGGCCGGACATGACCCTGAGCCTATGCATCAACTGATGGCTGCCACGCTCGATACGGTGGTAGAAGAGATTCAACGAATCCAGAAGGACGCGCGGGAGAACGGATTCTCCGAGCGGCCGTCCTGGCCCATGATCGTTTTGAAAACGCTCAAAGGCTGGACCGGACCGAAGGTCGTGGACGGATTGCAGATTGAAGGAACATTCCGCGCGCATCAGGTGCCGGTTACCGATCTGGCGAATCCGGAGCATCTGAAGATTCTAGAGAATTGGATGAAGAGTTACCGTTCAGAGGAGCTGTTCGATGAGCGGGGCAGCTTCATCGCTGAACTCGGCGATCTCGCGCCCGAAGGACAGCGCCGCATGGGCGCCAATCCCAACGCAAACGGGGGGTTGCTTTTGAAGGATCTGAGGCTACCGGATTTTCGCAAGTATGCGGTCGACGTACCGAAGCCCGGAACGATTATTGCCGAAGCGGCACGCGTATTAGGAGAGCTTCTGCGCGATGTGCTGACTCTCAATGCGGACGCGCACAATTTCCGAGTCTTTGGGCCGGACGAGACCGCTTCCAACCGCTTGAACGCCGTGTTCGAGGTGACGGACCGGACCTCTACGGCGATCATCTTGCCCAATGACGATCATGTTGCGCCGATGGGCCGGGTGATGGAGGTGCTGAGCGAGCATATGTGTCAGGGCTGGCTGGAGGGGTACCTGCTCACGGGCCGGCACGGGTTCTTCTCCTGCTATGAGGCTTTTATCCACATCATCGATTCGATGTTCAACCAGCACGCGAAATGGCTGAAGACCACGCGCACGATTCCCTGGCGGCGTCCCATCGCGTCGTTGAACTATCTGCTGACTTCGCATGTGTGGCGGCAGGACCACAACGGCTTCAGCCATCAGGACCCGGGCTTCATCGATCACGTTGTTAATAAGAAAGCGGACGTGGTGCGCGTGTATCTGCCTCCCGACGCGAACTGCCTTTTATCGGTGGCGGATCATTGCTTGCGCAGCAGGAATTACGTCAATTTGATCATCGCGGGCAAGCAACCGGCGCTGCAATGGCTGGACATGGGCGCTGCTATTCGACACTGCACCGCCGGTCTGGGAATTTGGAATTGGGCGAGCACGGATGCAGGCGGCGATCCGGATGTGGTGATGGCCTGCTGCGGCGACATACCGACGTTGGAAACGCTCGCTGCGGTCGACCTGCTGCGTTAGCGCATTCCGGACTTGAAGATTCGTGTGGTGAACGTGGTAGATCTGATGACTTTACAGCCTTGCACGGAGCACCCGCATGGTTTGTCCGATCGCGATTTCGACGGGATCTTCACCACCGACAAACCGGTTGTGTTCGCGTTTCATGGATATCCGTGGCTCATTCACCACCTGACCTACCGCCGCACCAATCACGATAATCTGCATGTGCGCGGCTATAAGGAAGAAGGCACGACGACGACGCCATTTGACATGACGGTGCTGAACGATCTCGACCGTTTTCACCTGGCAGGCGATGTGATCGATCGGGTGCCGCGTCTAAAGGGAATCGCTGGACCGGAGAAGCAGATGTTGCGGAACCGGCTGATCGAGCATAAGCTTTACATCTCTCGCTACGGAGACGATATGCCGGAGATCCGCGATTGGCGGTGGCCGGCGGCATGAAGATCCTGGTGCTGAACGGCGGCTCCAGCAGTTTTAAGTGCTGGTTCGCGGATTTGCCGGATGATTGGCTGCCTGCGAGCGCCCCGCAGCCGCTATGGACCGCGCGCGTGGATTGGAGCCGTCACTCCGGTCGCGCTCAAATGCAGATTCGACGATCGGGAGGCGAGGTAGTCAATCGGACCGTCGACGCCGCCGCGCCCGTCGCGGTTTTAAAGCCTGTGCTCGAGGCGCTGTGGGAGGGCGACGCTCGAGCGGTCAATTCGCGCTCTGACATTGATGCGGTCGGTCACCGCATTGTCCACGGCGGCCCCGGTATCGGGAAAGCGTGCCGCTCACGGCGGAAGTGCGCTCGGCTATCGCCACCCAGGTTGAGTTTGCGCCATCCCACAATCGCTTTGAACTCGAAGCGATTCAAACCGTAGATGAGGTCATCGGGACCGGCGTGCTTCAGGTTGCAAGTTTCGATACGGGCTTCCATTCCACTCTAGCTCCGTCCGCGTACGTCTACCCTGGTCCGTATCAGTGGTTCGAGCAAGGCGTCCGGCGGTATGGATTTCATGGGAACAGCCACCGGTACGCGTCGCGCCGCGCGGGCGAGATGGTGGGCGCTCCTTTAGCCCGGTTGATCACATGCCACCTCGGGAATGGCGCTTCTCTCGCTGCGATTCGGGATGGCAAGAGCATCGACACAACCATGGGCTTCACTCCACTGGAGGGCGTCATGATGGGCACGCGCAGCGGCTCCATTGATCCCGGAATTCTGATCTACTTGATTCGCCACCGCGGCTATGGAGCCGAGCAGCTCGATCATATTTTGAATCAGGAATCGGGTTTGCTTGGCGTTTCGGGGATATCGGGCGATATGCGCGAGATCCTGGAGGCGATCAATAGCGGCAATGAAAGGGCGCGGCTGGCGTTCGATGTGTACGTACATCGCCTGATTCGAGAATTAGGCGGTATGCTGGCGGTGCTGGGCGGCCTGGATGCGCTCGTGTTCACTGGAGGAGTGGGAGAGAATTGCCCCGGGCTGCGCGCGCGTGTATGCGAGCAGCTTGAATTTACGGGCCTGCGCCTGGACGCCTCGCAAAATGCGCATCCTCCGCTCGATGCCGACGTCGCCGCGCCAGATTCCCGCGTGCCCGTGCTGGTGATCCGTGCGCAGGAGGAGTGGGAAATCGCTCGCGAGTGTTATCAGATGGTCCGCGCTTTAGGCGTTCCGAGCGTCTAGGCTTGGCAGCGGGTCCCGCAGGGCATCAGCCGCAACGGATTCGGGCGCAACCTCCGGCCGGTGCATCGGCAGGCGCAGACAGAAACAGGCCCCGGGTCCATCTCCATCGGCCCACATGTCGCCGCCATGATCGAGCAATGTCTGCCTGGAAAGGGCGAGGCCAAGCCCCAGACCATTTTTCTTGCCGGCGGTAACGAAGGGCTGGAAAAGGCGGCCGCGCAACGCTGGATTTATACCGGGTCCGGTATCCTCCACGCGCACGATGATCTGTCCCGGTTCGATCAACGATCGAATAAAGATTCTTCCGCCCGCGCGCATCGCCTCGATGGCGTTTTCGAAGAGATTCGAAAAGACGCGTTCCATGCGGGCGCGCTCCATGGGGCATTCCAAATCTTCCGGCACTTCGGTTGTGAGTTGGATGCCGCGGGTATCGCTCTCGGGCATGACGTGGGACCAGGCAGCCGCGATCACCTCGCGCAAGCTGCACATTTCGCTTCCGCTGGATTTGCCTCGCGAGACATCCAGCAGCTGTTGGAGCATGTCCT
>Ga0182024_10022983_pt1 | contig 11199 bp, 8 predicted proteins | sample P32metaG_FD_120480 | JGI IMG/M metagenome (GOLD analysis project Ga0182024, IMG submission 120480) | Permafrost microbial communities from Stordalen Mire, Sweden - P3-2 metaG (Illumina Assembly) | ecosystem: Environmental > Terrestrial > Soil > Wetlands > Permafrost | place: Sweden: Stordalen... | reverse complement strand
GGGACGGCAAGCCCGACATCTTCCTGGTGAATGGCGATGGAAATGGAACCGGGAAACTTTACCGGAATCTGGGAGAGCTAAAGTTCGCGGACGAAACGAAAGCGGCAAAACTGGAATTTCGGGGAGAGGGAACGGGATGCGCCGTAGGGGATTACGATAACGATGGCCACCCGGACCTTGCGGTGAGCTTCAATGGAGGCGTTCACCTCTATCACAACCGCGGCGATGGAACGTTTGAAGACGTGACGATGGCCGCCGGGATTCAAAGCACCGGACTTGCGATGGGCGTCGCCTTCATCGATTACGACCAGGACGGCGATCCCGATCTATACATAACCCAGTTCAACGATTTTGCTCTTGAGGATGCGCGACGGCCTTTTTCGTTTCCGTTCGACGTGCCGCAGCCCGGCAACATTCTTTGGCGCAACAAAGGGAACGGCACGTTCATGAACTGGACGAAGGAGCTGGGGCTCAGCGGCGCGGCGGCCTCTCTGGGCGCGATCGCCGCCGACGTGAATAACGACCATGCCGTCGATTTTGTGATTGCGGGCTGGGAGAAAGCTCCCGAGATACTGATAAATCAGCGCGAAGGCGCTTTCCGTGCCATTTCACCGTGGGCAGGGCAAAGCCCCGGCCCGTCGGCAGGGATTGCCGCGCTCGACTTCGATAAGGATGGGTGGGTCGACCTCGCTTTTACGCACTGGGCGCCGCAGGCATTCAGTCTTTGGCGCAATGTCGGGGGGAAATCATTCGAGCACGTTCCGCTGGCGGATCCCGGCTGGATGCGCGGATGGGGCATTGCGGCTTGGGATTACGATAACGACGGCTGGGTGGACATCGTTGCCGTCGGGGAGAATTTTTCGGGGGAAGGGCGGATTATTTTGCTTCGAAATGAAGGCTCGAATGGATTTCGAGATGTTACCCAGGAGACTGGATTAGACACGATTGCCTTGCGTGATCCTCGAGCGATTATAGCTTTTGACGCCCAAGGCGATGGCTCCAGCGATCTGCTGATCACCCAAAACAATTTGCCTCCCGTGCTTTTGAAGAGTGTGGGAGGGAATAAAAACAATTGGCTGCGGCTTGTCCTCAAAGGAAAAGAGGAGAACAAGCTGGGCATTGGAGCCGAGGCGCAAATATTCGATGGCGCGGACGAGCAGAAGTGGACTGTGCCGGGCGCGTCTGGCTATTTGGGGCAAGGGCCGCCGGAAATAGGGGTAGGGCTGGGCACGCAAAGCATTGTCGACGTATTGAGGGTGCTATGGCCAACCGGTGTGGTGCAGCATGAGCTACAAGTGCAGGCGCCTAAACGGGAAATAATTACGGAATTCGACCGGCGAGATACGCAGCAACAGTAATTTTCTCAATCTTGAATTCGTGGGACTCGGCGCCCGCACAGCAGCTTTTCCGAGTGCCGCTTGTGGGCCGTTCATTCAGGACCACCGGCGCCGTAGAACAGAAGGCAAACTCGTGTCAGAATTATCTGGGTCGAGTTGGCGCGACAGGTTCGTCTAACGACGCCTTGATGCCAGGTTGCGGGCGTGCTACTTTCGCGTGGCGTCACTGGTGCTGTAATTGTCCTGTCTCACAATGTCTTCTACCTTCTCTACAGTCCGCCCAAATGGAAACTCCGCCTGGGACGGCCGTCCACGGTTCGAAGATAATCTGGTTTTTTGGCGAGTCGAAGGAAGCCTTTTAGACCTGACGGCAGTTCGGCCGGTGGGATTCTTCACCTGGAATGCGCAAAGTTTTCTCGAGCGCTGGATGCGGCGCGGAACGATGGCCGCGCTCGCTGTTGCAAGGCCCTTTCTCTACGTGGCTAATCGAGTGTTCGCGACGCGCGTATTGCACACAGTTTTGCGAGGCGAAAGTCGCGACCGCCTGGACCTATTGGGCGAAGAGTTCTTCGAATATTTCCTGAAACCGCGCCTCAAGGCCGCAGGTGTCTTAAAGCTGGAAGAGTTGAAAGCGCAGAGCGCTAAGATCGTGCTCGTTAGCCAAGGCCTCGATCATATTATGCGGCCGCTAGCCAACCATCTCGGGGTGGAGTACTTACTTTCCAACCGGCTGGATTTTCGCGACGGTCTGGCGACGGGACGGCTACTGGAACCGGTGATCCGGCCGCGCGGAATCCTCGCGAAACTGAAAAAGCAGACACCCGATGGGAAAATCTCCCGCGAACAATTGCTGAGGGACCTTGGTTTCGTCAAAAACCCCGGCGTGCTCCAGGGAGCGATTCATCCGGCCCGGCGTGCCTCCGCGAAACTAAAGGTTCCGGTGGTGGATTTTAGCGGGCACAGGACAGATGGTCCATTTTCCGTTCGCCAATCGTTGCGAGGCAAACATATTCTGCTCATCGGATCCACGGGCTTCATCGGCAAAGTGTGGCTCGCGAATCTTCTGACGGAGGCGTCCGATATTCGGCGGATAAGCCTTTTGATTCGCGGGAGCCGGGCTGCAACGTCTCTCGCGCGCTTGCAGCGAATGGTCGAGGAGTCGCCCGTATTTGAGAAACTGGCGGAGCGGCATGGCCAAAATTTCGCTTCCTTTCTCCAAGAGCGAGTGGAAGTGCTCGACGGCGACGTGACGCTCCCTGGGCTTGGCTTTACGCCAGAGGTTCGGCGCGGGTTCGCGAAGTCACTTGATTTGATCGTGAATAGCTCGGGGCTGACGGACTTCAATCCGGACCTGCGCGATGCCTTAACGATGAACGTCCGTGCAACGAGCTACGTTTTGGATTTTCTTCGCGACTGCGATCATGCCTCTCTGCTGCACCTTTCCACAAGTTACGTGGTGGGACGCCGTAATGGCCGCGTTTTCGAACAGCTTTCGAAAGACTACAATCCTGCTGGCGTACGTGGATTTCGCGCGAGGGAAGAATGGAGCCGGCTCGAAGCTCTGATTCGCGAAACGGAAACCCGCGGGAGTCTCCCGAGGTGCTGGAGGAGATTCTCCAAATGGCCGCGGACAAAAAACACGTCGCGAAACAGTTGACGGGCGCGGCCCTTGAAAACCAGATTCGCAAGAATCGTTTCCGCTGGCTTCGGCAAGCCTTGACGGAAGCAGGGGTGAGGCGCGCGAACGAGCTCGGCTGGCCAAATACCTATACTTTTACCAAGAGCCTCGCGGAATCGCTCATTTACGAGTTTCTAGAAGAAACTCCAAAGGCCGCCATCGCCGTGGTGCGCCCGGCCATCGTCGAATCGTCGATCGAGAAGCCCTTCCTTGGATGGAACGAAGGGATCAATACCTCGGCATCGCTTTCGTATTTGCTCGGAACATTTTTTCGTCAACTTCCGAGCAATGCAAGCAAATGCCTGGACCTCATTCCCGTCGATTTAGTGTCTCGCGGCATGACTTTGATCGCGGCAGCGCTGATTTCACGCAGGCATGAGCGCGTATATCACCTGGCTACGTCTGTCGCAAATCCTTGCGACATGCGTCGCTCGATCGAACTGACCGGCCTGGGACACAGGAAGTTCTATCGGGCGCAGAATGGGTTGCATCACAGGCTGCGGCTGAGATTCGACGCAATTCCAGTTTCCAAAGCCCGCTATGAGAAGCTTTCCGCGCCAGCGCAGAAAATGATCGTGCAGATCATCAACCGCAGCATCGAACCGATTCCCTTTGTTCGCTCCCCGCTGGTCCGGCAAGAGCGGGACCTGGAAAGGGTGATGAAATTAATCGCGCTTTTCGAGCCCTTTATTCTCGAAAACGATCATGTGTTCGAGGCAGCGAACGTGGAGCGTCTCACCGAAGCGCTTCCGCCGGAAGAACTGGCAACTTTTGGGTACGACGCGCGCTCACTCGATTGGTGGGATTATTGGATCAACGTTCACATTCCGGCGCTGCGCAAGTGGTGCTATCCTTTGATCGAAGGACGAAAACCGGAATCTCCGCCGAAGCGGTGTGTCCCTCTCGTGGAAGCAGGAGTCGAAGTGGGAAAAAGCGAGGGAGCGGCACCGGCATCGGCTTCGTAACACCTCAAAATCGTGGCGATTTTTCTTACCGGCAGCACTGGATATATCGGTGCTCACATCGCGTCGAGTTTGCTTACGGGCGAAACCGACTCGCTAAACTTATTAGTGCGCGCGCGCGACAACGACGAAGCCCGTCTTCGCCTGTGGCACGCGTTACAGTTGCACCTGGATTTCCCTCAGTTTGAAAGCTGCCTGAACTCGCGCATACGGATTTTTCTCGGCGATTTAACGGATACCCGGTTTGGATTAGGCGAGGACGAGTATCGCGAACTTGTTCGCAGCACCGATTCGATCATTCATTGCGCCGCATCTCTCAATCGAAAATCGGAGAAAAGCTGCTTAAATGTAAATCTGCGCGGCACGCTTGAAGTGATTCAGTTGGGCATGCGCGCCCGGGACACCCACGGACTGAGGAGATTCAGCCACGTGAGCACCGTTGCTGTTGCCGGCCAGCGCGCGAATGAAGTGGTGGCGGAAGATACAGCGATCGATTGGAGCCGCTCGGACTACGATCCCTACGCGCGCACGAAAAAATTCTGCGAGCACATGGTTCGGCAGTTGCTGCCGGACGTCCAGAGGACGATCTTCCGGCCCAGCATTGTGTTGGGCGATAGCCGCCGGGCCGAGACGAATCAATTCGACATGGTGCGCGCCTTTGTCTTTCTTTCCGGGCTTCCAGTGCTTCCGTTCCGGCCCACGGATCGAATCGATATCGTACCCGTCGATTTCGTGGCGGATTCAGTGGTGAAGTTGCACCAGAAAAGCGATCCCGCCCACGAGATCTACCATCTTTCGTCCGGCGTGGAGTCCGAAACGTTCGCGCAGCTCACAGACGTGCTATCGAAGGCGCAGGGGAAACGGTCGCCCATGTACATGCCGAGTCTGGAGCAACCATCTTCGAAGATGGTGAATGCTTTGTCTGGACGGGCGGGAAAATTAGGCGGACTCGCGACGCTCTTAAAGGTTTTCTTGCCCTATCTCGTATGGAATACGGTATTCGATAATCGCCGCGTGGTGGCCGAGATGGGCCGGCATCCAGCCCCATTTTCCGAATACTGCTACCCGCTATTGCAATACACGCGTGAAAATAATTTCAAATATCCATATCGCGAGTGGCCGGCTGCAGGAGAGGCCAGCGCGGCGCTTGAAGGCGCAAGCGGACGGGCACAAGGTTCACGAGGATGATGGACTCGGTGCTAGGGGCTTGGGTAAGCGGCCTGATCGAGCTGAACAAAATCGAGTGGATGTTTGGCTCGGGCCACGAATGGAGGCCTGGGACGCCGTTGAAGCTTCTGTTTGCGGGCTATAACGGAACGCGCAATACCGGCTCCGACGTTCGCGTGGAGGAAATGCTGAGGCAGATCCGGCGCGTTCTGGGCGAACAAAACCTTGCGCTCAGTGTTATGACCCAGAACTTCGATTTGACGCGCGGCTACTTTGGAGATGCGGCGCAGGTGTTTCTTCCCGACATATTTCCGCCTTTCCTGCATTCCGAAGTGAGAAAAAACGATGGCGTGGTGGCCTGCGAAGGGTCGATGTTCAAGAGCAAATTCAGCAACGCGCTCACCGCGATGTTCATCGGCGCACTCGGGATTGCCGCAGCCCAGAATAAGCTGAGCGTCGGCTATGGCGCCGAAGCAGGCGCGATGGACCCGATGCTGCAGAAAATGTGCGCGCGATATTGCCGTGAGTCGCTGGTGATCACGCGAAACATTGAATCGCAGGAGGTGCTTGGCAAGCTCGGCGTGCCCACGGAATTAGGCACGGACACCGCGTGGACATTTGAACCCCTCGGCGCGGACTATGCGGCGAAAGCTCTGAGGCAGTCGGGATGGGATGGCGTGACGCCAATTCTCGCCGTGTGCCCCATCAACCCGTTCTGGTGGCCGGTGAAGCCGTCGCTGGCAAAGTGGATCGCATATTCGGCCGCGGGCAGCTATAAAAAAAGCCACTACCGGTCGATTTACTTTCACCATGCGGGCGGAGATGTGGACGCTGCTTACGAGAACTATTTATCGGCAATGGCAAACGGAGTGAGAGAGTTTGCCAAGACCCGTAGGGTGTTTCCGGTGATGGTCGCGATGGAGATGCTGGATAAGGATGCTTGCGAGCGTGTTTCCGAAAAGCTGGGAGGCGCTCCCGTGTTTTCTTCGGACCGGCTGACCATGTATGAGATTGTCAGTATCTTGCGCGGCTGCCACCGAATTCTTTCGTCGCGGTATCATGCGATCGTCACGTCGATGCCGGCGGGCGTTCCATCGGCTGGCGTCACCATGGACGAACGGATCCGGAATTTAATGCGCGAACGGGGACACGAGCATCTTCTGATGACCGTGGACGATCCTGAACTCGAAGACAAGATCGTTGTGGCGCTCCGCGCGCTGGATGAGGAAGAGGACGAAATTCGCGCATCGATGGGGAACGTCGTGGCTCATAACCTGCAGCTTATGGCGCGAATGGGCGTGTATTTCGCGGAGCAGGTGGCGCGGTGTTTTCCTGAATTCCCGATACGCACGGGCGTCGTGGGCTGGGAGGAATTCCTTCCGCCGCTCGGCCCGCAATTGCAGAAGCTGCTCGAGGTACATAGCGGAGCGCTCGTTTCATGACGTTTCTGGACAAGATTTTCGAGCGATTTCAGCGGGCCGGAAGCACGGCGCTGCTTCGTGAGATTCGCGACGGCCAGTTCGTCTCCGTGACAGGCGCTGAATTGCTCACGCTGGTAAATCAAGGCCGGGCGTTTCTTAGACGATCCGGTTTGAAAACTGGCGATCGTTGCGCGATTGTCGCGCCGAACAGTATCCAGTGGGTGGCGCTCGATCTCGCGATGATGGCTGAAGGCATCATCGTTGTGCCGCTATACGCAAGACAGTCAGCCGCGGAGCTTTCGGGAATGGTGCGGGATTCAGCGCCGGCAGCTATTTTCTGTTCCGATCAAGCGCTTGGCGAAGAAATTCAAAGGCGCTGCGGAGCAAATCCCGTTATTGTGCCGATTCAGAGCGTTTTCGTAGGAGAAGCATCAACCGCAGAAGCACCCTATCCGCATGCGGCTTCCGACCCTGTAACAATTATCTATACCTCCGGCACGTCCGGCGAACCCAAAGGCGTGGTGATCAACGCCGGAAACGTAAATCATATTCTCGGGTGTACAAACGATCGCCTTGACCGGCTGATGGAAGGTCACAAGGAGCCGGAGCAAGTGTTCCACTATACGCCGTTCTGTTTCGCGGCTTCGTGGATCGCGACGCTTTCATTTCTCTCTCGCAATAGTGTGCTAACGCTGTCGACGGATTTAACGAAGCTGCCCGACGAATTGAAGCTCGCGGCTCCGAATTATTTTCTGAATGTGCCCACGCTGCTGGAGCGAGTGCGCGCAAAAGTGACGGAATCGATTCAGGGGCGAGGCGGCGTCACCGCGAAAATCTTCTCGCACGCCCAAAAGGGATTTCTCGAATCGCGGCACGGGAGCGGTGAAAGGATTGACAGGATTTGTTTGTCTCTCGCGAAGACGGTAATTTTCCCGAAGGTGCGCAAAAGCATCGGCCCAAATCTAAAGGCGCTGATCTGCGGTTCCGCTCCGCTTGCAATCGAAACGCAGCTTTTTTTTATGATGCTGGGCATACCGGTGCTTCAGGTATACGGACTGACGGAGACCACGGCCATTTGCACGATGGATGTTCCGAACGACTTCGAGCCCGGTTTTGTGGGACAAGCCATACCCGGGGTGGAGATGCGAATCGCGGAGAACGGCGAAATTGTGGTTCGCGGCCCAAACATTTTCGCGGGATATTGGGGGCGCCCAGCGGAGACCGCAAAAGCGCTCGAAGGCGGATGGTTTCATACGGGCGATCAAGGAGAGGTGAACGCGCGAGGCAGTTGGCGAGTTACGGGGCGCTTGAAAAACATTTTGGTTTTGAACTCGGGACACAAAGTCGCTCCAGAACCCGTTGAACAGGCGCTCGCGGCGGAGATTCCGCAGGCGCAGCATGTGGTGCTTTTGGGAAACCAGCGCAGCTACCTTACTTTGCTGGTGACGGCTCCGCAGACGGATAAACTTCCGTCAACACAAGTGCAAGCGGCGATTGACGCAGTAAACTCAAGCTTGCCGCATTACAAACAGATTCGCGCGTTTCACATTTCCACCGAACTGCTCAGCATCGAAAACGGAATGCTGACGGCGAATGGCAAACTGAAGCGCGACGCCATTGCCGCGCGATTTGCCACTGAAATCGAACCGCTTTATCAAAAACAGAGCGCATGAAGGGTTTCCAAACCAAGAATTTGTCCTGGACGGTGGCGGACGAGACGATCGAGCTTGTGCTCGACCGCGCTCCCTGCAATGAAATTGGTTCCGAAACTCTCAAGGATTTGGAAACATTCGTCGCCGCGCTAGAACCGCTCCAACGCGAGGCGCGCACTCTGATCATTTCCAGCTCGCGGCAGGAGGGTTTCTGCGCTGGGGCGGATTTGCGCGAGCTGTATCGCGGGTTGCGTGAGCGAACGGCCAGTGACCGGGTTGGCGGCGTCCGCGATTTTCTTGAGCGGATACATTGTGTGATGAATGCGATTGATGATGCTCCTTTGTTTACGATTGCGGCGGTTCACGGCGTCACATTTGGCGGCGGGTTCGAACTGGCTTTGGCGTGCGATCTGATCGTTGCAGACAAAATGACTCGTTTTTGCTTTCCGGAGTTGCGCCTGGGATTGATTCCGGGCTTTGGCGGCATTCCCCGGTTGAAAAGAGACGTGGGAAACGCCCTGGTGCGCGATCTGATTTTGACGGGAAGAAGCATTCATGCGGCGAAGGCGCTTGCGGCGGGGATGATCAGCCAGGTAACGGGGGAAGGCGATTCCCTGCGTGTGGCGCGTGCAACCGCTTCGCAGTTGCGAAAATTCGACCGGCAAACGATGATCGCGGCGAAAAAATTCGTCAAACCGATACCTCGGGAGGAACTGCGCCGGGAGATCGATATTTTTTGCGATCTGATCGCTCAACCCGCCGTAGAGGCGGGCTTGCGCAAATTCGTCGAAAGCAGCGATCCCATGCCGTTTTTGCCTTAGCCGATGGCCGACCTTCTCCCGACGGGATGCATATTTCGCGGGGAATATGGCAAGATACCAGCTTATGAGCGCCCTCCAACAGACGACTGACGAAGTGCTGCGGCTTGCGGCAGAGCATTTTCGCGTGCCGCGCGAGCAATTGCGCCCTGACGACGATTTCTTCAAAAAACTCGGAATCAACAGCCTCCAGGCGCTTGACCTGCTCACGCGCATCGAGCAGCATTTTCATATCGAGCTGCCCGACTACGAGTTGCAAGGCGTCAGCGATTTTCAGACTCTTGCTCAGCGCATTCACTCCCGCCTTTAATGCTGGACCTTCGTGAGTACAACTGCCTTGGAGAAGCCCTGCGCGCCGCCCTGCTGCGCTGGCCGAATGAAGCGTGCCTGATTGAGGCCGATCGCGAACGCGAAAATCTCCGGCTGACCTACGGGCAATTCAATGAAATCGCGCTACCTGTTGCCAAGGCATTCCAAAATGCAGGCTTAGTCAGTGGCACCCGGGCAGCCATCATAATGACGAATCAATCGAAATGGTTGATTTCGGCATACGCGATCTTTTTTTGCGGCGGCGTTCTCGTGCCGCTGGACTACAAATTGAGCGCTGCTGAGCAATTAAAGCTGCTCGAACACTCGAAGGCGGAATTTCTAGTCACCGAATATCATTTATGGCGAGCAATCACGCAGGGCGAATCGTTCAAAGACCTGCGAACACGTGTGGTGGTGGTGACCGACGCTCCTCCGGATGCCGAGCTCGCCGGGGCGAAGCGCTGGGAAGAATTTCGCGATGCGGGCGATCCTATATTCGTCCCGCGAGCCCGCAAGGATGCGGCGTGCATCGTCTATTCGTCCGGCACGGGAGGAAGGCCGAAGGGCTGCGTTCTCACCCACGAAAATTATCTCGAACAGTGCGTCGCGCTCACGTCGTTGTATCCATTTGGGCCGGGAGTGCGGTACCTGAGCATCCTGCCGACGAATCACGCGATCGACTTTATGGTGGGCTTTATCGGCCCATTCGCTTGCGGAGCCACGGTCGTCCACTTGCGCACATTGCGGCCGGAATATATTCGCGACGCGTTCACGCGATACAAGATTACCTACATGAGCCTGGTTCCAATGGTTCTGAAGAATTTGGAACGTGGGCTCCGGCAGCGCTTCAACGAATTACCCAAGGGCAAACGGGCGGTCCTAAATGCCGCCATCGCAGCAAATCGTGCGTTCACCCGCCGCCGGCCGCGCTTGAAACTGAGCCGCGCGTTGCTTCGAGAGGTTCACGCTGCATTTGGAGGGAACCTCAGGGCTTTTTTTGTGGGCGGAGCTTTCACGGAGCCGAAAACTCTCCAGTTTTTCTACGACCTGGGAATCCTTGTGGTGAACGGCTATGGCTGCACGGAAGCAGGAACGGTGATTACGGTGAACGATCTCAAGCCATTTCGCGCGGACACGGTTGGCAAGCCTCTTCCCGGGCTGGAAGTAAAACTGGCTAATCCGAACGCGGAAGCAATTGGGGAAGTGATGGTTCGCAGCAAGACGGTGATGTCGCACTACCTGGATGACCCGGAGATGACGGCGGAAACCATCGTGGACGGCTGGCTTATGACGGGCGATCTCGGGCGTTTCGATAAGGCGGGCCACTTGCAGCTTCTCGGGCGAAAGAAAAATATGATCGTCACCGAAGAGGGCAAGAATATTTACCCCGAGGATATTGAGACGTCTTTCGAGGGCCTCTCCGTGAAGGAGTTTTGCGTATTTGCCACAAATTTTCTTTGGCCGGAGCGGACCATGCTCGGTGAGACGCTGCTGATCGTCGTTCACCCTGAACCGGGACAAACGATCACTCCGGAGTTAGTCGCAAACATGGAGGAGCGTAATCGCCGGCTGCTGAACTACAAACGCATCAGCGCGTATTTGGCCTGGGACCGGGACTTTCCTCTCACTGCATCACTAAAGATAAAACGGAAAGAGCTGGCTCAGCAGATTCGCCAGACCGTCGGTCGAGAAGCTTTGGTGCGGCTGTGAATCGAAAGCGGCGCCGGGCTGCTGGAACATTACGGGGATGAGCGACCGATTCTTTGCGATTGTGAACCCTGCCGCGGGCGGCGGACGGTGCGGCGACTTGGCCAGCGCGGCGCTCGAACGCGTGCGCCAAATCGGAATCGAGCTG
>Ga0182024_10022982_pt1 | contig 11199 bp, 9 predicted proteins | sample P32metaG_FD_120480 | JGI IMG/M metagenome (GOLD analysis project Ga0182024, IMG submission 120480) | Permafrost microbial communities from Stordalen Mire, Sweden - P3-2 metaG (Illumina Assembly) | ecosystem: Environmental > Terrestrial > Soil > Wetlands > Permafrost | place: Sweden: Stordalen... | reverse complement strand
GCACCGAGCCGCGAGCGATAGCGACCGGGTCCTGCAACCCTATCGAACCCCTGCTTGCCGGTCAGATCGCCGCCGTCGATCTCTCCAGCGTCACCTTCGCCCGCAAATTCGCCACTCCCGCCGTCTGCCGCTCATCGGTCACCGTGAACGCCACCGCGTCGTCCATCCAGTCGTGCGCACTGCCGTCCGGATCGTGCGACGCGAGCGTGATGGTATAGGCGTGCGGGCACAGGTCGCACAGAAATGCGAACACCACCGTCACCGTTTCCCCTTCCGCGCACGGTCCGATCGTCACCCGCTCCTGCTCCGTATTCGTCCCGTAAACTTCAAAACCGATCTGCGTGCGGATCAGCAGTCCCAGCACTGGATCGGTCACCGCCTCGTGAAATCGCACGGTCGCGCGAATCGTCACCATCTCGCCGCTCTTGAAGACGATGGTTGGCTTGCCATTGGCACCCAGCGTCTCCACCGAAATAATTTCCGCGCGCCCGTTTCCGCGGCGCGTCGTCGGAGCGAGGCGCGGCGAAATCGTTTCTCCCCAGCTTCGGACCTGCTCCGCCACAAACCGGCGATAGCGGTCGATGGTTTCCTTGGGATCTCCCTTCGCCGCCATTTCCCCCGCTTCGAGCCACCACACTTCATCGCACAACGCTTCGAGCAGCCGCTCCTCATGCGAGGCCAGCAGCACCGTGGTGCCCGATCGCCGCAATCGATCGAGCGCGGTCAGCGTTCGCGCGCGCACCATCGCGTCCTGCGTCGCCAGCGCCTGGTCGAGCGCGATCACCGCCGCCGGAGCCAGGTTGAGCGGTTCGCCAAGTGCGACGTAACGTCGCTCGGCCGGTGCCGTCAGTTCCCCCGATAGAGGCTGCGCAACTCCGCCCGCCAACTTCAGCAGTTCAGAAATCCCCGACGCTTTTTCGCCGATAACCCCGATAATCGTTCCGCTCGGAGCCACCGCGCTGAATTCCGTCAGCGGCGCTGCATGGACATTTCGAAACTCAATAGACATGATTCCTGTTATGTGTGGATGGATCTCAAGGTTTTTTGGTCCACTCGCCGATCCAATCCAGAAACTGGTTGTACCACAGCACGCTGTTCTGCGGCTTCAGCACCCAGTGTCCTTCATCGGGAAACAGCACCAGCTTCGACGGTACCTTCTGCATCTGCAGCGACGTGAACAGCTGCAAGCCCTGGTCCACCGGGACACGATAATCCAGCTCGCCGTGAAACACCAAGGTCGGCGTTTTGAAATCCTTCACGAAATGGCTGGGCGACCACTTCGCGTACATCTCCGGATTTTCCCACGGCATACCCTTGAACTCCCACAGCGGGAACCACAGTTCCTCGGTCGCGCCGGCCATGCTGCGCAGATCGAACACGCCGTCGTGCGACACCATCGCCTTGAACCGCGTGGTATGGCCCAGCATCCAGTCGATCATGTATCCGCCGTAAGACCCACCCCCGGCCGCCATCCGGTCCGGATCGGCGTAAGGTAAGGTCGCGACGAAATCGGCGACGGCCATGATGTCCTCGTACGCTTTGCCGCCCCAGTCGCCGTTGATCTCATCGATGAATTTCTGGCCGTAACCGGTCGATCCGCGCGGATTCGGCATCACCACCAGGTATCCGGCCGACGCGAAAACCTGCGGGTTCCAGCGATAGCTCCAGGTCTCGCCCCAGGCGCCCTGCGGCCCGCCGTGGATCAGAAACAGCACCGGATATTTTCGCGCCGGGGTAAAATCGGGCGGCTTCACCACGAACGCGTGAATGCGCGTTTTATCCGGACTGTCGACGGTGATTTCGTCCAGCCGCGTGAGCGCGCTGCTCGCCAGCAGCGCGTCATTGAGATGGGTCAGCGGCACGCCGCTCCCGCCGGCCGACGACGCGCGAAAAATTTCGCTGGGACGCGTTCCGCTCTGCTCCGTGTACACCATCACGCTGCCGTCGGAGTTGAACTGCACATCGTCCAGGCTCGAATCGCCGGACACGATATTGCGGATGCCGCCGCCGGTCACCGGGATCATCTGCAATCCCGTTCGCCCGCGATCTTCCACGGTAAAAAACAACCGCGTCGAATCGGGCGACCAGGTCATGCTCTCCACCCAGCGGTCCAGCGTCTCCGTCAGATTGACGGTGCGGCCGGTGCCGCGCTCCAGCACCATCAGACGCCAGCGGTCGCTTTCATATCCCGCGCGCGCCTGCGATCGAAACGCCAGGTAGCGCCCATCGGGAGAATACAGCGGAGCATCGTCCGCGCCGGGACTACTGGTGATTTTTTTCGCGTCGCCGCCGGTCAGCGGCACCGTGTAAATATCCGAATTGGTGCTGGTGGCCGGATTCGCGTCGATGTTGGCGGTGAACGCCAGCTCATTCGAATCGGCCGAAATTGCATAGTCGTCCGGACCGCCCAGCGAAAACGGCGGAACGTCGCGCAGCCCCGGAGTCAGATCCACCACCCCGCTTCCATCCGCGTTGATCGACAGGATATGTTGCCGCCTCTTGCTCTGCCACTGATTCCAATGCCGGTAGAGCAGGGAAGTATAGATGCGCGCTTTGACTTTGTTTTCCGCTTCGGCCTTGATCTGCGTTTGATTGCAGCCGTCGTCCACGCCGCACTCCGGAAACACGCTCGACAGTAAAACGATTTTCTTTCCGTCCGGCGAGACCAGAATCCCCGACGCTTCGGTCGACAGATGAGTAATCGCGCGCGAGTTCGCGCCATCCGGGTCCATGCTCCAGACCTGCGAGGCGCCGTCGCGATTTGAAACATAATAAATCTGTTTCGAATCGGGCGACCAGCGCGGCCGCTCGTTATCGGTGCCGTCATGGGTCAGTTGCCGCGGAAATCCGCCATTCAACGAGACCGAATAAATCTGTTTCGGCTTACTGTTATTGGCGATGTCCACGGTCTGAACCGTAAACGCGACTGTTTTCCCGTCCGGTGAAAGCACCGGTTCGCTGATGCGCGCCAGGCGAAGCATGGCCTGGACGTCGAACGGCTGTTTTTGCGCGAAAAGGCACGCCGCACCCAGCAGCATCCAGAAAAAACGCATACACAGTCATTCTATCGTGGGGCAGGCTTGCAGCCTGCGCCGGTCGCGATTTAAAAACGATATCCTCGAAGCGTGAACGAAAAATCCGCCCTCTTACGCCGCCTCCACCACGGTCCCAAGCTTCTCCTGCTTCCCAACGCCTGGGACGGCGCCAGCGCGCGAATTTTTGAGCGCGCCGGATTCCCCGCGCTAGCCACCACCAGCGCCGGGGTCGCGTTTGCCAGAGGCTATGCGGACGGCGAAAAAATATCTCGTGTCGAAATGCTCGACGAAGTCGTCCGAATCGCCCGCCTGGTGAAAATTCCGGTTACCGCCGACGTCGAAGCCGGTTACGACGATGCCGTCGAGACCGCTCGAGGCGTGTGGGCCGCCGGCGCGGTGGGCATGAATCTCGAAGACACCGCGGGCGCGGGTCTGATCGACATCGTCCCGCGCGTAAAAGCGATTCGCGCCGCTGTTCCCGGCATGGTGCTCAATGCGCGAACCGACATTTTCCTCAACTCCATCGGCGAAGAATCGACCCGTTTCGATCGCGCCGTCGAACGGTTGAACGCCTATCGCGAGGCCGGCGCGGATTGCCTCTTCGCTCCCGGCGTGCGCGATCGCGAAACCATCGCGCGCCTGGTGAAAGCGGTGCGCGGGCCTCTGAATATTCTCGCCGTGGCCGGATCGCCGACCATTTTGGAACTGGAATCGATGGGCGTTGCTCGCGTAAGCGTAGGCTCCGGACCGATGCGCGCCACGCTCGGTCTGGTGGAACGGATCGCCCGCGAGCTGCACGATCGAGGCACTTATCAATCCATGGTCGAAGGCGCGATTCCTTACGCCGACGTCAATTCGCTGCTCTCTTGAAATATTCGTCCAGCCAGCGCAGTGCTTCTGCTTCGTTTGAGAATGCTCCGTCGGCTTGCGCCTCGTAGGCGGCGCGGGTGATTTGGCCGATGTGTTTTCCGGGTTGATTATTGAAATGCGGCAGCACATGCCGTCCCAAAATCAGCGGGGCTTGCGGTTTTTCATTTACCGCTTGTTCCGCGGCGATGTCGCGAATTCGCGCGGCGGAATCGGGCAGCCCCGGCGCGCGCGGCGGACGGCCGGAGGCGTCGGCTTCGATCAGTCTTATCAACTGCATAATGCTCGCGGGCGCCAGGCGCATGGCCAGGCGGCGCACCGCGCGCGCGGTGACTTCGGGGCGGATGCTTGAATGCGCCAAATGATTCTCCACCAATGGAATCACCTGGTCGACAATGGCGTTTTTGATGCCGATTCTTTCGAGGAACCGGCGGGCCAGCGGACCGGCGGCGGACTCGTGGCCGTAGGCGGTCCAGCGCAGGCGGCCCTCTTTTTCGCGCAGCTCGGTCGTGTCGGCTTTGGCGAAATCGTGGGTCAGCGCGGCGAATAACAGCACCGCTCGATCGTCGCCGTGGCAGTGGTCGCGCTCGGCGATTTGGGCGGCGGCATCGACTACGTGCATGGTATGAATGGCGACGTCGCCTTCGGGGTGCCATTCCGGGTCCTGAGGCACGCCTTCGAGGCGTTCGAGCTCGGGGAAGTGTTTGAGCCATGCCGAATCGCGCAAATAAGGGAGGATTAAGCCCGGTTTAGCGGCTTTTAGCGCCCATTTCATGTACTCCTCGGAAATGCGCTCTTTTGCCAGTGTGGCGTACTGATCGGCGATGGAGCGGGACATTTCGGCGGTCGCCGGATCGAGCGTTAAATCGAAGCGGCAGGCGAACTGCATGCCTCTGAGGACCCGCAAAGGGTCTTCGGAGAAGGCTTCGCTGGTAGCGCGAAGTATTTGATTGGTCAGGTCTTCCCGGCCGTTGAAGTAATCGAGCAGCTCCCCGGTGACGGGATCGTAGGCGATGGCGTTAATGGTGAAGTCGCGGCGGCCGGCGGCTTCACGCGGAGTAATGGAAGGATCGAAGGTGCTGAGGAAATCGCGATGGCCGAGACCGATTTTGTTATCGCGCCGCGGAACGCTGAAATCGTGGCCTTCCAATTTCACTACGCCGAAGGATTTTCCGACCAGGTCGATGCGGCCGTGGCGGGACAGAATTTCAGCGAGACGATCGTAGGTGATGCCGTAGACTTCAATGTCGATGTCTTTCGGATCGAGACCGAGCAGCGCGTCGCGCACCGCGCCGCCGACGATGAGCGGACGGAAGCCGGAATTGTGCAGCTCGCGCACGATGCGGTCGAGAGACGCGGGCAGAAGGAGCATCGCTCCATTGTCGCGCGAGATTTTGCGCCGGTTACAAACCGGCGCGCAGACTGCAAGCCTGCCCCACTAGTCCGTGGGACGCTTGGCGGATTCGTTGCCGTTTAAGAATCGGTCGAACCAGTAGCATTGCCAGTTCATGCTTTCGACAATGTGCTTGGGTTCGCCGTTGCGAGTCAGGTTGTGATTCTCGCGCGGGAAGAGAACGATTTCGCTGGTCACGTGATAGTGCTGCAGCGCTCGGAACCATTGCTCGCCCTGCTCGATGGGGACGCGATAGTCGTTGTCGGAGTGGAGGACGAGGGTCGGAGTCTTCACGTTTTGCACGTAGTGCAGCGGGGAATATTTCCAGTATTCGTCGAAGTTGTGGAAAATATCGCCGCCGAAATCGCGCTCGTGGCCGTAGGCGCCGTCGCGGGTTCCGTCGTCACTGATGAAATTCGAAATGCTGCGCAAGGTGACCGCGGCTTCGAAGAGATTGGTTTGCGTGACGATCCAGTTGGTCATGAAACCGCCGTAGGATCCGCCGGTGACGCCGAGACGGTCGCGATCGATCCAGGCATTTTTCTTTAACACTTCCTGGACGCCGGTCATGATGTCGGTGTAGGCCTTGCCGCCCCATTCATCGGCGACGGCGCGCTGGAACTTGCGGCCGTAGCCGGTGGACCCGCGCGGATTGCAGAAGAAGACCGCCCATCCGCGGCCGGCGTAGACCTGGAATTCGTGATTCCAATCGACGCCGTACTGGCCCGACGGGCCGCCGTGAACGCTCAGCACCATGGGATATTTTTTCGAAGGATCGAAACCGACCGGCTTCACCAGGAAGCCATCGATGTCGAAACCGTCGGCGGCTTTGTAAGTCACGCGCTCCACTTTCGCCATTTCGACCTTGTTCGAGAGATCGTTGTTGAGATGAGTCACCTGGCGCTCGCCTTTAGCGTCGTGGACGTAGACGTCGTCGAGATGCTCGAAATCATTGGCGAGGTAGACCATCTCGCCGTCTGCATCGTGCGAATCGTAGGCGTGGACGCTGCGCTCGCCGGAACTGACGGGCGTGACGGCGCCGGTGGAAGCATCCATGCGGAAGACGTGGGTCTGGCCTTTGGTGCCGGTGTCGAAATAGAGGGCGCTGCCGTGCTCGGCCCAGGTGAGCTCGGTGGCCAGCATGTCGAAGGTCTTGGAGATGGGCGCGGATTTTCCGCCTTCGGCGGGCGCCATATAGATGTTAGGAGCATCTTCCTCATCGAGGGCGCCGAGAAAGGCGATGCGTTTGCCATCGGGGGACCAGCGCGGGCTGGTATCGGGGCCCTGATGATCGGAGATTTTGGTAAGCGATCCACCGGCGGCGGGGATCACCCAGACGTCGCTATTGCGGTCGAAATCGAACTCGTGGCCAGTGCGGTTGGAGACGAAAGCGATTTTCGTCGAGTCGGGGGACCAGTGGGGATCGGTGTCGTTCCAGTCGTCGCCATCGGTGATTTGTTTGGTGGCGCCGGTGCGGACGTCGACGACCGCGATGTGGGAACGCTTTTCGTCGAACCAGCCGGTGTCGTTGAATTTGTAATTGGCGTGGGTGTAATGGCGGACGTCGCTGTTTTTATTTTGCGCCGCGCCGGTGCGGGTGAGGCAGACGAAATGGGTGGAATCGGGCGACCATTCAAAATTCGACGCGCCGTTTTCGAGATTGGTGACGCGGCGGGCTTCGCCGCCATTGCGGGAGAGCACCCAGATCTGCGGGCGCGCGGCGTTGCCGGGCGATCCTTCGCGGGCGGAGAGGAAAGCCATGAAGCGTCCGTCGGGCGACCAGCGGGGAGAAGTGGAAGAGACCGTTTCGCCGGAGTAGGGCACGGCGGGATGGCTGCCGTCGAGCGCGGCGATCCAGATGCGCGAGTTGCGGCGATTGGTTTTCGGGTCGATGGTGGTGACGGTGTAGGCGACCCATTTTCCGTCGGGAGCGATGTGGGGGTCGGCGGCGGTTTCGAAGCCGAGATAGTCTTCAGAGGTGACGCCGCGGCGCTGGGAGAAGGCGAGGCTGGCGAGGACGAGGAAAAGGAGGGTTCGTCGCATACAGGTAATAATAGCGCTTGGGGGAGTGAGTTAGGCTACTGAAACTGGCAGGTCGGGGACCTGCCCCACCGCGAAGGCATCGACAAGAATGTCGATGCGGCACGCAGGCGTGCGTGCGCCACGGTTGCGTTTGGAGGGCGGTCGGCGTAGACTAAAGCGCTGTCTATACCACGCGTAAAAGGGGATCGAAGTGAAGCGCATCATTACACTTGCAAGTCTGGCCTGTTTTCTGGGCGCTCCGGCGGTGCTGCGGGCGCAAAACGAAGCGGGGACCTGGAAATTGAATACCGCTAAATCGAAATATTCCGGAGTCGCCACGCCGAAAAGCCGGACGCAGACTCTGGAAGCGGCCGACGGTGGGCATAAGGCGCGCGTCGAAGGCGTGGCGGGAGATGGAAGTCCGATCAATTACAGCTACTCGGCGAAGTACGACGGGAAGGACAATCCGATCACCGGCGGCGGCGCGCCGGGCGCGGCGGATTCAGTCGCCTGGAAGCGAGTCGACGCGAATACGACCGAGGCAACCTACAAGAAGGGCGGGAAAGTGGTATCTACTGCTCGCCTTTCCATTTCCAAGGACGGCAAGACCATGTCGACCACCGCGAAGGGGGTGGGTCCGGATGGCAAGCCGAACAACGTGCACGCGGTTTACGAGAAGCAGTAAACGGGTCAGCGATGCGCCGCGGGGGCGCCGCAAGCGTGAGTGACGGTGTGGTGCTCGCAGGACTCGCGCGCCTTCTTGACACGAATGTTGGCGCGATTCTTCTCGTCGGCGAGAAACTTGAAATCGCCGCCGGTGGCGCTGCCGGCCAGCTCGGCTAGTTTTCGAGCGGAGTGGGCGGCGTTCGAGAACGGCATTGTTGTACTCCTCCAACAGACGTGCGCGTTCCTCGCAAATTGGAGTGTTGACCATTTTCTCCGTGGGTGATTAGACCGGTCTCATGGTGTCACCGTTCAACAATATTCGCAACCAGATGTTCACATTGGCGCACCGGGGCACGAGAGCTTACCCTGGGTTGTGACCCACGCCGCGCTCCAGGCCGACCGCGCCGAAATGCGGGCGATGATCCGGCTGGCGATGCCGCTGGTGCTGGCCGAAATCGGCTGGATGATGATGGGCGTGGTGGATACGATGGCGGTGGGCCGGGTGAGCGCGGACGCGCTGGGCGCGGTGAGCCTGGGCACCACCATCTTCTACATGGTCGGGATTTTCGGCAGCGGGCTGCTGCTGGGCCTGGATACTTTCGTGGCGCAGGCGTACGGATCGGGCGATCAAGAGGAATGCCGGCGATGCCTGATCAACGGATTCTGGCTGGCGCTATTTCTGATCGTGCCGGTGATGGCGGTGGTGGAACTGGCGATTCCGATGCTCGGGAAGTTCGGGATCGATCCGGGCGTGCTGCGCGATACGCAACCCTACATGCGCGCACTGAACTGGAGCGCCGGGCCGCTGCTGCTTTTTTTCGGATTCCGCAGATATTTGCAAAGCATCAACGTGGTGCGGCCGATCATGATCACGCTGGTGAGCGCGAACCTGGTGAACCTGGCGGGAAACTGGATTTTCGTGTTCGGGAATCTGGGCGCGCCGAAGCTGGGCGCGGTGGGAGCGGGATGGGCGACGTGCGTTTCCCGGGTATACATGATGGCGCTGCTGGGAATCGTGATCTGGAGGAATGACCGGGGGCTGCTGCATTCGTCATGGAAGCCGGATTTGAAGCGGATCCGGGCACTGCTGACGCTGGGATTTCCGGCGGCGGGGCAAATGGGTTTCGAGATCGCGGTGTTCGCGACGGTGACAGTGCTGATCGGGAGATTGAACGCGACGGCGCTGGCCGGGCATCAGATCGCTCTGACCACGGTCAACATGACGTTCATGATGCCGCTAGGGATCAGCTCGGCCGCGGCGGTGCGGGTGGGACAGGCGATCGGAAGGAACGACGCGGAGGGAGCGGCGCGCGCGGGCTGGACGGCGCTGGCGATGGGCGGAGCGGTGATGGCTTGCGCGGCGGTGATGCTGTTGCTGGTCCCGCGGTTTATCGCCGGTTTGTTCACACCGGACGCGGCGATCATCGCGGCGGGGGTGACGCTGCTGCGGGTGGCGGCATTTTTCCAGTTGTTCGATGGATTCCAGGTAGTCGCGACGGGGGCGCTGCGCGGGGCGGGGGACACGCGCACGCCGATGGTCTGCCACTTCAGCGGATACTGGCTGATCGGGCTGCCGGTGGGCGTGCTGCTCTGTTTCCATTACGGGCTGGGCGCGCCGGGGTTGTGGATGGGATTGTCGACGGGACTGATCCTGATCGGGATCGTGCTGGTGGGGTTCTGGCGAAGGACTGTCACCAAACTGCAACGATCGTGAGAATACACTTTCAAAGATGAAGCTGCGTTGGGTGTTTTGGTGCGCGCTGGTGGCTGCGGCGGCCGGGCGGGTGGATCGCGACTGGCGAATTTATCCGGCGGTCGCGCAGACGGATGCGCGGGAAGATATCTACGTGGTCGGCGATGTGCATTCCGATTATCGACGGCTGGTGCGGGTGCTGCGGTCGGCGGGGGTGATGGAGGGTGAGAGGTGGGCGGCGGGTCACTCGATTTTGGTGTTTATGGGAGACCTGATCGATAAAGGGCCGCGGGCGCTGGATGTGATCGGATTGGTGCAGGCTTTGCGGAAGGAAGCCGAGGCTGCGGGCGGGCAGGTGTTTTCGCTGATGGGCAATCACGAGGCGGAATTTCTGGCCGAGCCGTCGGAGAAGAAATCACGGGATTTTCAGAATGAGTTGAAGGGGCGGGGATTGGTTCCTTCGGAGATCGCAGCCTGCGGCGGGGAAGTGGGGAAGTTTTTGTGCTCGGAGCCATTTGCGCTGCGGGTGCGTGGGTGGTTTTTTTCTCATGCGGGGAATACGCACGGGCGGTCGTTGGTGCAGCTGATTGCGGATTTGCAGGCGGGCGTGGATCGGGATGGATTCGGGTCGCGGGAACTGCTCGACGAAGATTCGCTTCTGGAGGCGCGCCTCGGAGAGAAGGGCGCGAATGGCGTGCCGTGGCCGGAATCAGATCCGAAGCGCGATGCGCGGACGCTGTTGCAGAATTTTGTGGATGCGCTGGGTGTGAAGCATCTGGTGCAGGGGCATCAGCATGCGGAGATCGTTTTCGCCGATGGAGTGCGGCGGAAAAAGGGACAGATGTTCCAGCGCGATGGATTGTTGTTTTTGGTCGACACCGGGATGAGCGAGGGCGTCAACGACAGCCAGGGCGCGGTGTTGCTGATTAAAGCGCAGCCGGAAGAGGCCATCGCGATTTGCGCGGACGGGACCAGGACATCGATATGGGATGCGGCGCGGTCGACGGCGGTTGGTGCGGCGAAGGTCTGCGAGAAGTGAGTCAGCGGCGTTCGGCTTTGTCAATGGCTCGGCGCGCGTCGGGGGCGACGTCGAGGCGGCTTCTGGAGCGGGAATAAAGAAGAATCGCGATGAGCAGGATTGAGGCGATAATCACGCACGCGAGAATGCGTTGCATCCAAACCTGGCAGGTCGGGGTCCTGCCTCACCTCTATTCGTAGCGTAGCGCGATCATGGGGTCGACTTTGGTGGCCCGACGGGCGGGAATGTAGCCGGCTAAGCCGGTGACGATGATTAATCCAGCGGTGGCGAGCGCGATGCTCGCGGGATCTTGCGGGGTCAGGCCGTAGAGAAAACTTTGGACCAGGCGAGTGAGCGCGAAGGCGGCGGGGAGGCCGATGGCGGCTCCGATGCCGATCATCAGGACGGTATCCCGGAGCACCAGCCAGAGCACGGCCGATCGCCTGGCGCCCAAAGCCATGCGGATGCCGATCTCGCGGTAGCGGCGGGTGACGGCGTGGGCCAT
>Ga0182024_10022981_pt1 | contig 11199 bp, 7 predicted proteins | sample P32metaG_FD_120480 | JGI IMG/M metagenome (GOLD analysis project Ga0182024, IMG submission 120480) | Permafrost microbial communities from Stordalen Mire, Sweden - P3-2 metaG (Illumina Assembly) | ecosystem: Environmental > Terrestrial > Soil > Wetlands > Permafrost | place: Sweden: Stordalen... | reverse complement strand
GTGCTGGCATACATTTGCCGGTAAAGTTTCGAGACCAATACAAACAATATCCGGATGCGCAAGGATTTCGCGCACGACGAGCGCTTCCAGGCCAGTGGCAGGCTGTAGAACCGGTCCCAAACATCCTGCGTGCGCCTGCGAATTTCATCGCCGCGCATCAGCGGGTGCTCTATGTATATCCTCGGTCGCAGAGCCTGCGGAATAAGCCAGTACCGGGTCAATGGAATGCCTGCAATCCGCGTGGAATCGGCTTCCATCAGCTTTTCCCAATTTTGAAAGTCCAGCGTGCCGGGCAGGGGCGTCAACAAAACGAATTGGGCAAAGGCTAAATTAGCCTGGTCTGCGAGCGTCGCCGTGGCCTGAAAGGTGTCCGGTCGATCGGTGGGAAGCCCAAAGATGAATGACCCCAGGACTTTAATATTGTACTTGCGGAACGTGCGCAGCCTGCGCACCAGTACATCGCCTGCCGAGTTGAATTCCTTGTGGATGGCTTTCAATCCCTCTGGGGTGACGGACTCGATTCCAACCAGAGCCCCAATGATCCTGGCCTTCTCCATGGCTGCGAGAAATTCCTCGTCTTCTGCGGCTTCCATGGTGATTTGCGTGAAAAACATCATGTCTTCCGGTAATCCGGCCATGCGCCGCATCAGTTCAAATCGCTCGCCGCGCAACGCATTTAACTGCTCGAGTCGCGCGCGCGCATCTTGGCGCTCAGCCGTGCGCACATCTTCAAATGTCACGGGATAGAAGTTGTCATCGGCGAGCACGATGAATCGGAAACCCATGCGGCGCAATTCGAGCATCTCGCGGATGACGCCCTCCACAGCGCCTTGCCGCGGCCGCTGGCCATCTGTGCGCCAGACGGAGCAAAACGAACAGTGCTTGGGACAGCCGCGTACCGTCTGGACCGAAGCCCACATGTATTTGTTGCGCGGCATCAAATCCCACCGGGCCGGCAGAAACCGGTCGGATTCGATTCGTCCTCCCTCATAGAGTTGCCTGGGGTTTCCGGCCGCGCAATCGGCAAGGACCGTGGACCACACAACATCTCCGTCGCCCTTCACCACCGCATGCGCAGCTCCCAGGCGAAAGGCTTCCTCCGGATACAGGGTGGCGTGAATACCGCCAAAGATCACGAATGCTCCGCGTTCGCGCGCCATGCGCCCTATTTCATAGCCGCGCAGCGCATTGCCGGTGTGGATCCCGATTCCGACCACGTCTCCGGATTCAATGCTCGCGCTGGCGAGAGGCGCAAGAATTTCATCCACGACGATCGGATCCCCGAAGCGAGACGGGGTAGCAGCGGCAATAACGTAAAGCCATCGTGGAGTAATCACCCCGATGCCAAACGACATATCACTCGGATTGATCAGATGCACGCGCACGCTATTTTCTCATTTTGAGGTGAGATTAGGTTCAACCTGATGTCCTCGTTTATACACCTCCCTTTCTTCTGCGTGAACCAAATTGTTCGCCTGTCACGAGACGTTGATGCAGTACGCTAACGAAGATGCAGTGCGCCAACGAAGATGCAGTACGCTAGCGCAGAGAATCAGCCGTGCGCTCGACGGTGGTTCCATACTTGTGACACGGCATTGGGAAGCGCCACCGGCACTGCCGGCTCCTGCGCGGACAACCCCGTCATCAATATGAAACATAGTAGCGGCACCCCCGGAGGCGGCGCCTTCATCTCTCTCGAGCGACGGATCGGGCGTTCCATCGCGTGGGAGATTCGGGAGCCGGATGCGCTCCCCGTGCAGTCTCCGCGCAATGCGGCGCGATCCCCCCGGCGCAATTAAATGTGCTAAACCCCGCCATCTGTGCGCGATTTCTTGCGTCCGCTGCTTCGGACAAGCTCGCTTGACACGCATGACTGGCGGCTATATTCTTTTCTGCAATTGTTGTGATCGAGCACTTATAAGTCCGTATCTGCGCTCGGGAGGGCACGAAGCTGACGGTCACGATTGACGATTCGAAAATCTATACGAAACCGTTTGAGTGGCTGGAAGCGTCCTACTACTGGGAAGTGAAACAAGATTTCGACAAGACGTTTTGTGCGCCTTCGGAGAGGAGCGAGTATATAGTATATAAAGACACTCGCCCCGCACGCTGGCCCTGGCACCTCCCATAAGTGCCGTGACTCGTCCCAAGCAAACTGTGCAACAATTTCACTCGCATTTTGTCATCGAAAGAACACTATGAGCGTACTAAAACTATGAGCCTACGGACTACGAACAATCGGTTATCATGTGCCGTCCTTGCCTTGGCTGCGGTGCTGGCTTGCTCGGCGGTCGTTACCGGCCAGACAGAGCAGTCTCAGCCCAAGCAGGGGAGCCAGGCGCAGGCAGGGAATCAGGCGCATTCTCCGTGGAAGTTTTATCCTACCGACAGGGCGGTGGGTGACGGAGGGCCGGCTCCCAAGCGCGACCTGACTGGGACCTGGGCAGGGCCAGGGTCGGGGTCGGCGATTCCGAGAGGACAACCGGCAGATAAACCTTCACTGACGCCCCTGGGTCAGCAATTGATGACTCAGAACAAGCCGTTGCAGAAGTTCAGCCCGGCGGGCACCAACGACCCGCACGTAAGATATTGCGATCCGTTTGGCTTTCCGCAAAATATGGTGAACGAAATTAGAGGCCTTTCGTTCACGACCATGCCCAACCGGATTATCGTCTTGCTTCAATACCAGGACCTCTGGCGCGAAATCTGGACCGATGGGCGGGCGCTCCCCAAGAATGTGGGCGCGTCGGAGCCAGGCTCACTCGATCCAAGATTTAACGGATACTCGGTTGGGCATTGGGAGGATGACTACACGCTCGTGGTCGACACCACTGGGCTGGACGACCGCTCGTGGATCAGTGCCGCCGGATATCCGCACACCATCAACGCGCATGTTCAGGAACGCTACAAGCGAGTGGACCATAACGATTTGACGCTTACCATAACCATTGACGACCCGACAATTTACACCAAGCCCTTTTCGCTCGGCACGGAGTCTTTCAGGTGGATTCCGAACCAGCAAATCGATGAGTGGCTCTGTGTCCCGTCGGAGGTCATGGAGTACTTGCAGCGGATGGGCGATCCCGCTGGCAGCGATCCTAACGCTGCGCCGCAACGCAGGTAGTCAAACCGGCGTAAGATGCATTGAGTGAGTCTTTATCGGAGTTTCAGGTGCAGACGAAATTTTGGCCTCGGAGGTCGAAGATGAAATCGAAATTGCTGAAATCGAAGCTACTGCGATCAAAGCTACTGCGATCAAAGCTACTGCCGTTCATTGCATTGATCGTGGGAGTTCTAGCCGTTTGCGGTCCGGTATTCGCGCATCACGGAGCCGCGGCGTATAACATGAGCAAACCCGTGATTCTGAAGGACGCCGTAATCACGAAGTTCAGTTGGATCAATCCCCACCCGCTGATTATGGCCGACTATAAAGACGACAAGGGAGTCGTCCAGCACTGGATTACAGAAATGGGCAGTACCCCAGCGTCGAGCCTAATTGGCTGGACCAGAACGTCGCTCAAGCCCGGCGACGTGGTCACGATTTACCTGTGGCAAACCAAGTCTGGCCTGACGGTGGGACGCCTCAATAAGGTTTATTTGGCGGATGGCAAAATGCTCCGGGATACTCAAACCGGTGCGGACAACGGAGGACGAGCGGACACCGATGTAGGTAGGTGAACGCCCTCTCGCAGCCTGTTGGTCTGCCCCGCTCATCCTGCTAATTAGCAATGCCGGTGCGGCTCGCCGCCGCACCGGCATCCGTTTTCTAGAAGGTCCATTTAAAAACCGCAAGCTTCCCGCAGAGCAGCTCGGCCATTCGTGCATAATGCCCGCCAGCGCCATGAGCCCATAGGCTGGTTCCGATACCAAGGAATTGCCCCGGGCGTTGTTCGTCTTGCTCATCGTAACCATTGATGTTAAACCATTAGTGTTAAACAGAATCGGCTGCAGCTTGCGGTAGTTGGCAAGAATCAGTCGGCTCTCGAGTTCTGGCGAGCATTGTGAGCATGGAAATTGGCACTGCCGATTCCTGAGTGCCTGGCCTTGCCATAGCCGTGTGCTCGCGAAGACCAACACAAATGGGCGAAAACAATTCAAATGCGGTGCAGAAGCACCCGCTACCTGCAGACGAGCGCACGATAAGCCCCGCGGAAGCGGAAGCTATTCTCGGCGAGTTGGCATCGGTATTTTTAACGCGTCCTAACGGTTCGCCAGCTATCCTTACAAGAGCGCTCGGTGAAAGACAGCAGCAAACGAGCGCAGACGAAATCTTTCCGAAACCCCAGGAAATGTATCGGGTCTTGGTGGAGCAAATTCCTGCGGTGGTCTTCATCGCTTACCTCGACCGCGGAATTGGCGAGGCCTATGTCAGTCCTCAAATCGAGGCGACGCTGGGATTTTCTCAGGAAGAGTGGCTGCAGGAACCGATCCGGTGGTACGAACAGGTCCATCCTGAGGACAAACAACGCTGGAGCGTGGAAGCGGCGCAGATGTTAGTTACTGGCGATCCTCTGAAATCTTCCTATCGCGTTCTGGCACGGGACGGAAGAGTAGTGTGGTTTCGCTGCGAAGCCAAAATGGTGCGAAAGCCGGATGGCAGTCCGTGGTTTCTCCACGGTGTCGGCTTCGACATTACCGAACTGAAGCAAGCGGAAGAAACGCTCCGGCTGAGAACGTTAGCTTTGCAGAACCTTTCATCCCGTCTGCTGCATATACAAGATGAACAGAGCAGGCGAATTGCTCGTGAGCTGCACGACAGCCTCGGCCAATACTTGGTTGCCTGTAAAATGAACGTCCATCAACTCGGTCAGTACGCAAATGGCAACATGAAATCGCTCTGTCATGAGTCAGAAGAGCTCATGGAGCGTTGTATTGTGGAAGTCCGTACTCTGTCCCACTTGTTGCATCCGCCCTTACTCGACGAAATCGGCTTGGCAGCCGCTGCGCAATGGTACGTCGAAGGGTTTGCTAAGCGGAGTGGGGTCAAGACTAGTTTGAATCTACCTGCTGGGCTTGAGCGTTTGCCAGACGCCGTAGAGATTGCGCTCTTCCGGCTGTTGCAAGAAGGCCTTACCAATGTCCATCGTCACTCCGGGAGTCAGACGGCGGATATTTGCCTCGCCATGCAGGACGGGACCGTTTCTCTCGAAATAAAAGACCAGGGCCGTGGTATTCCTGTCGGCCTGCTGGAACGCTTCCAAAAGACGGGTAGTGGCACTGGAATCGGCCTTTCCGGAATGCGCGAGCGAGCACACGAGATTGGCGGACGGCTGGAAATACATTCTGGCAGCGGGGGCACGATCGTGACAGCTACGCTTCCCGTGCGAGCGCCAGTGACCAGTAATTTGGCAGCAACGAGCGCGATTCCAGAGCACACCAACCTCGACGCGCACAGAGAACATGATTCCCTGAAGGAATAGAAATGGCTACAACGGCCGGGCAGACGGGATTAAACGAAGGAAATTCTAAAACTGTATAGTGCCGGCGGGTGGACTCGAACCACCGACCTAGGGATTATGAGACCCTCGCTCCACCCCTGAGCTACGCCGGCTAAGATTCAACTCATCCATCCTAAGAAGCACCCGGCTCACTGTCAAGCGAACGGCCTTAATTCATGTCCAAGTCTTGTCGCGCACAAATCACTTCTCTATTCAAACTCACGAAACCGCGTATTCGCATAGAATACTGTCTAGGTACTCATTTACTTGTTAGGTTACATGTGCTAGAATCTCGTGTGACAATTGATTTCCCACCTCACGCTCTGCTCTTTCCTGATCCGCTTGGTACCAAGGCCCGATTCGCGCCTGCAGCGCAAGAGGCCAAAGTCAACTCATGTGGATTCATATACATGCAGCGACGTCTACGGCAAGCCACATCGTTTGATACACTTACAAAATTACTGGGGAGGGGGTGTTCCCTCTGGAAAATTACTACCCAACACATCCCCTGTTTGGGGCACGCATCTCATTGATACCGTTATTCATACCGTTGATCGGCTAACATCGGCTAACACTGTTATTTCGGAAGGTGTGGTGCGGCCTTGGGCAGCGATTTATCTCTGTCTCGGCGCGTTCTGGACGCTATCGCGCGGCAACGCATGGTCGGCGCGGGTGATCGCGTTGGCGTAGCAGTGTCGGGCGGCGCCGATTCGGTGGCGCTTTTGCATCTGCTTGAGGACCTCCGCCCCACCCTCGGAATGAACCTCGCGGTTCTGCATTTCAATCATCAACTGCGCGGCGCTGAATCGGACGCTGACGAGCGATTTGTCGCCTCGCTGGCGAGCCAGTTGAACCTGGAACTGTTCACCTCGCGCGAGGATGTGGCCAGCGTCGCGCGCGCGAACGGTTGGAACCTTGAGGATGCCGGGCGGCGCTTGCGCTACGCTTTTTTCTCCTCTGTTGCGGACGCAGGCCACGTTGTGCGGGTCGCCGTCGCGCATACTGCCGACGACCAGGCCGAAACCGTCCTGGCGCGCTTGCTGCGTGGCACCGGTCCCGCCGGACTTGCGTCCATCTATCCTGTAAAGGGCTGCATCGTTCGCCCGCTGCTGGGCATTCGCCGTCATGAGTTGCGCGCTGATCTCGCTCGCCGCGGCCAGTCCTGGCGTGAAGATTCCTCGAATCAGGACGCCACACGTCTGCGCGCCAAACTCCGGCACCACATTCTTCCGACGTTTGAACGCGATCTGCAGCCGGCCGTGGTTTCGCATCTCGGCCGTTTGGCGCACCTGGCACGTGAAGATGAAGCATTTTGGCAGGCCATGGTCGCCGAACGCCTCCGCGCGCTGGCCCGCTGGGAAGAATCGGGAATAGGGCGTAAGACAGGCCGCCCTAGCGATGTTGATGCCCGCGGAAGTGTCAAGCTTCCGGCCGCGCGGCGGGGCATCCGTTGCGCCGACCTGCTTGCGCCGCTTCCGTGGATGGATGCCGGCTGCTCCGAAGAGATACGTCTTGCTTTGACGCGGCGCTTGGTTCGCGGAATCATCGAGGAGCTGCAAGGCCACTGCCAGGAAATCACCGCACAGCATGTGGAACAGGTGCTGCAGCTCGCGATCAGGAGTTCGAGCGGCCAGCGCACTAGCCTTCCGGGTATTGTCGTGGAACGTAGTTTCGACTGGATCTGGTTTGCGAAGGCACCCGCAGCCGAGGCCGGGAGGAGCCGCGAATCGGAACCGGAGACAGGCCGGGATGTGGCGCGCGGCAAAAAATCTAGGAACGCTGGCGCGTTCTCGCACGTCATTACTTTGGGTGCTGCCGGGGACTGTGCCGTTGTTGCAATTACCGAAATTGGGCGGTGTTTCCGCCTGAAAGTCATTGACTGGCCTGCAGCGGGGGGCGAAAATATTACCGTTCTGGACAGGGACTTGCTTCGCCCGCCTTTGGTTCTCCGTAGCTGGCGGCCGGGTGATTCGTTCAGGCCACAGGGCCGCAGGAGCGTTCACAAACTGAAGTATTTCCTTCTTCGTCATCGCGTCGAGGCGCGTGACCGGTCCGGTTGGCCCGTTCTCACCAGTGCAGGCGCTTTGGTATGGACGCGCGGGATGCCGGTCGCGGCTGAGGTTGCGCCCGGCTCTGCGACGCGCACAGGCGTGGTGATTGTTGAGGAGGAGATTTGAAGCCGGGTCTGGAGCGCGTCTATTCACCGCAACAGGTGGCGGCACGCGTGGCCGCGATGGGCCGGACGATCTCCCGCGATTATGCCGATCGCACCGTGAACGTGGTGGTAATGCTCGACAATGCGTTCGTTTTTGCCGCCGACCTGGTGCGGCGCATTTCGGGCCGGGTAGTCTGCCATTTTGTGCATACCACCGTCCGCGACGTGCAGTTCGGCGGCCATGACCGGCGAGAAATCCATTTCGGCCATCAGCCTCGCCTGGAAAAATGCGATGTCCTTCTGGTGGATGCGGTGATCCAATCTGGATTGACCCAGGACTTTCTACTCAAGCGCCTGCAGGAAAGCCGACCCCGCTCACTTCGCTTGGCGGTCCTATTCGATAAACCCGCTGACCGCCGGGTAGACGTCAAACCTGATTACTTTTGTTTCATAGGCGCATCTAAGTATTTAGCAGGGTACGGACTGGCAGGGAGCCGAGGGTGGTATCGCAATCTGCCCTACGTGGGGATGCAGGCCCGCCGAGCAGTCACTCGTCATGCGGGTGGGGTATCGCAGCCGAACAAAATCAGCCGGACGATGAACCAGGTCCGAAATAAGCGAGCAAGGTAGGTCGCAGACGTGAATTCGAGTTCAACGGCAAAAACAATCCTTTTTTGGATGTTCATCATTCTGCTGTGCGTCGTGTTGTGGCGCATGGTATCGGCGAGCGGCCAATCCGCGCGCGAAGAAGAACCCAGCTACAGCGATTTCATGGGTCAGGTGGAGCACGGCAACGTCAAGGAAGTGACCCTGTATCTGTCTCCGAACAGCTACGAGGTGGAAGGCGAATGGCGCGAGCCTGCCAAGAAGTTTCGGGTCACGGTGTTCAAGGAGTCGGCCCCCGATCTGACCAAGGAATTGCGCGACAAAGGCGTTCTGATAAACGTCAAAGAAGTCACGCGCGCCGACTGGATTAACTTCCTGCTCACGGCCGCGCCGCTCTTCCTGCTCGTAGGCTTCTGGATCGTGATGATGCGCCAGATGCAGGCCGGAGGGAACAAGGCGCTGAGCTTTGGCAAATCTCGCGCCCGGCTGCTCACGGCGCAGCAAAAGAAAGCCACGTTCAAGGATGTCGCCGGGATCGACGAAGCCAAAGAAGAACTTCAGGAAATCATCGATTTCCTTAAAGATCCGCAGAAATTTCAGAAGCTTGGCGGCCGCATTCCCAAGGGCGTTTTGCTCGTGGGGCCTCCAGGCACCGGGAAGACGCTGCTGGCGCGCGCCATCGCAGGCGAAGCGAATGTGCCGTTTTTCTCGATTTCCGGATCCGATTTCGTCGAGATGTTTGTGGGCGTCGGCGCCAGCCGTGTCCGCGATCTGTTCGAGCAGGGCAAGAAGAACGCTCCGTGCATCATCTTCATCGACGAAATCGACGCCGTCGGGCGTCATCGTGGCGCAGGCCTCGGTGGCGGACACGACGAGCGCGAACAGACGCTGAACGCGTTGCTGGTCGAGATGGATGGCTTTGAATCGAATGAAGGCGTCATCCTGATTGCCGCCACGAACCGCCCTGACGTGCTCGACCCGGCCTTGTTGCGCCCCGGCCGCTTTGACCGCCGTGTTGTTGTGCCCCGCCCGGACATCAAGGGCCGCGAGGAGATTCTTCGCGTGCATACGCGCAAGGTGCCGATTTCCGAGGACGTGGATCTGTCTGTGATTGCCCGCGGTACGCCTGGTTTTTCCGGAGCCGATCTCGCCAACCTGGTGAACGAGGCCGCTCTGTGGGCGGCGCGCCAAAACCGCAAGCTGGTCATGATGGCGGATTTCGAGATGTCCAAGGACAAAGTGCTCATGGGTGTCGAGCGCAAATCCATGATTTTGTCCGAAGAAGAAAAGCGCAATACCGCCTACCACGAGGCTGGTCATGCCCTGGTAGCGGCGATGACGCCAGGCGCCGACCCGCTGCACAAGGTCACCATCATTCCGCGCGGCATGGCGCTAGGACTCACGATGCAGCTCCCCATCGACGATAAACACACCTATACCAAGGATTACCTGGTTGGCACGCTGGCCGTGCTGATGGGTGGACGCTCCGCGGAAGAGATTTTCCTCGGCCATATCACCACGGGTGCCGGTAACGACATCGAACGCGGCACCGACATTGCCCGAAAAATGGTGTGCGACTGGGGCATGAGCGAACTGGGGCCGCTGGCCTTTGGGAAGAAAGAAGAAGCCATCTTCCTGGGCCGCGAAATTGCCCAGCATCGCGACTATTCCGAGGACACCGCGATCCACATCGATGGCGAGGTGCGCAAGATTGTCACGCGCGCCTACGACACTGCACGGCATATTCTTGAAACCAATCGCGACACCCTCGAGCGTATCGCCCTGGCTTTGCTCGAGCGTGAAGTCCTCGACGCCATGGAACTCAAGCTGCTCATTGAAGGCAAGCCGCTGCCGGATAAGGTCCAACCCGTGCCACCGCCGCCTTCTCAGCCGTTGCCCGGCGTCGAGCCGAAGGCCGCGCCAAGGCCCGAGCTTCGCCCCGCTCCCGGCTTTAGCAAAGGCTGACAGCAAAGGCTGCGATTCTCGCGTGCGTGCCGCCGCCCCGCGGCGCCTGCACATGTGGCGTACAATACGGTCATGGCCAAGCAACCGCCGCCTCCCATTGAAATTGTTTGCCCGTGCTGTCAGGCGCGTCTAACCGTGGATACGCAACTCGGCGCCGTTCTCTCGCATGTCCTGCCGCCTCGGGTGGTTCACGACGTAGATATCAATGACGCCGATCGGATCCTCGCCGACCAGGCGCAGCGGCGCGAGGACAAATTTCGCCAGTCCTGGGAAGCGGAGAAAAATAAGGAAGACGTGTTGTCCCGCAAATTTGAAGAGGCCCTCAAGAAGGCCAAAGGGCAGCCGGTCGAAAAACCGGTGCGCGACTTCGACCTGGAATAACCCGGCCCCGCATGAAAGACGGCGAAGAAGGTCGGTGACGATGTTGCGTCGAGATAACGTGCTCGCGGGGCGCCTCCGAATCGCGTGACTTAATCAAGAAATACCGGTAGACGGATAATCGTTCGCTCGGAATTGTAACTTTGTGTCCACGCTTTCATTGCAATACAAAACATCCGCATCCCAGTTTCTCCCACGCCTTCTTCCTCTTCGCCGGTCCAGGATCAGCCGCCGCTTAGCAACACTTGTGGCGACTATTCTCCTGGCAAGCCCGTTCCTGCCAGCGCAGAATAAATCGCAACAGGCGCGGCTGCCCAAGCCCAGAGTTCTCGAAAAGGCGGTTCCGCTGGTGCGCGATCCGGCAACGGGAGAACTGCACTCCGGAACCTTGAACGACACGGGGGAAACTTCGCGCGCGATTCCCACAGTTCGTGCACATGTCGCGCTGGTTTCGGTGAACTGCTCGGTTGCGTTGCCGGACGGAACACGGGTACGCGGCCTGGGCCAGAACGATTTCCGGGTCTTCGAGGACGGCATAGAGCAAACCATCGCGTCATTTGACGCAGCTACGTCGCCCGCGAGTATTGCGGTGGTGCTCGACGCCAGCCCCAGCATCTATCGCGAATTTGGCGAGATGCGTGAAGCGGCGCAATCTCT
>Ga0182024_10022980_pt1 | contig 11200 bp, 7 predicted proteins | sample P32metaG_FD_120480 | JGI IMG/M metagenome (GOLD analysis project Ga0182024, IMG submission 120480) | Permafrost microbial communities from Stordalen Mire, Sweden - P3-2 metaG (Illumina Assembly) | ecosystem: Environmental > Terrestrial > Soil > Wetlands > Permafrost | place: Sweden: Stordalen... | reverse complement strand
ATGTGCTCGTGACCGGAGAGAACGAGATCGACGCCGTGCTGCTCGAACAGGGGGCTCAGTACGCGCATGTGCTGGTGCTTGTAGTGTTTGTCACCGGCGTTGAACGCTGGATGGTGGTACACGACGATCTTCCACCGCGCGTCGGTCCCGGCCAGATCTCGCTCGATGTAATCGTGCCACCCGGCGTCCGTCGGGTCGACGTACACGTTGGAGTCGAGGCAAAGGAAGTGCACGTCGCCGTAGTCGAACGAGTAGTTCCCCATGCGCGGGAACCGCGGGCCGGCGCACTCGCGAAACTTTGCGTACGCCGCCGCCCCGTCACCCGCCGCGATCACTGGCGTCGCCTGCGGCGGCGTCTCGGGCCCGGTGAGCGGGAGATACAGGCTGCTGTAGTAGGCGAGCGCATCCGGAGACCGGTCGAAATTGGCCGCCGGCTGTCCGTTGGCGTCGGGCGTATGGACGTCGTGATTGCCAAGCACCGTGTAGAACGGCACTGACCGCAGCAGCGGCGCACCCGTGCGCGGGCCGCCGATGTCCGCGTTGTAGATCGGGAAGAAATACTTCGCGTATTCCGTGTCCAGGCCGCCCTCGTAGACATTGTCGCCCGTGTTCATCACGAAATCGGGGCGCATCTGATGCGCGTACCACGCGATCGAGCGCTGGCCCGCCGATCCGTACGCGTTGTCCCCGAATGCGACGAAGCGCGTGGCCGCTCCCCGCGGCCGGCGGGTCGTCAGATAGCCTTCGACCACTGAACGACCCGCTTCGCGAACGCGATAGTGATATCGCGTTCCGAGCGCGAGGCCGGAGATCGTCGCGGAATAATTCCGGCGCCCCCCACCCGATGGGCCCGCGCCGCCATCGCGTGTGGTCATCGAAACAGTCGCCCCCTGGCCATACGATGTCGTGGGCCCGTACCCGACCGCGAAATCCGCCGCGCGGTCTTCGGTCTGCCACGCGACCACCAGCGACTCCTGCCCCGGCACCAGGGCGCCCGCTGGCCCTGGCTGGATGTAGGGAAGCGCCGTGAACAGGAGCGGGCGCTGGTCCCGTGCGCGCGCCGGTGACGCCGGCAGCGCGAACGGAAAGCGCCGCCACCCGGTCGGCACAATCGCGAGGAATGTCACACCGCCCGCAGCGCGGGTCGCCGCACGCAGGAGCTCGCGCCGGCTGATATCGGATTTCATGCGAATGAAAATGAGATCCGCGACAGCGAATCGTCGCACCGACGAGACCATGTTACCCGAGTGTTACGGCCCACGCTCGCCGCCACGCTCAGCTCGTGACAACGAGCTTGGGTGCGGGATGGCGCCGCCCGCCACGAAGTGCGAGCACGAGCGTCGGCACGACGAACAGTGTGATCGGCGTCGACAGCGCCAGACCGCCGATCACGGCCAGCGCGAGCGGGCGCTGCAGCTCACTGCCCGCGCCGACGCCGAGCGCGAGCGGCAGCAATCCGAACAGCGTGCAGAGCGTGGTCATCAGGATGGGCCGCAACCGGATCCGCGCGGCCTCACGGATCGCCGCCTCCAGTGAGACGTCGCCGCGCTGCATCCGTAGCCGCGTGAAATCCAGCAGGATGATCCCGTTCTTCACGATCAGCCCCACCAGCAGGATCAACCCCATCAACGACGAGACGTTGAGCGGCGTGCGGGTCACGAGCAGCAGCGCGATCGCGCCAGCGAACGACACCGGCGCGGCCAGCACGACCACCAGCGGCTCGACGAAGGACTCGAACTGTACCACCATCACGGCCACGACGCTGACGGCAGCCAGCACCAGCACGATCAGCAGTGTGCGGAATGCCGCTTGCTGGCCGGCGTATTGCCCCCCGATCTCGACGCGGATCCCGGCGGGCGCCGGATGCGCCTTCAGCACGGCCAGCACGCCGCGCATCACGTCACCCAGCGATCGTTGGTCCACGTCGGCCGTGACGGCGATCATCTGCTGCTGGTTCTCACGCGTCAGCTCCGCGCGGGAATCCACCATCCGGATGGTCGCGAGGGCGCTCAGCGGTGTCGCCCGGCGGCCCTGCCCCATGATGGGGAGCGATTCGAGACGCAGAGGATCGTACCGTACCGAATCCGGCGCCCGCACGCGGATGCCGATCGAGCGGTCGTCGCGCCGGATCTCGCCGGCCGGCACCCCGAGCATCGACCCGCTCACATCGGCGCCGACTTGCTGCGGCGTCATACCCACACGCGCCGCCTCCGCTGGATCGATGTGCAGGAGCAGCTCGGCCGACGGGTCGCTCACGCCCGGGTACAGGTCCGCGAGGCCGGGCACTTTCCGCAGCTCGGGAGAAAGCACACCGGCATACTGCTCGAGTTGAACGAGCTGCTCGCCAAACAGCTTGATCTCCACCGGCCGCGACGCGCCCGCCAGATCGTTGATCACGTCGGACAGGATCTGCACGAACTCGATGTGCAGCCGCGGCACGGTTCGCTCAGCCTGCGACCGCACGTCGGCCATGACTTCCTCGATGCCCCGCGCCCGCTCACTCCGCGGAGACAGCCTCGCGACGATGTCCCCCTTGTTCTGTTGCGTCGCGTACAATCCCAGCTCGGCGCCCGTCCGGCGCGAGGTCGCCACGATCTCCGGGGTCCGGGCCAGGATGCGTTCGATCACATGCACCTGGCGGTCGGTCTCCGCGAGCGCCGTCCCGCCAGGGCTGAGGTAGTCGAGCACGAACGCGCCCTCATCCATCTCGGGCAGGAACCCCGTCTCGGCGAATCGGAGTGCGATCGCGCCGGACAGGATGAGTACGACCGACACGGCCACGACGGTCCACGGACGGTGCAGGACGACAGCTAGCGAACGCTCGTACCAGCCGGCAAGCGCGCCGGCAGCTCTCACCACCCGGGCGAACAAGCCGCGCCGCTGGATGGGGTCGGGCTCCGCGAGGCCGGGATCCACCGCGCTTGCCATCCCCTCGGTCTTGTGCACGGCGCCCCCGCCGGCGCCGATGAAGCGGCCGGCCAGGAGCGGGATGACGGTGAGCGCCAGGCCCAGCGACACGAGCACGGCGATGGTGAGCGTCACCGACAACGCGATGAAGAATTGCCCCACCACGCCCTCCAGAAGCCCCAGCGGCAAGAACACGACCACGGTGGTGATGGTCGATGAGCAGACGGGCCAGATGAGCTCCTGCACGGCGTCCCGGACCGCCGCATGACGGTCCGTCCCGCCGGTCAGGGCGACGTGACGCGCGATGTTCTCGGTCATCACCACCGCATCGTCGATCACCAGCCCGATCGCGATCGCGAGGGCGCCCAGGGTCATGAGGTTGAACGTCTGGCCCACCAGCCACATGACGAACACGGTGATCGCCAGCGTCAGCGGAATCGACGCCGCACTCACCGCGGTCATGGCCCCATCGCGCAGGAACAGGAGCAGCACGGTGGCCGCGAGCAGCGCCCCGATGAGCATCGCGTCCCGGACCGACGCGACCGCATCCCGGACCAGCGCCGCCTGATCGTAGACCGCCTCCACGCGCACACCCGGCGGCAGGACCGGGGCGATCGCGCGCATCACACCCGCGACACTGTCGGCGAGCGCGACCGTGCTGGCCCCGAGTTGCCGCGTGATGTTGATCTGTGCCGCCGGCCGGCCGTCACCCGCCACGATATGCGTGTGATCTTCCGTTCCCAGCGCGACGGTGCCCAGGTCGCGGACTCGCACGCCAGAGCCGGCAGCCGTCGTGACGACGATGTTGCCGATGTCCTCGGGCGTGTGCGCTTCCTGGTCGGTCACGATCAGCAGTTGCTTGTAGTCCTGCTGCAGGCGCCCGACCGCGTCCACGGCGATGGCCTGGCGGATCGCGGCGGCCACGTCGTCATACGAGAGCCCCTGCCCCGCGAGGCGCGCAGGGTCGCACACGACCTCGATCTCGCGGACGTCGGTGCCCTCGATGTCGACGCGGCCCACGCCCGGGACACGAGTGATCACGGGACGCACCTGGTAGCGGGCGATGTCGAACAGCGTGGCCGCGTCGCCACCCTCGAGGTTGTACGACAGGATGGGGAATATCGACGGAGCCAGCCGCTCCGCCTCGATATCGAGTCCCGCCGGCAGATCGCCCCGCACTTCGTTGATCCGCGCCTGCACCAGTTGCAACGCGTACAGCATGTCGGTGCGCGGCGCGAATGTGACCGTGATCTCACTCGCGCCGCGGATCGACCGCGAATGCACGCGGGACACGCCGGGGACGACGCTGATCGCCTCTTCGATGGGCCGCGTCACGCTGAACGCGACCTGCCGGGCGCCAAGCGAGGAGCCGCGCGCGACGATCGTGATGCGCGGGAATGTCAGCTCCGGATAGATCGCCGACGGCAGCCGCAGGCCGGCCGCGACGCCCGCCGCACTGAGGAGGGCGACGACCAGGTAGATGAAGCGCCGGTGCGCGCTCAGGCGGTCGAACAACATCACCGGACTGGCACCACCTTCGCGCGATCTTCCACGCCGTAGGCGCCATCGGTCACGACCGTCTCGCCCGCGTGCACGCCGTCCACGATCTCCGCCGTCGTCTCGGTCCGCCCGCCGACGACCACCGCGCGCGCGTGCGCGATCCCGTCAGTCCCCACCACGAACACTTTGAGTCCGTCGCCGTCAGGCACCAGCGCCTGTACCGGCACCGTCGCCGCGTCGTGGCGGACGCCAACGTCGATCCGGCCGAAGATGGTCTCTCCGATACGGAGTACCCGGGCGGGATGGGTGAGCCGCGCCCGAATCGCCACGGTGCGCGTCGTGGTATCGAGCGCCGCTCCCACCGAACTGACGACCGCTTGCCCGAGCGCATCGCCGTGGGCTCCCTGCCCGCTGGTCAATGCCACCGTGGCGCCCGAGCGGACGCGGGCGGCTTCGGCCGCCGACAGACTGAACACCAGGTCCAGTGCGTTGGGGTCGGCAATGCTCGCCACTGGCTGCCCCGGATCAGCCGTCGCGCCGAGAACGGCGGAGAGTCGCGTGACGACGCCGCTGAACGGCGCGCGCAGTGTCGCCAGTTGCTGCGCCCGCTGCGCCGCGACATCGGCGCTCCGCGCGCTCGCCAGATCCGCGGCCGCCTGGTCGACGTCTTTGCGAGCGGCGATCCCGGCCGCGGCTAGCCGCTGCGCACGGTCGTACGCGTGCCGCGCCATCGTGAGCGCCGCATCCGCGCTCGCCGCCGCGGCGTCGAACGGCGCACGCTCGAACTCGACGAGTGAATCGCCGGCGTTCACGTGATCGCCCGGCACCACGAAAATCCGCGCCACTCGCGCCGCCGCCGCCGGAGCGAGTTCCGCGTAATGCCCCGGCCTCGGCGCGACGACACCGATCGCCGTGATCGATTCGCCGAAGGCCTGTCGCGTCACTACGGCGGTGTGTGCCCCGACGACTGGCGGTACTGCCGCCTCATCGTCATCGCCCCCGCCCCCCCCGGCGGCGTCCTGCGCTTTGTCCGCGCCACCCGTATCGGTGTCCGCATGGGACGCCGAAGCGGCAGCCGGTGCGGCTGCAGCCGTCGTATCGGACGCCGCCGCGGCGTTGCCCTTCCCCCGGCACCCGGTCGCGACGACGCATGCCATCGCAATGAGGATCGCGGTAGCGCGTGCCAGAGCCGGCCGTGACACGTCCATTCGGCTGGTCACAGGACGGCTCATGGGGTCGGTGCGGTCCACCACTGTGCGATATGTCATTGGGACGACGCTGTGAGTCCGGCCAGTCGCACGGTCGCGACGGCGGTGTTCGCGGCCGCGAGATCGTCCAGATACTGCCCCCGTGCGTCGCGCGCGCTGCGCTGGGCTTCGATGACGCTGGCCAATCCGCTCGCACCCTCGGCAAACGCCACGAGCGACCGCGCCGCGACGCGGTCCGCCGCGTCGAGCAGGGTGCTGTCGCGCCGGGCGCGGATCGTCGCCGCTTCGAGTTCCCGCGAGGCACGCGCGATCGCGGCCGCGGTTTCGCGCCGCGCCAGTTCCAGCTCGAGCTTTGCGCGGTCGCGGTTCGCCGTCGCCAGCGCGATCTCGCCGTGGTCGTGGTTGAACAGTGGCAGCGGCAGCGAGAGTCCCACGGTGGGGAGGAGATACGGCTGCTCCGGATCGCCGCCTTCGAGTCCCGCCTGGATCGACGGCTGCGCCAGCACGGACCGGCGCGCAAAAGTGAGCGCGGACTCCTCCGACTGGACAGCCGCGGCGGCCGCGGCAACCGGCAATGGCTCCGCTCCATTCGCCGCCGGCACGCCCGTCCCCGGATCGCCCGGCATCGCGAGCGAATCCGTGAGGGCCACGGCTGGCCGGTCCGGAGGAAGCCCCAGCACGGACTGGAGATCGAGCAGTGCGCTGATGGCTGTGATGGAATCCGCCGCCGACGCGTTAGCCGCCTGCCCCGCGTTGATCGTAGCGAGATCGACGTCGAGATCGCTCGCGTCGCCGGTCTCTCTCCTGAGGAGCGCCAGCCGGTGCAGGCTGTCGGCGTCCACGGCGTTCCGGTGAGACAGCGCCGCATGCCCGGCCGCCACCAGCGCCCGCGTGTACGCCGTGTCGGCGTCGTATCGGGTCTGTGCCCGCTCGAATGCGTAGTGGTACGAGGCCGCACGCAGGCCAAGTTCCGCCGCATGCACGCGCGCACCCCGCACCCACGGATAATCGACCGGCAGGCTGAGGACGCCGTGGTAGTACGGCACGGCTCGCGTATACGTCAACGCTGCCACCGGGTTGGGATAGCCGCGCGCGACATCCAGATCCGCATGCGCGGCCGCCGAGTCCTGCAGCGCAAAAGCGCCCCGTAACCCCCGCCTGGCAGCGGCATCGATCGCCGCCGCGCGGGTCATCGGCATGAGGGCGGGCTGCCCACCCGGCGCCACGGCCTGCGCGTGACTCGCGCCGCCAGCCATCGCCAACGCCGCGACGACCGCCGCCACAACGATGGTGGCGCGGGTCGCCGCCCGGCCCACCAGGCTGGACCCATCAGGTCGGGCACCCATGCCGCAGATGGTAGCCTGAAAAGCTGTCGCCACGATTACAGGGCGCGCTCCCAGCAGGCCGCAGGTCCCAGAAGTGTCACGATCCGGCGCCGATCACCCCTTGGTCTCTTTTGTAATCGTGCGGTCAGATTCGCGGAGTAGGTTCGTCACTCGAAGGCGCGATTCAGCGCGGGACCCGCGTGACTAACCTCTGACTCGGGGATGTATGTCCGCTCACCTCTCTATCGGCCGCGTTCGAGACACGGTCACGCTGCTCGCCGCGTCACTCGCGATGCTGGCGGCCGTCACTGTCACAGCCGGGGCGCAGAACACGGGCTATGCGCTCGCCAAACAGATCCCACTCCCCGGCGACGGTGGATGGGACTACCTGGAGTTCGACCCGGCCGGCCACCGGTTGTTCATCACGCACGGTACGCACGTGATCGTGATCGACCCCAAGACGGGGGCTCTCGTCGGTGACATCACTGGTACGCCTCACGTGCACGGCGTCGCCCTCGCCCCCGATCTCGGGCGCGGCTTCATTACCGCCGCCGGCGACTCGGCCATCCACATCTTCGACCTGAAGACGTTGAAGCAGATCGGCACCGCCAAGGCCGATCCGGACGACGACGCAATGCTGTACGATCCGAAGACGCACTATGCCGTCAGCATGAACGGCGACGCGGGCACTGCCACGGTGGTCGCTGGCGCGACGGGCGAGGTGGTCGGCACGGTGAAGCTCCCAGGCAAGCCGGAGTTCGCCGTCTCCGACGGACGCGGAACGGTGTACGCCAATATGGAGGACAAGAGCCTCCTCGTCGCCATCGATCTCGCGTCGCTCAAGGTCGTCCGCCAGTGGCCGCTCGCCCCCTGCGAAAGCCCGTCGGGCCTCGCGATCGACGCAGCGCATCACCGGCTCTTCAGCGGCTGCCACAACAAACTCATGGCCATCTCCGATGGCGACGCTGGCAAGGTCATCACCACGGTCCCGATCGGTGGACGCGTCGATGCCAATCGCTTCGACGCCGGAACGGGCGATGCCTTCAGCTCGAACGGCGATGGCACGCTCACGGTCGTCCACGAGGACTCGCCCGAGAAGTTCACGGAGTTGGGCACGGTCCAGACGGTACTCGGCGCCCGCACCATGGCGCTCGACCCCGCCACGCACACGATCTATCTGGTGACCGCGAAGTTCGCGCCCGCCGAAGGCAATGAACGGCCCAAACCGATCCCGGGCAGCTTCACGCTGCTGGTGGTCGCGCCGACGAAGTGATCGCAGGCAGGATCTGATTGGCGAACGGCGGGGGATGGGCCGGGTCCGGGGCGCCGCGATCCGGCTCCCACCCCCGCCGTTTCGCTATCCGCTCACCCGCGGAGCGCTGGACACTGGGAACCGGATCGTCACGCGGGTGCCCGATCCGCGCGTGGACTCGACGTCGATCGTCGCGCGATGTGCGTCCGCGATCCACCGCGCGATCGACAATCCTAGCCCCGCGCCTTCGCCATGCGACCGCGCATCCAGGCCCCGGTAGAACCGGTCGAAGATGAACGGCAACTCGGCAGCGCTGATCCCGGCGCCCGAATCGTCCACGGTGACGACAGCGCGCCCGTCCTCCGCACGGACCCGCAGCGAGACGCGCCCCCCGGACGGCGTGAACTTGATCGCGTTGTCCAGCACGATCACCACCAGTTGGTGCAGCAGCACCGGATCGGCATCCACCGGCCCCTCTTCGAACTCGGAGACCACCAGTTCGACGCCCCGCCGCTCGGCGAGTACCCGCACGCCCGCCACGGCCTCGAGTACCATGTCATCGAGGTAGAGCCGCCGCCTCACGAGAGGCCGCTCCCCCGCGTCCGCCCGCGCGAGCATCAGGAGATCGTCCACGATCCCGCCGATGCGCTCCGATTCCACTCCGATCGCGGACAGTGCCGCCACGTATGCCGCAGGATCCCGCTCACGCTGGAGCGCCACGTCGGCACGGCTTCTCAGCACCGCAACCGGGGTTCGCAGCTCGTGCGCGGCATCGGCCATGAACCGCCGCATGTGGGCGAGCGTCCGCGCCATCGGCGCCGTCGCCTTTCCCGCGAGGAACCACCCGCCTGCGGCGACCAGCAGCAGCGCCGCGGCGGCCGCCCCCGCGAACACGCCGATGAGTGCCGCGTACCGGTCCTCGAGTTCCACCCGGTCCGCCACCGCCGCCGCGACGTAACGCTTCCCGCTCTTCAGCGTGAACCGCTCGGCGTGCGCCTGCAAGTTGCGATCGCCCGCGGGATCCCGCCGTTTGAAGTGCTCGTCCGCCACGCTGGCGCCCGCCGCGCGCTCAGCCACCGAGACGACGTGAGGGTCGGCCTGCGGCGGCGTCAGCGGCCGGCCCGCCGAGTCGAACAGAAAGAGCTCGCGGCCAGGGATGGTCAGCTCTTCGACCGCGTCCACGACACCGCCGGTCGCCGAGACCGCCTCGACTTCGCGGATCTGCGTGGCCTGCGCCACGGCTCGGACGGCAGCGTGCAGCGATGCATCGAGGTCACGCGCCAGTTGCCGCGCGATCACCGAGAAGAGCGAGATCCCCAGCACCGCGAGCATCACCGCAAAGGTGCCGACGTACCATGCGGTCAGTTGCAAGCGGAGCCGCCGCAGCGCCTGCCCGGTGACCGGCGCTACCACACCGCGCGAGTCAGAGGCCAAAGCGGTACCCGGCCCCGCGCACGGTGTGAATCAGCTTGGGCTCGAACTCGTCGTCGATCTTCCGCCGCAGCCGGCGCACCAGGACTTCGAGGACGTTGGTGAAGGGATCATGGTTGTCGTCCCACACGTGGGCCGCGATCGCCGCCCGGTCGGCCACGACGCCTTCGTGCTGCGCGAAGAACTCGAGCAGCGCGAACTCCCGCGCCGTGAGTGAGATCGGCCGTCCGGCCCGCACGACGCGGCGCGTGGCGAAATCGACTTCGAGATCGGCGATCCGCACCTGCTCCGGGGCGATCGCCGGCCGCCGCCGCCCGAGCGCCCGCACCCGGGCCAGCAGTTCGCGAAACGCGAACGGCTTCACCAGGTAGTCGTCGGCGCCCGCCTCCAGCCCGTGGACGCGGTCGTCGACGGCGTCGCGCGCGGTCAACATCAGGATCGGCGTCGCGATGTGGCGTGCCCGGAGCGCCGCACACAGGCCGAAGCCGTCGCCATCCGGCAGCATCACATCGAGCACGATCACATCGTACGTCCCAAGGGCGGCCCGCTCGCGGCCGCGGGCGACGGTCCCGGCAACGACGGTCTCGATGTGATGCTCGCCGAAACCCTGAGCCAGGATTCCGGCGAGCTCTCGATCATCCTCGACGACGAGGACGCGCATGTGTTCGCTCCCGCCGCGCCGCCGCCTGTCCGCGCGTGATCAGGCGGTCGCCTGCTCCGCGGCCTGTGCCGCCGGCTGGCAATACCGGTCGAACGCGTCCGTGAGATCACGCGCGATCGCGCTCGCTTCCCGCCCCTCGATCTGATATCGCTCGATCATGTACACGATCCGCCCGTCGCGCATGAGCGCGATCTGCGGGGACGACGGCGCATAGCCCGTGAAGTAGCCCCGCGCCCGCTGGGTCGCGTCGGTATCCTGCCCCGCGAAGACCGTCGTCAGATGCTCCGGCCGCACGGCATGAGTCAATGCTTTCGCCACGGCCGGGCGGGCGTTGCGTGCGGCGCAGCCGCACACCGAGTTGACGACCACCAGCGTCGTGCCGGGCGTGTTCTTGATCGCGTCATCGACGGCTGCCACAGTACGCAGCTCCGTGACCCCGAGGCGGGTCAATTCCTGGCGCATGGGCGCCACAAACCGTTCGTCATACATGGGTTCACGTCACTCCGTTGAGATACAGGTCACTATCGAAACATATCCGCACGGATGCCCGGGGGTTCCGCCGCGCCTCCCTGAGGCCGCCTGGCATGCTGCGGGCCGCCGCCTCAAGGACGCGCTACGACCCCCTCCGTTCCACGACGCCCAGCGCGGCCGCCACGGCCTCCACGGTCGCGGGCAGCGGCACGGCGTCGTCCTGCAGCGCCGGGGCGAACTGCGCGTCCTTGAGCCCATGCCCGGTGCAGACGCAGACGCATTCGCTACTGGCCGGTGTCCGCCCAGCGGTGACGCTCGCGCGCAACGCGGCGAGTCCAGCCGCCGATGAGGGCTCGCAGAAAATCCCCTCGGACCGGGCCAGCTCGCGATACGCGTCGAGGATCTCGTCATCGGTCACCGCCCGGAACTCCCCTGCCGACTCGGT
>Ga0182024_10022979_pt1 | contig 11200 bp, 7 predicted proteins | sample P32metaG_FD_120480 | JGI IMG/M metagenome (GOLD analysis project Ga0182024, IMG submission 120480) | Permafrost microbial communities from Stordalen Mire, Sweden - P3-2 metaG (Illumina Assembly) | ecosystem: Environmental > Terrestrial > Soil > Wetlands > Permafrost | place: Sweden: Stordalen... | reverse complement strand
CGCACCAGCGTCAATATTCTGATCCGTACTGAGGGCATCGAGTTCTCGCGCCACTGCGATAGCTGCCATAATCCCATCGCCGTACTGTCGGGCGCTCTCACGCAGAATTCGCAGGTCGATCGCTCATTCGACCAGGATGGGTTGACGTGCACCACCTGCCATTCCATCCAGCGTTTGCAGTCGACCTCGGGCAATGGCGGATATGTAATGGGCGTGCCTGCGGTGATGGTCGACGAAAAAGGCAATCGCATCCCCGGCGAGGCCCCGTTCGGCGATATCCTGCAGCATCCTGAACGCCACTCGCAAGCCGTGATGCAGCCGTTCTATAGGACACCCGAATTCTGCGCCGCTTGCCACAAGGCAAATCTGCCGCATGCTCTCAACGATTACAAGTTCATCCGCGCTTTTACTGTTTATGACGAGTGGCAGAATTCCAAGTTTTCAAAACGCAATCCGCTGACGTTTTATCAGACTGATTTCACCACCTGCCAGAACTGCCACATGCATCGCGCGGCTGCCGATCTGCCGGACTATGGCTCAAAAAATGGAATGTTCGCATCGCATCGCTGGACGGCGGGAAACACAGCCGTCCCGTTTTATTACGGCTTCGACGAGCAATTGCAAAAAACGATTGAATTCTTAAAACGCGGAACCTTTCTCAATGTGGATGTGTTCGCTCTAAAGAAAACCGGCGACGACACAATGATTGCGCCGCTGGGTTCAGTTCCCTTTCAGCTTGCGGCCAAAGACGTCGTGCAGGCGTACATCGTCGTTCAAAACAAGAATATTGGCCACTCGCTGATCCCCGAGGTTCGCGATCTCTACGAAGCGTGGGTCGAATTCGTAGTCAAAGACGCCGACGGGAAAGACATTTATCACAGCGGTTTTCTCAAGCCCGATGGAATGCTGGATACTCGCGCACATAGCTTCACCAACCGTCCCGTAAATCTCTCCGGCGAGTTTGTCGACAATCACAAAGTCGCGACCATCCACTCCATGGCCTACGACAACTCGATTCAATCTGGACGCTCCGCCCTGGTTCGTTACGAATTCCAGATTCCTGCGCAGGTAAAAGGGCCAATCAGCATCACCGCCCGCGTGAACTATCGCCATCTGCGTCAGAGCTATTTGAATAACGTTTTCGGTCCTGACCATCCGCTGTACCCTGTCGTCGAAATTGCATCTCGCACGCGCATGCTGAATATTGGCATGAACGATGCCACCCCGCCCGCTCCTGGCGACAACCCAGACTGGATGCGATGGAATAATCTGGGCATTGGATTTCTCGATCAACTGCAATACTCTGACGCCATCGAAGCATTCGAACAGGTCGTAAAGTTGCGGCCTGATTACGACGATGGCTACGTAAACGTTGGCCTGACTTATATCGAGTGGGAAAAATATTCCTCCGCCCGTCCGGGTCTGGAAAAAGCGCTGCAATTGCATCCCGATTATGCTCGCGCGCTTTACTATCTCGCTCTCGTGGAGCGGCGCGAGGGACATCCTGAAGCCGAGGTCGCCGATCTGCAAGAAGTAGTAAAGCAATATCCGCAATCGCGGGATGCGCGCCGGGAACTTGGTATCGCCTATTATCAGCAGCACCGCTCCGATGATGCGGTAACGCAATTTGAAGCACTACAAGCCATTGATCCTGACGACGTCGCGGCCCACTACAATCTCGCAATTTTGTATCGCCGCAAAGGCATGAAAGCCGAAGCAGCGAAACAAGCGGCGCTCTATGCCACCAAGCGCATCGATCCTGCCGCTCCCACATATTCACTCGATTATTTGCGTAAACATCCCGAAACATCCACTGAGAGTGTGCCCTGGCACATGCACTCGGACATGGAGCATGCTGCCGCCAGCGGTGGTGGTCAGCAGTAGCTGAGGAGGATTTGTTTGCCGTTCGATCGCCGGAATTTTCTTCGTTCATTGAGCCGCACCGCTCTTGTACTTCCCTTCGCGGATATCTTGTCCCTGGCCGCGCCTCAACAGCAGGACACGCCGAAGGGTGGCACGAGACAAAGTATCGGCCCGACCGAGCGGAGCTACGATGCCAAGCCCGCTCCTCCACCCCCCGGTCCGAAATCTCCCATCGAAGGCACGCCGCTCGGCGTCAGCTTCGTGGATGTCGTCAAGGGCTCAGGCCTCGACATCGAAACCATCTACGGCGGCGTTGGAAAAAATAAATATCTGCTCGAAACTACCGGCTGCGGACTCGCCTTCTACGACTACGACAACGATGGCTGGCTCGACGTCTTCCTGGTAAACGGGTGGCGTCTCGAAGGATTCGCCAAAGGGCAAGAGCCGCACTGCCATTTATTCAAAAATAATCGCGACGGTACATTCACCGACGTGACGAAAGGTTCCGGACTCGAACTTCGCACCGGCTGGGGACAGGCCTGCTGCGTTGGCGACTACGACAACGACGGCAACGAAGATCTTTTCGTTACCTACTACGGGCAGAACGCTCTCTATCGTAACAACGGCAACGGAACATTTACCGATGTCACCGAACGCGCCGGTCTGATCCAGCCTGGGCCGAAAACCCGCTGGAATACCGGCTGCACGTGGGTTGACTACGACCGTGACGGGCACCTTGATCTCTTCGTCGCAAACTACGTTGACTTCGACTTGAAGACCGCTCCACTGCCCGAGGAGGGTCCGTGCACCTATAAAGGGATCGTCGTCGCCTGCGGTCCTCCGGGGCTGCCCGGCGGAAAAAATATTCTGTATCACAACAATGGCGATGGCACGTTCATGGATGTCAGCCAGAAATCAGGTATGTGGAATGCCGTCGGCACTTATGGTCTCAGCGTGGCCGCATCCGATCTGGATAATGACGGCTGGCCCGACATTTACGTGGCCAACGACTCCGCTCCCGCAACACTTTATTTGAATCAAAAAGATGGTACGTTCAAAGACGTCGCTATTGAAAATGGAGCGGCACTATCCGCCGAAGCCAAACCCCAGGCAGGCATGGGCGTTTCAATCGGCGACTACAACCGCGATGGCAATCTCGATGTAGTCAAAACAAATTTCGCCGGCGACACCGACTCGCTCTATACGAATCTTGGCGATGGAGTTTTCGAAGACCGCACTTATCCCAGCGGCCTCGGTGTCAACACCCGCCTGTTGGGATGGGGCGTCGGCTTCTTCGATATGGACAACGATGGCTGGCTGGACATATTAATGTCCAACGGCCACGTCTATCCCGAGGTGGACAAGTCGAAAGCTGATCTCAAGTATGCCGAACACAAATATCTTTACCGCAACCTGCGCAATGGCCGCTTCGAGGAGGTTACGAACGAAGGCGGTCCGGGCATAATGGAGAGCGCGCCGGCGCGCGGTTGTGCGTTCGGCGACTACGATAACGATGGCGATCTCGATATCGCTGTCAATTGCGTTAATTCCATTCCTCAACTTTTGCGCTGCGACTCAACCTTGAACCGCAACTGGATCAAAATCAAACTGGTCGGGGTGAAATCCAACCGAACCGGCATCGGCAGTCGCGTTCTCGTAACGGCCAAGACGATTCCTGCTGCCGATAAACCGCTCGTACAAATGGACGAACTACGCAGCGGGGGCAGCTATTTCTCGCAAAACGATATGCGCATGCATTTTGGTCTGGAACGAGCCGCGAAGGTCGACATGGTCGAGATTCGCTGGCTAAGCGGCCAAGTCGACCAATTAAAAGATCTTGACGTCAACCGCCTCTACGTCATTCAAGAGGGCGGCAAGATTCTCAAGGCGGAAACTTTGAAGCCCGCCACGAAATCTTAGCGCTTCAAGGAACACAATCTGAAAAAGATGCGCAGCTCTCACGTGCTCCTCTTCGGGCTCGCGATACTCATGCCATCCATGTGTCGTGCTCAGTCTAAGTGCCCCTGGATCAATGAAGCTACGGCGCAGGGCATTCTCGGCGGTGCCGTCACCATGAAAACGAACATCAAAACCAACCGCGAAGGAGCGTGCGAATTCCTGCGACGGCAAGGTTCCGTTGTGTACGGCCTTCACATATCAGTCCACATCATGGCCGACATCACTAAACAATTTCCAGCATATATCGCGCAATGCGGCCCAAAGCCAACTCCGCTCCCAACCATCGGAAACCAGGCTGTGCGGTGCAACATTCAGAGAAAAGGACAGTACACCGAGAGCGTCGTGGGCCGGGTGCGCGATCAGGCTTTCATTGTCAGCGTAAGCTCCAGTGTTCAGAACGATCCCTTAATGACGCAAGAAACGCGTCGCGAGAAAGTGAATCTGCTGGCCGAACAAGTTGCTGGAATCCTTTTCTAGAATTCCCAGACAAGCTCAGGTTTGAAATTTCCAACAACTCCGAAGCGAATACCTTCACGCAACACCCTCAATTAAAGATTTCTAATTTCTTCGCGATCACATCTTCAAATCCGCTGCCCTTCAAGGGCACGCGCTGGGCTATTGCAATCATTCTCCGGCCCCCAAATTGCAACGAGGCGCAAGAGCCACTCTCGGCTCATAATCCGGCGGGTAAGACGCAGCCAGAAATAACATTCAAGAAATAAAAAAAAGATGCCTGAAACACTGCTGCACGAAATCGAGACGCCTGTGGTTGATCGTGCACAAATGCCCCAGACGCTCGACCCTTTGGATTGGGAAGATTTCCGAAGGCAAGCGCACGAAATGCTTGACGATATTCTCGACTACACCAGAAACATACGAGAGCGTCCGGTTTGGCAGCCTATCCCTGATGAAGTCCGAGAAAGATTCCTAGGCTCCGTCCCTGTGGGGCCATCGCCTCTAGCCGAAGTCCATCAGGAGTTCATGAATTACATTCTGCCGTTCGCGGTGGGGAACGTCCATCCAGGCTTCATGGGTTGGGTTCACGGCGGCGGCACGCCCGTCGGCATGTTGGCGGAAATGCTGGCTGCCGGACTGAACGCCAATCTGGGGGGACGCAATCAAATTCCGATCGAAGTTGAGCGCCAAATCGCGCGCTGGATGCAAATCCTATTCGGCTTCCCTGAGACGGCTGCGGGATTATTCGTTACCGGCACATCCGTGGCAAACTTCATCGCCACCATAATTGCCCGCGATGTCGCACTTGGTTACGACGTGCGCCAGCGCGGAGTGGCGGAACAGTCGAAATCATTGGCGGCGTACGCTTCCGCGGCCGTTCATGGCTGTCTGGCCAAGGCAATGGACCTCTGCGGCATCGGCAGCGCCGCGCTGCGTCTGGTTCCCACCGACCGTCGCGGCAGCATTGATCTCGCGGCGCTCCACAATGCCATTCACAAAGATCGCGACGACAGCTTCCAACCTTTTCTCGTGGTAGGAACAGCGGGCAGCGTGGATACGGGAGCCATCGACGACTTAGCTGGCCTCGCCGATCTCGCGCGCCGAGAGAAACTCTGGTTTCACATTGATGGCGCCTATGGCGCTCTGGCGATTCTTTCTCCCCGTCTAGCGCCGAAACTTGCGGGAATCGAACAAGCCGATTCCCTGGCTTTCGATTTTCACAAGTGGGGGCAGGTACCTTACGACGCCGGTTATTTGTTGGTGCGCGACGGTGAACTGCAACGCCAGTCGTTTGCGGTTTCTTCCGCGTATTTGAGGCGTGAAACACGCGGTTTGGCAGCTGGTTCCCCTTGGCCGTACGACTACGGGCCCGATCTTTCCCGCGGCTTCCGGGCATTGAAAACATGGTTCACTTTAAAGGTCTACGGCACAAAATCACTGGGGAATGCGATGTCGCGAAGCTGCGACTTAGCCCGCCACCTTGAAAGCCGGATTGCCAGGACGCCAGAGTTAGAACTTCTGGCGCCCGTCGAATTAAATATCGTCTGCTTTCGCTACCGCTCGGATGATTCCGATCGTGTAAATGCCGGCATCGTGGTCAACTTGCAGGAAGCGGGAAGGGTCGCGCCTTCCACGACCATTATCGACGGCAAGCTCGCGATCCGAGCGGCCATTGTGAATCACCGCACCAGCCAAACTGAAATTGACAAGCTGATCGAGCAGACTCTCGCCCTCGGCCGGAAATATAAGCGAAACGCGGCAGAGACGGGCCCGCGAGCCGCGTGGGAAAGCGAGTTGCTGGAAGTCGAACGCCAACTGGAAGCCGATTCAAATTCGACCGATTCAAGTTCGATCGATCTGCTTTTTGGGCGAGCTTTACTCTTGTCGCAGTTAGGCCGGCTCGCAGACGCAACCGGCGAATACGTGAAAGTTTTAGAACGCGACTGCTCGCATCTGCCGGCGTTGAACAATTTAGCGGGAGTGCTGGTTGCCACCGAACATCGCAACGCGGCCCGAATGGCTTAACACGAAGCGGTTATTCGCCATCCGAATGACGCTGCGAGCCGCGTGGATCTTGGCCAGTTTCTGGCAGAAGAGAGCGAGCGGCTGCAAGCTTATGGCAAGGACGACGAAGTACTGCGACTGCGGCAGGAAGCCCGTCATCACTTCGAACACGCTCTGCAAATTTGTCCTGACCTTGAGAAGGCCCACGAAGGCTTATCTTACGTGCTCGCGCACCTCGGCGAAGAGCAAAGTGCGGAGTGGCATCGGCGAAAGGCATTCCAAAATCGTTGCATCATTCCGTTGCCTTATTACGGCAGCGGCGCGCCAGTCGGGGTGCTGAAACTGGGTTCAACCCTCGGCGGAAACGCAAAGCTCGATCGTTTCTTGGATCCTCGCGTCTTCCAAACATCGATCGTATTGCCGGAATTTTACGATTCAAATAAACCGCTCTCACCATATCAACTGGTGGTCAACGCCATCGGCGACGCTGAGGTCTCGCCCGCGGCGCTGGCTGCCGCGCATTCCCTGCTGAGACTAACCACTGCGCGAGTCGTAAATTCTCCTTCAGCCGTTCTTGCCACCAGCCGCAGCAACAACGCGTTACGTCTGCGTGGCTTGCCCGGCGTAGTAACGCCCCTGGCGGTCACGTTGCCGCGCGAGCAACTCTCAGATTCCCATGCGTCGAGCACGCTCACTCACTTTGGTTTCGAGTTTCCTCTTCTGCTGCGAGCGGCCGGTTTCCACAGCGGGTTGCATTTTCAACGAGTGGGAAATTGCGAGGCCCTTTCCGCAATCCTAAGAGATCTTCCCGGCGATCAAATGATCGTTATGCAATATCTCGACGCGCGCGCCGCCGACGGCAAAACCCGCAAGTATCGAGCGATGATGATCGATGGCCATATCTTTCCACTTCACCTGGCAATTTCCAGTCACTGGAAAATTCATTACTTCACCGCCGAAATGGCGGACAATCCCGCACATCGAGCGGAGGATGCTGCGTTCCTCAGCGATATGCCGGGTGTCCTTGGTCCCGTTGCCATGAATGCTCTCCGGCAAATTCAGTCCATTCTCGGTCTGGATTATTGCGGAATTGATTTTGGCTTGAACGCCCGCGGAGAGATTCTACTATTCGAGGCAAATGCCACCATGGTTGTAAATCCGCCGGAAAAAGACGAACGCTGGCATTGCCGACGGAGCGCCTATCAAACTATCCGTAGCGCCGTGCAAAAAATGTTCTTGGAAAAGACTTCCGCCCATCACTCCAGACGCCATCTCGCTATAGCGATGTAGCATCGCAATCCCCCCCCCGTGAACGCTCGATCCGACTTGTCACATCGAAAGCGTCATTTTCATATCTCTTTCATCATTCTGTAACCTGAGCGAAACAATCTGCCTTTATGGTTACATTCCGCCCCGCGCTGACGGATCGGTGCGCGTGCCGCGCGAATTGCGTTAAAGGTTGTGCGGCTCTGGCAGGCGCGGCGTACAGGAGGATAGGATGAAGAACAAAACAGGATTAGAAGCCCCCAGAAAGACGATGGCTCTGCTGCTGGCGTTGACCATCGCCCTGGGACCGACCGCCATGCCCGCCTTTGCCGGTTCCAATCAAGGCGAGAGAACTGCCGCGACAGCCACACCCATTAAGCACATCGTTGTGATTTTCAACGAGAACGTTTCTTTCGACCATTACTTCGGAACATACCCCAACGCGCTCAATCCAGCGGGTGAACCCAGGTTCGTCGCAAAGCCGGGGACTCCCACGGTCGACGGGCTCAACAATGCGCTGCTGAATTTCAACCCTAACCTGAATCCAGCCAATGGAACTGGTGCCAGCAATCCCTTCCGGCTCGACCGCTCGCAAGCTTCCACCGCCGACCAAGATCACTCATACACCCCCGAGCAAGAAGCGTTTGACAAAGGTTTGATGGATTTGTTCCCGCTGAATACCGGAACCGCAGGTCCTCCTCCGTCTGGAACGGGAACCACGCAGACCAACGGTTTGGTCATGGGCTATTTTGATGGCAACACCGTTACTGCGATATGGAACTATGCTCAGAATTTCGCTTTGAACGACAACTCGCATGGCTCGACCTTCGGACCATCTTCCCCCGGCGTGGTTAACGTCATTTCTGGCCAGACCAATGGCGTGGTAAAGACGCTGAATGGAATCGGAGACGAAGTCGCCGGCGGCCCCGATGGCTCCTTGACCTTGATTGGTGATGCCGACCCACTCAACGATGTATGTTCCTCACCCACGCGCGCTCAGGCCCAGATGGGAAGTCGGAGTATCTTTGATCTGTTGCACTCCGCCGGGGTCACTTACGGAACATTCATGGGCGGCTTCAATCTCTCCATCGTCAACTCGAACGGGACGACAGGGTGCAATCGCAGCACCACGTCAGCTGTCACGGGAGTGACTGAAGTCGATTACACTCCACATCACTCGCTGTCTTCGTATTGGCCTTCCGTTGCCAATCTGAAGCACACGCGCCCAGCATCCCTTGCCGAGATCGGTCGTGACGGTCCGGCGAACCACGACTATGACACTCTGGATTTCTACGAGGCGGCGGCGCGAGGCAACTTGCCTGCAGTCAGTTTCCTGAAAGCGCCATCCTACCAAGATGCGCACCCAGGATATTCGGATCCGCTGGACGAACAGACTTTCGTAGTGAACACCATCAATTTCCTTCAAACCTTGCCCACTTGGAACAGCACGGCAGTCGTGATTGCCTATGATGATTCCGACGGCTGGTACGACCACGCTATGGGGGCAATCGTCAACACCTCGACCGGTCCGGCAGACGCACTCACCGGTCCGGGCGCTTGCGGTACGGCCGACACGTCTTTGCCTGGTTACAATCCAACTGCGAATCCGCATGCTTTGGGACGTTGCGGCTACGGACCAAGACTGCCTCTCTTGGTGATTTCTCCTTGGGCGAGAAAAAATTCCGTCGACCACACTCTGACCGATCAGACTTCCATCATCCACTTCATTGAAGACAACTGGCTGGGCGGACAGCGCATTGCCCAGGGATCCTTCGATGCAATCTCCGGCTCACTTTATGGAATGTTCGACTTCAGCCGCTGCCGGGAAGATGGTTATCTGTTCCTCGATCCAAATACCGGCGAGCCGGTCCGTTAGCCGGCAGTAAGTAATTTTGAGATGCGGGCATGCGAACGTAACTCGCATGCCCGTTGTTTTTGCAAAGCGTTTCTGCGACTCTACGGTGCGGGGAGCATATTTTTTGTCCATTACGCGGCGAATCTTTCTTCGACAAAGTGGTCTGGCAGCTGCCGCTTTGGCGGCCCGGCAGAACATGTCTCATGGTCCTGCCCCAAAATTCCGCACTCAATTGGACGTAAGCTCTCTGGCCCAGTTTGTAGATCCTCTTCCAATTCCTGAGATCGCACAGCCGAGCGAACATCGTGCCAGCCCCACCGAACCCACGGTCAAACTTCCCTATTACCGGATGACGATGCGCCAGTTTGAAAGTAAAGTGCATCGCGACCTGAAACCCACGCGGCTGTGGGGATTTGGTAACTCATCGCCGGGGCCAACTTTGGAAACGCGCAGCCGGCAAGGATTGTTGGTGGAGTGGGTCAACGAACTTCCGAACAATCATTTTCTGCCTATTGACCACAGCATTCACGGCGCTGAGGTGGACAAGCCCGAAGTACGCACCGTCATTCATCTTCACGGTGCAAAGGCCCCGCCCCAGAGCGACGGTTATCCGGAAAGTTGGTACGTCCCTGGCAAATCGGCCATCTGCCATTACCCGAATGGCCAGGACGCTGCGCTGTTGTGGTATCACGACCACGCTCTCGGAATTAACCGCCTCAATGTTTTCGCCGGACTCCTGGGACTATTTATTGTGCGCGATGAATTCGAAGACGCTCTCGATCTGCCGCGTGGCAAATATGAAATTCCGCTTGCGATCTATGATCGGATTTTTGATCTCGACGGACAGCTCAACTATCCCGTATCGGGCGACGCGAAAAAGCCCTGGATGCCAGAAGTTTTTGGCGACGCCATTCTGATGAATGGCAAGCTGTTTCCCTATTTAGAAGTGGAGCCGCGCAAGTACCGGCTTCGCGTGCTCAACGCAGCCAATGGCCGTTTCTTTCATCTGTCACTGTCAAACAGCCAGACGCTTTATCAAATTGGCACAGACCAGGGATTGCTGTCAGCCCCAGTTCCGCTCGAAACTGTCTCACTCGCGCCCGCCGAACGCGCTGACCTGATCATCGATTTTTCCGCACTTCGCGGCTGCAGTGTCATTCTAAAAAACGACACGCTTAACATCATGCAGTTTCGCGTGGGACAAACTTCATCAGGTGAAACTCGCGCCCTGCCGCAACGACTTAGACCCGTTCCGAAGATTCCGGAGTCCGCCGCTGTCAAGACGCGCACGCTAAGTCTTGTGGAGATCGACGACTTAGTACAAAGGCCGGTGACGATGTTGCTCAACAATGTGCACTGGAGCATGCCGGTCACCGAAAATCCTGTGCTCGATTCGACTGAAATTTGGTCGTTGCTCAATACCACAGACGATGCTCATCCTATTCATTTGCATCTGGTTCGTTTCCAGATTCTCGACCGAAGAAGCTTCGACGTTGCTGCTTATTGGACCACCGGACAAGTCAAGTACATGGGGACCGCAGTTCCTCCTGAACCCGGCGAAGCTGGCTGGAAAGATACGGTCCGCGCCGACCCCGGCATGGTGACTCGCATTATTACTCGATTCGAGGGATTCACCGGACGATACGTCTGGCATTGCCACATTCTCGAGCATGAAGACAACGAAATGATGAGACCCTTCGACGTAGTGCCCGCACGATGACTGAGGCACTGACACTACACTGCAACGGAGGGCCAAAAGCGGCAGAAACTCAATGTGTCGATCTCTTGTAAGGACGG
>Ga0182024_10022978_pt1 | contig 11201 bp, 5 predicted proteins | sample P32metaG_FD_120480 | JGI IMG/M metagenome (GOLD analysis project Ga0182024, IMG submission 120480) | Permafrost microbial communities from Stordalen Mire, Sweden - P3-2 metaG (Illumina Assembly) | ecosystem: Environmental > Terrestrial > Soil > Wetlands > Permafrost | place: Sweden: Stordalen... | reverse complement strand
GCCGCCTACTCATCGCCGCCTAAACGACAGAGTTCCAGGCGCAACGTTTATGGGAGACCCACTAGCGGGCGCCGCGGCCGAGGGATGACGGCCACGGCGCCCAGTGGGGCAGGGAACCAGGCGGGAGAGGGTGCTACCGCCGTTTGGTGTTGCGTTCCCCTCGAACGCCGCCCGAGAGGGGTGGGCGACGCCCAAGCTCAAGCTCATTTCTTCTTCTTTTTACCCTTGCCTTTCTTCTTCTTCGCTTTCTTCGCCAGCTTCACCTTCGGACATCCGGTGACGCTCACCGGCGTGTTCTCGTGGATTTCGGCGCCGTTCTGGCCGACGAAGGCTGTTGGCATCACCAGACCTTCGGTGACGGTCTTCGTGGTCTTGGTCGTGAGCTTCTTCAGCTTGCCTTTGACTCGCTTCGTGATCTTCTTCTTGACCGTGACGGTGTGCGTCAGGGAGCACAGGTCCTTGTTTGTTCCCAACGCTGAATACGGACCCTCCGGCAGCGTCAATTCGAAGCTGGTGACGGGGTTATCGGGGATCGCGTTGAAGGTGCTGCTCGTGACCCCCGCTTTGCTGATGAACGTCGCACCGACGAGGATCACCTTCACCCCGTAGCCCTGCAGCACGATCTCCAGGCTCGGGAACGCTTCGCCGCCGTGGCTGACGAAGTACACGGGGCCCGTCAGCGGTTCGGGGATGTTCGGCACGACCGCCTTGGCGGTGCCGATCGCCGATTCGGGCGGGCAACCCGCGGGATTCGCTTCGAACTGCTTAGCCGTACACGCCTTCTGCAACGTCGTCAACCGCGACGGGAGCTGCTTCGGTAGATCGACCTTGACTTTGGCGATGTCGGCATATGTGCCCTGCGGCGCGCTGGGGTAGGTCAGGTCCACGTGCAGGCTGGCGCCGTCGGCTTTACTGGTCTTCGCCTGCGTGGAGACCGCGAATTTGGGGGCGAACTTCAGGCTCGCGCAGCTCGCGGCCTGAAACGGGGAGGAGATCGTCGCGCTCGCACCCAGGCTGCTCGTCAGGGTGCTGCCGATCGACATCGGGTCACAGCTCGTCGGGTTGATGATGAAGTCCGGCCGGTTGATGTAGACGCGGATGTCACGGACGTGGGTGACGATCCCGTCGATGATCGTGGGGATCGGTTCGGAAGACGAGGGCTCGACGCTGACCTGCGCGGTGTAGGGGTTGATGCTCAATCCGAAGCGCAGCACGACCGTCCCGAGGTCGAACGGGCCGACGACGGCGGAGGTGACGCTCACGACTGAGAACGGGGCGCCCTCGAACGGACCGGCGAGATAGACCTTGCCGGGGACATACGCGAGGACAGCGCCGACGCCGGTGCCGACGAGCGTATGTCCGATTTCGCTCGCTACGGGGCAGGACGGGTTGGCTTCCTCTTCGGCTCCCGTCTTGCTCCGTGCGAGCGCGATGTCCGCTTCGGGGCAGAACGGGATGCCGGTCAGGTCGCCGGTCAAGCCCGGTGGCAGGTTCGTGGAGAACCCTGATATCTCCTGGTCGGCGTCGGTGCGCGTCAGATGGACGTAGAGGGGGCTGAAGGCGCCCGCGCTGTTGTTGAGCGTCCCGGACTGGATCTGCGGCTTGAATGGTATCCCGCCCGCCCCGCCGCCCGAGGGACATTCGCCGCCTTCATAGCCCTTCGTGATCGTGAAAGAAGCCGTGTCGGTGAGGACCGCGGTGGGTTCCGACCACGATGTCAGCTGCGCCTGGGTGGTGTAGGTCCCGCACGCGGGCGGGCTGATCAGCGGCGCCTGCGCGCCTTCGCGGAAATGGAAGTTGAAGTGGTCAAACGGGAGCTGCGGGTTGTTTTCGAACGTCGTTGAGAGCTGGCCCGTGACGGGGTTCGGGGTGACCTTCCCCGCGAGCTTGATCAAGATCCCCGTTTCCGGGTTCTTCAACACGACATAGAGCGCCACCAGCGAGCCGTTCGGGTGGCCGGGTTCTGAGAACGGGTTTTCATAGGGCTGCGCGATGAACAGCGAGCCGTGGATCGCGGTGGACAGCAGCGGCGTGTTCACTTCGACCGTGCCGAGCTTGGATTCGTTCGGGCAGCCCGCGCCCGGAGCCGAGGTCACCGTCTCGGACGCGTAGTCGGCGGGCGTGCAGCCGCTGAGCCCGACGCCCGCGGAGGGGTTGATCGTGAGGCCTTCGGGCAGCGTCACGACGATGTTCTTCAAGTGGGCCTCGGCGAGACCTTCGGGGTTTTCGTTCTGTGGAACGTCGAGGTCAAAGCTCAGGCCCGTCGGAGCCGCGGAGACGTTCGTCGTCGGCTGGGAATCGATCGTCGGGCTGAAGTTGAGCTGGTTGCAGCCATCGAGGCCGATCGGGTTGCCCTGGTTGTCGTGAGAGAGGAAGCTGTCTTCGACGAAGACGCCGGGGTTCTGCCAGCTGTCGGCCGAGATCGTGGTGGTGGTGGGACCGGTGCAGGAGGTGGGCAGGGTCAAGAACGGCTTGGGAGAGGCATCGCTTTCAATACCGCAACCAGTAATAATTTGGTTGACTACCTTGCAACGCTGCGCATTGTGGCTGGGGTCAGCCGGAACACCCCAGAAGGTAACCGAACTCCCGATGACCGGAGCCTGCCGGGAGATTTCGGTGGCCGAAACGGTCACCCCGTAGTCGCCGCCGGTGCGAACGCTGGCGACGAGGAACGCGCGGACCTTGGCCACTTCAAAGGCGAACTCGGCAGGCACCCCGAACGGCGGGACCATGTTGTACACCGGGCCTGGTGCGAAGGTTAATCCGAGCTCGGACACGGTAGCCTCACCGACCTGCGAATCTACGGGGCAGGTCTGCGTGGCGAAGTCTTCAGCGGAGCACTTCGCTACTGCCGCGGGGTCGCCGACGAAGCCAGGCGGCAGGTCTACGCGGACATCCTTGAAGTTACCGTCGGGAACTTCTTCGCCGTTTGAGTTGGTCGTAGTGCCGAAGGTGAAGCTGGTGCTCGCAGCGTAGGGATGTGAGCCGGCCTGGGTGTCGGGTGAGCCGTCCTGGTTGGTCACCGAGCCGTCGAATCCGGCGGCGCCGGGGAGGAAGCCGAAGTCGGCGAGTGCCGGTGTCGCGGAAACCGCTGCCGCGACCAGCGCGAGAGATACAACGGCAAGCAGCGTCATCGCCCGAAGGGGATTGAGCGTAGAGAACCTCATCGTGCGGCCCTCCGGTTGTTGGTGGTGGTCTTCTTGGCTTTCGCCTTGGAGCCGTAGCGTTTGCGGGCCTGGGCTTTGCACACCGCCCGCCGGTGCCTGTTGTGTTTAGCCCTGCACGCCTTCAGCGCTTTCGCGAGCTTTTCGGCCCTGATCTGGGCAGCCGTCCTTTTGACGACGACAGGCATAGGCTGCGCTCCGCTCGGTAGGTTGCCGGCCCCGGAGAACGTCAGGGAGCCGGGGGTGGGGTCGTTGGGGGCGGGGACCGGGGTCGAGCAGGCGTCGCCTTCGCATGCGATCGGGGTGGTCGGGGCCGGGAAGCCGCCGCCGACGCGGGCATCGTAGATATCGACGTTTGCCTGGTAGATTTCTTCGTAGCTGTCCTGGGAGACCAGCTGGTCTGCGGTGGCGAAGAAGACGTCGTTGCCACTGGGGCTGGCATCCATGAAATACGAAGGGTGGCTGCCGGCGCCGTTCGAGATCAGGTGAAGCTGGCCACCCTCGTACTCGTAGACGTTGCTGAGGCCATTGCTGGCGCCGGGCAGCAGCGAGTCGGTGGTGTCGAAGAACAGCCGGCTGCCGTCATCGGAGAGCTGGCGCGGCGCGTACTGCGGGAAGGTTTCGTAGTGCGTGTCGACATCGAGCGCCGCGCCTCCGGTCGGCTGATCGCCGCTCGGGTTGCAAGACGCGCAGGTCAGCTGGCCCGAAGCGGCGTCGTAGAGGAAGATCTCAGTGTCGGGTTTGTCGGTGTTGGCGTCAGTGTTGTCGTAGCCGGTGAGGCTCTTGGTCGAGTCGAAGGCCAAGTGCTCTCCGTCCGGCGTCACCCTGGCGCTCGTACCATCCACCGTTGCCGGACCGCCGGATAGTCCGGCGGCGTATCGGCCCCAGTCGAATTCATCGCTGGGATCGAGGGTGGCGATGAAGGTCGTCGTGCCGTCGTGGGAGAGGTAGAGGTTGGGCTGGCCGCTCTGGGCCTTTTCGCCCCGTTCGTTTTCTTCTGCGCCGGTGAGATCGCCGGTGGCGACGAAGTAGACGTAGGAGCCGTCGTTGGCGGCTCCGACGACGCCCTGCACCTGGGCACCGAGAGGATCGGCGTGATCGACGGTGAGATCGGTGAGGCGTTCGCCAGCAGGCGCTTCGGCGTCGAAGCGGTAGAGGTCGTTCCCAACACCAGGTTTGTCTGGCGTACAGAAAGTTTCAGTACTGCTCTCTGAACCCGGCGACGCAGCGGTGGAATCGTTGGTGAGCTGCTCACAGCTGGTGAAGAAGGCGTTGGAGCCATCGGTGGCCTCGGTCCAGTACGTGGGCGGCTGGGGGCCGTTGGGGTCGGTGCCGGCGGGGCCGGTACCGTTGGTCTTCTGCGATCCGGAAACCTGGAGCGTGCAGGCGTCGGCGGGGACGGTGCAGTTGCCTTCGCCGTCGAGGGGACTCTGCGGCTGGTCGCCGTTCTCGCGCACGTAGAGCTGGCCACCCTGGGCGGCGCCCGGTGTCCTGAAGAAGATGCGCGATCCGTCAGCGGAGATCGTCGGTTCTATCGCGGCGCTGCCAGATTCCGCGTTGCCGGGCTCGGCGCCGTTCGGGGCGACCGTGCCGTCGGGCAGGACGCCGACCAGGCTGAGCTGACCGCCGACCCACTCGTAGAGGTTATGAACCTTGCCGCCGGGAGCGTTGGCGGTCAGCGCATCGTTGGCCTCGAAGATGGCGTGGCTGAAGTCGGCCGAGGCGCCCTCGAAGACCGCCACGTATCCTTCCATGGTGGGCGGCGTGTTTGGGCTGAAGCTGGGCGGGGTGACATCGGTCAACAGCTGGTAGGAGCCGCTGGCGAAGTCGCGGACGAACAAGTTCTCATAGCCGAGTGGCTCGCCGCTGACCAGCGGGGGAGAATCCTGTGCCTGCGGTGGGACTTCGCCACCGTCGAGAAGTATCCCCTTCGACAGGTCGGCCGAGAAGGCTCCGTAGGCGGGTGAGCCGAGCCCGAGCAGCACGCCGGGACTCGGCGCCTGCGGCGGCATCAGCGCCTGCGTGGTCCAGCCACCCGAGCCGCGTGAGGCCAGGTAGGAGTTTATTACTAGGTCGGTATGAGAGCCGGGAAAGGCGCCCTCAAATACGGTGAAGGCAATCGCGTTGCCGCTGATCGCGCTCTGCACGTTGCCGTTCGCGTCGCCGGCGTCGAAGAAGACGTCATTGCCGTTATTGTCCGGCGGGGAGACCATCTCGTAGGCGCGGTCGTCGGGCAGGGTGTAGGCGCCGCCGGGACCCTGGGTGGTGAAGGTGTGTTCGGGTTTGGAGGTGGTGCCGTTGGCGTTGGTCGCAACGACGCGGTAGTGGTAAATGGTTTCGGGCTGCAGGCCCTGGAGGTGAGCGCTGACCGAGACATCGGCCGAGCCGGAGCCGATGCCGATCGGCACGGCGCCTTCCGCCACGTCGGGGAGGTCGGTGGCGTGGTCGAAGCCGTGGCCGGGGCCGCCGGATGAGACATCGGCCCGGTAGGTGGCTTCGTCGACGTACTGGAAGTAGTAGGTGGTTTCGGAGCCCTCGGGGTTGATCTGGCCGCGCAGCTCGGCGGAAGTCGAGGTGACGTCGGCGGTCGAGGACGAGACGACCGGCGGGCTGGGGGTGAAGAAGGATTCGTCTAAGCCTTCGCTCGGGCTGGCCAGGTCGTTTTCGTTGGAGGCGCGGAGGCGGAAGTGGTAGGCGGTGGCGGGCACCAGCCCTTCGACCTTGGCGTGGACGGAGACCGGCGAGGTGCCGGTCGCGACTTCGGCGGCGTCGGGGTGTTCGCAGGCGGCGGTGTGGCCGTACACGCCGGCTTCGGTGCCCCATTCAAAGAAGCATTCTTTCAATGCGACGCTTTCGCTTGCGGGGTCCACTTCGCCGTTGAGGGTGGCGGTGGTAGGGTCGACGGGGCTGGCGGGCTTGGTGGTGGAGGTGGGGACGACGAGGCCGGGGCCGAAGACATCGACGACCTCCCGGGAGCCTGTTGCGCCGGAGACGTAGACGTCGCCCGCCGTGGCGCCACCGGAGTTATCGAGCGCCACGCCAGAGAGGCTGCTTACTTGGAAGTAGGTATGGGAGATCTCCGAGACGAAGGCGCCGTCAGCTTCGAACTCATCGACGGAGTCTGCTGCCGATTCGACCACGAAGATGTAGCCGCTCGACTGTTCGATGCCGAGGCCGCCGACGCCACCTCCGCTAAATGAGCCCCGGGGGCGGGTGTGGCCGTCGATCTGGCTCAGCAGGCTGCCGGAGGAGTCAAAGACGTCGAGGACCTTGTGGGCGGGGTCGGAAACATAGACGTCGCCGCTGGAGCCGTCGACAGCAACGCCGCGCGCTTCGACAAGCGTTCCCGAGCCGATCGTCGTGACCGGGGTGCCCGAGGAGTCGTACTCGGCGATCTGGGTGGATTCGACGACGTAGACGCTGTCGGTGACGGGATCGACGGCGACCGCGGTGCCACTCGGGTCGATCGTGGCCTGGAAGCTGTAGGTGGTCGCCGCGGTCACCGGGTAGGACGATGGAGTGAACTTGACAACCCCCCCGAAGTACGAAGCCGCGTAGAGGTTGCCGGCGGAATCGACGGCAACGCTCGTCGGGTAGCTGAGGTTCAGGTCTTCGGCGATCCGGGTCAGATAGTTGCCCTGTGAGTCAAAGACGTCGATGGCGCTGCCGAACACTTCGGGGACATAGAGGTCGCCGTGGGAGTCGACCGCAACGGCGCCCAGCAGGCCGAATTCGGTGGCAGGCGTGTTGGAGCCGTTCAGTTCCGACAGGAAGGGGTGGATGGTGGCGGCGGAGGCCGGGGTGGCGGTGAGGGCGAGGGCGGCGAGCGTTGCGACGAGCGTGGCCAGCGTCGCGAGGGCACGGCGAGGTGAGGGCGCACCGGTCCCTTTGGACGCACCACTCCCTTGGAAGGCACGCAAGCGAGCAGGGCCGACGACACCGAGGCGGTGAAGGAGGGACCTGAGGGTGTGGCTTGGGTTGCTCACTTTTGTGCCTTTCCTGGGGTTGTGGTGCAGCTGTTCGGGTCGGGAATCGCCGACGAGACGAAGATCAAGGAGCGCCGCGGCCTCGCGTGCGAAAGACCACGGCGCTCAGCGCTTCCAGCACCGGCGCGTGAGGGATAGGCACACGACGGAGCCTGTTCGAACGCCACCGCCAGAGAGGAGCAATGGCAGCGACGCTCGAACAAACCCCGAAGGACGGGCCGGGAACGGGAAGCACCGCGCGGGTAGGCGCGGCGGGTACCAGCTGGAAGGTGCTGAATGGCGCCCCGACGGGCGCCAGACCTAGGCCGCTTGCCTAGAAGACCGGAACGGCGCCCCGAGAGAGAGAGAGAGAGAGAGAGAGAGAGAGAGACGCTACCCGGGAGATGCCGGAAAGCCCGACGTCCCTAGTCCTGCTCCCTGATGAACACACGCTTATGCCGGCAACATCCGCAGAGGATTTTCCTCTTGTCACCATCATAGGGCCTGTTGCGGCGTAAACACTGGGATCGCCCGTTCTGGAAGAAAATCGAGTGGGCGCAAAGGAGCCCGCGCACGGCGCAACCGCCGCGCTCGACGTTCCCGCTCCCATCAGGTTTCTCGTCCGCTCGTCCACCAAGCCCATCTCCTCAACCGAATCGCGCTGCTCCAAGAACACGCCCAGACCCGGTGGTCAGCAAGGCGCATCCTCTCGATGGAACCCATCATTACGCCCAAAGTCCCGTCCGTCTACCCTAATCTCCAATACTTCATTCTCAAGTACTTGAAAGTCAAGTCCATCACTTGGAAGCCAAGTTCCGCGAGGGGCCGGACAGGCCGAAAAGCCTGTCCTGGAGTTGCGAATCGTCCCTCGGGCGTGGGTTTTAGTGCGGCATTCGTATATACGGTCAGGGACTCTCGGCTATGGATGTGGGTCGCAGTCGATCGGGTTGGGTCCCCCTCCTCGCAGGCGAGCGCATACGCGGTGTAGCCCATGGGGTAGCGTGCCCGCCATGAGCGACGAGACGAGCACGGAGGCGGCCCCCCAGCAGCGATGGACGGCCGTGGACCGTTACATCACCGACCTGCTCGTGCCCGAGGTGCAGGCGCTGGACGCCGCCATTGCGGCCAGTGCCGCGGCGGGGCTACCACCGATCGCGGTCACGCCGAACCAGGGCAAGCTGCTGGGGCTGCTCGCGCGGGTACAGGGGGCGCGCACGATCCTGGAGCTGGGGACGCTCGGGGGCTACAGCACGATCTGGCTGGCGCGAGCGCTACCCGCAGGCGGGCGCCTGGTCACGCTCGAGGCCCAGGCCGAGTACGCGGAGATCGCCCGCGCGAACATCGCCCACGCCGGGCTCGCGGAGACCGTCGAGCTACGCGTCGGACCGGCGCTCCAAACCCTGCCCCAGCTCGTCAACGAGGGAGCGGGCCCGTTTGATCTGATTTTCATCGACGCCGACAAGAAGAACAACCCCGGCTACTTCGATTGGTCGTTGAAGCTGTCTCGGCCCGGCACGCTGATCATCACCGACAACGTCATCCGCGATGGCGCGATCCTCGACCCCGACGCCGACGATCCGACACTGGGCAACGAGGGTATCCGGGGCATACGCCGCTTCTTCGAGAAGCTCGCCGCCGAGCGACGCGTCAGTGCGACCGCGATCCAGACGGTCGGCAGCAAGGGCTACGACGGGTTCGCGCTGATACTCGTCGGGGATGAGGAGTAGCGGGGCCCGTGGGACGGCCGCTCCTCGTTGCCGCTCGCTCGGCACACACACCGAAGCCTGCAAGCTCGTGTCGTGTTCGACCTGCGCGACCTCGACTGAGCGCGTGAGCGCACGGTTCCGAGAACGCCCCACGGAAGCGTTAAAACCACGCAATCCGGGTAGATCTCCGGAATGAGATCGCAAGGCTGGCACATACTCGCGGCTGGGGCAACGATGGCCACCCTTGCATTGGGTGGCTGCGGGGAAACCGGCAAGGAAGTCGAAAACCAGCACAGACGCGAACACCCCTGTGAGTTCAGCGCGACCTCCAAAGAGTGCCACCAGGAGGAACGCAAACAAAAGCTGCAAGAGGAAGCGCGCCACGAAACGGGGGTGCTGCGCCAGCGAGCGCGCGTGGAAGCCGAACGCGCCCGCTTGAAAGAAGAATCCAAGCGGTGATGCGAACACGCCGCACCCTCCCTCCCCCTGCGGGACACTTCTGGGGTGTCTGAGTACGCCGTCAAGGTTCTCTCAGCCGCGGTCGACCCGAACCTCGCGAGCGACGAGATCACGGGCCTGAAGGAGCGCCTCGCGCAAGCCGGACTTCTGTTGAAGCCCGAGCGTCTTCGGACGAAGCGTCCTTCCGCGCGAGCGCTCAGCCGCGCCCGCACCGCCGCGGGACGTGGCAGACCGCTGTCGGACTTCGTCACGGAGGGTCGCCGCTGAGCACCTTTGCCGACTCCTCGGCGCTCGTGAAGCTCTATGCGGACGAGCCCGGGCATCGGCCGATCCACGCTGCAGCCACTTGGCCTGCTTCGACGCCGACTTGCGAGCAGCCGCCAGTCGCGCGGGCTTCGTGCTGATGCCAGAAGCGGCGTGATCGGCGATTGGCGACCAGCTCGGAGAGATGTCTGTCTACTTCCACAGCCGGATCTGACCTACGTAGCGTGCGCCGGGCTTATTGACTCGATAGAAGTCAATGTCGGCGGGCCGTGCACTGAGAACAGGTAGCGAGGATGGAGGCTCTACAAATGTCGCCCATCCGGTGGTGGCGCCATGCGCGGGGATGGAGGCGCGCTGTGCCAACGACGGCTGGGTGGGTTTGCCCTGGCTGCTGAGCATCGCTTCCACCGCCATGTCCACTTCTGAGCCCGGCGAGCGCGGGAGCGCCAGTTCGATGTCCTTGCCGGTGCTGTCGAATGCCAGCGGCTGATCAGTCGTGTTGACGATCTCGATCTCGAGGGACACCAGCAAACCACGATGGTTGGGATATTCGCTCGTGTCAGCGAACGGGCCATGGACACGGGTCGGTGCGATCGCGGTGCCGAGCAGACGCGCCTGGTATTCGGGCGTCTGCAGCGTGCGGTCGCGGTCCACGACGTTGTAGGTCGTGGTGGAAAACAGGCCGCTGATACGCGCGCACTTGCCTTCACGACCCGCCGGCGTGCTGATTTGCGCAGCCGCACACGAGGGCAACGGCGAGCTTATGTGCAGCCATCCTCGCGCCGCTGCGAGGATGAGCGCGACCGCCAGCAGCGGCGTGAGCACGAAGCAGACCATCACGGGGATCGGCACAGCGCTCTGTGGGCGCGGGCTCGATCCACACGCGCTCTCCGCATCGCTCCTACCCTGAGAGGCGCCCTGCCGCACATATCCATAATCGGCAGTCGCCGCGAGGCGCTTGAGCGGAGACTACGACCGAACCTGGCGTTACCACAAGACGCTTAGCTGCTGTGAAGCAAGCCCGCGCGAATCACCGCCGTGAACTGCTCGGGCTTCTCAGCCGTGCGCAGCACCTCGGGCGGAGAGTATCGAGGCGTCCGCGTCACCAGAGCGATGATCGTGCCCTCGGCGGGCGAGATCGCGGGCGGCCGGTCTCGCGCCCGGCCCGGCAATCGCGCCCTACAACCACGCCTTACCGGCCGCACGGAGGCTCGAACCGACGAGTGCCTGCCACCGCGTCCATACCCGTACAAAGAGAATGGCCAGACCCAGACTCGAACTGGGGACACCACGATTTTCAATGGTGGGGCGACCACCCCGACCGGCCATGCGGGACCTAGTGAAAACGCCCGCGTCTAAACCGCTCCAGACCGAAGATCGGCTCCTCACCCCGCCCGCCGGTAGCGAATGTGCGTGGCGAGCGGAGAGTGGAGCGCCTCGACCGGCTCGAACCCGAGGGACTCGACTCCGTCGAACAGCCGCTCGCCGGACCCGAACAGGACGGGGACCACGTCGAGCGTGAGTTCGTCGATCACTCCGGCGGCGAGCGCCTGACGGACGGTCGAGGCGCCGCCCGCGATGTCGATGCCATCCTCGCCGGCCGTCTCACGCGCCTGCGCGTAGGCGACCTCGAAGCCCTGGGT
>Ga0182024_10022977_pt1 | contig 11201 bp, 13 predicted proteins | sample P32metaG_FD_120480 | JGI IMG/M metagenome (GOLD analysis project Ga0182024, IMG submission 120480) | Permafrost microbial communities from Stordalen Mire, Sweden - P3-2 metaG (Illumina Assembly) | ecosystem: Environmental > Terrestrial > Soil > Wetlands > Permafrost | place: Sweden: Stordalen... | reverse complement strand
TACCGAGGATTTCGGCACCTGGCGGGACAACGAGGGCCGGCTCATATGGGGGATCAACGACTTCGACGAAGCCTTCCCGATGGCGTACACCAATGACCTCGTCCGGCTTGCGACTTCCGCGCGGCTGTCGATCTCGGCGGGAACTCTCGTGCTCACGCCCCGTGCGGCATGCAATGCGATCCTCGAGGGATACCGGGCATCGCTCGAGCGCGGCGGCCGCCCATTCGTGCTCGCCGAAGAGCATCACGTGCTCCGCCGTGACGCGAACTCCGAGCTGCGCGACCCGGTGCGTTTCTGGACCGCGATGCACCAGCTCCCCGTGGCCCGCAGGCCACTGCCCGTGGCGGTGTCACTCCTGCGCCGCCGGTTCCGTCCCGGCGATGAGCCCAGCTACGTCACGCGGCGCGCCGGGCTCGGCAGTCTCGGCCACCCCCGCATCGTAGCCATGGCCGAGCACGCGGGCGGCTGGATCGCGCGAGAGGCCAAGGAACTGGTTGCCTCGGCCGCGGCCTGGGCGGCCGGAGAAGGCGGGACGGTTCCGATCCACTATCCGACGATCGTGCGGCGTTCGGTCCGCTGTGCGGATCCTTTCCTCGAGGTGCGCGGGCGCTGGGTGATGCGGCGGCTGGCGCCCGACTGCAGCAGGATCGAGTTCACGGTGGCGCGTCTTGCCGCCGAGCAGACCGATCTGCTCCGCGCCATGGGAGCGGAGACGGCCAATGTGCATCTCGGGTCGGGGACCCGCCGGATGGCGACGGTGCGCGCGGACGTCGAGGAGCGGGGTCCGGCGTGGCTCAAGGTTGCCTCACGCGCCATGGAGCGGGCGACCATCACGGACTACATCGACTGGCAGCGATCTCGGCGCGGCTGACGGTCAGACGCGAAGCAGCGCCAGCAGCGACCGTCCCGTCAGGGTGACCTCCTCACCGGCATGGTGGTGCCGGGTCGACGGGGCGACGTCGTCGCGTTCGGCGGTATCGGCGAACACCGACCACAAGTCGCCCCAACCGCTCGGGATGGTCCACGCGATCTCGTCCTGGCCCGCATGGAGCAGCACCATCAACGTGCCACCGCGGATGCGCCGGCCGCGCGGATCCCGGTCGGGAATCTCGTCGCCGTTGAGGATCATCCCGAGCGATCGCTGCCCCTCGTCGAACCACTCACGGTCGCCGACTTCGCGTCCCGACGGAAGGAACCACGCGATGTCCTTGCGTCCGGAGCCATGCACCGCCTGACCCGAGAAGAAATTTCGCCGGCGCAGCACCGGGTCGCTGCGCCTGAGCGCGACCAATCGGGCGACGAACGCGAGCATCGATTCGTCCACGTGCTCCCAGTCGAACCACGAGATCTCATTGTCCTGGCAATACGCATTGTTGTTGCCCTGCTGCGTCCGCCCGATCTCGTCACCGCCCAGCACCATCGGGCAGCCCTCGGAGAGCAGCACGGTTGCGATGAGATTGCGCCGCTGGCGCGCGCGCACCTCGAGGATCGCGGGATCGTTGGTGTCGCCTTCGGCCCCGCAGTTCCAGGAGCGGTTGTCGTCGGTACCGTCCTGGTTGTTCTCGCCGTTGATCTCGTTGTGCTTCTGGTCGTACGAGACAAGATCGCGCAACGTGAAACCATCGTGAGCGGTGACGAAGTTGATGCTCGCCGACGGCTGGCGTCCGTCGCCCTGATACAGGTCGCTCGAACCGGTGAGCCGGTAGGCGAGGTCGCGGATGCCGGTGGTGCCGCGCCAGAAATCGCGCACCGTGTCGCGAAATGCACCGTTCCATTCGGCCCAGCGAACCGGGAAATTGCCGACCTGGTAACCGCCCGCGCCGACGTCCCATGGTTCCGCAACTAGTTTCACGCGCGATAGCACGGGATCCTGGTGGATGATGTCGAAGAATGCCGAGAGGCGGTCGACATCGTAGAACTGGCGCGCGAGCGCGGAGGCGAGATCGAAACGGAACCCGTCCACGTGCATCTCGATCACCCAGTATCGAAGGCTGTCCATGATGAGTTGGAGCGTGTGCGGGTTGCGGACATTGAGGCTGTTCCCGGTGCCGGTGACATCGAAATAGAAACGAGGATCGTCGTCCCTGAGCCGGTAGTACGCGGGATTGTCGATGCCGCGAAAGCTCAATGTGGGACCCAGGTGATTGCCTTCGCCGGTGTGGTTGTAGACAACGTCCAGGATCACCTCGAGACCAGCGGCATGGAGCGCGCGCACCATCGCCTTGAACTCACGAACCTGTTCGCCGTTGGTACCGGACGACGAGTACCGTCCCTCCGGTGCGAAGTATCCGATCGAGTCGTAGCCCCAGTAGTTCACGAGGCCGCGGTCGACCAGTTGCTGCGAGTCGAACCAGTGATGCACGGGCATCAGCTCCACAGCGGTCACCCCGAGCCGGGTGAGATGTTCGATGGCGGCAGGGTGCGCGAGACCCGCATACGTACCGCGGAGCGCATCGGGAATATCGGGGTGGCGCTGGGTGAATCCCTTGACGTGCAACTCGTAGATGATCGTGTCCGACCACGGCGTGTTGGGCCGGCGGTCGTCACCCCACGGGAACGACTGGTCGACGATGACGCAGCGCGGCATCGCCGGTGCGGAGTCGACGCCACTGATGCGCGTGTCGTCGCTCCCGACGCGATATCCGAAGAGCGCCCGACCATGACGGAAACGCCCCGCAATCGCACGCGCGTAAGGATCGAGCAGCAGCTTGGCGGGGTTGTGGCGCAGTCCCTCTTGAGGCGCGTAGCGGCCGTGCACCCGGTACCCGTACCGCTGACCAGGCCCGATGTTGGCGATATACCCGTGCCACACCAGGTCGGTGCGCTCCATGAGCGGATGGGTGGCGAGCTCACCGCCGCGCTCATCGAAGAGCACGAGGTCGATTGCCTCCGCACTCTCCGAGAAGATCGCGAAGTTGGTCCCCGAGCCGTCCCAGGTCGCGCCCAGCGGCGCGTCCGTTCCCGGCCAGGCGGCACGGCTCCCGGGCGCGCGTCCGGCAGCGGAAAGCTCTGGGACTGTCATGACTCCACTCTGCTCGATGATCTCGGGCTCCCCACGTGACCGGCGCCGTGCGGCGTGATGGCCACCCCGCATGGGGAGTCCAGAGAGAGTACGTGGATGCATCGGGGGCTCGCCGGAGGGTCAGCGCGGTGCGTGCGCGCGAGGTCGAAGCCTGTATGCGTCCAGCCGCCGCGGGTCTGACACCGCCCGCGTTCGTCCGTCCGGGAGGGCGTCTGCCGAGCGGTGTGCGCATCGTCGAGCTCGAGCGTGGCGGCGAGCTGCTGGGTGGTGCGCTGCTCAGCCCCGACGCACCGTACGGCTACCACCAGCTGCTGATGCGCGACGGCAGGCGCGTGCCGTTGGTGACGAGCCCAGGCCGGTGCGCGCTTCCCGATGGGCTCACCGGGTGGGGCTGGGCGGCACAGCTCTACGCGGTGCGCTCTCGCGACGGTTGGGGTGTCGGCGACCTGGGCGACCTCTGCTCACTCGGGTCGTGGTCGAAGCGGCGTGGTGCGGCCACCTTGCTCGTCAACCCGCTGCACGCGGTCCGTCCGGGGACACCCCAGGAACCGAGCCCGTACTTCCCGTCGAGCCGCCTCTTCCGCAACCCGCTCTACCTGCGGATTCAGGACCTGCCCGGCGCCCGCGATGATCCCGTGGTCAGCGCACTCGTGCTCGAGGCAGCGCAGCTCCGCGACGCGCCGATCATCGATCGCGACCGGGTCATGCCCCTCAAGCTACGCGCGCTCGAAGCCCTCTGGTCGGGGTTCCGTGGCGATCCCGGTTTCGATGCATACGTGGCGCGCGAGGGCATGCTGCTCGAGCGATTCGCGTGCTTCTGCGTTCTCGCCGAGCGTCACGCCGGACCGTGGACGAGTTGGCCGGCCCGGTATCGACGCGCAGACGGCCGGGCGGTCCGCGACCTGGCCACGACCGATCGATCGCGGGTCGACTTCCACCGCTGGCTGCAGTGGTCGCTCGACACCCAGCTCGCCCGAGCCGGCCGCGAGCTTCCGCTGGTCCATGACCTGGCCGTCGGGTTTGCGCCTGACGGCGCCGACGCGTGGCTCTGGCAGGACGTCGTCGCGTCGGAGGCCCGGATCGGTGCTCCTGCCGACGACTTCAACCCCGCGGGGCAGGACTGGGGCGTCCCGCCGTTCGACCCGGGCCGATTGCGTGCGGCCGGGTACGCGCCACTGGTCGCGACCATGCGCCGGATGATGGGGGCGGGAATCGGTGTGCGCATCGATCACGTCATGGGGCTGTTCCGGCTCTGGTGGGTCCCGCTCGGCGCGATGGATCCGTCTGCCGGGGCCTACGTCCGCTATCCGGCGGCTGAGTTGCTCGACATCCTCGCCCTCGAGAGCTTCCGATCCGGCTGCGGTGTGGTGGGCGAGGATCTCGGCACCGTCGAATCCGGCGTCCGCTCCGAGCTGCACCGGCGCGGCCTGCTCTCATATCGCCTCGCCTGGTTCGAATCGCGCCCGCCCGAGCGATATCCCAGCCAGGCGCTCGCCGCGCTGACGACCCACGACCTCCCCACCGCGGCCGGGGTCTGGACCGGAGCCGATCTCATCGAGATGGAGGCAACCGGACGCCCGGTCAACCGCAGGGCGGAGCTTGGTCTCAGGCGCAGGTTGCGCCGGCTCGCCGGCGCCAGCGACAGCGACCCGACCTCGCTCGTCGTCGAACGTGCCTACGCATCGCTCGCTCGCGCTCCGAGCAGGCTGGTCGTGGCGACGCTGGACGATGCCTGCCTCGCGCAGCGGCGGCCGAACATGCCGGGCGACACCGCAAGACCGAACTGGTCGATCCCGCTTCCGCGAACCCTCGAACAGCTCCGGCGCGACGAGCTCCCCCGGCGCATCGCGGCCGCCCTCAACAAGCGCGGATGAGGGCTCCGGTCAGGCCTGGATGCCGATCTGTCCGGCCGGGACCGAGGTGGCCGCGGCGCGGGCCTCGCTGACCGACTGGCTCGGCTCGTCGCCGATCAGCGCGACACCGGCGGTGAGCGTGAGGTCGAGCGCGAGCCGGCGCATCTGGACGAGGACTCGCTCGGCGAGCGCCTTGCCCGAGGCGATCCCGCCATCGCGGACGAGCACCAGCGCCGCACCGTCGTCGAGCACGCAGACCGGCTCGTCGGCACGCGAGTACGCCATCACGAGTGACGCGTAGCCACCCCGGGCCGCCTGCGGAATCGATGGGTCGACGACGAACGCGCAGCACGCACCGTCCTCCTTGACCTCGCTGGCTTTCTGGGTGAACTCGGCGAGCGACACCTGCCAGGGCAGGATCGAGATGGTGCGGGGTTCACTCATGAGTCGATGGTCCCATGCGCGCGGTGCCGGTGCTCATGCGCCCACCAGGAAGATCTGCTCGAGCTCGGCAAGCGCTGCCTGGCGCTCGGCGAGGGGACTGCCTCCGGAGGCGCGCCAGCTCAGCAGTGCCTCGACGGCGTCGTTCAGGTCACGAGCTCGAAGGGGCTTGCTCAGGGCGCCGATGCCGGCTCGCGGTGGGCGCCCGTCGCGGATCGCACCGGTCACGAAGCTGATCGCAGCACGTTCGAGGTCCGGGTCCTCGAGGACCGCGCGCGCCAGGCGGATGCCGTGCATGTCGGGGAGGATGCCGTCGATGAGAATGACCGCCGCCGGCGTGTCCCGGAGCACGGTTCTCGCCTCCTCGCCGGTGCGCACGCCAACCGCCGCATGGCCGCCGCTCTCCAGGGCGAACGTGAGGAATCCTCGGACGGCGTCGTCATCCTCGACGACGAGCACAACGTGAAGCTCCGTTTCGGCCATGGCGGCTGGATCATAACCGGCGATCTCGGTTGAGACGCCCAATCAGCGCATACCTTTCATCGACCCGTCACGGTCTGCGTCCGGCGATGGGCACAGTCGTTGGTGTTGTGATGACAGCCGCAGGTGTCCATGGTCTCGACCAGCAGGAGATCGCCGTTGGGGTAGTGCAGCACCGGCAGGCCGTCCGGCGATTCGCCGTTGGCGACGCGGGCCTCTCTGACGTAGACGGCGCGGCCGTCGCGCATCACCCAGGGGAGCATGTTCGGTGCGCCCGCGCGAACCATGCGCTCGGCCTCCTCGGCGGATCCGGCCTCCTCGAGGGACCGATGGCCGATCGACGTCCTGTACGAGGAGTCGGACATGTCGACCTCGATCCCGGTCGAGTCGTGCAGGAGCCCATCGACCGCGACGGGAAGCAACGGCATGCCGGCCTCGACGAGGCGCTTGGTCAGCGTCCCGGTCGTATCCGTGGGCAGGATCGGGACTGCGCTCTGCGCGAGGATCGGCCCCGAATCGACCTTCGGCGCCGCCTTGTGCATGGTGATGCCGGTGATCGGCGCGCCGTCGGCGATCGCCCAGTACACCGGCTCGGGGCCGCGGTACGCCGGGAGCCGGCTCGGGTGGACGTTGAGCCATCCGTGTTTCGGGAGGGCGAGCGCTCTCGCGCCGACGATCTGATCGAAGCTCGCCATCACGACGGCGTCGAGGTTGAGCTCTTCGAGCTCGAACCGGGAATGCTCATCGTTGACGCGCCAGGCACGAATCAGCGGGATGCCGAGATGGTCCGCGATGCGGCTCAGGGCGTTGTCGCCGAGGATGGCCGGGTGCGCGCCGGGCGACGTGATGATGCCGACCGGCTGCACGTCGAGCTGGAGCAGACGGAGGAGAAACGCGAGGCTGAAGTCCGACGGAAACCCCGCGAATGCCACCCTCGGGCCGCCTCCGGGGGTGATCGTCTCGGGCGGAGGTGGCAGATCGCGATCGGGGATGAACGTGAAGACGTCTCGTGCCCAGAGGTCGCGGCCGACCTGGTCGAGGTACGCGGAAGAGGTGGCCACTTAATTGATCCTAACCATGCGGGGGAATGTGGTCACCAATCCCTCATGGACGAGGGTGTCGAGCACCACGGCGATGTGGGTCGGCGACTGCCCGGCAGCCGGCGGTCCCGCTCTGCGCTGGAGCTCCTCGACGCTCGATGGGGGAGGATCGGCGAGCATGGCGCGGAGCACCGCTCCTCGGAGCTCTCGCGCACTACCGTGATACCGCGGCGAGCGCCGTCGACGCTCGGGCGGGGCGAGGGCGACGCGGTCGCGCGAAGCGCATGACGCGACAAGCGGGCAACCATCGCAGATCGATCGTGCCCGGCAGTGCAACGCACCGGCGTCAAAGAGGGCGTAAGTAAAGGCGCGAGCGTTCATTGCGCGCGGTCGCCCGATGGCGAGCTGTCCTTCGATATCCGCCTGGCGGACGTCATCTGGCTCCTTGCCAAGCGCGGCACGAGCCGTGACCCGGGCAATGTTGACGTCCTGTGGCGGGATTGCCGACGCCCCGAACGCGAGAACCAGGAGCGCTCGCGCGGTATATGCGCCCACGCCCGGCAGGGTGCGCAACCCGGCTTCCGTATCGGGCCAGCCGCGAGCCGCCACGACAGTCGCGGTGTCATGCAGGCCCCGGGCCCGGCGCGGATAGCCGAGTCCCTGCCATTCGCGCAGCACCGACGCGAGCGGTGCGGCTGCGCACGCGGCCGGCGTCGGCCAGCGCTGCATGAACGACTCCCAGCGACCGGCGACGCGCACCACCTGGGTCTGCTGGAGCATCACCTCGCTGACAAGGATCGCCCACGGGTCGGCGGTCGCCCGCCACGGGAGGTCGTGCCGGCCATGCGCTTCATGCCAGCGCGCGAGCCCGCGGGTCCACACGCGGCGCAGTTTGTCAGACTTGGTTGACTGCTCTAGTTTCGTATTCAATTTAGCCCCGAAGGTGTCAGCACTGTCACCCTACTGACACCTTTCTGGTAGAATCAAGGATAGAAAGAACCCCCGCGCACCGCGCAAACGGGCCGGGGGCATGGCCAGCTCTGGCAAAGGGAGAGCCGACATGAGGAATCGTACCCAACCACAGAAGCGGCGCACGCGCCGCAAGGCTGGCCAAGGAGCCGTCCTCCATCGCGGTGACGGCCGCTGGATCGGCAGGTTGAACCTCCCAGCTGGCGGGGTGAAGTGGTTCTCTGGCCGGAATCAGGACGAAGTCGAGGCGAAGCTTGCTGAGGCGCTCGCCACACTCGGATCCGGGCTGCCGCTCCCGGACAACAAGCTCACCGTAGGCGGCTGGCTCACGGAATGGCTCTCGAACCTGCAGGGGCTCAAACCATCCACGGTGGGGTATTACCGGCAGTACCTCACTGCCTACGTGTTGCGCTCCGATCTGGCGCAGAAGCCGCTCGCGCGCCTCGAGAAGACCGATCTGCTCCACCTGTACCGGAGCATGGCGGCACCCAAGACCACGGGCGGGCTGGGCCTCAGCACGACTACCGCGCATCACCTGGCAGCGATTCTCCACCTGGCACTGGATGCCGCCGTCGAGGACGGCAAGGTGGCGCGCAACGCCGCAACCCTGGTGCCACGGAAGCAGCGTCCAAAGGTCAACCGCAGCGAGATGACCGTGCTCGCAGACGACGACTTCGACCGCTTCTTCGACGCGATCCGGGGGAATAGGCTCGAGGCCCTCTTCGTGGTCGCGATCCGCGAGGGGTTGCGTCAGGGCGAGATCCTCGCGCTCCGCTGGCAGGACATCGACCTCGAGCGAGGCACCATCACCGTAGTCAGGTCGCTCCGCGGCGCCGACACGGGCGGTCCGAAGTCGAAGACCTCACGCCGCAGCGTCGTCCTCTTTGACGAGACCATCGACGCCCTGCGCGCGCACCGTACCCGGCAGCTCGAGGAGCGGCTGCTGGCCGGCAACCTGTGGCAGGACGGGGATCTGGTGTTTCCCAATGAGTTCGGGGCTTTCCAGAGCCCACAGCGCCTCCGGGATCGGCTCAAAGCGATCCTCGATCGCGCCGGCCTTCCGCAGATCCGCTTTCACGATTTGCGGCACAGCGCCGCGACCAACTGGCTCAAAGGGGACATGCACCCGAAGGTCGCCAGCGAAAGGTTGGGACATGCGAGCGTCGCGATCACCCTCGATCTCTACTCGCACGTCACCGCGACCATGCAGCGGGAGGCGGTCGAAGCGATCACCCGCAAGCGTTCTGCGAAGCGCGACCTACTGGGTGCGCCGCGATGAGCCGGATCACCCGAATCACTGGCCCGGACGGGCGCGTGACCACTATCCGCAGCAAGTCCAGTTGCGGCTGCCTTACCGTTCTGGCCGCGATTGTCGTTATCTTCGGCCCCGCGGCCTGGTTCGGGCCGGCCGGGGCAGTCATCGCGTACGCGTTTCTCGGGCTCCTGGTGGTCGCCGTGCTGGCGTATCAGATCACCCAGGCTCGGCGTCGCTCCGTCGTACCCGCGCCCCCACCTGCGCCACCGCCCGCGCAGCAGGACGCCTAGCTAGCGAAGGCGCGAATCTTGTGCTTGGCAAGCTCTGCCGCCACCTGTTCGGAGGCGGGCAGGTCTTCGACGTCCACGCCGTGGCTCACGAACAGGAGCTCGATGCCGATGGGATTGCCGTCCGCGTCATAGTCGACGCGGCGGTGATCATCCAGATCCTTCCCATTGCGGTATTTGCCGTCCCGCAATGTTACGTAGATGGCGTCAGCTTCACGGTCGAACTTGACCCTCATTGATCGAAGTCTGCCACAGTGATCACAAAGTTGTGTGACGGGCGCCACACGACCTTGATCCTCATGTCGCCTACCTCCCCGATCTGTATCCGGACGGTGGGATCGATCTTGTCTGCCCATTCCATGCTCACGTTCGCCAAAGCATCGCGCACTTGTTGAAATGCGATGCCCCGCTCCTTCATTTGGTCGAGGGCATGGCCGGAGTAGTGGAGCTTGGGCACCGGAGCCCAATTCTGACACCGACCAGCCAAGGGCTAGAATTCGGACTGTGCTCGCTGTCGACGAGACCGCTGCCCAGCGTGCCCATCGCGCCCACGAGGCGGCGGTGGCACGGTTCCTAGCGCTGTGCAAACGCCGCAACCCCGAGCGCTTCAAGTGCGTCTGCGCGGCCAACTCGGTGCTGACCAGCTGGGGATGGCGCCAGATCATCGCCCACGAGGTGCTCGACGACGACGCGGTGCAGCGCGCCGTGAGTCCGTGACAGCGGGGCGCTAGCTCCAGTCGATCTCGTCCGCCGGCACCCTGAAGAGCTTCGCGATCCGTAGGCGGTTGCCACGCTGCGGCCGAGGGCCGTTCGGCTGCTCCCATCGGTTCACCTGGCTGACCGACACGTGGAGCCGCTCCGCCACCTCCTGTTGAGTGAGGTCGGCGGCTAGGCGCAGCTCTCGGATCGTCGACATCGTGCAGACGCTACGTCACCCCGCTCGCGTTGTGGTAACAGGCTTGCGTTAGGCATTGCGCTTTCTCATGGACTAGCGCACACTCTGCGAACCGATGAGGGTTCGGGGCAGTGGAGACAGGGAATGGCATCTTGGATCGGCGAAGAGCGCTTCGACGACGACGCGCCGGATTGGTTCTCGTCCGTGGTGATCGTGCTCGCGTTCGTCCTGCTGACGCTGTGGGCACTTCTATGGCTCGGGTGAGTTCCGTGCCTCTCAGGCCGTCCCAGGGGCGTACAGGCGTGCGTATGGCTGCGGAGCGACTTGCAGCGACGACGCTCGCCAACTTCGACAGCCATGCGTGGGCGATCTACCCGCTGCTCACCCCGCGATGGGTCTGCGCGGACTGCTGGCAGCCCCTCGAGACGGCGGCCAGGCACCGCTGCACCGGGAGGGCCGTGCCTATGCGCTGACACCGGCACCAATGCGCCCCGGGAGGGGTCTCGTCAACTCGACAAACAAGGGGAAGGCACACACATGGAATCCACTGCACCACAGCCCACAGAGGGCCGCTACGTCGCGTGGTGGTTGCCGCTGGTGATCCTCGTCGTCGCCTTCGGACTGGCTGCGGGGCTGGGCGTGATGTTCGCTCACCTGCACTTCTGAAATTCACCAACTGAGGGAAATCACATGCGACACATCCGGATCACCAAGCCGCGATTGGGCGGCTTCATGGCGCTCGCGCTCCTGGGTTCGACCGCCATCGGCGCCTTCGCCTACTTCGCGGCGATCGGCACGACCACGACCCACGTCACTACCGGCGGAGCCTCGTCCACCTGGGTGTTTAACAACGTCACCGAGTGCGCGACGAGTTGCGACAGCGGGTCGACGGCCACCGGTGGAGCGATCACCCCTGGGGTCAATAGCGACGAGATTGATTTCCAGGTCGACAACACCGC
>Ga0182024_10022976_pt1 | contig 11202 bp, 13 predicted proteins | sample P32metaG_FD_120480 | JGI IMG/M metagenome (GOLD analysis project Ga0182024, IMG submission 120480) | Permafrost microbial communities from Stordalen Mire, Sweden - P3-2 metaG (Illumina Assembly) | ecosystem: Environmental > Terrestrial > Soil > Wetlands > Permafrost | place: Sweden: Stordalen... | reverse complement strand
CTCAGCCTTAATTCTGGTTGGTCGGTCCTAATAACAACACCACCCTCCTAATAACGGTCTGCCTCCTCCTAACACGGTCTGCCTCCTCCTAACACGGTCTGCCTCCTCCTCCTGACACTGGACTTTTGCGGCGATCCGCCGTCCATAGATCTCCACCGGAAGGATGCAGTATTTCGCCACTGACAGCGTCTAGCCGCAGATCTTCGATGCCCGTCTTCCGCAAGCACCGAACGCAACACTCGTTCGTCTGACAGCCGATCTCTCTCTTCTCGGGCATTGCCATATCAACGACACGCATCAACCGACACTTGATCTTGACGATCCCCCATCATTCATCCCTCAGTGGAGGCCTCCCGTGTCAAGGCTGAGCACCGTTCGCTGTGCGACGTCGATCAACCATGGCTCCTTCAGGGACCGTCCTTGAAAAGCAGCTCGTGATCTGGGCTGCTGGAGTCGCTGCTGCCGCCGCTCTCGGATACGTTGTGCTCGAGAGCTATCTGCCAAATTTCACGTGGAACAAGAAAATGGATGAGACCGTGCCCGGACTGTATAATCGGTATGGGAACGACTGTTTTGCCAATTGCGTGATACAGGTACGTCCTCGGTTACTGGGGCTTATTTTCAGAGTTTGGCTGGGATACCGTCCTTTCGAGAGTACTTGAAGAACCGTGTTCAGAGGGCCAAGGGCAAGGACCTGAAGCTGGATAGATCATTGCTACTAATAGGCGGCCGGGGGTATTTGTGCTGGTGAATGAAGCCGATTGGGAACTGGAGGGCGAGGGAGAGTATGTTCTTGAAGACGGCGATGAGATTGCCTTTATCAGCACACTGCATGGAGGGTGACAGGGATATGAAAATTTGTTTGGAGCGTTAGTTGGACATGGCTTTCATAGGAGAGGCGGATTCTCCGGCGTCAACTCAGGAATACAAGAATAATCACAGAAGATAATGCTTCGTCGCTACTTTATCTATCTCGATCTCTTTCTATTTGCAATCCTGTTCTTCCTAGGTGTAACCAAAGTCCCGTCCTCCTTTACCTCTCGCAAATTACATAACTCTACCTCTAGGCTTCCTCCCAGTCCAGCAAGGAAATCGATCCAATTCTCCTGGGTTTCGCTCAATCTATCTCCCGGACCCTTCACCTCACTGAATAAACATCTCTTCTCACTGTTCGAGTATCTCCATAAACATAAATCTGGAATCCCGCCCGTACGATGCCCATACTCCTCAGAAAATATCTTACAAATCTGACTCAAATTGGATGCTCCAATGCACTATCGTAAGCGTGTAAAGTGAAACGTGACTACCTCGATGATTTCAAGTAGATCTTCAATTGCGTATGCCCAGCTTAAGCCCACACACCATGTTTCTCGTCCCTTTTCTCTTTCGTGGGTACGTCGTAAGATATCGGGGCTATGACCGTTTTCAATCTCAGCTAGGCGGGCATTGATCTCACTCCTTCTCGAAGGGAAAAAGGCATCAGTCGCCAGATCGAGTGGGGCAGTCTGATACGGGGTTTCAAAAACCCCGGGTAGCGGAAGAAACAGAATGTCCCAAAATAACAATGCAAACTATCTTTAAGCGTACAATAGAAACGGGATATACAATTGTTGTGATAATCCCGTTTTCAGAATGAAATCCTTTCCATCCTTGATCTTCGTATTGCTCAAGACACAGTTCTTCCACGGAGACCTCCTTTGCAGCGTCCCGTGTGCTCCGCCATGCACTTTTCTTTCCAATATCTCTCTCATCAGTTCGTATTCCAGTAAATTCCCTGACGGTCGGTGGTCGTAGCGCAACGTGAGCAAAAGTATGTTGCTGAGCTTTTGGAATACCAAGACCCCGTTCAATCCGGAGAAGTCGTTTCTGTAACCACGGGTGGAAAATGACGTGCGTATCGGGATCTTGTAAAGCGAGTTCACATGTTTCTAAAGATTTTTTGAGCCATTTTTTTCTGACTTGCGGATTCGACATTGAAGTATCAGTTTGCCACATGTACCGTTCTTCGATCAGAGCTCTTCGTTCCCACCATTCTCCTCTTCGACCGCGGCGAAAGAGCGTTTGATCTAGCAATTCTGAAAGGACCTCCCATTCTCTTTCATAATCATGGAAGCGAGAGAGGACATACGCACCTTTGAACACAAGGCGAGTGTATACCCAACCTATGTTCAGATGGTTTGGAATCGAACATACCTGGCGTATATCTTCCAAGATAATACTGACTTCTCCAGTCATCATCATAAATCAAGTCTGTTTTCCCCTTTTCTCGCCTTATAATTGCTTTCCACTTTGGGTATGCCTCCTCAAACACCTCCTTGACCCTCTGTAATCCCTCTTGAGTGGGTACACCACTCATGCCCTCTAATATATCATCGACCTCCTTCTTGTACTGGATGGCTCGCTCATACTCCAGTAGTTCATCTCTCGAATGAAAGACGTTCGATGTGCGTTCAACTATGTATTCCGGGAAGTTTCGTTTCGAGATTTTAGCGAGGATCAAAGTTGCCAGAGACTTTTCATCATAATTAGTCGACCGAAAGAAAACTGTATGCAGACGATGAAATAATGCCACAGGAAGAGGCAATAAGCGTATCAACGGTCCCGTTTTGACAAGAATTTTCGAAATATAATGGTTCTTTCGGGAGTCTGTGACTCCTTTGGGAGTGAGATTCAAAGTGAGTTGGCCATTCTTACATTTCTTGAATCCGGTCTGTGTTTTTGCCATGCGGCTTAACGATGCCGAGATCTGAGATTTCGTGGTTCCCGAACATCTAGCTTCCTTGGCGAATTCCTTGAGTTCATCTAATGACAGAAGGGACAGTGCTTCGTCCACATCATCGAGTACAGAATGCGTTTCGGCAAGAGTAATACTCGGCAAAGTGAGATAACTTGCTGCCTGAGAGATATTCGATATATCGGAGTAGTATCCTAACTTATCCACTCGGAACCATTGCGATTTCTTGCGGAGGAAAAGCCGGACATAGAGAAACATACTCTCGTCTATTATTAGCCAGAGTTTAGGGAGATGTACAGGGTGAATTGCGATACACGTTTATGATATTTGTTTCTTCTTCGGAGAACAGATGACCTTCTCGATCTATGACAGTGTCTACTGCAGTATTGAAGGCAGTGACATACATACTCTCCCGAGACCGATCCCAGTGTTCCATAAGCTCCTCATCTTCGACCTTGACCTCGAGCTTAGAATGTCCCTCGACAGCGATTGAATCAGCACTCTGCTCGATCGCGACACATGTCTTCTTGAATTCCTCCTTGTTTTCGAGCTTGGGACGTTTTGTATCGTCGTCAAACGTTAAAACACGTCCACCGGCGGCTACTCCCTCACCTTGTGTATCGAAATTCTTGGGCGACAGAAGAACGTGCAATCCGAGCTCACAAATTTTGCTGGGCGATAAATGAGGTCCTTCCTCGAAAGATGGGAAACGCGTGGTCTGAGGGGTAGCGACCCGTCGGCGTTTGTTAGGCGGTGTTGACGGCGGTGTTGACGGCGGTGTCGATGGAGCGATATTGCGGTCCATGAGGGTCAGCCTCGGACGAGTCCGTTGGACAAGACGGGCGGTGACAGTTTCGCGACGACTTGGAAACGCGTGAAATGACCACATCCATTCCTACATTTTTGTCATGGTTTTAGATATCATGGAAAGTACAAAATGGCATACTCATATGTTATTTATTGAATTGGATCTTCTGCACATTTCAGGTTAGCTACTATGAATCTACAGTCCGTCCTGGCTGATTGCACGGTGCCGTGGACAGTTATCGTGCAGTATTACAGGGCAAGAGAAAAGTACGGTAATTTACGAAATATTTCGATTTGTTAATGTGCAATGTGCAATGACAGGATCGTAACAAGGGTTGAGGTTTTTCTGATGACATTAGGGGACTACTACTACGGAACAAGTTTTAAGCCTTGATAACACTACAGTAGAACTAGCAAGATAATATGTCTTAAAGAGAACTTGTTGGACACATAGGTCCGAAGGGTATTCCAGAAAGACCCAAGTCCTACAGCGTCAGCCAGATCCACGAGAAATGAAGGAAAAAGAAAGAGATGCAAATGTCAGTAGATTTGATTGATTGATATTTCTCAGCACCACGAGCCAATGTAAAGAAGTCTCGCTTAGACTGGTGCACAACAAACGTTCATCACGCAAAGAACACAACAAGCAGAGGATAGCATACCTTATAGGGTGAAACAACTTGAAGGGTTGTGAGCGTAGTTGATGTCGCGCAAGAAAAAGCCGGGAGCAAAAAGTTTTGGGATGCGGCAGCAGCGAAGCGTCGGCCCCAATGGAATGGTCATAGACACGATTCGGTCAGAGCCAAGTCTCATGATGGAATGCCCAGCATCGCCATCAGTAATTGTGTGTGTTGATTGAGGGCGTTGTGGATGCCAAGCGTGCTGTGACCATGGCAGGGTGGGTGGTTTGTGAGAGAAAAATTTGAATGAATTTTGTCTTTTAAGGAGCCAGCACAGCCACCGGTCGCGATCAAAATCCGGAGGATCCGCCGCTGTGCGCAAGGCTCTCTAGTGCGCACAACCTCGAAAGTGCACGTACTCCCGTACAGCTCGTCAAAGCGTAACATCAACCTTGGCCCGCAGCATATTGTCTACGCATCCGGTTGCCTTCGGAGCACAGGGTCGAACTCTATACAATGGGGCTCAATTCGCCTCTACCGGCCTCGCTGCGGAGTCTGTCCCCCTTCCTCCCCCACTCCCTCTTATGCTGACTGTTAACTAGGCGAATGCAAGTATGTCATCATCCTCTTTTCTTAACTAGATGCTAACCATCGACAAGGAAAGTAGGTAGAATTCTGGCTTCGTATGTTCCCCCCATGGGGACCAAGCTGACAATTAGTTTCGTTGATCCGCGACAATCCTTTGGGCCAGATAAGGTTATACCACCTTCTGTCCTTTCGAATGCAAAGGGCTTGGCCATAATCACCGTTTTAAAGGTACTTAGGCGCGAGTTCTGCGCTAACTTTCTGGCTGGTTTTCTATTTTCAGGTCGAGTTGGGTCTGGATTAGTGATTGCTCGTCTTCCAGATGGCTGTATCTACCTTTGTAATTCGCCACTAACTTCTAGCATGGTCAGCGCCTTCCGCTCTTATCACAGCTGGAATGGGCTTTGGCGGACAAATCGGTCTTGCCAACATAGCCATCACTAACCAGTAGGCGCCGAAGTTACTGATTTTGTAATGATTCTTAACGACCTCGCTGCAGTCCGTGCTTTCCAACAATTAGGCAGTGTCACCCTAGGAGGCAATCTCTCTATCGCAGCTGGGCCAGTAGGTCGTAACGCTGAAGCCAGTGGCGCTGCAAATTTTAAGTCCGTCGCCCCAATATTCTCCTACAGTAAAACAAAGGGTTTATTTGCCGGAGTGTCGCTGGAGGGATCTATTTTGATTGAACGTCGAGATGCCAATCGCAAATTCTACAATGCACCTGTCACCGCTAAACAACTTCTCACTGGCCAGTTCCCTGCCCCGCCTGCTGCAGACCCCTTGTATCGGATTCTGAATACGAGAGCTTTCAGTGGAGCTGACGCACCGGGAGATGGCATTTACAATGACATACCAATTTATGGGGATGAGGATGAATGGGATGACGATTCTCAATCTTCAGGAGGCGGAAATAGCCGGAATCGGGCATCCAGCTTAGGGCGAGCAAATACAACCGGTGGACGAGGAGTCGAGAGATGGAGGAATAATTTCAGTGATGAGTATGATGAGTATGATGAGTATGACAGACAGGAAAATCAATACAAGCAGCAGATGTATATACCTCGTTTATGGATCTGATCCTGTAGGTTCTCCTCTGACTATTCCGATGCGCCTACCGCAAGGACTAGTCGATCGAACACAATGCCACTTGGAGGCTATGGAGAGAAACCAGCTCGTCCAACCGCTCCAAAACCTGTATTCACCCGGAAAGACTCACTGGGAAGAGAGCAATATATAGCTCAATTTGCCTTTGATGGTGAACAAAGTGGCGACCTAAGTTTCAAGAAAGGAGATATCATTGAAGTAACGAAGAAAAGCGAGTCAAGAAATGTACCTCTTCCCACAAAACGACCTTTAATTTCAGGACTGGTGGACAGGCAAGATTGGGGACAGGACCGGCATATTTCCAGCAAATTACTTGGCCGAAAAGTAGGTTATTAGATGCCAAAGGGGGGATTGGTGTACATTCATTTGTTAGATAGGATATTATTATATGGCTTGTTAATGCATCCACCCTATTTATTTACATTCTACGACTATGTAGTTCGCGAAACACCTTATGAGGTTAAGTCATTGACATACAAGAAAACAAAAGTCTTGCTTATTGCAGACCGATGGCTTCGACGCCCGCCAAATTGCTCTCGACTCGCGATGAATCTAATACATCTCGGTTTCTTATCTTCGCAAGGTTCAGAGCTTCATTGCATACATCTCTCGTCACCCATATCCGTCTGTCTTCTCGGAAGTGCTTAACCAATTTACGTATTGTTGGAAGTTGGTCTAGGACTGGTTGCTCTTGAGCCAAGTAGTCCAATAATCCTTGTGCGTTTAATTGAGACTTGCGCAGCAACCCGTGTCTTCCTCGAATGGAGCGAATCTGACGTTGCCTATAATTAGCGACTTCATTCTGAATCACTGTACGAGATCTTCGTATATCCCTGCGTATGGAGCTCTTTCCATATCTGGGCATCTGTTTTGCTCTCCCAGAACTTTTGGGTGATCAACTCTGCGAGCTCCGGACTATGCCATGGTATTGAGCCTGGGAGAAGCTCGAGATGTGAGCCTTTTACGAATCCCCATTCTTTCATATGGCGTTGCAATGTCCGTTCTCTTGTTATCAGCAGCGTTGGAGAGATGGTCGAACCTGACTCTGTTGTCATGCTGCTCCCGAAGAATGGCAGCAACCTGTTTACAATTCAGGTTCTGGTCGATGTACAGACGATGAATGGTGTCTTTGAGTTGAGCCCATTGCTCGCGGTCCATCCCGGGTGTTGCGCCTTGTCCTCCAAGCCGCGGTGTCTCGGAATGTGGAGTGACGCTAAGCTTACTACGTGGCGGTCGGCGCAGTCTTGAAAAACATTTTCATCACGTGTGAGCCCAGTGATCTGCGAAATTTTCTACGCTTGGTGTTCCTTTCTGCAGACCAAGCCAACACACAGCGCACATATTCAGAAAGTCATGCAGTAGAATTTGCTAAATAAGTTTCCTCGAGCGACATCATGGTCAAAAGCTATCTCCGCTACTCGCCATTGTCTACGCTTGGCATCATTGTTTCGGGAAACTCAAATATCCTTTGCACCTCGCCAACGGTTTCCTCGTCAGGTTCACGAGCGCAACGAACCTTGGCTGTCGTTCCAGCCCTAGAATCGATCAAAGTATGGAACGTAAAAACTTCAGTGCTTCTAGCCACGCTCGTCGACTCGCCGTCAACTGCCGAGGTGACGGTTCTTGCCCAGAATCAAAAACGGAAGAATCTAATCGCGGCCGGATATCAAGATGGAAGCGTGCGAGTATGGAGCCTGAGCGAGACGTGCAATGCTGGCGAATTGGTTGTAACGTTCAACGGTCATAAAGCAGCTGTTACGCAACTGTGTTTTGACGACGAGGGGAACCGACTTGCCAGTGGGAGTCGCGACACTGACGTCGTGCTATGGGATCTCGTCTCGGAGGAAGGAATTGTCAGATTACGGTCGCATCAGGATCAAATTACTGGACTGTCATTCTTCTGCCCCGTCAAAAGTTCGGAAGAGGGGGAGAGCTCTGTGATGGGCGATTTCCTGCTTACTTCGGGTAAGGACGGTCTGATCAAAGTTTGGGATTTGAGTACAAGTTTCTGTATCGAGACCCACCTTGCTCATAGAGGAGAGACATGGGCGTTGGCGGTTGGGCCTTCTGGGGACACTGTTGTCACAGCTGGCCCCGATGGCGAGCTCAAGTTCTGGTCTGTAAACATGACGAAGTCGCACGATCCGGATAACAAGCTTCTTTCTCAGCGTGGTGCGATCTCAAGAGCAAATCGAGATAAACCGCTATCTCTAAAATTTCATCCTTCAGCAAGATTTCTAGCTGTTCACTCCGCAAATCGAAATATCGAGATCTTCCGCATAAAAACTGCAGAGGAAATAAAAAGGCAGCTTTCCCGGAAACGGAAGCGAAAGAGCAAGAAAGAAAGCGCGGATGGAGAGAATGAAGGCGCTGATGAAAACAACATTGCGAACGAGATCTTTGCATATACGACCATTCGAGCATCAGCTAAAGTACGAAGTCTTGACTGGGACGCGACTGTATCAGCAACGTCAGTACAGGTAGTCATCTGTTCATGCTCGCTGAATGTAGCTTCTGGTATCTCTTGATTCGAATGCAATCCTCCTTTATACAGTCCCGCTTCCACCTACGAAGACCAAGTCCGCCCCAGAACCTGAATCTATTTTGACGTCCTCGATCCTTCTCTCTGGACATCGTTCTGAAATCCGCACTTTGGCAATCTCCTCCGATGATGAAATGCTACTTTCGGCAGGGCAAGGAGGCGCTAAAGTTTGGAACGTTCGGACAGGTAGCGTGATCCGAACCTGGGATTGCGGATTCGCATTGTGTAGCGCATTTCTACCAGGAGACAAAATAGTGGTTTTGGGCACCAAAGAGGGCAAACTGGAACTGTATGATCTTCCAAGTTCCACCTTGGTAGACGTAATTGATGCACACGATGGACATATATGGGGGGTGCATCTGAGTCCAGACAAAAAGAGCCTTGTAACGGGGAGCGCTGACAAAAGCGTCAAGTTCTGGAATGTCGATGTCGTGATGCAAGATGTAGAAGCAACGGGGGTATAGTCCCCGAAGATATCCCTAACTTGTAGACGGCCGTGGCTAGACTCAGGTTGGAACATATTCGTACCTTGAGGTTATCTGAAGATGTTCTTGCCGTCAGATATACTCCCGATCAGAAACTTGTGGCGGTTGCCTTACTTGACAGGACAATCAAAGTGTTCTTTGTGAATACTCTTAAACATCATCTCACCCTCTATGGACATGCGCTCCCTGCATTGTCAATATCGATATCGTTAGATTCGAAGCTTTTATTGTCGACATCCGCTGATCGAACATGCAAAATTTGGGGCTTGGACTTTGGTGATTGCCATCGATCTATCCGAGCTCATCCGGAGTCAATCATGGTGGGAATGTTCGAACTAGGAAAAGATGAGCGTGACTGGCATAACTTCTGGACTTCTGGTAAAGACGGGGATGTCAAATATTGGGATGGCGACACCTGGGAGAACATCCTTTCGCTTAAAGGCCACCATGGAGAGGTATGGAGTATGGCCCAGAATTCGCGAGGTAACTGGGTCGCGAGCGCTGGCCGGGATAAATCAATTCGAATATGGAGTAGATCAGATGAGCAGGTATTCCTGGAAGAAGAACGAGAAAAGGAAGTAGATGAACTGTACGAAGAAGGTTTGGTGGAGGGTCTAGAAAGGAGTCGGATCGACGAAAGCGGAGATGGAGAGGGGATGGAAGTTACTCAAGCTGGAAAACAGACAAGCGAAACTCTGAATGCGGGCGAGAGACTTGTCGAGGCATTGGAATTGGGGAGGGACGATCGTGCGTTGATGGAAGAATACGAGCTGCAGCTCAAAAGTCGGCCGAAGACGGCTTACCCAACTCGGAATCCTATCCTCATGGCACTTGGAGTCAGTGCCGAGAGGTATGTACTCAACGTGATTGAGAGAGTCAAGCCCGCAAATCTTCAGGATGCTTTATTGGTCCTTCCTTTCGAGCATGTTGAAATTCTCATCGGATTTATCACTATCTGGGCAGCGAAGGTTTAAAATTCGTTGCAAATGTCTGATAAGTAGGGTTGGAATGTAAAACTAACGACTCAAATGCTTACGAGCTTGATAAGAGTACATCATTCCCAGATTGTTGCATCTAGGAAGCTACGACCGGTACTTGACGAGCTCAAAGCCAGTCTGCGGCGAAGTCTTGCACGAGAGCGGGAATTGACTGGATGGAACACGGCTGGGCTAGGTTACGTACGACGAGAGCTGGTCGAGAATGGGGTTGTGGGTTTTGGCGCTGAGGAAATACCGTTGGAGAAAGGGGCAAAGAAGCGATCATTTCCTGCTATTGCATAGAAGAAAGCATCGTTGTGTAATTCATATCTTCAGATCCTTGAAAAGTTGGAAAGGGGGTGTCACGTTCTGATTGGCAGCCAATGACATAATCTCCCACTCTCCGCGCGGACCCAAGGTTTGCAACATCCGGCGCAGCTGCATAAAGACAAACTTGCGTGTCGTCGTCGCCAGCCCACAGAAAACGCGCCGACAGAAACATACAGGCTTATTATTTGCATCTGCACCAAAGTGTCTTCCACCAACATCAACAGATCCCGAAAGTCGTTTGGACTTGACCAAATGGCTCCTCAACCGGCCGCCCAAAGCTCGCTCCAGGACTTGATTCCGCTCGTCAACAGTAAATCCCCCGTCCATGTGCTGTGCTGACTGTGCCTCTAGCTCTGCAGGTAGCCACTCCGTCAGGCATTGGCTTCAGAGACTAACTGCTATAGGACCTCACGTACAACACGCTCGGCACTGAAACACTTGACCTTCCGCAGGTTGTTGTTGTCGGGTCGCAGTCATCGGGAAAGTCCTCGGTGTTAGAGAACATTGGTACTTCCTCCCCGTTGCTGTTGAGAGCGTGTCTCATTGTTCCAGTTGGCCGCGACTTTCTCCCTCGTGGCTCCGGTATTGTCACTCGCCGTCCCCTTGTTCTACAGCTCATCAATATCGGTGGATCTTCCGATGCCCTTTCCCCTCAGGATGCCGCACTCGAGCCTGAATGGGCCGAATTCCTCCACTCCCCCGGCCACAGATTCACAGATTTTGATGCTGTACGGAGGGAAATTGAGGCTGAAACTGCTCGGGTTGCCGGTCTCAACAAAGGCATCAACAGATTGCCAATACACCTCAAGATTTTCAGTCCGACGGTTCTCAACTTGACTTTGGTCGACTTGCCTGGGTTGACAAAGATTCCAATCGGAGATCAGCCTACGGATATTGAGAAGCAGGTCAGGAGTCTTGTTGTTGAATACATAGCCAAACCAAATAGGTATACATCTACTCCCTTCCAAGACTAAAGATAAGTATTATTCTAGCCGTCACTCCTGCCAACATTGACTTG
>Ga0182024_10022975_pt1 | contig 11202 bp, 9 predicted proteins | sample P32metaG_FD_120480 | JGI IMG/M metagenome (GOLD analysis project Ga0182024, IMG submission 120480) | Permafrost microbial communities from Stordalen Mire, Sweden - P3-2 metaG (Illumina Assembly) | ecosystem: Environmental > Terrestrial > Soil > Wetlands > Permafrost | place: Sweden: Stordalen... | reverse complement strand
GCGTGGCGCATGCGGTCGATCTGCTCGTTGATCGAGGAATCCTTCTCGATATAGGTGTCGGTGCGCGGGATATAGGCTTCCGGCTGGTAGTAGTCGTAGTACGAGACGAAATACTCGACGGCGTTGTCGGGGAAGAAATTCCTGAACTCGCCGTAGAGCTGCGCCGCCAGCGTCTTGTTCGGAGCCAGAATGAGAGCAGGGCGCTGGGTCTGCTCGATCACCTTCGCCATGGTGAAGGTCTTGCCGGAGCCGGTGACGCCGAGCAGCACCTGGCTGCGGTCGTTGCGGCGCACGCCCTCGACCAGATCGGCGATGGCCTGCGGCTGGTCGCCCTTCGGATCGAAGTCGGACTTGATGACGAGCGGGCGGCCGCCCTCGGATTTGTCCGGGCGCGGCGGCCGGTGCGGCGTCCACAATTGTTGGCTGCGGAATTCGTCGCGGCCTTCGCGCAGCAAACGGTCGAGCGATTGCTGGCTGGCCAGACCGGCCACCGTGCCGATGTCCGCCGGCGCTTTTCGCGCCAGCCGCAAATGAGCGCGCCCCATGTCGGGCGTGATCACGTTGCGCGCATCGTCCGCCGCGCCGGCTTCCGGCTCGTCAATGCCGAGAGCGCGGGCCAGATCGGGATCGAGCTCGCCGGGCGGCACCGCCGATTTGCCCGCATAGCCCTGTTGCGGCGCCTCGCCGAAGCCGCGCGCGACGGACGCGCGCGCCCGATGCGCATTGGCGAAATCGGCGCGGCGATCCCAGGAATTGTCGGAGGGGGGCTGCAGCCCCTGGTTTTCCCCTCCCTCACCCGGGCCGCGCTCGGGCACGCCCGGGTGCGAGCTTGTCGGGGAGACGTCAGGGATGGGGGTCGGCGGGCGACGCGCCGGCGAAGCCGCGCCTTGTGCACGCGTCTGCGCACCACGCGTTCCCGGTGGGCCCTGCTGGCTGCGCTGCCCCGCTGCGGACGGATTTCTTTCGATCCCGGTCTGCGACCCCACGCCGGCGCGGCCCTGGCCGATACCGGGATTGAGCAGGTCGGCAAGCCTGGGGTCGAGCGCCGGCACGTCCGGCCGCGCCGCCTTGGCACGGGTCGGCTTGGCCGGGTCTTTTTTCGAATGCTTTGCGGGATCGCGCGGTTTCGACGCCATGGCCACAATATGGGTCGAGTCCGGTAGCGAGGAAAGCGGGGCTGTTCTAGCATTCCGCCCAGAGACCCTAAGCAAACCACAGGGAAGAACCGTCCATGGCCGCCCTCGACTTCGCGCCGCTGCTGGCGCCTGGATTGCCGCCGGCGGCGGCCAAATGGACCGGCTTCGCCACCTACAATTTCACCGGCGGCCACAACGACGCCGACCAGGTTCCGGTCGATGCGCTGGTCAAGGCGGCGACCGATGTGCTGGCGCGCGAGGGCCGGACGCTGGCGACCTACGGGCTTGAAAGCGGCCCGCTCGGCTACCGGCCGCTGCGCGAGTTTCTGGCGCAAAAGCTCAAGCGCACCGCCGGCATTGCCGGCGCCGCCGACGAGATCCTGATCACGTCGGGCTCGCTGCAGGCGCTCGATCTGGTCAACGGCATCCTGCTGTCGCGCGGCGATACCGTGATCATCGAGCAGGAATCCTACCAGGGTGCGCTGACCCGGCTGCAACGGCTCGGCGTCAATGCCGTCGGCATTCCACTCGACGGCGAGGGCATGCGCATGGATGCGCTCGCCGCCGCGCTCGACGACCTCAAGCGCCGCGGCGTGCGGCCGAAATATATCTACACCATCCCGACCGTGCAGAATCCGACCGGCACCATCTTGAGCGAGGCGCGCCGGGTCGAACTGCTGCGTCTCGCCGAGCGGCACGGCGTGCCGATCTTTGAGGACGATTGCTACGCCGACCTGATCTGGGACGGCCGGCGGCCGCCGGCGCTGCACGCCATGAGCCGGCATGGCGGCGTCATCCACATCGGCTCGTTCTCCAAGTCGATCGCGCCGGCGTTGCGCGTCGGCTACATCGTCGCCGCGTGGGACCTGCTGGCGCGCATGCTGGCGATCAAGAGCGACGCCGGTTCCGGCGCGCTCGAGCAGATGGTGTTGGGCGAATTCTGCCCGGCCTATTTCGACGCCCACGTCCCGGCGCTGACCCGCGGCCTGCGCAAGAAGCTCGAAACGCTGATGGATGCGCTCAACGAGCAGTTCGGCACCGCGGCCGAATTCGACGATCCGAAGGGCGGCATTTTCCTCTGGGTCAAGCTGCCGGACGAGGTCGATACGCTGAAATTGTTCGCGCCCGCGCTTGCTGCCGGCGTCGCCATCAATCCGGGCCCGGAATGGACCACCGACAAGGCTTACGGCAAAAGCCGCACCCGGCTGTGCTTTGCCAATGCATCGCACGAAGCCATCCGAACCGGAATCGCGACGCTCGCCGAAGTCTGCCGCCGCGAGTTCGGCGTGCCGGGTCGCATCGCCAACGTGCAGCAAACAGTACAGGCCTAGACAGCTGCAGGGGCGCCCCTCGTGGGCGCCTTTGCCGAGAGGGCGGCTAGGAGGGTTGCCCCTACGGTTCTAAAATCCATGCACCACGTGGGCGACGTGCTCGACTTCGGGCGGCGAGGCGAAGCAATGAGCGACGAATTTTCGCCACTCCTGGAAGTCGGGCGAGCCGCGGAAATCTTTCGTGTGGTTCTCCACGGTTGCCCATTTGACGAACAGCCGGTAGCGGCTCGGTTTTTCGATCGAGCGCTGCAAGTCCATGCCGTGGCAGCCTTTGGCGCGCTGGAAAACCGGCGCGGCGTTTTTCACGCCGGCCTCGAATTCCGCTTCCAAGCCGGGCTTGACCTCGATTTGCGCGATTTCGGTGATCATGGCTGGCTCCTGGCTCCTCCCAATAACGGCGGCGAGCCTAGAGCATGATCGGGAAAAGTGGCAACCGTCTTCCGAAAAGGTCATGCTCAATCAAAAGCATGTCGTGAATGATCAGCCGAGCAGCGCGCCGAAGATGCGGAACAGGGGGCTAAATATTCGCTAGGCGATAGGCTAAACTGACCCGCATTCACCGCGCCGATCCATCTTTCACCTCAGACGCAAAGGCCAATCCATGATCGACGTTCATTACTGGACCACGCCGAACGGCCACAAAGTCACGATTTTTCTCGAGGAAGCCGGGCTGCCGTACAAGATCATTCCGGTGAACATCGGCAAAGGCGAGCAGTTCAAAGCGGACTTTCTGGCGGTGTCGCCGAACAATCGCATCCCGGCCATCGTCGACCATGAACCGGGCGACGGCGGCAAGCCGCTTTCGGTGTTCGAGTCCGGCGCCATCCTGCTCTACCTCGCCGACAAGACCGGCAAGTTCATTGCGAAGGATTTGCGCGGCCGCGTCGCGGCCCTGGAATGGCTGTTCTGGCAAATGGGCGGTCTCGGCCCGATGTCGGGCCAGAACAATCATTTCAGCAACTATGCGCTCGACAAAATCCAATACGCGATGGACCGCTATCGCAACGAGGTCAATCGGCTCTACGGCGTGATGGACAAGCGGCTCGCCGCGCATGATTACCTGGCCGGCGAATATTCGGTCGCCGACATGGCCTGCTATCCGTGGGTCGTGCCGTGGGAGCGCCAGGGCCAGAACCTCGCCGATTTCCCGCACCTCAAGCGCTGGTTCGAAGCGATCAAAGCGCGACCGGCGGTGATCAAGGCTTACGAATGGACGCCGAAGATCAATCCCGGCCAAGGCGGCATCCGCACCGCGGAAGAGCGCGCCATCCTGTTCGGCCAGACGGCGCAGTCGGTCTCCGGCATGGTGGGGCGGCAGTAGCGGAGAAATCAGCAACCCCTCATGGTGAGGCGCGGCGCGCAGCGCCGCGTCTCGAACCATTCCCACTCCGAGCAGGCATCCTTCAAGACGCGCCCTTCGGGCGCTCCTCGGGATGAGGACCGCCTTTAATCCTGCCGCACGATGACGTGGGTGCCGACCGGCACGCGGTCATAGAGGTCGGCGACGTCGTCGTTGACCAGCCGGAAACAGCCGGACGATACCGCTTGCCCGATCGTCTCGGGCGCGTTGGTGCCGTGGATGCGGTACTCGGTATTGCCGAGGTACATGGCGCGGGCGCCGAGCGGGTTGCCGGGACCGCCGGCCATGAAACGCGGCAGATAGGGCTGGCGCTCGATCATTTCAGGCGGCGGGTGCCAATCCGGCCACTCGGCTTTGCGGGTGATCTGCAACAGGCCCTGCCAGGTGAAGCCGACGCGGCCGACGCCGATGCCATAGCGCATGGCGCGCGTCTGGCTCTCGATCAGGTAGAGATGCCGTTCCTGGGTGTCGATGATGATGGTGCCGGGCGGTTGCTGCGAGCGATAGAATACTGCCTGCCGCTGGAATTCCTCCGGAAGATTGTCGTCCAGATTGCCGTGATCGATGCCCGGCGCGACGTCTTCCATCGTCGGCCTGAAATTGTCGCGTGGCGACTGCGCCGGCACGCTCGCGGAGACGGTGCAAAGCGCTGCCGCCGCAAGCCACGTCAGAAACCCTCTCATGTCACTCGTTAGCCCCGGTTCATTGCGTAGTCGTATTTTGTTCCAGACGCCGCACCGGTTCAATACCCGAATGCGTGATGCGGCGTGGCAGCGTCCCGGGTAGTATCATGATGCCAGGGCGCCACGTCGCATCGCGAAACGGCATCGCGGTAAAACGCGTCACTGCGAAGCGCCGCCGAGATAGCCGGCAATTTTCCAGCCGCCAGTGTCCTTGCTGTAGCACATCTGGTCGCCGCCAAGCGGCGCGATCGCGTCCATGGCGATGTAGCCGGATTTGCCGGACGGCGTCGCGACGCGAAGGAACGCCGGCTGGTTGGGATTGTCCTGCGGCGACTGATCGGCAAGGACGCGCACCAAGTTGGTGCCGAGCTTTTCGATGACCGGCGCATTCGGCTGTGCCGCCGCACGCACCTCGATGCCATCCTTGAGCGGATAGCCCCACTCCGACGGATCGGTCTGCGTTGCCTCGGCCAGCGCCTGGAATGCCTTCGGATCGATGGCCGGATCCGCCGGCGCGCAGATGATGCCTTTATGCTCAGGCAATTCGGCCCCGGTCGGATCGCTGGCAAAGGCGCTCACGGTGTCCCAGCCCGAGCCGTCCTGGGCGCCGAGATCGATGGCCTTGGCGAGATTATCGACGCCGGATTTGTGCGGGTCGGCGCGGTCCTTGTCCTGAATCCAGAAAAAGCCCTGGGCCACCACCAATTTGGCGAGCGCGGCACGGTCCTTATGGGCGGCGACTTCGGCGAGCTGCGCACGGAAGGCCTGGAAGCTGGGATCGCCGTATGGGCCCGGCGGCGTCGCCGCGACCGCCGCAAAGGGCTTGATCGGCGCCGCCGGCGGCGGCTTGAGCGGCAGCAGTTGCGGCTGACCTTGCTGGGCGAGGCCACGCTCGGGCGCAAGCATCGCGGCGGCCGCCAGGGCGGCGATGGCGAAGGTTGAGGCGGCAAGATAACGGGGCGGGCAACGGCGCATCGGGCAAGCTCCAGGTTCGGCGTTCGCGCAAAACACTCCGGCGCAATGGCGCAGGCGATAGCGGCGAAATGCGACCGGCATGCGGCGGTCCGCCGCAGCCGGCGTCTCATCGGCAGCCGGCGCCCGATGAAAGCGCCGCAGTCGGCGCCCTCCTTGTCGGCATCGCCTGGAACGGCGAAAACCGTCAATCGTTGGCTGGGGACGGACGGATCAGGCCCACCCGCCATTGTCACAGAGATTGAACAAGCAGGTTCTCGATGCCAGCGCTGATGATGTCTCCCTATGTGTTTCCGATCGTGCTGCTGATCGGTTCGAACGCCTTCATGACGACCGCCTGGTATTGGCACCTGCGCTTCAAGGAGGTGCCGCTTTGGCAGGTCATCCTGATCAGCTGGGGTCTTGCGTTCTTTGAATACTGCCTGGCGGTGCCGGCAAACCGTTACGGCAGCGCCGCCTATTCGGCGGCCCAACTCAAGACCATCCAGGAGGTGATCACGCTGTCCGTGTTCGGCGTGTTCTCCGTGGTCTATCTGCATCAGGCGATCACCTGGAACCAGGTGATCGGATTTGCCATGATCGCCGGCGGCGCCTTCTTCGTCTTCCGCGGGCCGCTCTGATATGGCGGTCGGTCCTGCGCTGCCGACCCGGATCCTCAGTATGATTTCGGCAGGCCGAGAACGCGCTCGGCGATGAAACACAAGATGAGCTGCGGCGAGACCGGTGCCAGCTTTGGGATCATGATCTCCCGGAAATAGCGCTCGACGTGATATTCCTTGGCGTAGCCATTGCCGCCGTGGGTCGCGATCGCGGTGTGGCAGGCTTTGAAGCCGGCTTCGGCGGCCAAATATTTCGCGGCGTTTGCCGCCGGCCCGCAGGATAGACCCTGGTCGTATTGCCAGGCGGCCTTCTGCATCATCAGGTCGGCGGCCTCCAATTCCATCCAGCATTGCGCCAGCGGATGCTGGATGGCCTGGTTTTTCCCGATCGGCCGGCCAAATACGACGCGCTCCTTGGCGTAGGCCGTCGCCCGCCGCAGCGCGGCGCGGCCGAGGCCGATCGCCTCGGCGGCGACCAGGACGCGCTCCGGATTGAGGCCGTGCAGAATGTATTCGAAGCCGCGGCCTTCCTCGCCGATCCGGTCCTCCGCGGGGACTTCCAGCCCGTCGATGAACAGCGCATTGGAGTCGACCGCTTTGCGACCCATTTTCTCGATCTCGCGCACCTCGACGGCGCGGCGGTCGAGCGTGGCATAGAACAAGCTCAAGCCGTCGGTCGGCTTGCGGCCCTGCTCGATCGGCGCGGTGCGGGCCAGGATCAACATCTTGTCGGCGACCTGTGCGGTGGAGATCCAGACCTTGGCGCCGTTGAGCACATAGCGGTCGCCGCGGCGTTCGGCGCGGGTCTTCAGCTTCGCGGTTTCCAGGCCGGCATCCGGCTCGGTCACCGCGAAGCAGGCCTTTTCCTTGCCGGCGACGACCGGCGGCAGCATGCGGCGCTTCTGCTCCTCGCTGCCGTGCACCACGACCGGATTGAGGCCGAAAATATTCATGTGCACGGCCGACGCCCCGGACAGCCCGGCGCCCGAGGACGTGATCGCCTCCATCATCACCGCGGCTTCGGCGATGCCGAGACCCGAGCCGCCATAGGCTTCGGGGATGCAGACGCCGAGCCAGCCGTCGGCGGCCAGCGCGCGATGAAACTCCGCGGGGAATTGGCCGTCGCGGTCGCGTTCGAGCCAATAATCGTCGTCGAACCGCGTGCAGATCTTCGCCACCGCGGCACGCACCGACTGCTGCAATTCCGAGAGGGCAAAATCGATGGCCGTTACTCCTGGCCATTACTTCTGGCCCGTTACGCCTTGGGGGCGCAAAGCCTATCGCGCGCCTGCGGGCCGCGGCAAGCGCCGGTCAGGAACCGGACGCGCGGCTCGAGCTTGTCCCGGCTATGAAGCGGTCGCTGTTTGCGCTCAACGCGCTCAATTTCTTCATGGCGGACGTGGCGGCTGGATTGGGGCCGTTTCTCGGGGTGTTTTTGCAGCAGCGGCATTGGTCGCCGGCCGAGATCGGCGTGGTGATGACGATCGGAGGCATCGCCGGAATGGCGGTGACGACACCGCTCGGCGCGCTGGTCGACCGCACCCGTTGCAAGCGCGCCATCGTCGTTGCCGCGGCCGTCGCCATCGCCATCGCCTCGACCGCGATCTTTGTGCAACCGACCTTTGTCGCGGTCAGCATCGCGCAGGTCGTAACCGGAATCGCCGGTGCGGCGGTCGGGCCGGCGGTGGCCGCAATCACCCTGGGCTTGGTCCATCAGTCGGGTTTTGCCCGTCAGCTCGGGCGCAACGAGGCCAGTAATCATTCCGGCAACGTCACGGCAGCGGCGCTCGCCGGCGCGGCCGGCTTTATGTTCGGCCTCGGCGCGGTGTTCGTCGTGCTTTCGATCACGGCGGTGTTGTCGGTGGTGGCGGCACTGCGCATCGATCCGCGGGAAATCGATCATCGGGCGGCGCGCGGCGCGGCCGAGCACGACGGCGAGGGCGCGGCGGGGTTCGCCGTGCTGCTCCGATCGAAGCCGCTGGTCGTGCTCGGCGTGACGCTCACGCTGTTTCATCTCGGCAATGCCGCGATGCTGCCGCTGCTCGGCCAGGCCGTGGTCGCGCGCGGCGGCGGCAACGCCAGCGTATTCACCGGCGCCACCATCGTCATCGCCCAGATCACCATGGTGCCGACGGCGCTGATCGCGGCGCGACTGACCGAGACGAAGGGCTATTGGGCGGTGGCCCTGCTGGCGCTGATCGCGCTGCCGGTGCGCGGCGTCACCGCGTCGCTGGTGACGGGACCATGGGGCCTCGGCCCGGTGCAGATTCTCGATGGCATCGGCGCCGGCATTCTGGGCGTCGCGGTCCCCGGACTGGTCGCGCGCATCCTGTCCGGCACCGGGCACGTGAATGCCGGACTGGGCGCAGTGATGACGTTGCAGGGCGTCGGCGCGGCGCTCAGCCCGACCATCGGCGGCATCGTCGCCGAGCGGTTCGGCTATTCGGCGGCGTTCCTGGCGCTCGGCGCTGTCGCGGTGGCGGCGCTGACGCTCTGGCTGTTGGCGCGCCCGGCGATGGCGGCGCCCTGCGCCAATCGCTTCGATCAAACAGCGCGCAAGCTCGTCGCCTGAAGCGGCACGATACGCTTGCCCAGAGGCTGATCCGGAAAAGCTTGCCCTCGGATTTGATCCGGGGGTGGAAACCGGTTTTCCGAAAGATCATCCTCGATCAAAACGCTGGAGCGCCAATCGATTCAATCTGAAACGATTGCGCTCAAGACAAAAAGCCTTGTTCAGCACGACGTCGACTCGATACCAAAATTCTGAGCCAGACTCGTTTGCAATTGACCGACCGTGTAGGGCTTCTGCAGCGCCGCCGAGCCCGGAACGAACCGGGCGATCATGCCGTGGGTGATGCCTTGGCCGGTGGTGTACAGCACTTTCAGGCTTGGCCGCCGCTCAACCGCCTGCTTCGCCAGATCAAGCCCGGCGCGAATGTCGCCGTGCAGGGCGATATCGGTAAACAGGAGGTCGACCCGCTCGGTGACGTCCAGCATCGCCAGGGCATCCTCGGCGGTCGCCGCCGAAACTGTCTGATGACCCTGCTCCTGGAGGCAGGATTCAGCGAGGACGCGGACCTGATCCTCGTCCTCCACGATCAGTATGACCGCCATTCCCAGCCCCAGGCCCGATACGCCCCTGTGTCAAATGACATGTCGGCCAATTCGTTCCACCAAATTCGCAATGAGATGGCGCATCGAGCCGACTTTTGGCGGCTGGCAAAGATGACGAAGAGCGCGAGTGGTGCTCCGGTACAGCCCGGTGACGCACTGCGCCGCTTGTCTTGCCTTCGCCGGCAGTGGCAGGCGGGCCTACTCCGCCGCCTGCATGTCGTCGGCGTCGAGGAAGCCGCCGGCCTGGTGGCGCCACAGCGCGGCATAGTGGCCGTTATGGACGAGGAGTTCGCGATGGGTGCCCTGCTCAACGATGCTGCCGTGTTCGAGCACCACCAGGCGGTCCATCTGGGCAATGGTGGAGAGCCGGTGCGCGATGGCGATCACCGTCTTGCCCTGCATCAGCGTGCCGAGCGATGACTGGATCGCGCCTTCGACTTCGCTGTCGAGCGCGGAGGTTGCCTCGTCGAATACCAGAATCGGGGCGTCCTTGAGGATCACGCGGGCGATGGCGACGCGCTGGCGCTGGCCGCCGGAGAGTTTCACGCCGCGCTCGCCGACATGGGCGTCGTAGCCGCGCCGGCCGTTCCAATCCTCCAGATCAAGGATGAATTCGTGGGCGTGGGCGAGCTTGGCGGCGCGCACCACCTCGTCCTCGCCGGCGTCCGGCCGGCCGTAGCGGATATTGGCGCGGATCGAGCGATGCAGCAGCGAGGTATCCTGCGTCACCACGGAAATCTGCGCGCGCAGCGATTCCTGCGTCAGGCGCGATATGTCGACGCCGTCGATCAGGATCGCGCCGCCTTCGAGATCGAAGAAGCGCAGCAGCAGATTGACCACCGTCGATTTACCGGCGCCGGAGCGGCCGACCAGGCCGATCTTCTCGCCGGGACGAATCGACAAGTTGAAATTCTGCAAGACGCCGACCGCGCGGCCGTAGCCGAAATTGACGTTCTTGAATTCGATGCCGCCATCGCGCACTGTCAGCGGCTGGGCGCCGGCGGGATCGGGCAGTTGCAGCGGCTGGGCAATGGTCAGCATGCCTTCCTGCACGACGCCGACGTCCTCGAAAATCTCGGTGATACGCATCGCAATCTGCCGCGACATGTTGGTGAGCTGCAGCGTCAGCGGCAGCACCATGGCGATGGCGCCGACGTCCACGGCGCCGTAGCGCCACAGCAACAGCGCGATGCCGCCCGATCCGGCGATCAACAGCGCATTGAGCACGTCGAGCAGCGCGCCGAACACGGTGAGCAGGCGCTGCGACTTGATGAACAGCTCGATGTGGCGGTCGACCGCATTGCGGACATAGCGGTCCTCTTCGCGGGCGCGGGCGAACAGCTTGACGGTGAGGATGTTGGTATAGCTGTCGACGATGCGGCCCATCAGTGTCGAGCGCGCGACCGAGGAGACCTTGGAGCGCTCGCGCATCCGCGGCACGAAGTAGACGAGCAGCGCCGCGTAACCGGCAAACCAGAGCAGGATCGGCACCGCGAGCCAGCGATCCGCCGCGGCGGTCAGCGCCATGGCGGACGCGCCGTAGACCACAATGTACCAGACCGTGGTGATGGTCGCGGTCAGCGTCGAGCGTACCGACGGGCCGGTCTGCATGACGCGATTGGAGATGCGGCCGGCGAAATCGTTCTGAAAGAACGCCCAGCTCTGGCGCACCACGTGCCAATGCGACTGCCAGCGGATAAGGCCCGTGAACGGCGCGGCGATGGCCTGATTGGTGATGAGATAGCGCGTCAGCGTCACCGTCGGCCGCACGATCAGCACGACGACCGCCATGCCGACGAGCCACGACCAGCCCTGCGCCAGGAACAGGTCGGGCGGCGTCCGGGTCACCATGGTGACGACGCGGCCCATGAACCAGGGCACCGCGCTGTCCGACAGCGCGACGAACAATTCGATGACGAACAGCGCGGCGAACAGCCACTTCGCCTGCCGGGCAAAGTGCCACAGGAAGGCGAGCAGGCCGGGCGGCGGCTCCGGATGTTCCGGCGC
>Ga0182024_10022974_pt1 | contig 11202 bp, 11 predicted proteins | sample P32metaG_FD_120480 | JGI IMG/M metagenome (GOLD analysis project Ga0182024, IMG submission 120480) | Permafrost microbial communities from Stordalen Mire, Sweden - P3-2 metaG (Illumina Assembly) | ecosystem: Environmental > Terrestrial > Soil > Wetlands > Permafrost | place: Sweden: Stordalen... | reverse complement strand
TGTTCGCAGGATGTTCCCAGAACCCGAAAGCTATGAAGACTTTCGAGACGGGAACTTTCATTTTGTGGGAGAGGCAACTGCACTAACGCCTCACAACGACGACAGAAGCGGCCCCAGGCCGCCCCGCACCGATCACTGATTTTACCTTACGTACTACCGCGAGAACAACTGACCATGAACCTAATACGAGGTTTGGTGCACGCATCCGATTCATTTCCTCTCAAGGCGCGATAAATACGAGCGATCCTGCTTTACCCAGTGGACTATGACGCACCTGTGCGCGATGATCGCTCACCACGCTTTGACTGCTATGACCTCAAGGGGGGACAGTGAGGAAGATCACGCGACAATAAGCATCCTGTCGGCCGTCCGGCGAATCTTTGTTCACTGATTGCAGCGCACCTTACAGGAAACGCGGTATGCATCGCAACATAAATGCTTGTTTGTTCGGATTTCGTAACACGGCTCGCATAATCCCCCGTTGGAGTACGTGATCTTCATCACGTCTAAACGTTTGTTGTTCGGAAAAGCGAAATACTGGCCTTTGGAGAGGTGATTCATCGGCTGCAAACCCAGTCGAGTGGAGACGTGGTGAAGTGCCCCCGTTTGTTGCACCAGTCCCAATGTGAGTCCTAGGTTGATTTTGGTCTCAGAGGGATATGAGGTCGGAAGCAGGGGACGGCTTTGAGTCCCTTTCCTCTAGCAGGGTTGGCTGCGACCTAACTTGCGGCGCTTCGTCTCGACCCATGAAGTCCACCTGCGAGTCGAAGCGCTATATTCGTTTCTGAGATTCCTCCATCAGTGTCGTCTGCGTGAATGCAGCAGGACCACCGTTGCTCAGTCTTCTAGATAAGCTATTCTCATGTCATGGATCATCTCTCAGTACTCCGGGAAAAGATTGCTCGTCTCCGTACTGAAATCGCAGACCTTCAGGGATTGAACGACCAGTATCGACATGAAAGAAACCATGACGCAGGTGCTCAGATCGCTCACCGCCAAAGACAAGAAAGATTAGAAGCGATCCGGCAGGAACTGGCGAAGGTGGCTGACCTTGGACGACGAGTTCTCTCGATGGAAGAAAGAAAGGCAGAACACCTTTCGCCTGCATGTTGGGGCGAAGGCTTCGTGGCCCGTTTTGCATCAGTATTAGAACCTGTATCGCTTCACGAGCACCGGGCATTTCTCGTCCGCAAGAATGGAATCTCAGTGGATGCAAGTTAGATTGCCAGTCTTAAACAAGTTCAGAACCCAGTGGTCGGTTCCACACTGCGCATTCGAGTCATAGAGATCGTCGGTTTGGTTACCCGAAGTTGAATTGTCGATTATCACATTGTTGCTGACCGATCCGAGAAAGCCGTTTTGCCCAACGAAGATGCCGACTCCATATGGCGGAAGAACCGTATCGCTGTTATTGCCATTCGAAGTGTTCCCAGTGATTACATTTCCCGTACCTCCTACCGAGATTCCCAGTGGCACGTTGGAACGTACGTGGTTGCCGACAATGGTGTTATTCATTGAGAGGTTTTGCGACCCAGAGTTGCCGACAAATATTCCTGAAGTATCTGAACCAGCACAAGGGGCTCCCTCGCAGCTAAATGCCACACCGTTATTGCTAGCAATGCTGTTCTCTACTACGCAACGCTGCGTATCAGACAATTGAATGCCGCCACTAGTCGAGTAAGGGATTCCCCCTAGCGTGCTTGTTACCGTCACGCCATTCACGATGCTCCCCTGTACGGTGTCAAGAAAGATGCCCGCATTACCCTCACTGCTAACCGTTACATTCTCTATTAACGCAAAGTTGCCCATGTCATGAATGCCAAATTCAGTCCCACGTCCTGAAATCGTCCCTCCACCCAGCACATGCACTCCGATAGCGCCTTTCGAGATGCTGACGCCGGAACAAAGGCACGGAAACGCAGTGAGCGCCCGCCCGTTCAAATTGATCGTAATTCCGGATGCGGTCACATCAATGCAATCGTTTGGACCAAAGGACAAATCATTCATTACCGTGTAGGTCGCTCCCGCCACATTCGCTTGGACGGGGCTGCTACAGTCTGTGATTTGAAACTGCTGACTGGAAACCTTCGCTCCTGCATTCTGTGCCAAGCAACTTATCCCCGAAAACAGAAGGACGACCGGAGCCAAGAACAGTGTGGCATTACGCATTGTTTGTTACCTCCCGTCAAGACAGAATCGCGGGATTCTAGCACAAGCGCGGAAGGGTTATATATTCCCCATACAGAGCAACTAGCATTGCCGATAGGTCAATCAGTAGGCAAATCTAGAAGGACGTAGGGTGCGCTCGGAACATCTCTAAAGCAATTGCATAACCATTTATTTTCCCGCGCGGGGCGACCAGTCGCAGAGCGGGCACCGAATGCGAGGACCGGGAGGGTCGAAGCTTTTATTCTCCTCAGGCTCGTCGTCAATAACAACGGCGGGCTGGTCGTCCGTGAGGGCACGCATGCCCCAATATTATGACGTAGTTCGGATGGGCGGTGGCCGAGAAGGCCCATGAAGGCCAGATATAGCTATCGACAGAATTGCCAACTAGAATTGGAACATGCGCGCAGTAGCAGTGAAAAAGAGCAGCCGAGAGAAAACGATTGGCTTCCAAGAGATGGGAACCCTCAGGTGCGACGGCTGCGGCGAGGAGTTCGTCATCGGCCACAGTCTGCAATCCACGGATAAGCGGGTTGCCGAGAAGCAAGCGAGGTGGCTCGAAAAAGTCTTGGCGGAAGAGCACGAGCGCGACGGGAAGCACTCCGACCGAATCGAACTGCCGGACTAGAAGCCGGGACGCATCTTCACTTCCGCGGAGAATTGCACTTCATCCGGCGTGGGGTCGTTCAAGGCTTCGTCAAAGCTCGACCCTGACCTATCGAATCTCTCACGGGGCGGCGGGAGGGGCTAGAATACTAAGATTCCTGCCTGCCATTTTCGTCACCAGAAAAGAGGTGTTTCGCATGACTCCAGAAATGCAGCAGTCCGAATCCCCATACTGCGTAAGAATCGAAACCGATTCAGGCCAGTCTTCTACTGTTCCGATTGCCTTCTTGACACCGAAGGAGTTGGAAGTCTTTCTTCAGAGTGAGTTCAAGAGGTTGGCGCAAGAAGCGGGCGTCAAGGGCGCACGTATTCATGTGGAGCGGGCGATAGCCGCTGACTACGAGCAGGTCCTCCGCGAGGTTGCGGCATGCCTGTTCTCTGCTGCGAAGGCACGAGCCGCATGACCCGGACGTTCTGCTGATTGAAAGGCCGCCGACGATTTCTACCGGCTAAAGGGCGGACACCAAACCGTGAAGCGTCCACTTTCCAATGTTGCTGAAGCGAATGGGCTGCGTCCGACCGCAAATTTGAGCCGCCACCGGTTGGGGGGGGGATTTGAGTGGAATGGTGGATTAACGTCAACAACCCGACGGGGTTCTAAAAGGCTCGGAAGGTCGCGAGCAATTGTGGTTCTAACTTTTTAGTCTCCGCGGAGGGATGGTTGTCGTGTACATATGGGCCATCGAACTCGATGTGCAAGATTTTGCCCCGCAGGTTGAAGAGGTAATCGTCTGAGTACTCGACCCCTCCGCCCCCGGGACCAACGTAATAGAAGGTGAGACCATTGATTTGAGTTGGCCCGGGAGGGTTGCCAGATCGGCTTATATCGTCAAGCTGTTCCAGCTTGAACCGTTTATCCAACCAAACATATATTTGGCCTTCGGCCTGTAGCGCGACAATGCTTCCTCGGTTGCTGGTATCCCGAATAGCTTTGTATGAAGGTGGGTACTGAAAGCAGAACCGATGCGTCCGATCCACGAAAGTTCGCCAGCCAGCAGGACCGCTTTGGGCGCTACAAGGAGCATCAGCAGAAAACGACATTTGACCAAAGAAGAATATCGAGAGAACAACGGCAAATAAAGCATAATTTTTCAACATTCGAATCGACCCTTCTATGTTCGCCAGAGCATAACCGCAACTTCTGGGGACCTGAGGATAACTGTTGTTACAGGTGGCAGTCACAAGATTGCGCCATCTATTCGCGCATCAGCTCGGGGTTGAGCGCAATGTTTCGCCAACGGACAAACGACATCTCTACTTCAAGAATTGGAAGGAGTCTAGTGACTGCTTAAGTTTGCTGCTCACTTCCTTCCAATTTTTCTCAGTAAACTCCTTTGCTGGCCCCTCGAACATTCTGGGATTTGTTGCCGCCGTTCTGATGCTTAGCTCGTAACAGGTATTTCGGTGGAAGTTCCGATAGACGTGCCCGTCAAGACTGTGCCCCGATCCGACTCCGTCCGTATCGAATACCTTGAACTTTACGTGGTTGATCCTCGTGGTCGTTCCGCTCCCCCGGGGGTCGATGACCCAGTCTGGATTGCCGCTAAGACATTCGTACTCGGTGATCGCCTCCCTGATCTCCGCTACGGAGAAAGTTGCAGCGTCAAACGAAGGATAGTCTTTGAATTCAGCCTTCGGGAATGCAAAACATACGAGGGTGGTGCTCCCTTCGCTTCCCGGGTCATCGCATACCGGATCGTACGATTCGCATGACTCCTGGGGAGCCCACAGCCCCGGATATCCCTCCTCGTGCTTTTGCTCCGTGCAACGAACCAGCACCTTGGAATGCTTGAACTGGAACACTCCATCTGGGCTGGTGAAAGTTTGCAAGGTGGTTTGGGCAGAGAGAGCGATGGAGACTACACAAAAGCACGCGAAAAAAAGGGCTTTCATCACTCGGCTCACCTCGTTCGAGATTCGATTCAGCAACCGAAGGGCCAGACGCAGCACATTGAGACGGATGAGACTTCCGCCCAGAAGTGCCGGTAGATATGTGGTTTCATTGCCGCAATGTGTCTGCATCTAGACAATCGTGGGTTTCCGGCGTGGTCGTCGAGCCCAGATCAAAGAGCGTCCGCAGCCCTTGTTGTGACCCACTGATTCGGAAATAAGGGAGAACAGCGGTTTTGATTGCTCGAAATTAATGCAGACGGTAAGATGTCCCCGGCAAATGATGTTGCCCTACCTCTAGATTGCTCGGGGGAATTCATGCGCAGCGCTTCGTTGAGATCCGTACTACGAAACCCCCGTCGGAATATCGTGCGGAGCTGGAGGAAGTCAATTGTCCTTAAAGTAATAATCGGTTCGGCATGTTTTGTCGCCTGCCACTTGTTGGCGGGTTGTGGTGGTGGTAACGCCGCAAACTCCGGAAATTCGGGGAACACCACGACTTCCCAGAACTCCCTTCCGATTATTGCCTCCATGAATCCGAATTCCGCAAATGCCGGTGCCTCGCCCTTTACGTTAACAATCACAGGAGAAAATTTTGTATCTTCTTCAAGCGTTCAGTGGAATGGCTCCCCCCTAACTACAACGTATTCGTCCAGTACTCAATTGCAGGCACAGGTCACCGCAGCAGAACTCGTTAGCTCCGCCACTGCGGCGGTCAGTGTCACCAACCCAGCTCCCGGTGGAGGAAATTCCGGGTTAGCCGAGTTCATTATCAATGCAACTTCCAATGGGTTGCCGTCGCTGACATCTGTCAGCCCGTCTTCGGTCACTGCTGGATCAACTGGATTTCTACTTACCCTTAATGGAGAGAATTTCATTCCCGCCTCCACCGTCGAATGGAACGGTACAGTGCTCCCAACGACTTTCTTATCTGAAACCCAAATTGAAGCTCAGATTCCTACGTCGAACGTTGCTGCTCCGGGATTCGCGGATATAGTCGTACAAAATCCTGCGCCAGGCGGCGGAGCCTCTCCGCCAGCAGTGTTCGCCATCGCCTATGCGCCGACTGTCGTAAGTCAGGCGTCGAATGATTTGGTCTGGGATTCCACACACCAGCTAATCTACTTATCTGTGCCCAGCTTGGCGGCGTCGAACGGTAATACAATCTCAGTTTTGAATCCGATGACGGGAAGCATCACGTCATCTGAGTTTGCGGGCAGTGAACCGGACGTGCTCGCGATTTCCGACGATGATCAATTCTTGTACGTGGGTCTGGATGGCTCTTCATCCGTTCAGCGTCTAACCCTACCCAATCTTTCGCCGGATATTACCTATTCGCTGGGGGCGGACGGGATCTCGGGCCCCACCTTTGCCTGGGACCTGCAAGTTGCCCCTAGTCTGGCACATACGACGGCAGTGTCGCGTGGTCTCTTCGGCGCAACCTATTCCGCTGACGCCGGGATGACGATCTACGATGACGGTACTCCGAGGCCCACGACTACCGGTGATCGTGAGGGGGCTTTCGACTCGCTACAATGGGCGACGGACACGACGATATACGCAATTGATAGTGAAACGTCTACTTTCGACCTTTATACGCTGACCGTGAACTCCAGCGGCGTGGTTGAGACCAAAACCTATCCGAACGAGTTTTCGGATTTCTATGTTTCGATGCATTACGACAGTGGCACCGGCCTCGTCTATACCGATGACGGTTATGTGATTAATCCATCCAATGGCAACCAGGTCGGTATTTTTCAGGCAGCGGGTCTCATGATTCCGGACTCCACCCTGGGTAGTGCTTTTTTCCTCGGACAGGTTCAGTCTGAGTCGAATTCCACTTTCGCCATTGAGGAGTTTGACCTGACCACATTTGTCCCAACCGCAGAGATTGTCTTGCCTAACGTACACGGTAATCCCTTACGGTTCATCCGATGGGGTGCTAAGGGGTTGGCGTTTAACGATGACGCCGGTTACGTTTACGTGCTCAGTAATCCTTTTGTGACGACTGACGGCTCACAAGTGGTGACACCAAAGCGGTATTTGACGCCCGTTCAAAAGAGCAAGGCAATTCCTGTGCTGCTCCGACGAACGAAGGCGACTCCATGGAAGACCAGCTCCAATCCGAAGATTAAGAAAGTTTCTTATGAATCGGCTAGCCCGAATCCCGTGCCTGCAATCACCGCTCTCAGTCCGAGCACCGTAGCAGAGGGGGTGAATGGATTTACTTTGACTGTCATCGGTGCCAACTTTCTCTCCCTTTCGACCATTCAATGGAATGGAAGCCCGCTGCCAACCGAATACGTCTCCAGCACTGAACTGCAGGCGCAAGTTAGCGCTTCCGATGTATCGACAGCCGGTTCAGCTTCGTTGAATGTAGTGACTCCAAGTCCCGGAGGAGGCAGTTCGACGACTCTTCCTCTTACGATTATTTCTAGCTCCCCCAATCCGGCTCCAGTCATCGTCTCACTTTACCCAAATTCGGTTACCGTCGGCAGCTCCGGGTTCACCTTGGATGTCAACGGTCTTGCCTATTTCAATTCTTCGAGCGTGGTGGAATGGAACGGCAGCCCACGGCCAACCTCTCTGTACAGCCCGGGTCAATTGCAGGTCCAGATAAATGCTTCGGACGTAGTAACGGTTGGGTATGCACAGGTAACGGTAATAAATCCAGGCCCTGGCGGAGGTACTTCGACAGCCGAATTTCAGGTCCTCTATGAGCCGACGTTTGTGAATCAAGTAACGAATGACATGGTTTGGGATCCGCTAAACCAAGTGATCTATATTTCAGTTCCCAGCTCAGCGAGCACGAATGCCAATCAGGTTTGCATACTCAACCCTGCGAATCGGGCCATCACAAACTGCCAACCTGGCAATGAACCAGACGTACTAGCGATTTCTGATGACAGTCAATTTCTGTATGTCGGCATGGACGGTTCGGGTTCAGTGCAACGCTTCACTCTGCCGGGCTTGACCCCGGATCTCAGCTATGGGCTCGGAAACTATGCGACCGGAGTTCCATACTACGCACTGGATCTTCAAGTGGCACCCGCCGCGCCCCACACGACTGCCGTTTCACTGGGCGTTCTAAACCTTGATCCTGGAACGGAAGGCGGAATCACAATTTTCGATGATTCAACGCCACGACCGAATAGTGCACTGGGCTGGGGACCGACCCTCCATAGCTACGATTCCATCCAGTGGGGTTCAGAGGCCACGGAACTGTACGCCGCAAACAGCGAGACTAGTGGCTTTGATTTCTACACCCTGAATGTGAGTTCTACAGGGGTAGCTCTCACCCAAGATTACCCAGCAGTATTTTGGAATCCGGGCCGAATTCATTACGACGGCGGGAGCGGCCTCGTTTACTCCGACGACGGTTTCCACGCCGTAGATCCGTCCACCGGTCTGCCCGCTGGAATTTTCGAGGTGGGCGGTGGATGGCCGATGGTCCCCGACTCTACGCTCAATATTGTATTCATTCTCGCCCAGTACATATTTCAGGAGAATTCTAATTACACAATTGATCTTTTCGACATGGCACATTACCTCCCGGTTCTCAGGATTCCATTTTCAACGCAAAATGGCATCTCTAGGCTCGGTCGATTCATTCGGTGGGGCACGAATGGACTAGCAGTGAACGACACTTCCGGCGGCCTTTATCTGATCTCGGGGTCATTCGTCGGCGCAAACTACAAATTTCGACCTCAGGCTCATGTGAAGCGAAATCACACGCCCGGATCCTGACCGCCAGGGACTCGCCGAAAACTGCGCTGCTCGTTGAGGATGCCATCTTTATGCACGATAGCTGGCTAGAACACCGACCACTCGTGGAGCCCAATCTTCTCGGCAATTTCTTGGTAGCGGTAGAACAAGCGCCAATAGTTTTTTCGTGCGCGGGCGCGTGGAAAAGACGGTTCGATGAATCTATTCCGGCTTATTTGTGACCAACGTAAAAGCTTGCGGGCTATTAAAATCTCCCGGACCTGCGGGCGTGCATTCATAGATAGGTTTCCTCCGTTTTGGGCCAAAGCGCCAGGTTCGCAAATTTTGGCAGGCTGGGATTCCCCAGTGGAAATGGAAAATTGTTCACCAGCCATCCAAAGCGCTGCGTTTATTTGTGCCCTATATGAGTAGTCTTGAAAGTCCGTGAATTGGTCTCGAAGAGTCCGCAAACATCCTTCAATGAGGGGAAGAAGCAAGGTTAAAGAATGTTGCGGTGGAACGTCCGCTAGAGTTCCGATGGCGCAGCGGCTCTAGCGCTCGTGGGCCATTGCTTCCTGTAACAAAGAGTACAAGAGTCGTCGAAATACTCTTTGGGGTCGCCACAGAGTGGGCATATGCAGCCGTCCGTGGGGGGCGACGGAACGGGGGCGTCATGCAGGGTTTTGGGTCGTGCTGTTGCTCTCCCTTCCTCCGGCGTGCTTTCTGCGGTTTTCTGCGATGCTGCTTGTTCCATGTTCCCTTGCTTCCTGCCAATGTGCCCATGGAAACCATCCTCCATGACCTCAATCCGTGCTTCCACGGAGTCGTGGTCTAGGCTACGAGGCTCATAACTATCATCAAGCCCATCATCATCGAGTTCATGACCAATGGGCGTGGGGTTGTCCATGCAGAAATGCCCCTTGTCTCTTGACCATGGAACACCGCACTTTGGGCAGGTTTTGGTTTTCACTGGGGTTTTAGGTTTCATGGTCTTAGGTCTTAGGTTCGGGGTTTTAGGCTTTTGACTTAACCCTTCTTTTGACTGTCGCACAACCGACCGAAGGTCGGTAGCAGTAGCACGAGACAGAGCAAGAGAATAAGTCAAAGACGAAGACCGAGAACCTTGTGGTGCAATTTGCACCCCCGCTGTATTTGCACCCCCGCTTTCGCCAGGGCAATTTGCACCCCCGAAATTTAAGCCTGCAATTTTTTCCAAATTTATACGATAAACGGGGGTCCAGCAGTCAGGCTCCCATTGCTTTATCTCACCTGTGTCCACCATCCAACCGCCTACGACCAGAGCCTGAGTGCGCCGTTTGATCGTATCGAGGCTCAGCCCGAGGAAATCCCCCACGGTGGTCTTGGAGCAATATGCGACATCCATACCATCCGCCACTTGCTCAGCCCAGCCCATCAGCACAAATTTGTCCACGCCCTTGATTGCCCGGCAACCCCAAATTAGTTGTGCGAGGTCGGTCATGGCTTCTGCGCTTTCTGTCTGCTGATGATGATGCTCATCATCCGCTGGCGCTCGGCGGGACTTGCTTTCTGGAATGCCTCAGCGTCCCACTCGTAAGAATCGGGGTCTATGGCCGCATTGCGGAAACGCCGCTCAGTAATGGGGCGTTCCTGCGGGTCTTCCTCTTCCCGAAGATTGTGCGCCGTGGCGCAGATATAACTGATGGCATTCTGCGTAGTCGGGTTCCTGCTGATTTTCTTTCCTTGAGCAATCAACTCGGCCTTCTTTGCAGTCTCCACGGCATAGGCTTCCACCCCTGTTACCAAGTGATCGAGGGAGAACTTGCGCACCATATTCAGCAGTTCAAGGTTGGACGGAGGGGGCACAGTGAGAGTGCCAACCCAATAGGCTTTGAAAGCCGCAGATGAATCTTGAGTTTCTTTCAGCCGCTGAAGTAAGTCGGCTGGTTTAAGAGGCATGGCTAGGAACTCGTATTATGAGTCCAGGCAGTTACACGATTGATTGTAAACATTTGGTTCTCATACTTTCTTGATGCAATTTTTACATCACTCGCTCGGGTAAGCGCTCATACAGTTGGGAAGTGAAGCGGGACGGGTGTATGAGGACCCGCCCCTAAGAATTTGCTTGGCGCAAACCCTACCCAATACATGGAAACCGTAGTCAGCGGATTTCATAGCAAGCGACCAACTTGCACTTATCTAATACCCGAAGGCCTCATTCCCTTCGAAATCAAAAGAGGCGTCAGGGTCATCTGATATACCTTCTTGCCCTAGTCAAACTTTCTACAGATGGAAGATGCAGGTGTAGCCGCTCGGACGACCATGTATTTTTCCCTGCGAATCGCGGAGCACCATTTCGGAACCTGCCGACAGGTGATCGGAGACCCGCAAGTGAAACCAATTTTTCCAATACCGATCTCAAATTAGAAGGCGACTGAAGGCGATGCTTCGGCACAGAAAGGCCACCACCATGAAGAAAAAGCATTTTTGCGAACAGGAAGTATTCGGATTCATCTGGGATGAAGCTAACGAGGACGGAATGTGGGAGGGCGACGATTCCGCGATAGCGGCAGAATTTAATACGACCGACGACGAGGCGTACTCGGTGCTCAGTGAGCTAACCGAGCGCAACCGTCTTCAGCGTGTCGGGAGTGACACGTACATTATTATGGGGTGGCCGGAGCGAGACGAGCCTGGCGAAGAATAATTGTTGTGGTAAGTGAGGCGGGCTTTCGGTCACCCTGCGTAGTCAAGTACCTGCTGCTTGACCCCGCTCGTGATTTGGTTGACGTTCAG
>Ga0182024_10022972_pt1 | contig 11203 bp, 10 predicted proteins | sample P32metaG_FD_120480 | JGI IMG/M metagenome (GOLD analysis project Ga0182024, IMG submission 120480) | Permafrost microbial communities from Stordalen Mire, Sweden - P3-2 metaG (Illumina Assembly) | ecosystem: Environmental > Terrestrial > Soil > Wetlands > Permafrost | place: Sweden: Stordalen... | reverse complement strand
GAGGTGCATCTCGACCATGCCTGAACGTTACAACCGCGGACAGCCAACCCGACAGGCGGTTAGCGTCGTGCAGGCAAGGCGAGCATGGGCCTCAGGAAAAGCGCGCACGCGCCCGGAGCCGGCCTAGCGAAGGTCGGCAAGCGCTGCGCGAAGCAAGGCCGAGCGAAGTTCGGCGCCCAGTTCGGACAGCTCGTCGACGGCGTGGGCAGCAGCGTCGCGGGCCTGGGGGTTGCGTTGCCGCAGGAGCGGCATTATCACCTGTTGGACCAGCCCGGCCTCGCGTTCGGCCGCCCCCTTGTAGGCGCGAAGGTGACGAGGCTCGACACCGTGGCGGGCAAAGGCCCACGCCAGCCGGGCGATCACGGCGGCTTCCCTGGTGTAATAGGGCGCACCCCCGATGACCCTCGGGGCGATGAGCCCGTACTGCTCGAGATCTCTGACAGTCTCCACGTCCACGCCCGCCTCGGCTACGAGTTCCCCCAGCGCTAGCTCGTCGTCGGCGGGGCCCCTTACCTCGCGGGGGCGCCCGGGCCGCGATGACTTCGAGCTAATGTCTCGTTCCGCTGCCTCCCGCTCGGCGGCGTCTGGGACCGGTGATGCTTGGACGGGAAGGGTCGCGCTTTCGGCCGCGTGCGCGCGGCTGGCCCTCGGCCGGCTCGCAGGTGCCGTTTCGGTGCCGCTGCTCGGGCCGATGTAGCCACCGGAGGTCGGGCCCAGGTCAAAGAGCTGCCCTGGGGTCGCCGCCTGACCACCGCCGTTGCCGTAGAGCACCTGCGTAGCGAGTTCGACCCTCACGTAGCCCTCTTCGACGAGCCCCTCGTCGGCCCCAGGCTCGTCGGCGTCGGGGTCTCCCTGTTCTTCGAGGCGGTCCTTGATCACCTTCAGGGGCAAAAAGGCGTCCCTTTGCTGGCGCAGGACCCAGCGCAAACGCTCGATGTCTGGCTCGTAAAACTTCCGGTACCCCGACGGCGTCCGCTCGGGGTCGACGAGGCCCTGGCTCTCCAGGAAACGGATCTTCGAGATCGTGACGTCTGGGAACTCCTCGTGGAGCAGCGACAGTACTTCCCCTATCGAAAGGTGCGCGCGGCCAACCACTTCGTCGCCCTCAAGCCCTCTGTCGATCAAGCGGTGCCAGCTGCATGGCCGGCACCAGGGCCGTGGCCAGGAGCGAGGAACAGCAGGCGGAACTTGCCCACCTGAAGCTCGTCCCCGCTCGCGAGGGAGGCGGTATCTATCCGTTCGCGGTTGAGGTAAGTGCCGTTGAGCGAGCCGATGTCGTGGGCCCGATAGGCGCCGTCGTCGTAGCGCACCTCGGCGTGGCGGCGCGAAACGGTGATGTCATCAAGAAAAATATCGCTTTCGGGGTGACGGCCGATCGTGACGACTACGGCGTTCTCCGGTCCCAGGACGAAGCGGGAGCCGGAATTGGGCCCGCGAGTCACCACGAGGACCGCACCCCCTGAGGGTACGCCGTGGAGTAGGTCGCTGGGCTCGAGCAGGAATGGCTCGGACGTCCCATCGCCAGGCAACATCACAACTGCTGGTAACGCTGAGGTTTGGTGCTCCGGGGCGTCGGGCTCTACAGCGGTGCCAGGGCGCTCCATGGGCGCTCCACAGGAGGAGCAAAAATTCGCCCCCACGGGGTTCCGGTGCCCGCAGCGGTTGCAGTACAACGTCTCAGGCCTCGAGTAGCTTCCGGTAGTCGGCGGGGCTCAGCAACCCCTCTAGGGCCACGGCCGAGGAGGGTTCTATCACGCAAATCCAACCATTTCCGTAGGGCTCCTCGTTGACGTGCTGAGGCGCATCGACTAGCTCGCTGTTCACTTCTACGACGGTGCCGTCGAGCGGAGCGTATATATCAGAGACCGACTTCGTGGATTCTAACTCGCAAAGCGCTTGGCCCGCCGTTGCCGTGGCCCCGGGCGCCGGCAGTTGGACATAGACGATGTCCCCCAAGGCGTCCTGGGCGTAGTCCGTGATCCCAACCCGGGCACGCTCGCCCTCGAGCCGCACCCACTCATGGTCCGAGGTGTAGCGAAGGTCATCTGGAACGTTCACGGTGGAGACCATACTGGCCGGAGACGCCCGACGGGAGTACGTTCTGTAGAGATCCTGGCTGGGGGCCCTTCGGCAACTTCTCTGCCATCACGTTCTCTGACATCACGCGTGGCCGTCCCCGGAGTGGGCGACAAGGTGCTCGTCTTGGGCGCGACCCGCTCCCTTGCGTGCGTCGGCGAGGAAGGCACGCCCGGTCGGGATGTACTGAACTGCCGCGTACCAGGCAAAAACCTGCCCGCAGGCAACCGCGACCCACGCCGCTGCGTGGGCGATCTCATGCCAGCGGAAGGGGGCATGGCCCAACAAGAAAAGCGGGAGCGCCACCATCATCGCGAAAGCACCCACCTTGCCCGCCAAGCTGACCTCTAGGTGCCTTGCGCCCGCCAGGGCGAGCACCACGGCGCCTGCCAATACCAAAGCTTCTCTCAACAGCACTATCGCCACGAGCCACGCTGGCACGGCGCCGATCGCCAGAGCCCCGATCACTGCCGAGAGAACGAGTGCCCTGTCCACAAAAGGGTCCGCGAGCTTGCCGAGCGAGCTCACCTGGTGAAAATGCCTTGCAACGTAGCCGTCGAGGCCGTCGGTGACTCCCAGCGCGCCCAGCATGCATGCGGCCGCGACCAGGTCTCGCCTGTGGGGCTGCGCGAGCAGCACAAGGAACACCGGCAGGCAAGCTAGGCGCAAAGCTGTCAGGCCATTGGGAACTGTGAGGACCCGGTCCTCCCCCTGACGGCGGGTTACTGGCATTGACTTCGAGCATAAAGGACCCGCCTCAACTGCCGAGCTGCACGGCCTTTACGACGAGCAACACGACGGCTACGACCAGGTAGCCGCGCAGCGCCCACATGCCGACAAGGCGGCCGCGGGACCACGAAGGCCTCCCGAGCAAAGCGAGCGGCGGCATACGCCAGCTCTCCCGGTGATCGCGAGGCACGGCGGCCTGCTGGCCCGCTGGCAGCACCCGCCTGCGCAACAGGACCATGGCGGTACCGACGGCCAGTACGCCCAATAAAGCGCAGCCCAGCACGAGGCACAGCGCCCCGACATTTACGTGCGGGAAGACAGTTGTAGCTACGAGGACGAGCGACATGACGAGCAGTACGCCAATGATCAAGCACGCTACGGCGTTCAGCCAGGGCCGGTTCACCCACGGCCCCAGGACGTCGCGGTCATTGCAAAGCAACAACAAGAACACAGCCGCCGAAGGTAGGAGGACGCCAGCCAAAGCTTGCACGGCCAAGGTGATCAACCCGAGGGGGGCATGCGGGATAAGGACGATGACGGCCGCCACGGCAACCAGCCCGGCGAAGCTGGCGTAGAAGCCCTTCGCGTCGAAGAAGTTCCTGTGGAGGGAGTGGTGCACCCCGAAGAAGTCCCCGACCGCGTAGGAAGTACCAAGGGTTACCGTCGCCGCCCCGATGATCGACGCGTTCAGGAGCACGAGAGCGTAAAGGGGGCCGGCAGCGTGGCCGAGCTGGTGCTCGAGGCCCTTCGCTACCCCGCCCGCGTTGGTGAACTTGGCGAAGTAATGGCTGTGAGTAAAAGCGAAAGCACAGGTGACCACCATGGCTATCGCACCGATAACAGTCACGAAAGAGCCGAGAACCGTGTCGGCACGCTCGTAATTGATCCAGCGCGGCGTTATCCGCTTGTCGACAATGTTCGACTGCTGGAAGAAAAGCTGCCACGGCGCGACGGTGGTACCGACTATCGAGATTATGAGCAGCACCGAAGTTGAATTGGCACCTCCGGCTATCCCCGGGACGGTCAGGCCGTGCAGGACTGGGCCTGAATGGGGGTGACTGAAGATCGCAAGCGGAATGACCAGGAAATTGGCCACGACGAACAACAGCATGAAGCGCTCCCACCGTCGGAAGCTGCCGGTCGCCGTCATTACAACCAGGCCCGCTGCCGCGATAGGAACGGAAAGGAACTTGCTCACGCCGAAATAGCCAAGGGCGAGGTCGACGCCTATGAACTCGGTGACGATCGTGAGGAAATCGAGCACCAGTAGGTCGCCCACCGAGAACATCCCCCAGAAGCGGCCGAAGCGCTCCTTGATGAGCCGGGCATGGCCCACGCCGGTTACCGCGCCGAGCCGGACGACCATTTCCTGGTTGACAACGAGCACCGGGATTAGCAGCGGCAACACCCACAAAAGGCTGGTGCCGTAGTTTTGGCCCGCCTCGGAGTAGGTGGCAACTCCTCCAGCGTCGTTGTCCCCCACCATGACGATGATCCCCGGGCCGATGATCGCAGCGAGGGTGAGCAGACGTGCGCCCCAACCTTTGCGCGCGCCGACATCGTGCTGGCTGATCGTGCCTAGGGCACCACGAATATCCCCAATGTGGGCTTCGTCGAGGACAGCTGTGGTGGCGCTGGCGCGAGCGGCAGTCGCTGCACCGTCACGCGTGTCGTTGGCCATGGCCGATGGACCTCCGGGCTTGTAGGGCGGACGCGTTGCTCATCGGTGGCGCCCACGCCAGCCCGGGCCCCGGCTAGGCGGCCTTGCCCGGTACCAACATGCGCGCCTGAGGTTGGTAAGGCGAACCTCTGTCGGCGCTCAGTGTTGCTCCCTTTCGTTGCCCAACATGCAGTCACACCAAGGTCTGCGATGCCCGGCGGGCTGACCGGGCAAACCGGGAGCTGGCCTCAACGAGGCAGGTGGCCCGATGCACACCTCTGCCGTATTGGCGAGATGGGACTGCCTTACCTCATCACTTTACCACTCCAGCTTCAGGGCCAGACCGGGGGTTGCCGCACGTCCGCGGACGGCCCCGCCTAACGAAACGTGGCCCGTCCGGCAGGGCGTGGTAAGGCTCAAGACACATCCCGGTTGCCTTGTGTGCTCTCAGCCGATATATTGAGCGTATGCTCAAAACAGTTGCTCAATCTCCCTGGGTGAGGCAATGAGAACCGGGAGCGCCCGCCGCCCCACGGCCCGCTCGGCCGACAGCAGACGAGCACTGATCGAAGCGGCAGTGGACGTACTGCGCCACCAAGGCTTCGCCGCAGCTACGGCGCGGACGATCGCCGCCAGGGCGGGATGCAACCAGGGCCTGGTCTTCTACCACTTCGGTTCGGTAGTTGGTCTGTTGCTGGCGGCCCTGGACGAGGTGAGCACCCAGCGCCGCCAGCGCTATGAGCAGGCCCTGGCCGGGGTGCACGGTCCTGGCCAGCTCGTCGAGCTGGCTGCTCAGGTCTTTGCTGAGGACCTCGACACCGGCGACGCAAAGCTACTGGTGGAAATGATCGCCGGGACGGCCTCGACGCCAGGCCTGGCCGCCGAGGTGAAGGCCCGTATGACGCCCTGGGCACAGTTCGCCCAGGCGGCGTTAACACCCGTGCTGGACAGTTCTCCGATTGGGACGCTGGTCGCGCCCGAGGAGGTCGCCCACGCCCTGGTGGCGCTTTATCTAGGCCTCGAGCTGCTATCTCATCTTGACGGAGACCGTGCCCCGGCGCTTGCCTTGTTCGACCAGGCCCGTCGGCTCGCCCCGCTCTTGGCTCTGATGACGGGCCCCCGTCAGGCCGGCACCGATCGCTCCCACTCGGCCGCCGAGGTGGGCTCATGACCCGCACCGCACAGGGCGCCCGTGAGGCTTCAAGGACAACCGTCGCGGTGGCCGGCCCGCGAGGCGATGACACCGGGACCGATGTGGTCACGGGCGCGTTCAGCTACTCGGGCGCCGTGATCGCCAGCCATCTACTCCAATCCGGCCGCCAGGTCCGAACCCTCACCGGCCATCCCGAGAGAGCCGGCCAACAGAGCGAGATCGAAGTGCGCCCGCTGGACTTTGACGAGCCGGCGGCTTTGGCGGCATCGTTGGCCGGCGCTACCACGCTCTACAACACGTACTGGGCGCGCTTCGCGTGGGGCAGCATCGACCACTCCTTGGCGGTCGAGAACTGCCGCACCCTTTTCGAAGCGGCGCGCCGCGCCGGGGTCCGCAAGGTCGTACACGTCTCGATCTTGCACCCATCGTCGGCTTCGCCCTACCCGTACTTCCGGGGCAAAGCCTTCGTAGAGCGTGCGCTCGCCGAGAGCGGCCTCGCCTACGCAATCTTGCGGCCGTCGGTCCTCTTTGACGAGCGGGGGGTCCTCATAAACAACATCGCCTGGCTGCTCAGGCGCCTCCCGGTCTTCGCAGTCGGCGGCAATGGCCAATACCGGGTCCGGCCCGTGCACGTCGAGGATCTCGCCACGTTGGCGCTGGAAGCGGCCGGGTGGCCGGAGGACCGCACCGTGGACGCTGTGGGGCCCGAGCGGCCGACGTTCCTCGAGCTGGTCGAGCTGCTCCGTTCCGCGGTAGGAAGCCGGGCTCGTATCGTCCAGGTACCCGTCCCGGTTCTGCTCGCCGCGTCGAGGGTGCTCGGTGCGGCTCTTCACGACGTGCTTCTCACCCCCGACGAGTACCGGTCGATGGCCGACGGCCTTGCCGATTCCGACGCCCCGAGCACCGGGGTGGTCAGGCTCTCGGAGTGGGCCAAAGAGCACCGGAGCTCGCTGGGCCGCCGTTACATGAACGAGCTTGACTTGCACTTCGCCTAACAGGAACGAGGCCCGTTGGCTCAGCCGTAGAGGGCGTACACCTGGCGAGCGGCGGCTTCCAATGTCGGCAGCTCTGCGGTGATCTTGCTCATGACGACCTCTTCGTCCCACGAGTACTCCAGGAGCGCCCACCCCTTGCCGTGGTGCCAAGCGACGGTTGGGATCTCACTGTTCCCATAGACGACAGCATTCGGGCCAAGCCCAGTAACCGGCTTGCCCGGGCCCGTGGCAGTGACCGATAACGGGAGGGACTGTTCGACAGCGAAGACCGCGCCGCCGCTAACGCCGGTGTAGTTGTTCGGCCGTATAGCCACAAGCCAACAGTGCCCGAACGTGGCGACGACGACCGAGTGGTTGAAGTCGATGTGGTAATTCGATAGGCCCAGCGTCTTCAGTGCTCCCGACTTCACCAGTACGCCGCACAGCGTCCCGTCCAAGTTGACAGGCCTCGTGGTGGTAGTGGTGGGGATGGTGGGAGGCGGGGTCCCCCCGACAATGGGGTAACCCTTGAAGTCCACCATCGACACTGTGCCCGGTTTGGTGTCGTTCGCCAGGTAGACGCGGTCAGTCGTTGGATTTACAGCAACGCCCCAGGGGTTCCCTCCGATAGTGACGCTGGCTATTTCGGCGTCGGTAGCAGCGTTGATGACCGAGAGCGAACCGACAGATCCGCTCTGGTAGCTGTTGGCCACGAAGACGGCGTGGGTAGCCTGCTCAACAGTGACTCCCTGAGGGTTCGCCGCTTGTAGCGGAATTTGGGTGACGAGCCTGGAAGCACCGTTGATCACAGCGACGTCGCTGTTCCCCTCCTCCTCGTCAGAGTTGGCGACATAGACGTTGTTGGTGAGGGAGTCCACTCCAATGCCGCTCGGGGTACCCACCACATTTACGGTGGCGTCCACATTGGTGCCCCTGATTACAGAGACCGTCCCGGCGTAGCCGGTCGAGGGGCCGCTACCACCGCCGTTGCCGACGTAGACCGTATGGGAGATGGCGTTCACCCCGATGTCGAAGGGGCTATAGCCCACCGCCACCGACTCGTCCACCTTGTCTGTGAGCGTGCTGATGACCGACACGGTGCCCGGTGACTTCCCGGTCCCGCTGTTGGCCACGTACACCGTGCCAGTGGCAGCCACGACCCCGACCCCGATCGGGCGAAGCCCGACGCCAATGGTGGCGACCACCTTGTTGGTGTGCCCGTCGATGACGCTCACGGAGTTGGAGCCCTGGTTGGAGACGTAAACCCGGTCATTATCGGGGTCCACCCCGATGCCCCAAGGGTTGCGCCCGACGGGGATGGTGGCTACCACCTTTCCGCTGTTGGGTTGGCCACCGATGTAGGGTGCGCCGTCGATAACGGACACGCTGCCCTGTCGAGCGAGGAACGAGTTCGAGTTGGCCACGTAGATCATGTTCGTGGTGGGGTCCGCGGCGACGGACAGGGGGCTTGTGCCGACGGAGATGCCGACCGGTTCCGGGCTTATGGCCGCGGATGCGTCTGATGCGGCCAAGGCGGCGACCCCAGCTAACCCGCACATCCCAGCGCTCGCAATGGCGACGATTTTCCGAGTACGCCGCCGCTCCGTCACCGGGGGGCGTCGGTCGAGGTGGTGCAACATGCCTTGCTCCTAGCTGCGCGGGGAGGATCGTGCTCTCCTTGGCTAGGGACAAGTTCTACCAGCCCTCAGCAGCGCGCAGGGCCGGGGCCCAGAGCCATATCGCACTTTGAGGGGAGACGTGCACCCGCGGGACGAAACCCGGCCGTTAAGCGGGTTCGTCCTCGGGCGTGCGACATTGGCTCGTCGCTCGGACAGCGCCTGGTGTGGGACGATAAACGAGCGGTACACCACATACCCCCTGCGGACAGGAGTGAGCCATGGCCAAAGTGCTTTGCGTGCTTTATGACGACCCGGTCGACGGGTACCCGCCGGCCTACGCCCGCGACGACATACCGAAGATCAGTTCCTATCCGGGCGGCCAGACCACCCCGGCCCCGCGCGCTATTGACTTCACACCTGGGCAACTCTTGGGCAGCGTCTCGGGTGAGCTGGGCCTGCGCAGGTTCCTCGAGCCCGCCGGGCACACCTTCGTCGTGACCTCCGACAAAGACGGCCCCGGATCTGTGTTCGAGCGCGAGCTCGTCGACGCGGACATCGTGATCTCGCAGCCGTTCTGGCCCGCCTACCTGACGAGCGAGCGGATCGCGAAGGCGAAGAAGCTCAAGTTGGCGATTACCGCTGGGATCGGGTCAGATCACGTCGACCTTGCGGCTGCGTCCGCCGCGGGTATGACCGTCGCCGAAGTTACCTACTCCAACAGCATCAGTGTGTCCGAACACGTAGTCATGATGATCCTGTCCCTCGTTCGCAACTACATCCCGTCCTACCAGTGGGTGATCAAAGGCGGGTGGAACATCGCCGACTGCGCGGAGCGCTCCTACGACCTGGAAGGTATGGCCGTTGGGACCGTTGCCGCCGGGCGCATCGGCTCAGCGGTGTTGCGGCGGCTCAAGCCGTTCGACGTCAAGCTGCACTACACCGACCTGCACCGGTTGCCCGAGGATGTCGAGCGGGACCTCGGGCTGACGTTTTACGACAGCGCTGCCGAAATGGTGCCCCATTGCGACGTGGTGACGATCAACGCCCCGCTCTACCCCGGCACCGAGGGTCTGTTCAACGACCGGCTGCTCTCCACAATGAAGCGCGGCGCCTACCTCATCAACACCGCTCGGGGAAAGATCTGCGACCGCGACGCCATTGTCCGGGCGCTTGAAAGCGGGCAACTAGCCGGCTATGCGGGGGACGTGTGGTTCCCGCAGCCGGCACCGCAAGATCACCCGTGGCGGACGATGCCGCATCATGGCATGACTCCTCATATCTCCGGAACGTCGCTGTCAGCACAGGCACGTTACGCTGCGGGCACTCGCGAGATCCTCGAATGCTGGTTCGAGAACAGGCCAATTCGAGAGGAATACCTCATTGTCCAGGGTGGCGAGCTCGCCGGGACGGGCGCTCATTCCTACAAGCCCGGCGACGCGACCGGCGGGTCGGAGGAGGCAGCACGATTTAAGGCCTGAAGAGGCTTTAAGTCCTGAAGAGGAAACCCCCTTTCTGCGGGAGATCGCTCAAGTTCGCGACCGGAGGCCCGTGCCGGCCCGGCATGTTAGGGTCTCCCCTTGGCCAGCGCCTCTGGAGGAGGAACCAATTGCGGCTCGGCATAATTGGAGCGGCGAACATCGCGGACAAGGCGGTCATCGAACCTGCCAAGGCCATCGACGAAGTTGAGCTCGTCGGCATTGCTGCGCGCGACCCGGCTCGCGCCGAGGATCTTGCGCGACGGACAGGCGTTGAGCGGGTTTACCCGACCTATGCGGACCTGATCGCCGACGGTTCCCTCGACGCCGTTTACATCCCTCTGGCCAACTCCCTGCACGCCGAGTGGACGATCGCCGCTCTCGAAGCAGGGCGCCATGTGCTGTGCGAAAAGCCGCTCACCTCCAACGCGTCGCAAGCGGAGACCGTGGTCGAAACTGCGCAGCGCTGCCAGCGACTGATGGTGGAGGCGTTCCACTGGCGCTACCATCCCGTCGCCTACAGGATCCTCGAACTGAGCCGGCAGATCGGTCCGCTACAACGAGTCGAAGCCCATTTCAACGTGAAGATCCCGAGCGACAACGTTCGCTTCCAGTTGGAGCTGGCCGGGGGTGGGTTCATGGACCTTGGTTGCTATTGCGTCCACATGGTGAGGACGGTCGTGGGCTCAGAGCCGGAAGTGATCCGGGCGGAGGCGGTCGAGGGCCCACCAGGCATCGACTTGTCTATGCGGGCCGAGCTTTCCTTCCCGGGAGGACTGCCAGCGGTGGTCAGCTCCAGCATGGTGGCCGACAAGTCGGTCTGGCCAAGTGCGATGACGCTGCGCGCCTGGGGAGAAGCTGGTCGGTTTGAAGTCCTCAACCCGATGGCGCCCCAAATGGGCCACCGGGTCTCGGCCACCCTTGCCGACGGGACAACCGTCGACGAGGTGCTTGACCTACGGTCCAGCTACGAGTTCCAATTGCGGAGTTTTTGCCGGGCGGTGGCGGGACAAGAACGCCCGCTCACCGGCGGGCAGGACGCCATAGACAACATGCGGGTGATCGACGCCGTGTACGAGGCATCCGGCCTAGGCATCAGGCATTAGCCCCGGGGCGGAGGCGCGCTGGCGCACGGGCACGCTCCGCCGCCATCCAAAGAGCCTTCCTCGATACCCCTTGGGGCGGCTTCAACTCATGGCCCCCGCGCAGCTCGCCAACTTTTCATTGCGGTGACCGATCTGGCTCAGAAAAGTCCACATCACTGACGCTGGTGCAAAGAAATCGACCATTCGGTGGGCGATCTGGCCGTCGCGAAGCCACGTTTGCGGTTTTCGGCGCAGGCCGCCTCCATTTTCATCCCGCATGCCGCCTCCACTTCACCCCCGCGCCACCACGCCGGGCGTGCGGTTTTGCCGGGCCTGCCCGACTATTCGGGCGCGGCCATCCCGTACTGGCGCCGCCAGCCAGAGGGGAGCAACAGTTCGAGCACGTCGTCCACGGTGATCTGGCCGAGCATG
>Ga0182024_10022971_pt1 | contig 11204 bp, 15 predicted proteins | sample P32metaG_FD_120480 | JGI IMG/M metagenome (GOLD analysis project Ga0182024, IMG submission 120480) | Permafrost microbial communities from Stordalen Mire, Sweden - P3-2 metaG (Illumina Assembly) | ecosystem: Environmental > Terrestrial > Soil > Wetlands > Permafrost | place: Sweden: Stordalen... | reverse complement strand
GTGGCCCTGACCCGGTATGTCTCCCTGGCTTCGATCCTGGCGGCGGTGGTGCTTCCCTTCCTTACGCTATGGCTGTCGCCGGCAAACTACAGCTATGCATTTCGCGTGATTGTCTTCGCCTGCTGCTGGGTGGTCATCGTGAAGCACCGGGAAAATATCCTGCGCCTGCTGCACGGCACGGAACATCGCTTTGGCGCTTCGCGGAAGACGGTGGCATGAGCCGCATTGCCATCGTGGGCAGCGGTTCCTGGGGAACCGCGCTAGCCCTGAGCCTGGCTCGCCGCGGCGACCACTCCATCGCTTTGTGGTCACATTCGGCGGGGGTGGCGGAGACAATCCGGAAACAGCGGGAGAATGTCGCGTATCTTCCCGGATTTCCCATCCCTCCACAGGTCACTCCAACCACGGATCTGGCCGCGGCGGTGGTGGGCGCCGATATTGTGATCAGCGCCGTCCCCTCGCAGCATGTGCGCGAGATCTACCAGACGATGGCGCCCTTGCTGCAGCCGCAGCAATTGCTGGTGAGCGCCACCAAAGGTATTGAAGACCAGACGTTTCTGCGCATGACGCAAGTGATTGAGCAGGTTCTCGACAGCCACCGATCGCCATGCGGTGTGCTGAGCGGCCCGTCGTTCGCGCAGGAGGTGGCGACCGGCGCCCCCACTGCGATCACCATCGCCTTTGCGGAAAGCCCGCTTGCCAACCAGCTCCAGGAGGAGCTCAGCGCGCCCGGACTGCGGCTCTACACCAACGATGATGTGATCGGAGTGGAGATGGGTGGCGCGCTCAAGAATGTCATTGCGATCGCCGCGGGAATCGCGTCGGGTCTGGGACTGGGGCACAATAGTGCCGCCGCCATCATCACCCGTGGCATCGCAGAGATCACACGCCTTGCCGTGGCATGTGGGGGCCGCAGGGAGACGCTGGCCGGCCTTTCCGGGCTGGGCGATCTGGTGCTCACCTGCACCGGTCCGCTTTCGCGCAACCGCTCCGTCGGTGTTGAGCTTGGCAAGGGACATCGGCTTCCCGCGATTCTGGCCGAGCTTCACGGCAAAGTCGCCGAAGGCGTACGGACGACCTCGGCTGCACTCGGCCTGGCCCGGGCGCGCGCGGTGGAGATGCCCATCACCGAGCAGATGTTCGCAATCCTCGAGCATGGCAAGTCGCCGCAGGACGCGATTCGCGAACTGATGGCGCGGCCCGGCCGGGACGAATAAAGCATGCCGATCCTTCTAGCCTTGTACACTCAGGTCATGCGGTATCGAGTGCCTGGTAGATGATTCAGACCCTGTTCGGCAGCCTGGAAGAACCCGAGAAAAAAAACATATTCGGTCGCATGAAGGAGGCGGTCTCGCGCACGCGAGAGACCCTGGCTGACCGGCTCGAAGGCATCGTCGCCCTGACGCACGAAGTCGATGAAGCCACGCTCGAGGAGCTGGAAACGACTCTCCTGGCCTCCGATCTCGGCGTGGCCACGTCCACGGAGGTCATCGCCGCCTTGCGCGCGCGGGTCAAACGCCATGAGGTTCATAATGGCGCGGAGTTGAAGCAGCTACTGAAAGCGGAGATCCAGGCCTTACTTGACGCCCGGGAGGAACAGGACTTCTTCAAGCCCCGGTATACGGCGCCGCCTGCAGTCATCATGATGGTGGGCGTCAACGGCACGGGCAAGACGACCACCTCTGGGAAGTTGGCATTTTATTTCCGCCGCCAGGGCAAGACCGTTTTGCTTTGCGCTGCCGACACCTTTCGCGCCGCTGCGATCGAACAGCTTGAAGTCTGGGGCAAGCGCACGGGCGTCGAGATGATCAAGACGCGGCCGGGTGGGGATCCCTCCGCCGTTCTCTTCGATGGCATGCGAGCGGCCCAGGCGCGCGCCATCGATGTCCTGATCGTGGACACAGCCGGCCGATTGCACACCAAAGACAACCTGATGGCCGAGCTGGACAAAATGCGCAGGACGGCGCAACGGATCATTCCCAGTGCCCCGCATGAGGTCCTGTTGGTGATGGATGCGACCACGGGGCAGAATGGATTGCAGCAGGCGCGGCTCTTTACCGAATCCGCGGGGGTCACCGGAATCGTGCTCACCAAGCTCGACGGCACAGCCAAAGGTGGCATTGCGGTCGCCATTGCCCGCGAGCTCAAGCTACCCGTCCGGTACGTGGGCGTGGGGGAGAAACTGGAAGACCTTTTGCCCTTCGACAGCAAAGCTTTCGTAGATTCCATGCTGGGCAACTAGCCCGCTGTCTAATCAGGAGCGGGTATTCAGAGCCCATGTCCAAATCCGCGCCTAAGCGAAGCGCGGGGTGCCCCAGGTTCGCACCAGCGTACCCCCGATTTCCTGTTACGCAGCACCAGACAGGACCGCGTGTGCGGCTTTCTTTTAAGGAAAGCCGCATGCAGTTCGACAACGCCACCAACCTCGACAGGAAATCGGGTACCTGGGACGATGATGATTTCTTTCCATTGCTTTCCCAGAAGGGTGCCACACTTGCTTCCGGGTCACTAGAGCCGCTGCGGAGAAGACCAAGATGAGGTACGACCCGCTTAGCCAGATTGATCAAAAGGATCGGCAGTGGATGGAACTCGCCTTGCGGCAGGCCGAGCAGTCCGTCGGCCTCGCCTCTCCAAACCCAGCGGTCGGCTGCGTGCTCGTCCAGGGCGATCGTTTGGTGGGCGAGGGCTTCCATGCGTTCGACCAGCGAGACCACGCCGAGATCGTGGCTCTTAAACAGGCAGGCAGCCAGGCGCGGGGAGCTACAGCCTATGTGACTCTCGAGCCCTGCAGCCACCACGGACGAACCGGGCCCTGCGCGGATGCCTTGTCAGCCGCGGGAGTGGAACGGGTCGTGGTGGCAACTGTGGACCCCAATCCGGCCGTCCACGGCGCGGGCATCGCCAAGCTCCGCGCCGCCGGCGCGGAGGTCCGCGCCGGTGTGCTCGAGAAACCAGCCCGCAGGCTCAACGATGGCTTCGCAAAATTTGTCACGACTGGGCTTCCTTTCGTCACCATCAAGGTTGCCGCCACGCTCGATGGCCGCATCGCGCCCGCAGAACGCCTTGCCGGTGCTCCCTATTGGATCACGGGCGACGAAGCTCGCGCCGAAGTGCACCGGATGCGCCACGCCGCGGATGCGCTGGTCGCCGGAGTGGGAACGATTCTCGCCGATAATCCCTTGCTGACGGATCGGAGCAACCTGCCGCGGCGGCGGCCATTGTTGCGGATTGTGCTGGATTCTACTCTGCGTACTCCGCTGGATTCTCAGGTGGTCAAGACCGCTGACGATGATCTCCTCATTTTTTTTACCCATGCCAGCGTCGCGGCACATCGGGCGCTCGAAGAACATGGCGTTCGCCTGCTGCAGATCGGGCAAGATCACCCAGGAGAACGCCTTGCCCTTCCCCAGGTATTGGAGTCGCTCGGCCAAATGTCTATCACCAGCCTGCTGATCGAAGGCGGCGCGCAAGTTCATACCGCCGCGCTCAACCAGGGTCTGGTGGATAAACTCATGCTGTTTTACGCGCCCATATTTTTGGGAGACGCAGCGCTCCCGATGCTTGGCGCCATCAACGAGCTGCCACGGATCCAACAGTACTCACTGAAGACATTCGGCAAGGATTTCGCGTTGGAAGCGTACCTGCGCGATCCGTGGAAAGACGTGCCTGGTATGGATAAACTAAGTTAGGTCACTGCTATGTTTACCGGGCTGATAGAAACCACGGGCACCGTCCTCGCCGTACAGCAGCGAGAGGGTTCGATGCGGATTGCGATCGCCGCGCCGGGCATTGCACTGCGCACCGGCGACAGCATCGCTGTCAGCGGTGTGTGCCTGACTGCGTTGGATATCGAGCCGGAGTCTAATCCGCCGCGCTTCCATGCCGACCTCGCCGCGGAGACGGTGGCGCGAACTTCCCTCTCTCTGCTTACCCCCGGGGCGACGGTGAACCTGGAGTTGCCGACGCCTGCGGGTGCGCCGCTCGGCGGCCACGTAGTGCAGGGCCATGTCGACGGCAAGGGCACGCTGCTTAGCCTCCAGCCAGTTGATGCGGACGCGGACCCTCGGATCACCGATTGGTGGCTCAGGGTTGCCGTTCCCGCCCACGTAAGCCGCTACATGGTGGAGAAGGGCTCGATCGCCATCGAAGGAATCAGCCTGACCATCGCTCGCTGGGAGCCGCATGCAGCGGAAGGTGACCTGGTGCACGTTGCCATCATCCCGCACACCTACGCGCGAACCAATCTGCACACCCTGAAGCCGGGCCAGCCCCTCAACATCGAAGCCGATGTGCTGATCAAGTTCATGGAGCAGCGCTCGCTCGAACCCCAGTTCGAGCTTACGCTGGAATATCTGATAGCCAACGGCTACTAAATTAGAAGCCGCCTACATGCCTGGCGCGAAGGAACCCGGCTGCGATGGAGCGTCGCCGGATGGCGATGGGAACTGTGAATGACCGCACCAGGAGCAGAAACGCTGGTCCGGCGAACTTGCTTGTCCACAGCTTGTGCAAGTTACCGTGAGCGGCCGACGGATAGCAAAGTAGAGTAGAAATCCCAGCAAGTTAGGGACCAGCAGTGCTACCAGCATCCAAAGGACGGGGGGCATAGCACGCTGCCGAGCGTCCGCGTAGACATACCCGAGACAGAGAAGCCAGATGGCGATCACGACCCCGGCGAGTAAGCCGAGGCCGCCGCTCACAAACATTGTGTGCAGCGCGGCTCTTTGCTGGTAGACGTGTAAGTATCCAATAACCAGCCCGGCAAGCGTCGCACAACCCACGATGCCAAACGCACCAGTCTGAAAAGACTTAGGTACAACACTCAAAAAGCGACGACGTTTCATAGAACCCTACCTTTTCGATTCGTCCAACCTGCCGATAACAGCGGCAATAAGGGAAACAACAGCCAAAAGCACAAAGAGGGTACGACCCAGAAGGCGAGCAATGCCCGCTGCACCTGCATGGGCTGTAGGTCAAGGACACCGGCAGCAACACCGCCAAATTGCGATGCGATGTAGGAGCCGATGACCATGAGCACGAAAGCGATCATCCAGCCCCAAACGATTCGCCGGCGGCTGGGCTGCTTGGCCTCGAGTTGCTGTGCACGCAGCTTGAGAGACGAGAGAACTTTCGCCTGGAGGCCTGGGTCCACATCGAATGAGAACCCGCCCAGGCTGGCGATCACTCGGCTGCTTCCGCTGAGATATTCCTGGCATTGAGCGCAATCCCGGAGGTGTTCCCGCAGAGAACGCTCCTCCTGAGGCGAAGCTTCGCCCGCCAGAGATTTGTCGATGGCCTGCCGGATCGTTTCGTGACCGTCAGCTTTCATGCTTCCCTCCATCCAACTGCGCGCGCAGCGTTGCGAGACCTCGATAAATCCTGGAAGCGACGGTACTCACTGGCGCTCCTACCACAGTGGCTATTTCCTGTAGCGATAAATCTTCCTGAAAGCGAAGGACGAGCGCTTCGCGATAAACAAAATCCAATGTTTGCAGCGATTGAGCAAGGCGCTGGGAATCTTCCGATCGCGCTGCAAGCGTGAACGGCGAAGGAGCATTCGAGGCGGGGGAAGGAGCTGCAGTATCATCGTCGTTCGCGTCCAGACTTAGGCTTCGCCGCTTGCGCATGTGATCGATGGTGAGATTGCGGGCGATGGTGAAGAGCCAGGGCTCAAAACGCGAGCGGCCATCGTAGGAGCGGCCGCGCTCCAGGACCCGCAGCCACGTTTCCTGGATCAGATCGTCGACCTCGTCGCGCCTGCCCAGCAGGTAGATGAGATAGCGGACAAGACGATACTGATACTGCTCGACCAATCCCTGCAGCAGGAGGACATCTCCCTGGCGAAGACCGCGCGCAATTTGCTGCGTATCCCGGTTCAATTCTCCCGCAAATGTCATGTCGGTTTCGAACATACGTGGTGTATACGGATGAGGGCTCCGAAATTACGCACGCCTCAGAATTCGTGGTTTTAGTGCGGTTTCACATATACTGGGATGTGGGTAGAGTTGTCTATGCGCAGGCGTTCTTTGATGGAACGCCTGCGTCGGGCGCGGTCGCTTCGCTTACACCATTTGTGAAGACGCTAGGGGTCGATCCCGGCCCGATCCCGGTGCTATTATCAGGGAGTGCCGGGTCCTACGCGACGCAACCCCGCCAACCCCGCCAGGTCCGGAAGGAAGCAACGGTAACGGGTCCGTGCGTGCGCAGTAGGTAGCCCGGTACAGATGATAGCCAGTGATCCTGCCAACTCATCCACTCCTCGTTGCTCGTATTCGCCGCTCGACTCATTTGCATCGCGGCTCCGGGCGGGGAGACCCAAACCTCGATCGTCGATCCCCACTTCGCGAATGCCTTGCCGCGCAGTTGTCCTGTTCACGCTCTTGCTAGACCAGATTTGCTATCACGCAGTCGAGTAAACGGAGAAGACCATTGAGCATCGTATTGCGTCCGCGGACATCACGGCGCGCCAAGATCAGCGCTCTTGGAACCTATGTGCCGCCTCGCATTCTCAACAACGCCGATCTGGAACGGCTGGTAGATACTTCGGATGAATGGATCATGCAGCGCCTCGGCATCCGCGAACGCCATCTGGTCGAGCCAGGGATGGCTACCAGCGACATGGCCGTCGAAGCGGCCCGCCGTTGCCTTGCCCAACGCGGCATCCCGGCCAGCGAGGTTGAGGTCGTCATCGTCGCCACCGTCACCCCGGACATGTTCTTCCCCGCGACCGCCTGCCTGGTGCAGGATCGGTTGGGCGCCAAAGGCGCCTGGGGCTTCGACCTTTCCGCAGCGTGCTCGGGTTTTCTCTACGCCCTGCAGGTGGGGGCCAAGCTGGTCGAGTCGGGAGTTCACTCCAAGGTCCTGGTCATCGGCGCTGACACGATGTCGTCGATCATCGATTACACCGACCGTACAACCTGCGTCATTTTTGGCGATGGCGCCGGTGCGGTTCTGGTCGAGCCCACGGAAGAAGGCGAGGTCGGCCTGATCGACTTTCACCATGAGATAGACGGTTCCGGTGCGCCGGCGTTAAATATGCCGGGCGGTGGCAGCCTGCACCCCTCTTCCCCCGATACCATTGCGGCCCGGATGCACTACGTCCACCAGGATGGCCAGGCGGTGTATAAGTATGCCGTGCGCAAGATGGTGGAGACATCCAAAAAGCTGCTGGAGGCCAATGACGTCTGCGCAGACGAACTCGCGTGTTTCATTCCTCACCAGGCAAACCAGCGCATCATTCATTCCACCGCCGAGCGCCTGGGCCTGCCGTTGGAGCGGGTGGTGATCAATATCGATCGCTTCGGAAACACCACAGCCGCCACGATTCCCCTGGCCATGCAGACGGCGCTCGACGAAAATCGGCTGCAGCGCGAGAACCTGGTCCTGCTGGCTTCCGTAGGCGCAGGCTTCACCGTGGGCGCGTGCCTGCTCCGCTGGGAAATATAGATTTGCAATTGCTATGCAGTCTCGCACGGTGCGGCATGTGGGATTGCGGCTAGACCCTCGGAGCACCAGTCCCGAAAGGGACGGCGTGAAAATAGCCCAGGACGAAGTCCTGGGTACTGGAACCAATTGAAAAGAGTCCCGGAAGGGACGGCTGAACACGGGTTTCGAACCGACCAGCTTCGCAGACGAACAGAAGAAATTCCTTGCCGCACACGGGATCCAAGGATAGATTCGGCCGTCCCTTGCGGGACTTGTCGCGTTTCTTAAGCCTACCCAGGACTTTCGTCCTGGGCTACTTTCAGCCAGACTTGTCCAAATTAGCTTTTTGGCGCGGTCAATTTGGGCAGCACCTGAAGCATTCACCGAGGACCATCTGCAGTGAGGCTGGATACCTCACCGGGAGCGCGCAGCAGTCCCGAAGGGACGGCTTGAAAGTAGCCCCGTACGAAGTGCGGGGTAGGATTAACAAATGAGTCCAGTCCCGCAAGGGACGGCTGAATCGATCCCACACATCTTTCAGCCGTCCCTGCGGGACTGTTTTGATTTTGGTCCAATGGGTACCCAGGACTGACGTCCTGGGCTACTTTCAACCCGTCCCTTCGGGACTCGGAGGTCGTGTCGGGTACGTTAAGGGTGCGCCAAAAAAGTAGGCGCCCAGCGCAAGTCGAGGAACTCCAGGGTGCAATTTGCACCGCAGCAGTTCAACAGAAGCAACCTGCTTTTCGTTTGCCCAATCGCTCCTCAATGGAATCAGCCAGCTACATCCTCCAACAACCCGCTTTCCCGCTAATTTGGGTAATTATATACTTGCCTGACCAAGATTCCCCGGCCTAGAATTTGGGCCATGTACGAGCAGCCGGTAATCCAATGCAAAAACATTAAGGCTGATCCGAAGTGCGAGGGGTACATGGTTCTGCCGTTTTTTCCATTGCCGCCAGAGTGCGGTGACGATCCCACCCCAGAAGAAAAAGATGAATATCTAGCGCGCTGGCCGCCGGGTACCTGGAGAGCAACCATCGGATGCCCCTCTTGCGGAAAAATTCTTCTGTACGACGCTGAAGACGTGGAGTGGTACGGGGCTCCATACGAGGAGAAAGGGCAGCACCATGCAAGTACCACTTGCTATCGCGTAGAGCATCGATGCGCCACTTTAAGCTGTAGAGTTCCCGTAATATTCCATACAGTCCTGAACGTCCGAATATCCAGTCAGGCCGCTCTGCTAGAAAAGCTAGATCGCGAATTTTTCTCCGGAAAATGCCGGAACGGACACAACATTTTCCGAGTCCCACGGGAGAGATACCGCTTGGATCGTGTCTTTGATGCGATTCCTTCGGAGACATAGGGCGCATGCTAGACATCCTAGAGAAATTCAATTGGGCCCAGAAGCACATCAAGGACTTCGAGTCTGCCGTCGATGCTTTCAGGCACGCCAACCGAGACCACGTTGGATCGAATACCGACGAAAAAACTGGCGACGTCACTTATTACATCAAGTCTGTTCCCGAAGTGCCCAATCCCATCCGTCTCATCCTTGGTGATGCCGTTCACAATCTGCGCAGTACGCTTGACTATGTCGCTTCTGCGATGGAGGTCGCAGCAGGAAAGACACCCGATAAGTACACCGGGTTCCCAATTTTCGATAGTGCCGAGGGTTACCGTGACTGTCCGCCGACCAAGATAAAGGGACTTCGGGAGCCGTGCAAGCGCACCATCGACCGTATCCAGCCATACCACAGAGGGAATGGGCATAGACTCTGGCAGCTTCACCGGCTCGATATCCAGGACAAGCACCGACTCCTGGTGGCCGTGAGTTTTATACCAACAGCCCGCACTATGACCCCAAGCGAAAGAGAGGAGTTCGAAGCTACTTTTCTGATTCCCGGCGAGAATAGGGCCGCACGAACTTCCATGCCCATCAACAGCGGAACCCAACTCGCAATGCCCCTGGAAGCAGGCCAACATCTCGTTACCGTCCCGGCTAAGGACGCGCACCAAGATATGGGCTTCGCCTTTGATGTAGCGATCAATGAAGCTGGAGTTGTTGAAAAATTCCCGGCTCTGTTGTTCCTGCAATTCGCTGCCGAGGAAGTCTATCGGGCCGTCATGGATCTGGCACCGTGTATTCGCTGAGCGCACACCTCCCCCTCCCCCGCCATGCTAAGATGGCAGAAGTTGGTGAGTTGGGGAGCACGATAGCGACATGAGCGGCAACTCTAGTAGCGATCAACCCCATGCGGAAATGATAGAGGGCCCGGAGGCGGGAGCGCGATTCGTGAACGCGCTCAAGACCATTCTCTCGGTCCCGAAAAGTTCAGTACCAAATCCTTTCAGTAAGCCTAAACCCCCATCCGTCAAAAGAAAGAAGCGGAAGAGCTAACCGGCCTTTCGTCAACCTGTCAACCTGTCAATCTTCGATCAATTCTAATTCTTGCGCGTTAAACGGGTGCGGGATGACCTCGTCCTCAAATTCCACCTGTACCAACTCGCCGGGGGCACTATCGGCAATCACGATCCCGGTCCTGTTGTGATACTCGTTGCCCGGTTTTACCCGCACCCTGTCGTTTAGTTTCACGCCAACCTCCCTATTTGCCTCCCATTTTACTACCCCGACGTTTTCCCCTTCTCTGCCGCTTTAGTTGACCGCCGCTCGCGGTTCCCGATCCTTGCCGGTGAGATGCTTGTAGGTTAACCGCTTTTCGGTGATCTGCGAAAGTGCCAGGACGAACCGGTCCGCATCGTCCAGCGGGTTGTCCTTGGTAGCGCGGTTGTTATACCGGAAGCTCTGCTCGTCCAGGTACCGGAATAAGTGGAAGGGCTCGACACTAACGTAGGTTCCGCCCAGTGCGCGCTTGAGCAGGCTCCAATAGTTCTCCAGGCCGTTGGTGTGAATCTTTCCGTCCACGTATTGAACCGCATGGTCGATTACCTGATGAGCGAATTCCTCATCCAGTCCGCGATAGCCAAGCATGGCATCGGTGAACAAGGCTGCACCGGCCTGGACGTGTTGCTTAATCACTGGCTGCACGGTTGTCTTTTGCCGGTCAGGTAGAACCATGGTGCGGACCCGTCCGCCACGCTCAAGGATTCCGAAAGCCATGGCCTTGTCTCCACCGCCAGTGCGCGTGATTTCTTGGCACGGATGTGTTTGTGCATGTTGCGGGCTTTGCCGCCAATGAATGTTTCGTCGGCCTCGACTTCGCCAGAGAGCAATCCAAATCCGCCTTCAGTAAGAGCGAAGCGAAGACGATGGGCCATGAACCATGCAGTCTTCTGGGTGACGCCTAGATCGCGGGCTAGCTCGCAAGAGCTGATTCCATTCTTGCAGTTCACTACCAGCCACAGGGCAGGAAGCCACTTTTCCAAGCCCAGGGGAGAGTCTTCAAAGATGGTTCCGGTTTTCAGTGAGAACTTTGCCATCGGATGTTTGCCGTAGCATTTCCATACCCGATTCTTTGCGAGGTACGTAACCTTTTCGGAGCCGCAATGTGGGCACTTAACAACGCCATCCGCCCAGCGAAGTTGCATCATGATGCTCTTGCAGTTCTCCAAATCGCTGAAGTGGATGATTGCCTGCTGAAGTGTCTTTATGCTGTCCATGTAGTAAGCATAGGGTCTTCATCATGGTCTGTCAAGTATATAATTACCCTAATTTGGACAGCTCTGATTTTCAGCCGTCCCGGCGATGCCGGGACTCTCGCTATATTTGCTGGGTTACGGCATTCCCCCGGTCGGCCTGAACCGGAGAGTGCTCACTTCGC